>Ga0114900_1000138_pt1 | contig 64965 bp, 61 predicted proteins | sample MalvireepMed_231_FD_89685 | JGI IMG/M metagenome (GOLD analysis project Ga0114900, IMG submission 89685) | Marine viral communities from the Global Malaspina Expedition - Malaspina viral metaG DeepMed_231 | ecosystem: Environmental > Aquatic > Marine > Oceanic | place: Mediterranean Sea...
CCAGTTAACGACCCGTTGGCGGAAATCATGAGCACATCCGCGGTCTTTTTCCCGAATCCCGGGAATACCTTGCGTATTTCCCGGGACCAGCCGGCCAGGTCACCGGCGAGCCCGAATGTGCATGACAGCAAGCGGGAAGGAATCCAGCCGATAAGCCGGGCTGCCCGCTGATAGCGTTCCCGCGCGGCCGCGTGCGGCCATTGGCCCGCCAGTGCTACAAGCCCGCGAGCCAGGAACGCCAGCGCTATGCCTCCGACGGCATACCAGAACACCACCAGGAAGAACCGCTCGAAAACCGACACCATCAGCGCCCGCGACACCGACAGGTGCATGGTTTCTGGCGACAGCGCCGCTCCTCTTTCGGAGGCGGGCAGGCGCTCCTGAACATGGTGCCAGGCAGCCTGCATATCTCCGCGCCGCCAGGCGTCGGAATAGGCTTGCAGCACCTTGCGCCAGCCTGGCGCGCCCATCAACATCACCAGCAGCACCAGTTCCAGCGGATACAGGGCATAACGGTAGCCAGCCTCGCTGGACAGTACCAGCGCCCCGGCCAGCGCCAGAGAAGGCAACGCAACCAGCATCATCCCTTTCCAGACCGAACCTTCCTGGCCAGCTTCAACCCGACTCCAACGATGGAACCAACTCCGCCACACCTCATCACCGGCCAGGTGGTCGGCACGATCCAGCCTGCGACGAATCACGTACGCAAACAGAAAAACAACCAACGACATTCAGGCCATCTCCTCGGTCGACAGCAGTGTCTGGAAGCGAGACCAGGCAAACGCCGGCCCGGGGTCGGTTTTTCGGCCCGGCGCAATATCACTGTGGCCGGCAATACGATCCGGCGTCACCTCCGGCCAGGCGGTTATCACCAGCCGCGCCAGTCGTGCCAGCGCGCGATACTGCTCCTCGGTGTAGGGAACTTCATCCGCACCTTCGAGTTCGATGCCGATGGAGTAGTCGTTGCACTCCTGCCTGCCCATAAAACTGGACCGGCCGGCATGCCACGCCCTGTCCAGGCAGCTGACAAACTGAATAACGGAACCATCCCGACGAATCAACGCATGGGCAGACACCTTCAGCTCGGCGATGGTTTCAAAGTAAGGGTGGGCAGTGGTATCGAGACAGTTACAGAAAAAATTCTCGATGTACGGGCCGCCAAACTGTTCCGGCGGCAGGCTGATGTTGTGAACCACCAGCAGTGAGATAGAGGAACCGTCCGGGCGGGGACCAAAATTGGGCGACGGACACCAGCGCACGCCGGGGAACCGGCCACTGGAACGCAAAAGTGCTGCCGCATCTTTCAGGGAGTGTGGGTGATGATCGTTCTGGATACTAGACAACGTGTTTCCATCGGCGCAGGGGACTCATGCAGATGATTGAATCACAAAGCGCCCATGGATGCCACGACGTCGCCGGTGCCCTGCGCGGGCACTCAGTACCGGAGATCAGTCTTTGCGGTTATGACGCAGGTTGTCGATGATGGACTCCAGCGCCCGATCAAAGATCAGGCCGTCATCCAGCATGGTGATCGCCTGCTCCTGCAGAGCAATCGCCAGGTCATCCCGATGATATTCCGCCACCTTCGCACCACTGCGGTTAACAAAGATGTACTTGCCGGTGGCCTTGATGAAGGCCGCCAGCTTGCAACGGACCCTGGTCTCGTCTCTGGCCATCTCAACCCAGGATCCAACTCTCAGGCCGTCCGCCTTCGCCAGCCATTCCGCCGACGCTACTGGTGATTGGATCTCCGCGAATTCCTCGGCGACGGCTGCCGTCTCAACGCCGGCTGAGATCTCAGCAGGCTTGACTGACGCAGGTTCAGTCACCTCGTCAATCACCTCCGGCGCAGGTTCCGATTGCTCGGGAGTTTCCGCCGGCTCTGCCGGAGCTTCAGGTACCTCAAAATTCTCAATCGTGGGTGCCTTGTCTTCAACAACCGGCGCGGTCACCAGTTTCTGGAAAACATCGACATGGGCAAGCTCCAGGTCCCGGATGGCCGCATCGGTTGCAAACGGATCCCAGGAGATCTCCTGAAGCGCCTTGCGGAGCTCTTCCACCACCTCTGGAATCATTCGCAACAGTTCCGCCCGGGTATCAGAAGACACCGGTCGCGGGTCAACACTCCACACCAGCCGCTCGCTGATGGCCTTTGCCTGCAGCCAACGCTCGCTTTCTTCACCCTCGCGCAACACCACCCACTGCAGGTAGCGGGTCCAGGGCTCGTTCAGCACCTGTAAAACCGGATCGGGAATGTCCCGGCCTGCCGTGTGCTCACGGATAACATCGGTAGCAGCCTGACTGGCACGTTCCTGCCTGGCGCGTCCTTCTTCGGCATCCCGAAGGCGCTGCTCAACCAGCTCGCGACGCCGGCGATCCAGATCCATGAAGTGACCAAAGTCCTTCAGCAATTCCTCGAACAGCCCTACCTGATCGGTGTATTCGGTGAGCACCCGACCCACCACTTCCTCAATTTTTTCCCGAAGCGGATCACGCATTCCGGCACGTTTCTCGCTCCAGCCAATGGCGGCAAGGGCAAGTTCGTTGAGGAGCTTGCGAACCGGATGGCCACCACGATTGAAAAAGTTCTTGTCGCTGAGTGCGACCTTGAGCACCGGAATCTGTAGCCGCCCGATCAGCGCCTTCATAACCGGATGCAACTGCCGATCTTCGAGAATGAAATCAAACAGCATTGAGACCAGGTTGATCACATCACTGTCGACCTGCCCTACTGAGAATCGCTTCCCTTCCGGACCCTGCAACAGCGGCTGTAACTGCTGGCGCAAAGGCACCACATTGTCGCCTTCACCCTGCGGCGCTGCGCCCTGCAGTTCGTTCAGGCGCGCCATCAGACGATCGGTATCCAGAACAGCGCCGGTTTGTGCCATACCGGCACTACTGGTCTCTCCCTGGTGCAACAGCGCACTCAGCTCACTGAAAGTAGGCGACGGTCCATGGCCATTGGCAGTACCTTCGGCAGCCGGGGCTTCCTGGGCGGGCGCTGGCGAACCGCCTGCCTTTGGCGCACTGCGACCCGGCGCTACCTGAGCACCACCCACCGGAGCCCGCTTCATGTCAGGCAGCACGCCGGCGGCGATCAGGGTTTTGTTGCATTCCTGGTAGAAATCACTGAGCTTGTCCACCAGCAGGCGCTCAAACAGCTTCAAAACCACAAGCTTGGCACGGATATCAATATCCAGATCGGTGCAAGCATCCGAAATAGCGCCACAAATGACTTCCGGGCTGAGAGGCATTTGATCGTCAGAGAGATCCAACTGTGGAACAAGATGGCGAATCCGGGCCGCCAACATCCTTACCGGCTCCTGGTATCGATTCCGCAGGCGATTGGTCAGGTTATCTATCGCTACCTGCTGTTCAAGATCAGAGTGATCCACCAGGCTGAGGGAGTCCTGGTCCACTTCTTCCAGTGAACCACCGGAGCGGGCAGGTTTGAACTTACCCAGCTCGTTGAAGGCCTGGCTGACGTATTGCAGGACTGACACTGTCATTGCCTTCCGGCGCAGTCGCAGCTCCCGCATGGCGTCGAAGTAAGCAGTCTGGTCCTGGTTGGAGCCGGCCCGGTCTGCGAGGGCAAACAAACTGTCGTCAGCCTGTTCGAAAAAACTGGCAAGTACCGCCTTGAGTGACTGACCCGATGTGTCACGCAGTCGCACCAGCTCTACCGGTAACGAGAACCGGCTCACCGGCTTCTGACCGGCCAAGCGGACTACCTTGTTATCGTGCGCCATGTGGATGCTCCGGAATCGAACAGCTGATGGTACTTAAACCTTTATAGGATTACATCATACGGGCGAGTGTCGTCACCTTGTGTCAGAATTTGTCACCTTTTGTGTCAGCAGGAACTGCATCACACTTCAGACCCCTCACACCTCCATTTGGCGAATCGATAGCGCTGGCAGTAGAATTGCCCTCCACACTTTTCCAAGCCACCATCAACCTCCGGACGTCCCAATGATTTCTGCCGAACTGCTGCGCCAGGCCCGTATCGAATCCGTTGCCCAGAGTCTGCGGGAAGATATTGGCGATGGCGACATCACTGCCCAGCTGATTCCTGCCGAAAAACTGGCAACCGCAAGGGTAATCACCCGGGAAGACGCTCGCCTGGCTGGAAGCGCCTGGGTGGAGGAGGTTTTTCGCCAGGTGGATCCCTCAGTGACACTTCAGTGGCAGTTTCACGATGGCGACGACGTACCCGCCAACGCCGTGATTTTCCGCATGCAAGGCCCGGCCCGCTCGCTTCTGACCGCTGAACGAGCTGCTCTTAACTGGTTGCAGACCCTGTCTGGCGTGGCAACGGCCTGTGCCCATTACGCTCGCCGGGTGTCCCATACCAACGTCCGCCTTCTGGACACCAGGAAAACCCTGCCAGGGCTGCGACTGGCCCAGAAATACGCGGTGACTTGCGGTGACTGCGACAATCACCGGCTGGGGCTCTGGGACGCCTTCCTGATCAAGGAAAACCACATTGCCGCCTGCGGCTCCATTGCCAATGCGGTCGCCGAAGCGCACCGCATTGCACCAGGCAAACCCGTGGAAGTGGAAACCGAATCGCTCGCCGAACTGGACCAGGCTCTTGAGGCCGGGGCCGACATCATCATGCTGGACGAGTTCTCGCTTGCCGACATGGCTGAAGCGGTAAAGCGGAATGCCGGAAAAGCCCGCCTTGAAGCTTCCGGTGGCATCAACGCGCACACGCTGGTGCCCGTTGCCGAAACCGGCGTGGATTACATCTCTATTGGCGCACTGACCAAAGACGTACGAGCCATCGATTTGTCCATGCGCCTGGAGTAATCCAGTCCCGGAATAATCAGCGGCCGCCAGAGGACAACAGCCGATCCATCTCCTCAAGCGCTGAGATCAGTTCACGGCCGGACTGCTCACGCCCACGGAAATGCTCTTCTGCCATGGGCGCAATACCAGATACCTCTGGCAGCGCGTGACCGGCTTCCACCAGCGCCTTCATTTTTTCAAGAAACACGAACTGCAGCCACTGGGTGAAGTCCATGGTATCCAGGCAGAACGGCTGGGTACTCTGGAACGCCTCCGGTGGCAGGCTTTCTGTCTGCCAGACACCCAGTTGCCGAAGTTCAATTTCAATCTGCAGCAAACCGTCGGTCACCTGATCCAGGTGGCGTGCTTTTTCACTCATGGGATTCCTCTCAGTCTGCCAATGGCTCCAGCTCAACAGACTCCCCATGCAGCACACGGTATAGGTCCTCATACTGGCGTGTGAGCGTGTGTTTCGGAGCCATGTGAATCAGCGGTTGGCGACTCTGGTGTGATTCTTTCATCTTGACGGAACTGGACAGGCGTACCGGCAGCACCGGCAACCCCTCCTCCGTCAGCTCCCGGACCAACTGCCTGGGCAGGCTCGCCCTTGGCTGGAACTGGTTTGCAATGATGCCCTCAACAACCAGCTCCTCATTATGATCCTCCTGCAATTCGCGGATTTCATGGAGGATGTTGTAGAGCGCCTGGCGGGAGAAATCATCGCAGTCGAACGGGATCAGGCAGCGCTGGGCAGCAATCAGGGCAGAACGAGTGTAGAAATTCAGGGCCGGGGCGGTATCGATATAGATCTCATCGAAACTGTCGCTGAGTTTTTTCAGGAACTCCCTGAGCTTGTAGATCTTGTGCTTGGCTTCGAGTTTGCGTTCCAGAAAATCCAGCTCAGGGCTGGATGGCAACACGTACAGGTTGTCGAATGACGAGGCGTGTACAAACTCGTCAGGTCGACGATTGAAGACACTGAAGGCGACCGTCTGCTCCAGCAGATCGGCAACGGTATCTTTCAGTTCAGCCGCCGGCTTGCCCAGCAGGTAGTGGGTGGAGTTGCCCTGCGGGTCCAGATCCACCACCAGGGTACGCTTTCCTCTTGCGGCGCTGATGGCCGCCAGATTACAAGTGATACTGGACTTGCCAACGCCACCTTTCTGATTGAATACAACCCGTCTCATGTCGTCTCTCCAATGGCCTTTATCGTTATTAATCCCTTTACCGCTACCATCCCATCACAGCTTTAACAAACGGAATGGTTAAACGTCGCTGGGCCTGCAGCGAATTCTCATCCAATGTATCCAGCAGCCCCAGCAGATCACCCAGCTTTCTAGGGGCCCTGCGCATGATGAAGCCGGCAACATCCTCACTCATCACCAGCCCGCGCTGCTCTGCCCGGGCCATCAGGATTCGCTGCCGGTCCTCATCCCGGTACACGCCCAACTGAATGAGCAAGCCATGCGCCAGGCGAGATCCCAGGTCTGCCAGCCCGAACGGCAGCGAAGCAGGCACCTCGGATAGACTGACCACCAGCAGGCCATTGCGGTCCAACACCCGGTTGTACAGGTGGAAAACCGCCTCCTCCCAGCCGGGATCCCCCGCGGCATGTTCCAGATCGTCAAGACAGATCACATCATGACTGTCCAGGCCCGCCAGGGCATCCGGGCCAAACGGCAACAACTCGACGATGCTGATGCAGACGGCAGTTTTCCCCATTTGCTCGGACTCATGGCAAATCGCCTGCAACAAGTGGCTTTTACCGGTATCGGAATCGCCACAGATCACGACCACCGGAAGCCCCGACGGCTCCCGGCACACCAGCTTAAGCCGCTGGGCGGCCGAACGGTTACGGTCGCCGTGAAAGTTGTCGAAGCGGGCATCGTCCCGGAGCTTGACCCCCAATACCATTTGTGAGGCTTTCATGACCGCTTCGCCCTCCAGGCCCGCAAACTCCACACTGCCACATAGTGCCCCCCGCTCACCAGCGCGCTGACGGCAACCAGCCAGATCCCGGTGTCGATGACCCAGGGCTGCATGGGCAAACCCGCCAGCAGGATGATAATGGCGAGCGCCACGAGTATCTGCACAAACGTGTTGATCTTGCCCGGAATACTGGGTTCCATATCGAAGCGGCCGATGCCGTAATGAAAAGCCAGGCCGCCGCAGACAATGACAAGATCCCGACCCAGCACCAGGGCAAACAGCCACAGCGGAAGTACACCGGTAATGGTGAGCATGAGGTAGGCCGAAATCAACAGCGCCTTGTCCGCGAGAGGGTCGGCCACAGCGCCAAGCCGGGAGCGCCAGTTGAAATGACGGGCCAGAAACCCGTCAAAGGCATCGGTCAGTGCGGCAACGAAGAATATCACCAGAGACAGCCGGTAGTTACCTTCCAGCAGCGCGCCGGCGAACGGCACGATCAGCACCATTCGCAGGAATGTCAGTGCATTCGGGATCCAGCGCCACTGCTTAGAACTCACCGGGCTGCCTCCATCAAGCCATCAGCTTCGGTCGCCGCCAGTGGCGCCGGGAGCGGGTTGCCAGCGGTAATAAAGTACCTGGTACAAAGACTCAAAAGCCTGTTCGGCATCCTGCTCATCGCCCGGAGCCAGGGGCTGATAGCTGAACCCAGCCGTCGAAGCACTATCCTGCGCATCCGTTCCGGCCGGTGCTTCGGTTTCATTGCGGGAACCGGGCTCGCCTGTTTGCGCCTCACCATCCCCGTCCGAGCCAGCAGTCTGGCTGTTCTTGCTGGCCGTTATCGGCTCTGCAGGCTGCTCCGCCGGCACAAATCGTGCGTCCAGCGCGATATGCTCCTTCAACTGGTCAAGTTCTCCAGAGAATGCTACCTCCACGGTCAGCCGGTTGCCACGAACCCGTGACGCACCAACAGACACTACCGGAGTCATGTCCTGCAGGGCCCGGGTCACCTGACCGTAATCTGCCAGCGTCGTTACACCCTCAAGCACCATATCAACTTTCGGAGCCTCACCCGCCTCGCCGGCTGTAACCGCATATCGGCTGGCGTATTGCTCTGTCCAGCGATCGATCAAAGCTTGCGCCAACTGTTCCGGCGTATCGGCATTGACCGACTGCTCACCCGCATCGAGCCCCATGCCTTCAACCACCCAGCCTGCGCGCCATTGGCCGCCGGAACGACTGATACGCACCAGAGCCAGGGCGTCGTGGGACAGATCGTCTGAAGCTTGTTCGATGCGGCCGACAAACTGGCCCCACAAATCCGACAGCAAGGCCCGGTCACCGGCATAGGTCTCCGGCGGGAAGGCGATGGGCAGACCGCGATCGGCCGCTGCTGATTGGAGATGCTGGGCCCAGAGCCCCTCGTTACTGCCCGGCGCTGAATCCGCTGAACGGGTCAGTAATTGCCGGTCTCCCCGGTCTTCCACGGCAATCCAGGCCAGTGTCAGGGGGCGGTTGGCGCCCCATACCGGCGCCTGCACAGACGCCAGCGCGCGGTTAACCCCCACGGCCCCGAAACTCATCTGCAAACGCGACTGCCCCGCGGTACGGTTCACCTGATAAGACAGCAACATGGACTCGGCGTCTGCCAGTACCTCGTCTATCCCTTCGAGTTCCAGAACCTCACGGGTTCCGGACACCCTCACCATTACCTGACGCAGCCCTTCAGCGTATCCGGCCTTCAAGGCATCCGCCGAGGTGCCTGCAACCGGAACATCGGCCGTGTAAAGTCCCGACACGCTGACCGCCGATGCCGGGCCGGCCGAGAGTACCCAACAAACTGCCGCCAACAGAAACGCAGCAACTCGCCCGTTCCTGGCTGTTTTCACTGATTCGGTCATGAAACACCTTGCCATTCCCATGGTTGGCGCACAGGATACACCATCACCTGAGCCGAGAGTAGCAAGCACAGGTTGCAGTCAGGCAATCTGAAACCGGCAATATTGCCTGTGCTCCCAATTCCATTTGGAGCCCCCGTGCGCACCTGTTAAAATCCGCGCCTTGACTCACAGGCCTACGGTTATTTTCCATGAGCGAACAGAAGCCCTCCCTGACCTACCGCGATGCCGGCGTGGACATCGACGCAGGTAACGATCTTGTCAACCGAATCAAGAGCACTGCAGCGCGCACCCGTCGCCCGGAAGTACTCGGCGGCCTCGGCGGCTTTGGCGCCATGGTATCGATTCCGGCAGGCTACAAAGAGCCCGTACTGGTTTCTGGCACGGACGGCGTAGGCACCAAGCTTCGGCTTGCCATGCAACTGCAGAAGCATGACAGCATCGGCATCGACCTGGTGGCCATGTGCGTGAATGACCTGGTGGTCGGTGGCGCCGAGCCTCTGTTCTTTCTGGACTACTACGCAACCGGCAAACTGAATGTTGACGTTGCCGCCCAGGTAGTAGAAGGCATTGGCCAGGGTTGTGAGCAGGCCGGATGTGCTCTGGTTGGTGGCGAGACCGCCGAGATGCCGGGCATGTATGAAGGCGACGATTACGATCTGGCCGGCTTCTGTGTAGGCATTGTGGAGCGTGACAAGATCATTGACGGTAGCCGCGCGCAGCCGGGTGACTCCCTGCTGGCGCTGGGCTCCTCCGGCCCCCACTCCAACGGCTACTCGCTGATTCGCAAGATTATCGAAGTCAGTGGCGCAGACCTGAGCCAGTCAATGGGCGACACCACACTGGCCGACGCCCTGATGGCGCCCACACGCATCTATGTGAAGAATCTGCTTAAACTGATTCGCGAAGTCGATGTTCGGGCCCTTTCGCACATTACCGGCGGCGGCCTGCCCGAGAACATCCCCCGGGTACTGCCCAAGGGCACCATAGCCGCACTCGACACCCAGAGCTGGGAGCTGCCCCCGGTATTCCAGTGGCTTCAGAATGCCGGCGGCGTAGCCCAGGAGGAAATGTATCGCACCTTTAACTGCGGTATCGGCATGGTCATCTGTGTACCGGAAGACCAGAAGGCACTGGCCATGGACACCCTGAATGCCATGGGTGAAAAGGTATGGCAGATCGGCGTAATGGAAGTAGCCGAATCCAGCGATGCTGAGCCCGTTGTTCGCTACGCACCGGGGCTTTTGACGGCATGAAGGCAGATCCGGCCCCCGTTCCGAAGATCCTGGTGCTCGCCTCTGGCAGCGGCACCAACCTGCAGGCTTTGATCGACGCCACCCGGGAACGCGACTTTCCGGGTGAGATCATTGCCGTTGGCTGCAACAAACCGGGCGCGTTTGCCCTGGAGCGCGCCGCCCAGGCCAATCTCACCACCTTTGTGGTCGACCACACAAAATATGGCTCCCGAGAAGAATTCGACGCCGCCCTGCTGGCCGAAATCCTTCGCCACAATCCGGATCTGGTGGTGCTGGCCGGCTTCATGCGGATTCTGACCAGCGACTTTGTCCGCGCATTCCGTGGCCGGATGCTTAACATTCACCCTTCCCTGTTGCCGGCCTACACCGGACTGAACACCCACCAAAGGGTCCTGGAAGCCGGTGACCGCACCCACGGTGTATCCATTCACTTTGTGACCGAGGAACTGGACGGCGGGCCGGTCATCGCCCAGGCGGAAGTTGCCGTGGCAGAGGATGACACTCCGGAGTCCCTGGCGGAAAAAGTTCAGCAACAGGAGCACGTGCTCTACCCCATCGTCGTGCGCTGGTTCTGCGAGGGTCGCATACAGCTGGGCGCTGAGGGCGTTCTGTTTGACGGCGCGCCCATCGAGCGTCCCATGCGAATGCCGGCGAACTGAACAGATTGTCATCACAAGGCCTCGCCGAACCAACTACACTGTCGCTAGCGTAGACGGTCAAAGAGGCTTTTTGATGCACACAGACACCCCCCACAAACCACGTTTTCAGCTCTGGGCAGCCCTAATTGCCGGCATGATTGCGCTGCCGGCGTCCGCCGCCGATGTAGATTACGCCCCTCTGGTGCCCTATGAGGCCCGCTACACCGCCTCCATGTCCAAAGGCGTCAGCCTCAACGGCGAGGGTGTTCGGGAACTGACAGACCAGGGCAATAACGTCTGGCTGTACCGTACGGATGTCGACTCTTTCATCGCCGATATCAACGAATCACTGATTTTTCGCTGGGAAGATGGCCAGGTGATTCCCCTGCGCTACCGCTATCACCTCTCCGGTTTCCTGATCAAAGATCGAAAACAGTCCATTGATTTTGACTGGCAGGCAGGCATTGCCACCGGCAGCTATCGTGGCGATAAGTTTGAAGTGGAGTTACGAGACAACACCCTGGACCCCTTGGGCTACCAACTGCAACTCCATCAGGACCTCAAGGCAGGCAAACGCGATGTCACCTACCAGGTGCTGGACAAGGGGGATTACGACGACGACCGCTTTGCTGTCATCGACGAAGATAGCCTGAGCGACAATGGCCGCACCATGAACACCCTGAAGGCGGAAAAAGTCCGGGACGAAGACTCCAAACGCCAGACCCTGATGTGGTTTGATCCGGCCCGGGATTACCTGCTGGTTCGCCTGCTCCAGGTGGAGCCGGACGGCAGCGAGTACGAGCTGAAACTCAAAGACGCAACACTGGCCGATTAATCGGCCAGTCCCTGCTCGGCCCACACCGCTTTTACTTCCTCAGCAATGATCCGCAGGCCTTCAGCCACCCGGGCATCGTCCTGGGAATACGTTACCCGCAGACACTCATGGCGATGACGCCAGCCATCCTCGGGCAAGCCCGGGAAGAAGTAATGCCCGGAGACCACCAGTACACCCCGAGCCTTGAGACGCTGATAAAGCTCCAGACTGGAGACTGGCAAATCCGGGAACCAGAGCCACAGGAACATCGCTCCTTCCGGTTTGTGGATGTACCAGCGGCAACTATCTTCGCCCATAGCATCGCGGAACACCGATACCGCCCGCTCCATTTTTGCTTTATAGAACGGGCAAACCACATCCCGGCTCAGGGACAGAATCTCTCCGGAGCGCACCAGCGGTTCTGCCAGCATCGCACCAAAGCTTCCGGTGGCCAGGTTCATGATGGCGTTGATACCCGACAATGCCTTGATAATGGACTCTTCGGCAATAACAATCCCGGTTCGCGCCGCCGGCAAGCCCAGCTTTGACAGGCTCAGACACAGGATAACCTGCTCGTTCCAGCTCGGCTGCGCGTCGACAAACAGCAGGCTCGGAAATGGCGTTCCATAGGCTCCGTCGACAATCAGCGGAATATCGTTTTGCCGGGCCAGTTCTTCCAGCCGGGCCAACTCCTCATCGGTGATGACGTTTCCCGTGGGGTTTGTGGGCCGGGATACACAGATAGCGCCGGTTTCTCCGGTCACCTCCACGGCGTCAAAATCCACCCGATATTTGAATTCATGGGCATCGGTGAAGGAGATGTCCGGCTGTACCGCGTGGAACAGCCCTTGCTCAATGCCGGCATCGGCGTAGCCAATGTATTCAGGCGCCAGCGGCAACAGGATATGCTTGCGATGTCCATCACCGTAGTCACCACCAAACATGTTGAAAAGCATGAAGAAGGCAGCCTGACTGCCGTTGGTCAGCGCAATGTTTTCGGGCTTCAGGCCCCAGCCGTATTCCTGATTCAGCAACTGGGCCAGGGAGGCAATAAACTGTTTTTCCCCCTGAGGGGGGTCGTAAATACCCACCAGCCGACGTACGTCCGCTTCACTGGAGGCCATCTCCACCAGAATGCTCTGAACTCTCTGCTGGATCTCCGGAATGTGGCCGGGGTTACCACCGCCCATCATGATCATGTCCTCACCGGAGGCCATGGCATTCCCGAGATCGTCCATCAGGGAAGTAATGCCGGCATCAGCGGTGAATTTACGACCGAAAGCAGAGAGTTTCATGATTCATTCCGTTCAATAAAGTACTGAGGGAGGTTACAGGCAGTGTAGCTTGGTTGCCTTATGTCAGCCTTCCAGGGAGATTCCCAGATTGCTGACACCGTCGTTGGCGGCACCGGCTCGGAGTTCAGCCAGGAAGGCTTCTTTGGGTGTTCGCTGCTTTTTCAGCGCCATGACGGTGTCACGCTGAAACAGTTTGTCGTCCTTGAGCAGGGGGTGGTGTTCAAACACGCGCACCAGTTCGTTTTCATCCATTCCCTCACCTTCGGACATTTCAACAAAATCCATGACGGTGCGGGTCGCCAACTGGGAAGCTTCGGTGGCGCGATGCTTGTTCGGATTCAGGCGGTTCAGCAGCGCCTGCTCAAGCAACTGGCAGAAATCGAAGGCTGGGTAGACACCGTAGGCATCGTACTCATCCACATTGGGGCACAGGGTTTCTAGCTTACTGAGCAGCTGCGGAATTGCGGCATCGGCCACGTCTTTCTGGAGCATGTCCCAGGCCAGATCGAGCAACTGGCGCATCTTGCCGCCGGTTTTCAGGCCAACGGCGTCGGCGAACAGGGCGTAGTTGGGAAAGGAGCGTTCGGCCAGGGCCAGCAGGAAGGCGCATTCGCGCCAGCCCTGCAGCTGTGAGACGGCTTTGAGAAACTGGTTGGCGTTCATGTCCTGGGCAGGGTCACGCCGGTCTGGCCAAGGTACTTGCCGCCGCGGTCTTTGTAGCTGGTTTCACAGATTTCGTCGGATTCGAAGAACAGCATCTGGGCAACGCCTTCGTTGGCGTAGATTTTCGCTGGCAAATTGGTGGTGTTGGAGAATTCCAGGGTTACCTGACCTTCCCACTCCGGCTCCAGCGGGGTGACGTTCACGATGATGCCGCAGCGTGCATAGGTGCTTTTGCCCAGGCAGATAGTAAGTACGCTTCTGGGGATGCGGAAGTATTCAACGGTGCGTGCCAGAGCGAAGCTGTTCGGCGGGATGATGCAGACGTCGCCGGTGTAGTTGACGAAGCTGTTTTCGTCGAAGTTCTTCGGGTCTACGGTGGCGCTGTGGACGTTGGTGAAGATTTTGAATTCGTTGCTGCAACGTACGTCGTAGCCGTAGCTTGAGGTGCCGTAGGAGATGACGCGGCCTTTTTCGCTTTCCCGAACTTGTCCGGCTTCGAAGGGTTCGATCATGCCGTGCTGTTCGGACATCCGGCGGATCCACTTGTCGGATTTGATGCTCATGGTGAATTCTCGTTTCCAGCTGGGAAAAATTGGGGCGTAGTTTACCTTGTCGTGCGGTGACTGTCGAAGATATAGGACTGGTCGCCCAACACCGCGCACTGGGGGCTGCGCCATCAGGCCCTTCTGTCCAAAAACCGCTACGAGCACTTCCCTGTGCGCTTCTCTCCGGCCATCCATGGCCTCCGACATTTTTGGACAGAAGGGCCTGATGCCGCGAACAGACTATGGAGCTGGAGCCCCTCTGTACCCGGTCTTGGTTAATGCTCCGTCACGGAGACACTGGAAATCGTTCCACCAAGATTCCGCTCCCGGGTGGACAACTCCGCCCCCACCCTTCTGGCGATGTCGCGGTAGCGTCTTGCCACTTCCGAATCCGGCTCGGCGACCACCGTCGGGGCGCCGCTGTCGGTCTGCTCGCGGATGGTCATGTGCAGGGGTAACTGGCCCAGGAGGGTGGTTTCGTATTCGTCCGCGATGCGTTCGCCGCCACCGTGGCCGAAGAGGGGTTCCTCATGGCCACAGTTGGAGCAGATGTGGACGCTCATGTTTTCGACTACGCCCAGCACCGGGATGTCGACTTTGCGGAACATTTCGATGCCTTTTTTGCCGTCCAGCAGGGCGATGTCCTGAGGGGTGGTGACGATGACGGCGCCGGTTACCGGGACTTTCTGGGCCAGGGTGAGCTGGATGTCGCCGGTGCCGGGAGGCATGTCGATGATGAGGTAGTCGAGTTCATCCCACAGGGTTTGCTGGAGCAGTTGCATCACCGCACCGCTGACCATGGGCCCGCGCCAGACCATGGGGGTTTTGTCGGTGGTGACGAAGGCCATGGAGTTGGCTTGCAGGCCATGGACCTGCATGGGGACGAAGTATTTGTTTTCGCGTACGTCCGGGCGTTTGCCTTCGGGTACGCCGAGCATCATGCCGATGCTGGGGCCGTAGATATCGGCGTCAAGGATGCCGACCCGGGCGCCTTCGGCGTGCAGGGCGAGAGCCAGGTTGACGGCGGTGGTGGATTTGCCCACGCCGCCTTTGCCGGAGGCGACTGCGATGATGTTTTTCACACCGGGGACGGCCGGCAGGTCTTTGTTGGTTTTGTAGCTGTGGATTTTCTGGGCTACGTGTACCTCGGCACTTTCAACGCCATCGACAAATTCCAGAGCGTTGGCGACGATCTGTTTCAGGCCGCCAGCGATGCCTTTAGAAGGGTATGGCAATTCGACCATCAGGGTGACTTTGCCCTGTTCGTCTGCGCTCAGGCTTTTTACCGCGCCCAGTTCGTAGAGGTCTTTGTTCAGGTACGGGTCCCGGTATTCTTTTACGGCGGCCTCAAGGGCCTGTTGGGAAATCTGGGTCATCGGGGTCTCCGGAATAAGCTCATAAGCTTGAATGCAGGTGAAAAATGATGGCTCGGAAGGTATCATCTGTGGCCGTTTCTGACCATACGGGGTCTTTACCTGGAACAATCAATTGCGATTGGCGCCGGAACCCCGTTTTTGTCTTTCCAACCCGATTCAACATAAGGTTCGGACATCACCATGACGCAAGCGAGCAAGCAACAGCGCGATATTCTGGTTACCAGCGCCCTGCCCTACGCCAACGGGCCCATTCATCTGGGGCACCTGCTGGAATACATTCAGACCGATATCTGGGTGCGCTTCCAGAACATGCGCGGCCACAACTGCTACTACGTTTGCGCAGACGATGCTCACGGCACCGCCATTATGCTGCGGGCCGAGCGTGAGGGGATTACCCCGGAGCAGCTGATTGACCGGATTCGCCAGGAGCATCAGGAAGATTTCGCGGGCTTTCACATCCGTTTCGACAATTATTACTCCACGCACTCGGAGGAGAATCAGTACTTCTCGGAGTACATCTACCGCCAGCTGAAGGACAATGATCACATTGCCACGCGCAAGATCACGCAGTTCTTTGATCCGGAAAAAGAGATGTTTCTGGCGGATCGTTTCATCAAAGGCACTTGCCCCAAGTGCAAAACAGAAGACCAGTACGGTGATAACTGCGAAGCCTGCGGTGCCACCTACACGCCCGCCGAGCTGATCAATCCCCGCTCTGCAGTGTCTGGCGCTACCCCGGTGGAAAAGGAATCCGAGCATTACTTCTTCAAACTGCCGGAGTTCCACGATTTCCTGAGCAAGTGGACCCGCAGTGGTGCCCTGCAGCCCCAGGTGGCCAACAAGCTGGCTGAGTGGCTGGATGCGGGCCTGCAGGAGTGGGACATCAGCCGGGATGCGCCCTATTTCGGGTTTGAAATTCCGGATGCACCCGGTAAATATTTCTACGTGTGGCTGGATGCGCCTATCGGCTACCTGGCCAGCTTCAAAAACCTGTGCAACCGCGAAGGCATCGATTTCGAGCATTTCTGGAAGAAGGATTCCACGGCCGAGGTGTACCACTTCATCGGCAAGGACATTATCAACTTCCACGCACTGTTCTGGCCGTCGATGCTGCACGATGCCGGTTTCCGTACCCCGACCGCAGTCTGGGCCCATGGCTTCGTGACGGTGAACGGCAAGAAGATGTCCAAGTCCCGCGGCACCTTCATCATGGCACGCACCTATCTGGACCATCTGAACCCGGAGTACCTGCGCTACTACTTCGCCGCCAAGCTGACCGGCGGAGTGGATGACATGGACCTGAACCTGGAAGACTTTGCCGCCCGGGTGAATTCCGATCTGGTGGGCAAGGTGGTGAACATTGCCAGCCGCAGTGCCGGGTTTGTCACCAAGCGCTTTGACGGCAAGCTGGGCAAGGTCACCGAGCAGGACAAGCTGAAAGAGTTTATCGATGCCGGTGAGCAGATTGCCGATTTCTACGAAGCCCGTGAGTTCGGCCGCGCCATGCGGCGGATTATGGAACTGGCAGACATTGCTAACCAGTACGTGAACGATGAGCAGCCCTGGGTGATTGCTAAGCAGGAAGGCCAGGACGACAAGCTGCAAGCCATCTGCACCAATGCCCTGAACATGTTCCGCCTGCTGATGACCTACCTGGCACCGGTACTGCCGAAGACCGCAGATGCCGCCCAGTCGTTCCTGAATGCCCGCCTGGACTGGAACAATCGCGCAAACCTGCTGGAAAACCACGGCATCGATAAGTTCAAGCCGCTGATGAACCGGGTGGATATGGACCAGATCGAAAAAATGCTGGAGGCCTCCAAAGAGGAACTGCCGGCAGCCCAGGGTGACAGCAAGAAAGAGGCGGCAAAGGATCTCGAACCGATCGCCGAGGAAATCGAGTTCCCGGATTTTGCCAAGGTGGACCTGCGGGTCGCCAAGATCGTCAAAGCCGAGCATGTGGAAGGCGCAGACAAGCTTCTTCGCCTGACACTTGATATAGGCCATGGCGAACGCAACGTGTTTGCTGGTATCAAGTCCGCCTACAAACCGGAAGACCTGGAAGGCCGTATGACCGTGATGGTGGCCAACCTGAAACCCCGGAAAATGAAGTTCGGCATGTCTGAAGGTATGGTTCTGGCCGCAGGCCCGGGTGGCAAAGAGATTTTCATCCTGTCTCCGGATTCCGGCGCCACACCCGGCATGCGGGTAATGTAAGCAGCAAGGCTGAGACGCTCCGATGACAGAGTATTTGCTGATACTGGTCAGCACCATTCTGGTGAACAACTTCGTGCTGGTGCAGTTTCTGGGACTGTGCCCCTTCATGGGGGTTTCCGGGAAACTGGAAACCGCCATGGGTATGTCGCTGGCCACCACATTTGTGCTGACGCTGTCTTCGGTGTGCAGTTACCTGGCCTATACCTATCTGCTGGCACCGCTGGACCTGGCTTTCCTGAAAACCATCACCTTCATCCTGGTAATTGCGGTGGTGGTTCAGTTCACCGAAATGGTGGTGCGCAAAACCAGCCCCTTGCTGTACCGGGTACTCGGTATTTTTCTGCCGCTGATTACCACCAACTGCGCGGTTCTGGGCGTGGCCCTGCTTAACCTGAATAAAAACAACAACTTCGTTGAATCCGTGCTGTACGGCTTTGGCGCAGCGGCCGGTTTCTCCCTGGTGCTGGTGCTGTTTGCGGCCATGCGCGAGCGGATTGCCGTGTCTGATGTACCGGTTGCCTTTCGTGGCGCCGCCATTGGTATGATTACCGCAGGTCTCATGTCGCTGGCGTTTCTGGGCTTTACCGGCCTGGTTACGGTCTGACGGAGCAATTGTTTTATGTGGACAAGCTTTCTGATTGCCGTTGTGGTTCTGCTGGCACTGGCGCTGGTCTTTGGCGGGTTGCTGGGGTTTGCCGCTGAGCGGTTCAGGGTTGAAGGCAATCCGCTGGTAGACCAGATCGATTCACTGTTGCCGCAGACCCAGTGCGGCCAGTGCGGCTTCCCCGGCTGCCGCCCCTACGCCGAAGCTATCGCCCAAGGCGAAGCCATCAACAAGTGCCCGCCAGGCGGCGAAAGCACCATCAAGGCCATGGCAGACCTGCTGGATGTAGAACCCCAGCCCCTGGACGCCGAACACGGCGTTGAACAGGCCAAGCGTGTCGCAGTCATTCGTGAAGATGAATGCATCGGCTGCACCAAGTGCATCCAGGCCTGCCCGGTAGACGCCATCCTCGGGGCCGCCAAGCACATGCACACCGTTATCGAGAGCGAGTGCACCGGCTGTGACTTGTGCGTGGAACCCTGCCCGGTGGATTGCATCGACATGATCACCATCGAGCCGGATATCCGTACCTGGACCTGGACACCTCCAGTGCCCCAAATCATCGCCACCGATCGCCAGGGAGCCAGCGCCTGATGACTCAGCTGTGGGATTTCACCGGCGGCATTCATCCGCCCGAGAACAAGCATCAGTCCACGGCCCGCCCGATCCGCAAGGCCGCCATGCCCGATCGCCTGGTATTGCCATTGCAACAACACATCGGCGAACCGGCAGAGTTGGTGGTTGCGGTGGGCGACCGGGTACTCAAGGGTCAGAAAATCGCAGACGTTACCAATGGCATGGGCGTGCCGGTGCATGCTCCCACTTCGGGGGTGATCGAGGCCATTGAACAACGTCCGGTTCCCCACCCGTCCGGTATGGCGGACTGGTGCGTGGTACTGAAACCGGATGGCGAAGACCAGTGGTGCGCCCTGTCACCGATTGACGATTACAAACAACTTGACCGGGAAGCGGTGCTGCAGCGAATTCGCGAAGCCGGCATTTCCGGCATGGGTGGCGCCGGTTTTCCTACCGATATCAAGCTGAGGCCTCCAAGGGATCGCAAGGTCGATACCCTGATTCTCAACGGCGCGGAATGCGAGCCCTACATCACCGCCGATGACATGACCATGCGCGAGCAGGCTGCCGACGTGGTTGCCGGCCTGAAAGTGATGGCGTGGATTCTCCGGCCTTCCCGGTGCGTTGTCGGCATTGAAGATAACAAGCCCGAGGCCGTTGCCGCCATGCGCCAGGCGGTGGACGGCACTCAGATTGAAATTGCGGTGGTGCCCACCAAGTACCCGTCTGGTGGTGAAAAACAATTGATACAGATTCTGACCGGCCAGGAAGTCCCCAGCGGCGGTATTCCGGCCGATATCGGGGTGATGTGCCAGAACATCGGAACCGCCGTCGCCGTGGGCCGCGCTGTCTTTGAGGGCAAGCCGCTGATATCCCGTGTCGTAACCGTTACCGGCGAGGCGGTGCGGGAACCCGGCAACTTTGAGATCCTGATCGGCACCCCGATCCATCACCTGCTCGAAACGGCTGGATTGGCGCAGGAGCGGCTTGACCGGCTGATTCTTGGCGGCCCCATGATGGGGTATACCCTGACCACCGATTCCGTGCCTGTGGTAAAAACCACCAACTGCGTGATCGCGGCAACCGCGGCAGAACTGCCGGCTCCGCCGCCAGAGCAACCGTGCATCCGCTGTGGACAGTGCGCCGAGGCGTGCCCCATGGAACTGTTGCCGCAGCAATTGTTCTGGTATTCCAAGGCGGGTGAATTCGAGAAGGCAGAACACCTGAACCTGTTCGACTGCATCGAATGCGGAGCCTGTTCCTACGTCTGCCCCAGCTCCATTCCTTTGGTCCAGTACTATCGGTTTGCCAAAGGCGAGATTCGCACCCAGCGCGCGGAACAGCTGAAAGCGGATCGCGCTCGCGAGCGCTTCGAGGCACGTCAGGCCCGCCTGGAACGGGAGCAACAGGAAAAGGAATTACGGCGCAAGGAGCGGACCAAGGCTGCTGCCGAAGCTCAGGCCAAAAAGCAGGCGGAAGCCGAAATGGCCGCCGCCGATGGCCAGGCAAGCGACGACCGGGCAGCCAAAGCCGCCCTGGTACAGCAGGCCCTGGAACGCAAGAAGGCCAAAACAGCCGCCGACACCAAAGAGCAACCGGTACCGAGCAGCACTGAAGTGGCCGATGACAAACCCGACATAGAGGCGCTGGAGAAGCAACTCACCCAGGCAGAAGCCAAGCTCAACACCATGCAGGGCATGCTCGATGAGGCCCGGGCTCAGCAGGCAGATAACGTCGAGAAACTGGAACGTGCTGTCGCCAAGAACCATGATCGGGTGCAACGGGCTCAGCAGGCGCTTGATCAGGCTCGCAAGCAAGTGGCGGAAGAACCCGCGTCGTCTCAATAATTCAATCAGGCTGGAACTTCATGGCTCTTGTTCAACAGTCCTCACCCCATGCTCGTCGCGCGCGGCCCACGTCACGGGTCATGCTCTGGGTCATTCTGGCCGCTCTGCCCGGCCTGCTGGCCCAGACTCTGTTCTTTGGCTGGGGCAACCTGATCAATGTCGTCTGGTGCATTGCCTTGGCGCTGGGCTCTGAAGCCGCCTTCCTGAAGCTGCGCGGCAAACCCGTCGCCTTTTTCCTGCGTGACAACACCGCGGCGGTCACCGGCCTGCTGCTCGGGCTATCCCTGCCCCAGTTCACGCCCTGGTGGGTCTCCGGTATTGCCGTGGTCTCGGCAATCGTAGTGGCCAAGCAGCTTTACGGTGGTCTGGGCTCCAATCCCTTTAACCCGGCCATGGTGGGCTATGCCCTGGCATTGATCTCGTTTCCGGTCGCCATGACCACCAACTGGGCCGAAGCAGCCACGCTCTGGGGCGGCGCGCCCGGCTTTGGTGAGACCCTCGCGAAGATTTTCACCGGGGGCCAGACCGCCGTCGACGGTTGGACCATGGCAACACCGCTGGACGAATACAAACACAAGATTGCCAGTCACACGTCAGTGGAAGTGCTCGGCCACCCCACCTTTGGCAACTTGATTGCCCGGGGATGGGAGTGGGTCAATCTGGCCTTCCTGGCCGGCGGCGTCCTGCTGATCGCCCTTAGAATCATAACCTGGCATATTCCGGTTGCCTTCCTGGCCGGTATTGCCGCCATGAGCCTGGCCTTTGGCAGCAACGCCGACCAGTACGCGCCTTTGCAACTGCACCTGCTGGCCGGTGGTACCATGCTTGGCGCGTTCTTTATTGCCACCGACCCGGTTTCGGCAGCCACCAGCCATCAGGGCAAGCTGATATACGGTGCCGGCATCGGTGTCCTGGTGTACCTGATTCGCAGTTGGGGCAACTATCCCGATGCGGTCGCGTTCAGCGTGCTACTGATGAACTTCGCGGTCCCGTTTATCGACCATTACACACCACCCCGCACTTACGGCCATCACAAGGCCCGCCGGGGCGTCCCGGGCCGGAGTGGAGGTTGACCATGAGTGCAGTAACCACCGCCATCCGTCGAAGCGCAATCGGCCTGGGCCTGTTTGCCATTATTACCGGCGGCACGATTGCCCTGACTCAGGGGCTGACCAAAGACCGGATTCAGGAGCAGGCGGCCCGCGCCGAGGCCAGGGCACTGTTCGAGATTATTCCGGAAAGCCAGCACGATAATGACCTGCTGAGAGATGTGGTCACCCTGCCTGCCAGCGAGCGGCTACCCGTTGAAGGCCCCGTGCGGGCCTGGGTTGCCAGAAAAGACGGCCGGCCTATCGGCATGATACTGCCCACCGTGGCACCAGACGGCTACTCCGGTAATATCCGCCTGTTGGTTGGCCTGGATCTTCAAGGCCGGGTATTGGGCGTTCGGGTCACCAGTCATAAGGAAACACCGGGGCTTGGCGATCGTATCGAGACCCGCAAGTCTGACTGGATCTATGGGTTTGACGGGAAGTCTCTCGGTAACCCTGCCCCCAACGCCTGGAACGTGAAGAAGAACGGTGGCATCTTCGACCAGTTCACCGGAGCCACCATCACTCCGAGAGCCGTAGTGAAAGCGGTACAGAAAACCCTGGTCTATTTTCGCCAGAACCGTGAGATCATCCGCGAACGGGTGAACGCGCCCCCGGAGCCCGGTAAGCGCCGCCTGTCTCCGGAAGCCATTGCCGCCGATACTCAACCAGCGGAGCACTCCTGATCATGAGCACGAAAACGTCCAGCGAAATCATCAAGGATGGCCTCTGGCACAACAACCCTGCCCTGGTGCAGGTTCTCGGGTTGTGTCCGCTGCTTGCCGTCACCAGCACGGTCGTCAACGCCATCGGACTGGGCCTGGCCACACTATTGGTGTTAATGGGCTCAAACCTGTCGGTCTCCCTTATCCGGAACTTCGTCAGCGAATCCGTTCGACTGCCGGCGTTCGTCATGATCATTGCCTCGTTCGTAACCTGCGCCGAACTGCTGATGCAGGCGTTTACCTATGAGCTGTACCAGATTCTCGGCATCTTCATCCCGCTGATCGTTACCAACTGTGCCATTCTTGGCCGTGCCGATGCCTTTGCTTCCAAGAATCCACCGTTACCGGCCATTCTGGACGGCGCCATGATGGGGCTCGGCTTCCTGGCGGTATTGATGACGCTGGGTGCTATGAGGGAACTGATCGGCCAGGGCACATTGTTCGCCGATATGCACCTGCTCCTGGGCCCCATGGCGGCGGATTGGGTTATCCGGCCGTTCGAACAGTACCCCGACATGCTGTTCATGGTGCTGCCACCGGGCGCCTTTGTGGGCCTGGGGTTGTTGATTGCCCTTAAGAACGGCATCGACAATCACCTCAAAGAACGCAGAAAAGCCGCCGAACCCGCTCCGGCCAGCACCGGTAGTAAACGGGTGCGCGTAACCGGCACTATTTCCTGAACCAGATCGGGCCAGCATGAACAAAGAAAAACGTACCGAGATTTTCTCCCGGTTGCGGGACGCCAACCCCAACCCGACCACGGAGCTGAATTACAGCACGCCGTTTGAGCTACTGATTGCGGTCATTCTCTCCGCTCAGGCCACGGATGTTGGCGTGAACAAGGCCACCGACAAGCTGTTCCCGGTAGCGAACACGCCCGAGGCCATTCTTGCCCTGGGCGTTGACGGCCTGAAGGAATACATCAAGACCATCGGCCTGTTTAACAGCAAGGCCGAGAATGTGATCAAGACCTGTCGCATTCTGATCGAGAAACACGGCAGTGAAGTCCCGGCGCGGCGGGAAGACCTGGAAGCCTTGCCCGGCGTCGGCCGTAAAACGGCAAATGTGGTGCTGAACACCGCGTTCCGGCAACCAGCCATGGCAGTGGACACCCACATCTTTCGAGTCTCCAACCGCACCGGTATTGCGCCGGGGAAGAATGTCCTGGAAGTCGAGAAACGCTTGCTCAGGCTGGTGCCGAAAGAATTTCTGATGGACGCGCACCACTGGCTGATCCTGCACGGCCGTTATACCTGCACCGCTCGCAAACCGAAATGCGGCGCCTGCATTATTGAGGATCTGTGCGAATTCAAGCAGAAGCGGGACTACCAGTAGGCTACCTCGAAAGCGGACTGACAGGCACAAAAAAGCCGGCGATTGCCGGCTTTTTCACAACTGGGTTGCTGTTAACGCTGGCCCAGCATTTTCTCTTTCAGGTCTTCCTGAGCGGGCTTGTCTGACAGCCAGATACCAAACAGGGCCTTCTTGAACTCCAGACCACCAACGGTATCTTTCTGCTCGCCGTTCTTGAGTACGCGAACGCCTTCGCCAGGCAGGTAGACCAGATCAAACACATCACCTTCGGTGATCTCTTCCTGGAATACCGCCATGAACTGGTCCACATCCGACTGGATAGCAGACAGGTCACCATCAGTGGATGCCTTGAAGCCGTCCATGGTCGCCTCGGTCATGCGCTCGCTGGTGATCATGCCTGAGGTAATATGCAGCGTGATGGCCTGGGGCTCATCAGCGTTGATAACCGCTTCGCCATCGCTTACCTGTTCAGGTACATAGAGACCACCCACATAAAGATCCATAAACCACTTGGAACGGGTGCCGGCGCCATTGAGCTTGAGTTCCTGCCCCATGGCAGAATAGGTATCGGGCACATCGACATCCCCTACGGTCAGGGCGGAAGCCGGGGCTGACAGAACACCGGTTAGCAAAAGGGATGCAAATCCTGCAGTAAGAGCCTTCTTCATAGTCCTTTCCTTTCGATCGTTATTATTGAGTGTTTCATTCGACACCAGGGCGACTCCCTAGATCTGCCCGGTGGCCCATTCTAACAACGAACTTTGCGGGCTGATCGCCACCTGGTTCTCATTTGCCGCCACATTTAACAAAAAAGCCGACCATGTTTCCATGGCCGGCTTTTTCACTGGTCTCGTCAATCCAGTCTATTTGAACAGCAGACTTCCGGACAATCCCTCTTTCTCAAGGATCTCCCGCAGGCGACGCAAGGCTTCCACCTGAATCTGCCGCACCCTTTCCCGGGTCAGGCCAATCTCCTGGCCAACCTCTTCCAGGGTACTGATGGGATAGCCCCTCAGCCCGAAACGGCGGGAAAGCACTTCCTGCTGTTTATCGCTGAGCTGATCAATCCACTTCTCCAGGCATGAACACATGTTGTTGTCCTGCAGCAGATCCGCAGGATCCGACGCGCCCTCATCGGCCACGGTATCCATCAGGGACTTGTCACTCCCGGCCCCGATCGGAGTGTCCATGGAGGCAACGCGCTCGTTGAGGCCGAGCATGCGTTTTACGTCGTCAACCGGCTTGTCGACCATGCGGGCAATTTCTTCCGCGGTCGGTTCATGGTCCAGTTTCTGGGTCAGCTCACGGGCGGCCCGCAGGTACAGGTTCAATTCCTTGACCACATGAATCGGCAGACGGATGGTGCGGGTCTGGTTCATGATGGCTCGCTCGATGGTCTGGCGAATCCACCAGGTAGCGTAGGTGGAGAAACGGAATCCACGCTCGGGATCGAACTTCTCAACCGCCCGAATCAGCCCCAGGTTGCCTTCCTCGATCAGATCAAGCAGTGTCAGCCCACGGTTGACGTAGCGGCGCGCAATCTTGACCACCAACCGGAGATTACTCTCGATCATGCGCTTACGGCCGCTCTCTTCCCCTTTACGGGCAAGCCGCGCGAAGTACACCTCTTCTTCCGGAGTAAGCAGGGGAGAAAAACCAATTTCGTTGAGGTACAGCTGAGTGGCATCCAGCTGCTTCTGGTTGGAGTAGTACTTTCCCTGTGCGGGAAATCCGTCTTCGACTTCTGCAGTTTCGTCTTCAGCAGAAGCTTTTTCAGGCTTGTCTTCGGCTAACAGTTGATCGTCGGCGTCTTCCAGATCTGCTACGCGATCAATGATGATATCTTCCTGTTCTACTGACATTGTTTACCCCGCCTCTCAATAATCCTGTTGTCACCCGCTACTTCTTTTTATTCCGGGAGTGTTTCAGTTTTGGTTTTCTTCAGGACATTTACTTGTTGGCTGGCAATTACCGTTGCCGTTTTTGTTCTTCTGTTTCGCGGTTTCAGTCAGGCTGTTGGGTAATACCCTCCGGGCCTCGGGCCCGTGCGCGTTTTTCAGCGCCTTGGCAAATACCTGGATGGATCCACCGGGTTGCCGTTCTTGCGTATCTCGAAATGCAACTTCGGTTTGTCGGTTCCGGTATTGCCCAGTTCGGCGATTACCTGTCCAGCTTTCACACCCTCCCCTTCCTTAACGAGAATTTTCCGATTGTGTGCGTAGGCGCTCAAATAATGTTCGTTATGGTTCACGATAATCAGATTGCCATAACCTAGCAACCCGTTTCCTGCGTACACCACGCTTCCATCAGCCGCCGCCTTGACAGCATCACCGGGATTGCCGGCGATATCAATGCCTTTATTGACTTTGCCAGACGAAGAAAAGTTTGCAATTACAGTGCCAGAATGCGGCCAGTGCCACCGCACATTGGCCACCACCTGACTACCGGATGACCTGGCCGTCGGAGCGGAGGTCGCGGGTTTGGCAGCCGGTTTCGACACCGTCGCGCCTGCACCTGAACGGGAAGGGGGTGGTGATGCCGCGGGCCTGGAGGGCGCGGTCGTCCGCGCGGTCCGGGGGATCGTGCCCTTGCGATCGAGTCGAAGCACCTGCCCCGGACGAATTTTCCAGGGCGGCCCGATGCCATTGGCATTACCCAGCTCCCGGTAGTCCCGGCCGTACTGCCAGGCGATCCTATACAGGGTTTCACCCTTTTTGACCACATGGGAGCCCCAGTAAACCGGGGGGTTATACAGATCGTCCTGATAGATTGCACTGGTATTGCAGCCAGAGAGCACAAGCACGGCGAGGACCAGAAGCGCCGTCATGAGGACCCGGAACAATGGAGGGCTCCGGCGCTCAGAAGCCGGGACTTCAGACCACCAAACGGGGAAATGCTCAAATTGAATGCGCCCGTTAAAAAGAGTCACGTATTAAAAGCTGCCCGGTTATGAAAAATCCGTCTTAAGAATAGCCCTGATTTTATCCAGTTTCTTATCATTCAGGACTAACTTACTAATATATTGCACGATTATCGGGCAATTCCAAGTTACCCTGTGCACAGGATTGTTACCCTCGGGAACAGTCTTTTTGTGCGCCAGGTAACATTTTCTCTGGCTCAGGCAGAACCACTCTCCGCAGGCGTTGCCTTTTTGCCGGCCAATTCAATCACTAATACCAAGGCCAGCCCGAGCGCCGCCATTAACGACGCCAGCAGAATCTGGGGATCCTGCCCGTAAAGCGTTGTCCAGGTTTCCGGTGTCACCGGGGTCTGGCTCAACGGTACCTGATGCCCGGCACTGTTGGTACGCCAACTGAGGGTTTCCTGCCAGGGCCAAACCTTACTCAAGGCGCCCACCATAAAGCCGGTGAGCAGCGCTAACACTGTGTCGTGAAAATGCCGAAAGGCCAGCGTAATCAGGCGCGCAACCGACAACAACCCAATCAGGCAACCCAGCACAAACAGCCCCAGATGGATCAATTCAAGATTTTTGATCGCGGCAAGAACGGGGGCGTACATGCCGATAATCAACAGCAGGAAGCTGCCAGAGATTCCGGGCAGAATCATGGCGCAGATGGCCAGCGCGCCAGCTCCAAGGAAGGCAATACCCGTGGGCGCAAGTTCACTGGCCGGCAAGGTCGTCACCCACCAGGCAAAGACAGCCCCCGCCACAAACGGCACGAGCAAACCGGCCCGAGGGCGCTGGATCTGCTGACCAACATGCCAGACCGAGGCCACGATCAAACCGAAAAAGAAGCTCCATATCAGAACCGGCTGGGTTTCGAGCAACCAGGTAATAACAGAGGCCAGACTGGCAACACTCGAGACAATCCCCGCCAGCAGGCACACCAGAAATGTTCCGTCGATGGCTCGCCAGAAGCCGGCCACATTACCCCGCACCAGTTGGCGCACAAAGGCTACGGGCGCGGCACTGATGGCCTCCAGCAGGCGGAAGTAGATACCGGTGATGAAGGCAATGGTGCCACCGGAAACACCTGGCACAATATCCGCGGCACCCATCGCCATGCCCCTCAGGAATATCGCAGGCAGGCGATGATGATACTCAGTCTGGTTCTGGTCTGTTTCCGACACCGACGGTTCTGACATTAACGGATAACTCCACCCAACAAAGGCACAAAATGCACCGGTTCAAGGTTGTGGCGCTCAAAGCGATTGCCTTTGCGGATAATCTCAACCAACACCTGATTCTCTTCCCCCACCGGGGCTATCAGCACGCCACCATCGGCCAGCTGATCCAGCAGCTCTCTGGGAACTTCCACCGGGGCTGCCGTTACGATGATGCCATCGAAGGGCCCTCGTTCTGGCCAGCCCATACCACCATCCGCATGTTTAAGCAGGACATTGCGCACGTTTAACTGACGCAGCCGGTCCCGGGCGCGATCCTGGAGCGGGCGGATACGCTCAACACTGTAGATCTCGGGGAACAGTTGCGAAAGCACGGCCGTCTGGTAACCGGAGCCGGTCCCCAGTTCCAGCACCCGTTGCGGCGCATGGGCCAGCAACAGCTCAGTCATCCGGGCGACGATGTAGGGTTGGGAAAGAGTCTGGCCATGCCCGATAGGCAGCGAGGTATCCTCGTAGGCCCGGTGCGACAACGCTTCATCCAGAAAGATATGCCGGGGCACCTGGCCAATCACATCAAGCACCCGGTCAGACTCTATTCCCCCCTCACGCAGGCGCTGCACCAGACGCATGCGCGTGCGCCGTGAGGTCATACCAATGCCTTCGAGCTGGGCCGTCATGGCTGACCTCCGGTACTCATATCCAGACCGTCAACCCATTCCCTGAGGCCGGACAAGGCTTCGTGCCGGGTCATATCGATGTGAACCGGGGTGATGGACACATAGCCCTCACGCACGGCATGAAAATCCGTGCCCGGGCCTGCGTCTCCACCCTGCCCCGCTGCCCCTATCCAGTATCGCTGCTTGCCTCTCGGGCAGGTCATCGGCACCGCACCTTCGGCCCGTTCACGGTGCCCCAGACGGGTCACGCGGAACCCGCTAAGCTGTTCCCAGGGCAGATCCGGCACATTTACATTGAGAATGGAACGGGGGCCCAGTTTCAGGGCCTGCTTGTACTCCAGCAACAGCCGCACTACCCGGGCAGCCGTGTCGTAATGGAAGTGGCCATTGTTGACCAGCGATACAGCAATGGCAGGCAGCCCCAGATGGCGCCCTTCGGTAGCAGCTGCCACTGTGCCCGAGTAGATGATGTCATCACCAAGATTGGCGTGGGTATTGATGCCCGACACCACCCGATCAAACGCCGTGTCGAACAGACCGTTAACGGCCAGGTGTACGCAATCTGTTGGCGTTCCGTCGACAGACCGGAAACCATTGGGATGCTGCTCTACCGTAAGAGGCCGGTTCAGTGTCAGGGCATTACTGGCACCGCTGTGATCCCGGTCCGGGGCAACAACTTTCAGCTCCCCGAGGCCCTTCAGACCCTCATACAGCGCCACCAGACCCGGCGAATGAACGCCATCGTCGTTGGACAACAGAATTCGCACAATTATCTCCGCTAGCCTTACTACTTGTTATCACGGCTGAGGCTCAGGTCCTCAAGCTCGAAAAGGTCGCCCAATACCGTTGTGGCGTATTGCCCGGGCGACAACACAAACTGAACTCGCAGGGTGGTGGTATCCAGCCACTGCCATTTGAACTCACCCGGGTGGGCAACCAGGGGGCGCCGCTCCGGTTTCATGCGGGTGGACTGGAACAACCTGGCCAACCCCGGGCAGGCATCCACCACACCACGCTCAAGGGTTTCCTGCTCGCCCGAGGCCAGCGTACCGCCATCGCCCCAGAGTGGTCCGGTGGGCCCGGCACCTGAGGGTTCCGGCTCTCCCGGTAACACCTCGGTCCAGGTTCGATTGCTGACCCGCTCCGCAAGTACCTGATTGAACAGCCAGGAACGTGCCGCCGAAAAGTACAATACGTTTTTCGACGCGCTTCTGCCAGTGCGCCCGCGCTTGCGATTGAGCCGTGAGGGATCAATCTGTACAGCACGGTCGAGATTCGCTCCCTGAAAACCGAACCGCTGGGGGCCAAAATAATTGGGGGCGCCCTGGCTCGCCAACCGCGCAAGCCCGGCTTCCACAAGCTCGCGCTGGCCCGTCACATTGCGCAGCACAATCTCAAAACCATTGGCCTGATGATCACCCCGCCTCAGTTTGCGGGAATGGCGAACCGCGGCCCGAACCGGCCAACGCTGGCCAACCTCTGCCATCAACGCCTGATCGTCCGCCTCCTGGCCTGGCCGATAAAGACTGAACCACTGAACCGTCACCGCATGCCGGTCTTTCAGGCCACAGAAACCAACATCGAAAGAACGACAGCCCGCCAGAGCCGCCAGCTCCCGGGCGACGTACTCGGTATTGTCACCGGTTTTCTCCAGCCGCAGGCAAAGGTGCTCACCGTCGCCGGATACCTCAACCGGACCTGGTGCCGCGGCATCCTCCTCCCGCTCCGGCCAGAGCAACTCCGTAACCCGAAAATCCTCGGGCGACGTTTTCAGTTCGGCCCGACCAACCCGGGCTCCGCCAGACACCGGCCAGTCCAACAGCCACTGAGAATCCTCACTCACTGGGGAACCGCCTCCAGCAGACACACGGCCTGACAGGCAATGCCTTCCCCACGCCCGGTGAAGCCCAGCTTTTCTGTGGTGGTGGCTTTCACACTCACCCGATTAGCCGGCACGCCCAGATCCTCGGCAATGTTCATCCGCATGGCCTCAATATGGGGCGCCATTTTCGGCGCCTGGGCAATGATCGTGGCATCAATATTGGTGACCGCGTACCCCTCATCCAGCACCCGCTGCATCACCCGCCGCAACAAATCCCGGCTGTCTGCACCGGCCCACTCCTCGCTGGAATCCGGAAAGAAATGGCCAATATCACCCAGCGCCACCGCGCCCAACAGCGCATCCGCAAGCGCATGCAACAGAACATCCCCGTCCGAGTGCGCCATGAGACCGTGGCTATGGGGAATTGTCACACCCCCAAGAATGACAGAATCGCCCTCACAGAAGGCATGGACATCAAAGCCCTGACCAATGCGCATGATCATCTCCGAAAACAGAACAGAATGCAGGGAATCACTGACGCCCGAGGATAAACTCCGCCAACGCCAGATCCGAGGGGACCGTAATTTTCAGATTATCCGGGCGCCCTTCCACCAGAACCGGCATGTTACCGGAAAACTCCATGGCAGAGGACTCATCCGTAATCGCCTGGCCACGTTCCAGACACAATGACAACGCCTGTTTTAACGCTCCGAACCGGAACATCTGCGGCGTCAACGCCCGCCACAACCTGCTCCGGTCAATGGTCTCACTCACCACCGGCAATGATCCGGCCTCGGCAAGCTTCAACGTATCCGCCACCGGCGCCGCCAGCAAACCACCCACCGGATGCTCAGACAACGTCTCAATCAGACGGGACAGATCTTCAGAATGAACACAGGGCCGCGCCGCATCATGTACCAGCACCCAGTCATTATCCGCGGCCTGCCCCTCCAGGGCTACCAGAGCCGACAACACCGAATCCGCCCGTTCTTTGCCCCCAGTACAGGTCTGCACCCGATCATCCCTCGCCGACTCACTCTCCGGCCACCAGTGGTCCTTCGGATTCAGCGGCACCATACAACCTTTAAACGGGGCGTTGTCCAACAAACGGGACAGGGTGATGTCCAGGATAAAACGGTTATTGATCCTGAGGTATTGCTTGGGGCATTCGGCTTTCATGCGCTGGCCGATACCGGCGGCGGGGACGATAAGCCAGAGATCTGGGGTACTCATAGACGGCTCTGCACAAGGTACGGAGAGTATCATGGGCCTTCTTTCCGGGAATTTCGGAGGCCATGGATGGCCGGAGAGAAGCGCACAGGGAAGTGCTTGTAGCGGTTCCCGGAAAGAAGGCCCATGATGCTCTATGCACCGAAGTTAATTCTCGACGACCAGAAAGAACGTCTCATCCTCACGAATCAGGCCAAGATTCATCCGGGCCCGCTCCTCAACGGCGCCCTGCTCATTGCGAAGATTCCGCACCTCCGCATAAAGCCGGTCATTCCGGGCCGCCAACTCGGCATTCTCCTCCCGCTGCTCGGCAATCGACTGCTCCAGGGCCCACACCTGCGCAAAACTGCCCTCCCCGATCCACAGGCGAACCTGCAGCAGGAGTATCAGCACTACCAGAATGGCCCAAAGCGATTTCATGCCGAATCCGTACAGAAAATGAACAACAATATAAACGAGTCGAGGGTCAAGTATAGACCTTATAGTAGATTAGCAACAATTTTCTGTAAGTCACTGTACAAAAAGGCCATCGTGTCTGAATTTTCATTCAGAACGCGATGGCCTTAACATTTTGTTACCTGCCGGAATGGACCGGCGGGTCAGAAAAGGTTGCTAATCCTCAACCCTGACCTTTGATTTCGCTCAGGCCACGGTAAGGTGCCTTGCCTTCCAGCGCCTCTTCAATACGCAGCAGCTGGTTGTACTTGGCAACCCGGTCGGAACGACACAGAGAACCAGTCTTGATCTGGCCAGCACAGGTAGCCACGGCCAGATCCGCAATGGTGGTATCTTCGGTTTCGCCGGAACGGTGAGAAATGACCGCCGTGTAGCCAGCATCCTGAGCCATCTTGATGGCATCCAGAGTCTCGGTCAGGCTACCGATCTGATTGAACTTGATCAGAATGGAATTACCAATGCCCTTCTCGATACCCTGCTTCAGAATCTTGGTGTTGGTGACAAAAAGGTCATCCCCGACCAGTTGAACCTTGCTGCCCAGTTTGTCGGTCAGCACTTTCCAGCCGTCCCAGTCGCTCTCGTCCATACCATCCTCGATGGACACAATCGGGTAACGGTCGCACAGGCCGGACAGGTAATCGGCAAAGCCTTCGGAATCGAAGCTCTTGCCCTCACCAGACAGCTGGTACTGGCCATCTTTGTAGAACTCGGAAGAGGCACAGTCCAGCGCCAGAGTGACGTCTTTGCCCAGTTCATAACCGGCTTTCTCGACGGCTTCCTTGATCGCCGCCAGGGCTGCTTCGTTGGACGGCAGGTTGGGGGCAAAACCGCCTTCGTCGCCTACGGCTGTATTCAGGCCCTGGGCCTTCAGCACTTTCTTGAGGCTATGGAAGATTTCGGCACCAACGCGCAGGGCTTCACCGAAGCTGTTCACGGAGACCGGCTGGACCATGAATTCCTGGATGTCGACGTTGTTGTCGGCGTGCTCACCACCGTTGAGGATGTTCATCATCGGCACCGGCATGGAGAATTTGCCGGAGGTGCCGTTTACATCGGCGATGTGCTCATACAGAGGCTTGCCCAGGGAGACAGCTGCGGCTTTGGCAGCAGCCAGGGATACGGCCAGGATGGCGTTGGCGCCCAGGTTGGCTTTGTTTTCGGTGCCGTCCAGGTCGATCATGATCTGGTCCAGACTGCGCTGGTCGGCGGCATCTTTACCCAGCAGGGCGTCACGAATCTGACCGTTGATGGCTTCAACGGCTTTGCGAACACCTTTACCGAGGTAACGGGAGGCGTCACCATCGCGCAGTTCCAGAGCTTCGCGGGAACCGGTAGAGGCGCCGGACGGTGCGCAAGCGCGGCCCAGTGTACCGTCTTCCAGGATGACGTCTGCTTCCACGGTGGGGTTACCACGGGAATCCAGAACCTCACGGGCTTTGATGTTGGCAATCTTGGTCATTCGTATGGTTCTCCAGATTTTATCTTCTAAACACTGAACAAGCTTTGAATTTTGGTGCAAGAGCAAACAACTGGAAGGCCTTGGCGAAAACCGCTACGAGCACATCCATGTGCGCTTCTCTCAGGCCATCCTTGGCCTTCGAAATTTTCGCCAAGGCCTTCCAGCCGTTTGCTCACGAAACCTGCAGTATGCCGTCAAACTGTTTAACGCCAGAAATCTGCGGGCTTTTAAATTGCCAACACCGCCAATCAGGCGGTGTCGATAGGTTTAAAACTTTTTACCAGATCGTCGACAGCTTTCACTCGCTCAAGGAACGGTTCCAGCTGGCTCAGGCGCAACGCGCAGGGGCCATCGCATTTGGCGTTATCCGGGTCTGGGTGAGCCTCAAGGAACAGGCCCGCCAGGCCCTGAGACATTCCCGCCAGGGCCAGGTCGGTGACCTGGGCACGACGCCCGCCGGCGGAGTCGGCACGACCGCCCGGCATCTGCAGGGCGTGGGTGACGTCGAAGAACACCGGCACGTTCATCTGTTTCATGATGCCAAAGCCGAGCATGTCCACCACCAGGTTGTTGTAGCCGAAGCTGGTGCCGCGTTCGCAGAGGATGATCTGGTCGTTGCCGGCTTCTTCGCACTTGGTGATGATATGCTTCATTTCCTGGGGTGCCAGGAACTGGGCTTTCTTGATGTTGATGACCGCACCGGTTTTGGCCATGGCCACCACCAGGTCAGTCTGGCGACTCAGGAAAGCAGGCAACTGTATGATGTCGCAGACTTCCGCCGCCGGGGCAGCCTGGCCGGGCTCGTGCACGTCCGAGATGATCGGTACGCCATACTTGCTCTTGATATCAGCCAGGATCTGCAACCCCTTGTCGAGGCCGGGGCCGCGGAAGGAGTTGACGGATGAGCGGTTGGCTTTGTCGAAGGACGCCTTGAATACGTACGGGATGCCCAGGCGAGTGCAGACATCCACATACTTTTGCGCGACTTCAAACGCCAGTTCCCTGGACTCAAGCACGTTCATGCCGCCGAACAGCACAAACGGCTTATCGTTGGCGATCTCAATGCCCGAGACGTTCAGGTTGCTGCGCGCCATAATCAGGATCCTTTCTTGTTCGCCAGCGCGGCTTCAACAAAGCCCTTGAACAGCGGATGGCCGTCGCGGGGTGTTGAGGTAAATTCCGGGTGGAACTGGCAGGCCACGAACCAGGGATGATCAGGTGCTTCCACCACTTCAACCAGTTTGCCATCGGCAGAGCGGCCGGAGATTTGCAGGCCTGCTTCTTCCAGTCTCGGCAGGAAGTGGTTGTTGACTTCGTAACGGTGACGATGGCGCTCACGAATGGTCTTCTTGCCGTAACAGCCAACGATGGTGGAGCCTTCGGTCAGCACACAATCCTGGGCCCCCAGACGCATAGTGCCGCCGAGGTCGGATTCTTCGGTGCGCTCTTCTTTTTCACCGGTGGCATCGAGCCATTCGGTGATCAGGCCGACAACCGGCTCCGGTGTGTGTTCACGGAATTCCGTGCTGTGGGCGTCTTTCAGGCCGGCCACGTTGCGGGCGTATTCGATAACCGCCACCTGCATACCCAGGCAGATGCCCAGATACGGCACCTTGTTTTCACGGGCGTACTGTACGGTGCGGATCTTGCCTTCCACGCCACGCTCACCAAAGCCACCGGGCACCAGAATGGCATCGGCGGATTCCAGCACGGAGGTGCCGTCGCGTTCGATGTCTTCGGAGTCGATGTAGTTGATGTTGACCTTGGTGCGGGTCTTGATACCGGCGTGCAGCAGGGATTCGATCAGGGACTTGTAGGCGTCCAGCAGCTCCATGTACTTGCCGACCATGGCGATGGTGACTTCATCCTGCGGATTCATCAGTGAATCCACAACCGCGTCCCATTCGCTCAGGTCTGCTTCACGGGCATCGAGACCGAAGCGTTCGATCACCAGCTGGTCCAGCCCGTATTCGTGCAGCATGCGCGGAATGGCGTAGATGGACCTGGCATCCTGCATCGGAATGACCGCACGCTCTTCCACGTTGGTGAACAGGGCAATCTTGCGACGGGAGCTGGCATCCACTTCGTGTTCAGAGCGGCACAGCAGGATATCCGGCTGCAGGCCGATGGAGCGCATTTCTTTCACGGAATGCTGGGTCGGCTTGGTTTTGATCTCGCCGGCGGTAGCAATGTACGGCACCAGCGTCAGATGCATGAACAGTGCACGCTGGGAGCCTACTTCCACCTTCAGCTGACGGCAGGCTTCCAGGAAGGGCAAGGACTCGATGTCACCCACCGTGCCACCAACTTCAATCAATGCCACATCGGCACCGGCTGCGCCTTCCACCACACGGCGTTTGATTTCATCGGTGATGTGCGGAATGACCTGAACGGTACCACCCAGATAATCGCCCCGACGCTCCTTGCGAATAACCTCTTCGTACACCCGGCCGGTGGTGAAGTTATTGCGCTTGGTCATTGGAGTGCGAATGAAACGCTCGTAGTGGCCAAGGTCGAGGTCGGTTTCCGCGCCATCTTCGGTGACGAAAACCTCACCGTGCTGGAACGGGCTCATGGTGCCGGGGTCCACGTTGATGTACGGGTCCAGCTTGAGAATGGTGACCTTCAGGCCGCGTGCCTCAAGGATGGCTGCCAGTGAGGCAGACGCAATACCTTTCCCCAATGAGGACACGACACCGCCGGTGACGAAAATATAACGCGTCATGCAGATTCCGTGATTATCTGGTTCGGTGAAGGAGGGAGATTATTCATCTCAAGATGGGACGCCAGACTACCAGAAAGCCCCTCTCTACTCAATCACAATCCCGCTCCACAATCAGCCGCCAGCCGGCGGCATGGGCGCCTCCGGAGTATTGTTCAGAACACCACAAATCGCCAATGGCAATCCATGCCTCTCCAGCCGCCGAGACCTCGTAAACCAGCGGCAGAGCCGCTCTCTCCCAGGGTGGCACGCCCTGCTCCTGCATCCAGGTTTTCAGCGATCGGGAGGGTAAATTGCTGCCGAACCGGATTCGCTCGCCGCCCTGCCTCGTAGATACCCTTATTTCCGGACAGGAGGCTTCCGTTGTAGCGCTCTGCGATGCAGGCACAAGCCGAAGGGTCCACCACCCCCACTCCATGACCTGGCCCGGCAACAAGGGCCTGGGACCCACAGGGATTGCGACCTGGGGCACCAGGTAAAGATGATCCCGATAACGGCGGATACAGAATCCGTCTCCACGAATTTCCGGAGTTCGATCCGACCCTGCATGAAGCAACTGGTCGAGTGCTGAGCACCAATCTGACAGCGCCGGAACCGGCAATCCCCGGCCATGAATCCACCAGCGCACCAGGTTCCGGCGCTCGATCTGCCCAAGTGCCGAGAACGGGGCCAGGCGGATTCGACCTTTATCGTCGCCGCAACTCTGCCATTGCAACTCCGCCAGCCTCTGACTCAGGGTTTCACTCTCGGCGCAGGCCCGGGCACTATGAGCAAGGCGCCTCAACAAACCCGGCCAACGCTGTTTAAGGCCCGGCATTACCGAGTGCCGCAGATAATTGCGGTCGTGTACTTCACTCTGGTTGCTGGGATCTTCTACCCAGCTTACCCCCTGCTCACGCGCCACCTGCTCCAATCGACTGCGGGATACGTCAAGCCAGGGCCGGTAGAGATGCCCCAGCCCGAGCGACCGGGCAGCAGGCATTCCGGCCAGACCGTTTACGCCAGTACCACGCAGCAGCCGGAACAGAACCGTTTCTGCCTGGTCGTCTGCATGGTGCGCCATCAGTAGAAGGTCGTTGTCTCCCAGAACCTTCCTGAAGACCTCGTAGCGCGCCGCTCTTGCTGACTCTTCGAGGCTCCCCGCGCCCGCAGCTACATTCACTCGACGCACCTGGAGTTCGACGCCCAGTCCAGCACAGAGATCGATACAGGCGCGCTCCGTCTGATCGTGATTGGACTGTAACTGATGATTGATATGCAACGCTCTGACGCGCGGATGGGCGGCCGCAACGACATGCAAAAGCAGGGATGAGTCCAGGCCGCCGCTCAGGGCGACCCAGAGTTCATCACAGGCGGGAAGTTTCTGAACCGGCCCGATCAGGTCTTCGGGCCAGGTATCCCGGCGAGCGGTGTTACCGCCCGCCGTCATAGCGGGTAAGACGCTCGTACCGGCGGGAAACCAGTTCATCCAGCGGCAATCGGCTCAGCTCAGCCACGCCCTGGGCCAGCGACGTCTTCAGGGTTTCCGCCATTTTTTCCGGATTACGGTGAGCGCCGCCCAGCGGCTCATCGATCACGTGATCCGCCACACCCAGCTCTTTCAGACGATCGGCGGTAACGCCCATGGCCTCAGCCGCCTGAGCAGCGTACTCGGCGCTCTTCCAGAGGATGGAGGCGCAGCCTTCCGGAGAAATAACGGCGTAGGTGGAGTACTGCAACATGTTGAGCTGGTCGCAGACACCGATCGCCAGTGCGCCACCGGAACCACCCTCGCCGATCACGGTAGAGATAATCGGAGTTTTCAGTCTCGACATCACCGCGAGGTTGAATGCGATGGCTTCACTCTGTCCGCGCTCTTCGGCACCGATACCGGGATAAGCGCCCGGGGTATCGATAAAGGTCAGAATCGGCATTTTGAAACGTTCAGCCATTTCCATCAGGCGCAGAGCCTTGCGATAACCTTCCGGACGAGGCATCCCGAAGTTGCGCTTGACCTTGTCCCGCACTTCACGACCCTTCTGGTGACCGATAATCATGACCGGCGTGTTGTCCAGGCGGGCCGTGCCGCCAATGATCGACAGGTCATCGGCGTAGCGTCGGTCACCATGTAGTTCATCGAAGTCTTCGAAGATCAGGTCGATGTAATCCTGGGTATAGGGCCGGCGTGGATGCCGTGCCAGACGAGCAATATCCCAGGACTTAAGGTCTGAGAAGATCGACTCCGTCAGGCTGATGCTCTTCTTTTTCAGGCGGCTGATTTCGTCGGTGATATTGATATCGGTGTCATTGCCCACCATGCGAAGCTCTTCGATCTTGGCTTCCAGGTCGGCGATCGGCTGTTCGAAATCCAGGTAGTTAGGGTTCATGATGTTCCATCATTTTATTGCCAGGCGGGCCGAAACCCGCCAAAACCAGAATTTGGGACAAAGATAGCAGCGCTGCCGGCACGGCTAAAGCGGACATTGGTCTTAATCATAGACCAGTTCCACAGACTGGTCGCCCACCAGGTGTTTCAGCTCGAACAACAGCGTGTCGTCTGGCTGTACCCGCCAGCTTTCACCCAGTTCGATACGTGTGCTGGCCTCGGCACTGCGGTACTCAATCCAGACCGGACTGCCTTCGTTACGAAACGGTCTGAGAGTATCATCCAGCTTGTCCAGAAGACCATTTTGCAACTGCTCTGAGCGCAACGCCAGTTTGATACCCCGGCTGAACTGCTGACGAGCAGTGGCCACATCCATCACACTACTGACCCGCATTTTCATCTGGCCGGAGTAGTCATCGTGGCTGACCTGTCCTTCCACCACAATCACCTGATCCGACTGCAGTAACTCCCGGTTCTCGAAGAAGGCCTCGGAAAACAGGGTAGCCTCAATCCGGGCACTGCGATCATCCAGGGTAATGAAACACATGGTAGAGCCGGTCTTGGTCTTCATGGTGCGCTGGGCCACCACCAGCCCGGCCACCCGCTGGGGCGATTTATTGGGTTTCAGATCGGCGATGGAGCAACGGACAAAACGGCGTACTTCCCGTTCGTATTCGTCAAAGGGATGTCCGGTAAGGTAGAGACCCAGAGTGTCCTTTTCACCTTTCAGGCGCTCTTTCTCCGGCCACTCCCGAACCTGGGCAACGTCCGCATAGGTGTCTTCATCATCGCCACCGCCCTCAAGCATCTCTCCGAACATGTCCACCATGCCGGCGGCATCGTTGCGGGACTGCTGATCCGCCTGCTGAATGGCCTTGTCGATACTGGCCATCAGCTTGGCGCGGTCGGCGCCCAGTTTATCCATGGCGCCAGAGCGAATCAGGGCTTCCATGGCCCGCTTATTGACCTTTTTCAGATCCACCCGGCGGCAGAAATCAAAGATATCCTGGAAGGGGCCTTCTTTGGCCGCTTCTACAATGCTCTCGATGGGCCCTTCACCGAGACCCTTGATCGCGCCCAGACCGTAGACAATCTGCCCCTGATCATTAACGGTAAAGGTATAGGCCGACCGGCTGACGTCCGGCACCAGCAAGTCCAGCTTCATGTTGCGGCACTCTTCCACCAGCGTCACCACCTTGTCGGTGTTCTGCATATCGGCAGTGAGTACCGCGGCCATAAACTCGGCCGGATAGTGGGCTTTCAGCCACAGAGTCTGGTAAGACACCAGCGCGTAGGCGGCGGAGTGGGATTTGTTGAAGCCGTAACCGGCGAATTTCTCCACCAGGTCAAAGATGTTTTCCGCCAGGGTCTTGTCTATGCCGTTGTTTTCACAACCGTCCAGGAAGATGGCTTTCTGCTTGGCCATTTCTTCAGGCTTTTTCTTACCCATGGCCCGGCGCAGCATGTCGGCGCCGCCAAGGGTATAGCCCGCCATCACCTGAGCGATCTGCATGACCTGCTCCTGGTACAGGATAACCCCGTAGGTGGGCTCCAGAACCGGCTTCAGGCCCGGATACTGGTAATCCGGGTGCGGGTAAGACAGCGGCTGACGGCCGTGCTTCCGGTCGATAAAGTCATCCACCATGCCGGACTGCAGCGGGCCCGGCCGGAACAGGGCAACCAGGGCGATCATGTCTTCCAGGGAATCCGGCTGCAGGCGGCGGATCAGATCTTTCATACCCCGGGATTCCAACTGGAATACCGCCGTGGTCTCTGCCTTCTTGAGCATGTCAAAAGAGGGCTTGTCGTCCAGCGGAATCGCGCTGATGTCGAGCTCGCCTTCCCCACGCTGCTGCCGGCGCGGGTTGATCATGTTCAGTGCCCATTTGATGATGGTCAGGGTTCGCAGGCCCAGAAAGTCAAATTTCACCAGGCCGGCGTCTTCCACATCGCCCTTGTCAAACTGGGTCACCAGACTGCCGCCTTCGTCATCACAGTAAAGCGGCGAAAAATCGGTGATCTTGGTGGGTGCGATCACCACGCCCCCGGCGTGCTTGCCGGCGTTGCGGCACACGCCTTCCAGCTTCAGAGCCATCTCCCAGATTTCCTGGGCTTCTTCATCCTGCTCCAGGAATTCCTTGAGCTGGGGCTCCTGCTCGATCGCCTTGTTCAGGGTCATGCCCACTTCAAAGGGGATCAATTTGGAGAGTTTGTCTGCCAGACCGTAGGATTTTCCCTGCACCCGGGCCACATCCCGCACCACCGCTTTGGCGGCCATGGTACCGAAGGTAATAATCTGGGAAACCGCTTCCCGGCCGTATTTCTGGGCGGTGTAGTCGATGACGCGGTCCCGGCCTTCCATGCAGAAGTCGACGTCGAAGTCCGGCATGGAGACCCGCTCCGGGTTAAGGAACCGCTCGAACAGCAGGTCGTATTCCAATGGATCCAGGTCCGTGATCAGCAGCGCATACGCCACCAGCGAGCCTGCACCGGAACCCCGGCCCGGCCCTACCGGAACGCCGTTGTTCTTGGCCCATTTGATGAAGTCCATTACGATCAGGAAGTAGCCGGGGAACCCCATCTGGATAATGATATCCAGCTCAAACTTCAGGCGCTTGTAATACTCTTCACGCTTTTGATCATACTCCGGATCGTCCTTGCTCAGGGTCTTCGCCAGCCGGGCTTCCAGTCCTTCTTCCGACACATGGCGAAAATATTCGTCCATGGTCATACCGTCCGGAATGGGGTAATTAGGCAGAAAGTATTCGCCCATCCGGACCTTCACCGAACAGCGCCTGGCGATTTCCACGGTGTTTTCCACGGCTTCCGGAATGTCCGAGAACAGCTCGATCATTTCCTCGGCGCTGCGAAGATATTGCTGGTCGCTGAACCGACGATCCCGCCTGGGATCGTCCAGAGTCCGGCTTTCTCCGATGCAGACCCGGGCTTCGTGGGCTTCAAAATCATCCGCCTCAAGGAAGTGAACGTCATTGGTCGCCACCACCGGCAAACCGAGTTCAGCCGCCAACTCCACACTCATGTGCAGACAATCCTCGTCACCGGCCCGCCCTGTGCGCTGCAGCTCCAGGTAATAACTGTCGGGATAGAGGTTTCGCCAGTAGTCTGCACGCTCCCTGGCCAGTTCCGGCTTCCCCGCCAGCAAGGCCTTGCCAACGTCCCCCATCTTGGCGCCGGACAGCACAATCAGGCCCTTGGCACGGGATTCCAGCCAGCTTTTCTGGACAATCGGCTTGCCGTAGCGCTGGCCTTCGGTATAGCCCTGGGAAATGATCTCCGTCAGGTTCAGGTAACCATCGTTGTCTCGGGCCAGCAAGGTCAGCCGGAACGGGGTTTCGGGCTCATCCGGATTCTCCAGCCAGATATCGGCACCGATAATGGGCTTGACGCCCGCGCCCATGGCGGCCTTGTAGAAACGTACCAGTGAGCACATGTTGGACTGTTCGGTCAGGCCAACCGCCGGCATGCCCAGTTCCGCGACCCGGCTGATCAACGGTTTGACCCGAACCAGGCCATCCACCATGGAGTATTCGGAGTGAACGCGCAGGTGTACAAAGGTGTTTGCCATGGTCATTCGCCAATCAGTGCTCGGATGTCTTCTTCGGTCTGGGGCCCGAATCGGGCCTCAATCAGGGTGCCTTCAGGATCCACAACGAAAGTGGCAGGCAGCGCCATCGGCACCTGCCAACCGAACCCGGGCCCCGGATCAGAGGCCAGCATGGTAAACTCAATCCCCATACGTTCGCCGAGTTCAACCAGCGGCACACCCGTAACGCCATCAAAATTAACCCCAAGCACCGCAATATCCGGAGCCTTGTCCAACTCGTTCAGCTCGGGGATTTCCTCAAGGCAGGGTTTGCACCACTCCGCCCAGTAATTCACCAGTACCCATTGGCCGCGGTACTTGTTCCAGTTGGCCAGGGTGCCGTCGGCCCGTTCCAGCTCGATCTTTTCACAACCTGAGACCAACAACAGCATCAGCATGAGTACCGGCCATGCCAGCCAACGTGCGCCACTACAAAAGAGCCCGGACTGAGGGTACTGCAAGGGTTATCCTCCTGTTAGACTAACGCCCCGGAAAAGTCTGCAATCAATAGGTTAAACGGCCACGACCATGACAGAAGCTACCCGTATTTTCCATAACCCCAGGTGCTCAAAATCACGCCAGACCCTGGAACTGTTGCAGCAAAAGGGCATCGAACCGGTGATTATACGCTACCTTGAGACGCCACCGACAGAGCAGGAACTTCTACACATTCTGGATCTGCTTGGTTGCGAACCCAGGGAACTCATGCGAACCAAGGAAGCCGAATACCGGGAACAAGGGCTGGACAACCCGGATCTCAGCCGAGAAGCCCTGATACGTGCCATGGCAAACACACCGAAGCTGATTGAGCGCCCGATTGTACTGGCCAATGGCAAGGCTGCCGTCGGCCGGCCTCCAGAAAACGTACTGGACATTCTCTGACTACCAGGGCCACCCATGACAGAAACAACTCCCTATGTGCTGGTGCTCTACTACAGCCGCAACGGACAGACCGCCGAGATGGCCACACAGATCGGCCGCGGCGTTGCCAGAGTGGCAGGAATAGAAGCCAGAATCCGGACGGTTCCGCCGGTTTCCCCGGATACCGCCGCCAGCCTGCCCCCGGTTCCGGATGCGGGAGCCCCCTATGCCACCAAAGCCGACCTGGCGGAGTGCGCAGGTCTCGCCCTGGGTAGCCCGACCCGCTTCGGGAACATGGCAGCGCCACTCAAGCACTTTCTGGACGGCACCGGCGACCTCTGGCTCAACGGCAAACTGGCCGGCAAACCGGCAGGCGCCTTTACCTCCACCGGCAGCCTGCACGGGGGCCAGGAAACCACCCTGCTGACCATGATGATGCCGTTACTGCATCACGGCATGGTACTGTGTGGCCTGCCCTATTCCGAAAGCGCGCTCAACGAGACCGCCACCGGAGGCACACCGTATGGCCCCTCCCACTGGGCCGGCGCCGGTGAACAGCAGGCCCTGAGTGACCATGAGAAAACCCTGTGCCAGGCCTTCGGTGAACGCCTCGCCAGACTGGCCCTGAAACTGGCCAACTAAACTGGACCAAACTTTCAAACAACCCTTAATGCGGACTGCTCCATGCTCCACAACGACAAAGCCAGAAATACCGCACGCCTGACCATCGCCCTTTACCTCGCCGTGCTCGCCACCCTGCTGGTCACTACGTTCTGGCCCGCACCGGTGGAGGGTGTTTCCATACCCCTGATGCTGACCGTCAAACTCCTGCCGCTGCTAGCGTTCGCGGTACCGGTTTTCCGGGGTCACAATCGGGGTTATATCTGGCTGGCGTTTGTGGTGATTTTCTACTTCACTCAGGCCGTGGTTTCAGCCTGGCTGTCGGAGGGCGCCGCCGGTCCTGTGACACTGACTATCCTGACGTTCCTGTTGTTTACCGTTGCCATGGTGCACCTCAAGGTCAATCGACCGGTCGCAAACTGATGCTGATGGCTCCCGGAGGCACATAGATGGCGAATGACACCGTGACCATGCCGGCACCGCCGCATCGCCAGACCCTGACCCTGAGGGACATCTGCTCAGCGCTGGTGGAGAGCGGCGAGATCACCCAGCAGGATGCTGAAAAAGTACTGACGGCCAATCTCGGCGCCGCCTCCGGTGCCGGCCATACGCCACAGCGGCATCCTCTTGAACTGGTGGCGATTGCCGCACTGACCAGCCAGCGGAACGGCCGAACTCTTGATCTGGAGCGGCTGACCCATTGGCTTGCGCGCTGGGGTGGTCAGGACTACTACCATATAGACCCGCTCAAGATCGACACGCCGGCCATCGCGCGGGTGATGTCCTACGCCTTCGCACAACGCCATGGCATTCTCGCGGTGGAGATCACACCGGATGAAGTCGTAATTGCCAGCACCGAACCTTTCAAGCGGGAATGGGAAAGCAACCTCCGCCAGGCGGTACGCAAGGACATTCGCCGGGTGGTCGCCAATCCGGAGGATATCCGCCGTTACACGGTGGAGTTCTATCAACTGGCAAGCTCGGTCAGCAAGGCCAGTGGCGGCCAGTCGTCAGGCAGTGCCGGCAATCAGAATTTTGAACAGTTACTGGACCTGGGCGCCAGCGAAAATCCGGACGCCAACGACCAGCATGTGGTCAAAATCGTTGACTGGCTGCTGCAATATGCCTTCGAGCAGCGAGCCTCCGACATTCATATAGAGCCCCGGCGCACGGTTACCCAGGTGCGGTTCCGGATCGACGGGGTGCTGCACAATGTCTACGAATTCCCGGAACACGTTGGCGTGGCCGTGACCAGCCGCCTGAAAATCCTCGGGCGCCTGAACGTAGCCGAGAAACGACGGCCCCAGGACGGCCGCATCAAGACCCGCAAACCCGATAACAGCGAAGTGGAGCTGCGCCTGGCCACCATGCCAACGGCGTTCGGCGAAAAAATGGTGATGCGGATTTTTGACCCGGAGGTACTGCTCAAATCCTTCGAGCAACTGGGCTTCAGCAAGGAAGACCGGGAACGCTGGCAAACCATGACCTCGCGGCCCCACGGTATCGTGCTGGTAACCGGGCCCACCGGTTCCGGTAAAACCACCACGCTGTATTCCACGCTCAAACAACTGGCATCTCCGGAGCTCAACATTTGCACCATTGAGGATCCGATCGAGATGGTGGAGCCCTCATTCAACCAGATGCAGGTGCAAACCAATATCGACCTGACCTTTGCCCACGGTGTTCGCGCCCTGCTGCGGCAGGACCCGGACATCATCATGATCGGTGAGATCCGGGATCTGGAAACGGCTGAAATGGCAGTGCAGGCAGCGCTGACCGGGCATCTGGTTCTCTCAACGCTGCATACCAACGATGCCCCCAGCGCCATCACCCGCCTCATGGAGCTGGGCATTCCGCCCTATCTGATCCGGGCCACGGTACTCGGCGTGATGGCTCAGCGACTGGCGCGTACACTCTGCCCTCACTGCAAGAAGCCCGGGGAGTCGGATGCTCAAGCCTGGCAGACGCTGACCCGGCCGTGGAAGGCACTGCTGCCCCGGCAGTTCTACCAGCCTGTCGGCTGCCTGGAATGCCGGAACACCGGTTACATGGGCCGAGCCGGGGTATACGAGATTATGGCCCTGTCAGACAAACTCACCCGCCAGATCACCGATCGCTGCGAGCTGGAACAGCTTCGGTTGGATGCCTACAAAGAAGGCATGAAGTCGCTTCGGCTCAATGGCGCCCAGAAAGTGGCAGCGGGACTGACCACGGTGGAGGAAATTCTGAGAGTAACGCCGGAAAGCCAACTCTGAGTAAAACGGACAATCAGGCGCCCGGACGAAGCCCGCACTGCCCCAACAGATCCTGCCAGTGCCGGGTATGGCGCATCATGGCCTGATCCAGTTCCTGCCAGAGGCTATTCTTGGTATCAGCCGCCAGATGGCGCTGGTACCAGGGCGTAAAACTCTCAGGCATCACGGCTTGCTGCTGCCTGGCGAGTTCCGCAAAGCCTGCAATCAGCGAATCCCGTGCCCGGCTGACATCACTCATGTACGGCTGGATTTTTCCGATATAGATACTGAGGAAGAAGTTCTGAACAATTTCCGACTGGTTATTGGGCTGGCCGTTGAGACACAGCGGCCTGCCCTCCAATCGAGTGCCGAGCAGCTCGGTGCCGGCATTCAGGGTGCTGATCAGCAAGCGCGCGCTGTTAATAGTCTGGCCCGCCAGCACATCCGCCTGCCAGCGCTGATGAACCTGGCCGAGGTTCTCCAGAGATAGCTCAAGCTTATCAGCCAGTATGGCTTCCACCTGGCGGTTCAACTGCTGCAGATCCCTGACCAGATCCGACGCGGGATTACCCGCTTCCGCCACCGGATAATAGCCTTTAGACAGGGTAAACTGGCGCTCCACCTCTTCGGTCCCCCAGGTGGCATTCCAGACCGCCAGCGGCAGACTGTCCCGTTTGCTTTCAATGGCGGATTCCAGAGCTTCTGTGAGTTCCTCGTCGTCTACCTGGGGCAGACAGGCCTCCGCAGCTCGGATAAAACGAATCTCATAGCGTAACTGATTGATGGGCTGCATCACCTTGCCCATCACGGAATTGCGTTCGCCCACCACATACTGAAGCTCGCAGCCGTACAGCGACAGAAAATCCAGCATGCCCAGATCCAGCTCCGGCAGGGCAAGTATACGTTCTCTCCGCCTGGGTGGAATGGAGGCGGCGGGCAGCTCGGCCCTGGGAACGGGCGCGGTATCGAGTACCCGGGCCAAACGTTCCAGGTACTCATCGGTGAGGGATTCAGCGTCTGAAAAGGGATTGCACCCGAGCAGGCTCAGTGCACACACAGCCGGTACCAGCCATGAATACCAGCGGCGCCCGGGCATGAATCACCTCCTATCGTTTGCGCAACAGCGCATCAACCTCCGAAAAATCCCTGGCCACGACCCGAGCGGTATCCGGCAGTTCGCCCTCTCGTACCAGCCAGGCGGTTTTCAGGCCGGCTTCCTCGGCGGCACGCAGCTCTTCCTCAACATCGGACAGAAACAGCACTGTGCCCGCGTCTACCCCCAGCTCCGCAAGAATGTTGCGATAGGACTGGGACTCCTTTTTGCCCCCGACGGCCGTGTCGAAATAACCAGAGAAGAAAACTGTGAAGTCGCCTTCATTGCTATGACCGAAGATCAGCTTCTGGGCCTTGACGGACCCGGAGGAATATACGAACAGTCTCAGGCCCCGATCATGCCAGCGCTTGAGATAATCCGCGGCATCCGGATAGATATGGCCTTTCAGTTCACCGCTGTAGTACCCCTGCTCCCAGACCATGCCCTGCAGCGCCTTTAGCGCCCCCTCCTTGCGGTCTTCGGCAATCCACTCTTGCAGCACATTGATGAGGCCATCGATATCTTTCCGGTCGGTACCGCTGATCTCTGCCACCCGAGCCAGCTGTTCCGCCACCGCCGGCAAGGTTTGATGGTTGGCCCGGATAAACTCCGGCAAGTGCTCGCTGGCGTAGGGAAACAGGACATCGTGTACGAAGGAGATCGAACTGGTGGTGCCCTCGATGTCCGTCAGGATCACTCGAATCATCAGGCCCCTCCCGCCAGGCTCTCATAACGTGGCAGCCGGGAAGCGATATCCTCACCGGTAAAGCTCGCAACCCAGCCTTCCGGGTTGCTGAATAACCGGATACAGGTGAATTCAGGCTCCGGCCCCATATCAAACCAGTGCCGGGTGCCGTCAGGCACACTGATCAGGTCATTCTTCTCGCACAGCAGCGCGTATACCTGGTCACCGAAGTGCAGGTAAAACAACCCCTGACCACGAACGAAGAAGCGCACTTCGTCCTCGCTGTGGGTGTGCTCATCCAGAAACTTCTGCCGGAACGCGTCTTTCTGGGGATGATCCGCGGTCAGGCTGACCACGTCGGCGGTCTGAAACCCCCAATCCTGCTTGAGCCGTGCCACTTCGTCGGCATAGGCCTCAAGAATTTCCTCCTGAGTGGCATCGGCCGGCAGATCGCGGGTTGCCCAACGATCGAAATGCACACCGTGGGCACTCAGTTTATTCCGGATGGTGTCCGGGTCTGTTACGACCGTCTGGGCCTGCTCGGGCTGGTTCTGATGAAAAATGCTCAGGGTGGTCATCGGCGTACCCTCATGGTTTCGAGTTCACATTCAAAAAGAAATTCAAACGCTTCAATATGGCGCAGGCAATCGGCCATGGTGCGGCCCCAGGTGTAAAGACCATGGCCGCGGATAAGGTATCCAGGCTGTTCCGGGTGCCGCGCAAACCAGTCCCGGGTTTCCTCAGCCAGTGCCGGAATATCCTGGGTGTTGTCGAACACGGGAACAATCAGCTTACCCTCATGGGTTTGCACGCCATTGAAGGCTTTCTGTAGCTCATAGCCTTCAAGCTCCAGTGCCTGCCCCGCCGGGATCAGGCGGCTAAGCACGGTAGCCTTGACCGAGTGGGTATGCAGAACGGCGCCAACCTCGGAATAAAGCTGATAGATCACCGTGTGCAGAAGGGTTTCTGCCGACGAGCGGCAATCGCTTTGCACCGCCTGGCCATGAAGATCCACCACCATGACGTCGCCTGCGCCCAACTGGCCCTTGTGCCGGCCAGATACCGTAATCGCCACATGGTCGCCATCGATACGGGCCGAATAATTACTGCTGGTGGCGGGCGACCAGCCGCGGTCGTAGAGAAAGCGGCCGGCCTCGACGATGGATTGGGCGGCGGTGGCGTAGCGGGTTACATCAAACACAGGCATCCTCCGGGTTGGTACGAGCCCTGCCCGGGCGCGAATCTGGCGCCATTATAGAACCACCCAAGCCCGGGTAAAACCGATTCCGCTCAGGCTTTAAGGGGCAGACGGCGCTGGCGCTTGCCGGTCAGCGCAAACAAGGCGTTGCCCAGGGCCGGAATCACCGGCGGGACGCCAGGTTCCCCAACGCCGGTGGGCGGCTCTTCGCTGTCGACAATATCCACCACCATCTCCGGTACCTGATGCATGTGCAGCAGACGATAATCGTGGAAGTTACTTTGCTGCACCTCGCCGCCGTCCAGGGTAATTTCCCCGTTCAGCGCCGCCGTCAGGCCAAAGACAATGCCGCCGGTCATCTGATCCTCGACAATTCGCGGGTTCACCACCTGACCACAGTCCACGCTGCAGGTGACCTTGTGAACGCGAATTCCGCCCTGCTCAATACTGGCTTCCACCACCTGGGCAACATAGGTACCAAAGCTCTTGAACAAAGCCACTCCGCGCGCCCTGCCCTCTGGCACCGGCTGGTTCCAGCCCGCCAGCTCGGCAGCCCGCTCCAGAACCCGCCGATGACGGGGCTCACTCTCCAGCAGTTTCAGCCGGAAACTGACCGGATCTTCGTTGGCCTGGCTGGCGAGTTCATCCATAAAGGTCTCGACCGCGAAACCATTGTGGGAATAGCCCACGGATCGCCACCAGGTAATTGGCACGCCCGGGTCAGTATGGGTATGCCGAACCCGGACATTGGGTACCGCGTAGGGATAGCCAATAGCCCCCTCAATGGCCGAAATGTCTTTCGGGGTTGCGATACCTTCAACCATCAGGCCAACCCTGCCCAATGTTCCGTACAGTAATTTTGGTGCCCAGGGGTACTGGGCTGGTGCAGCGTTCCGGACGTACCAGTCAAGTATCTGCGGGCCAACAATCTGATGATCCCAGCCCGTCAACTGCCCATCCTCCAGACTGGCCGCCATACGATGCAACATGGCCGGGCGGAAAAAGCCATGGCGGGTGTCTTCTTCCCGGGACCAGATCAGTTTGACCGGCACTTTCACCCGGTAGGCGACCAGGGCCGCTTCCTCAATGTAGTCCTGAGTCAACCTGCGGCCGAAGCCACCGCCAAGAAAGGTCGTGTGGATAGTCACGTCATCCGGAGAGAGATCGGTGTGTCGCGCGGCGGCTATGCGGCCCAGATCCGGCGCCTGGGTCGGCGCCCAGACTTCCATGCCACCGTCCCGATACCAGGCGGTCGCATTCATTGGTTCCATGGTGGCGTGGGCCAGGTACGGCTGCTCATATTCAGCCTCCACCAGGGTACCCGCTTTCTCCAGAACAGCCTCGGGGTCACCGTCCACCCGTTCGTCCTCGCCGGGATCGTCACCGGCGGCCTGACGATAGTGTTTGAACACGTCCGGATTGGATAACCCGACGGCCTCGGAAAAATCCCACTCAACCGCCAGCGCTTCCTGAGCCTTGCGGGCTCGCCAGTAGCGATCTGCCACTACGGCCACACCGCGCTCGGTGATGAAGGCATCAAGCACGCCCGGCATGGCCCGAACCTGATCGCGGTTGAAACTGACCGCCAGTCCGCCATAGCGGGGGCTCCGGGTCATAACGGCATAGACCATATCCGGCAGCTCTACGTCTATCCCGTACATCGCCTGGCCGGTGGACTTGGCCTCGGCATCCAGCCTTCCGGCCTGTCGGCCGATGTATTTCCACTGGGAACGGGGTTTCAGTGGCACATCACCACGAATCACCTCTTTGTCCGCCAACTCCACCAGTTTGCCATAGGGCATGGAATCCAGGCCGTTGGGGTGGCGTACGTACCCGCCCTCCGTTTTGCATTGTCCCGGCTCGACCCGCCAAACCCGGGCGGCGGCCATCACCAGCATCAGTCGCGCCGAAGCTCCGGCCTCCCGCAGGGGCTGCCAACTGGAGGCGACACTGGTGCTGCCACCGGTAAGCTGAAGCCCGAACAACGGGTTACGGTACTCCGGAGCAACCGGGGCAAATTCCACGCGAATGGCCTCCGGCGCTACATCCAGCTCCTCCGCTATCAAAGTGGTAAGACCGGTGTAGGTGCCCTGGCCCATCTCAACCCGATCGAGGGTGAAAATAATGTCGTTGTCCCGGGTGAGTTCCAGCCAGGCGTTCGGTTTCCATTCACCGGTTTCAGGCTCATAGCCGGTTTGCACGGAGGCACAACCAGGCAGATTCAGCGCCAATAGCAGTCCACCGGAAGCCGAGGTGCTGACCTTCAGGAAATCCCGTCGATTCATCGCCATATTACGCATCCTCCCCGGCCGGCTGGTACTGACCCACACCACCGGCGACGGACTCAACCGCAGCCACAATGCGAGTATAGGTGCCGCAGCGACACAGGTTGCCGGTCATGGCGGTGACGATCTGTTCGCGATCCGGAGAGGGGTTGTTGGCCAGCAGGTGCGCGGCCGTCATGATCTGGCCAGACTGGCAATAACCGCACTGGGGCACCCCCTGTTCCACCCAGGCTTTCTGTAACGGATGCAACTCGCCATCAGCGGACAGGCCTTCGATGGTGGTGATTTCGGCACCTTCAGCCATCTCCACCGGCGTAGAGCAGGAACGGGCGGGCTGACCGTTCAGGTGCACAGTGCAGGCGCCACAGAGGCCTGCACCACAGCCAAACTTGGTCCCTTTGAGCCCAAGTTCATCCCGCAGCACCCATAACAACGGGGTATCGGGTTCGACATCCAGCGAATGCTGGCGACCGTTCACAGTCAGCGTGAAAGCCATTCCGTGCTCCTCATCATGTTATTGTTTTGGCAGGTTCGGCGCGTTTTACCGCCACGCCTTTACTTGACGACGTCTTCACCATCCTTGTTTACCCAGATTTTGCGCTCACCGGTTTCCAGCTTGCCGTTGGAATCCCACACTTCACGGTTCTGGGTGGCACTTTCCACTTTGCCGTTATCGTTCCAGATTACCCGGTCTTTACAGCCGGCCAATGTCAGTACAGAAATCAAAGCCACAAAAATCAAACGCATCTTAATTCTCCCGATTCGGTGTTTCCGTCGTAGCGAATGATCCAGACGATTCCTTATCTGGAACCATGGATCTCCCGATTATGCTGTTTTTCCCGATCGTTTTTCCTGACCATTACGTAAACCGCGCCGGTGCCACCGTGGTGTTTCTTTGCCGAATGGAAAGCGAGAACGTTGTCCAGCTCCGGCAACCACTTCGCCAGGTAGCTCTTGAGCTGGGCGATGCCATCAGGATTGCGTTCTCCCTTGCCGTGCAGGATGATCACCGAGCGCAAACCGTAATGTACGCAGTCGTTGATAAAACCGAACACTTCCCGGCGGGCTTCCTCCACCGTCATGCGATGCAGATCCAGCCGGGCCTCGATCGGGTACTGGCCAAGACGCAGCTTGCGGAAAACCCCATGCTGCACGCCTGGGCGCTGCCAGCTGAGAATGTCGTGTGCCGTTAGCGGCTCTACCATATCGGACGTCAGTGGGTTCAGGTCTCGCACCGGCTTTTCAACCGCCGCCCTCTGGCGTTCAAGGTGCCCGGGCGTCAGCTCCTTGGGCACCGATACTTCGGCCCGATTGGGTTTGCGTATCCGCTGCACATCCTTCATTTCTTCGAGGAAGGCAAGGCGTTCATCTTTACTGGTCATGACACTAACTGATTCCGGTTTGACGAGTATCAGAACTCTATCACCGCACCGGTCTACCATAAAGAAAAGCTCTGCGACGAAAATCGTAGAGCCCCTCCGGGTTCCGCTGAACTACACTGCAAGCGGAGAATAATAATGACGGAGCTCCCCGTACCTGGCTCCCAAGCTTACGGATCACGATATGGCCGCAGCAAATCAGGACACTACCCGCCCTCAGAACACCCGAGCGATTATGTCATTCCTGAGGGAACATGCCCCGTTCTCCAGCATGGACGACACCCATCTGGCCCATTTTGCTGAGCATGCGACCCTGAGGTTTTACGCCGATGGCGACGAAGTGCTCTCGCCCGACGATGGAGTGGTCAAGCGGTTTTATGTGGTCAAGCAGGGACGTATCCGGGGTGAGCGCCACAATGAAAAAGAAGACCGGGCAGAAACCACCTTTGAAATCAGCCAGGGTGAGTGCTTTCCGCTTGCGGCACTGATTGGCGAGCGCCCGACCCGAACGCTACACAGGGCTTCCGGCGATACCTTCTGCCTCAGTATTGAACAGAACGCCTTCATCACCCTGTTTTCCGAAAGCGAATCCTTTCGCGATTTCTGTCTGCGGGGCGTGAGCAGCCTGCTGGACCAGGTCAATCAGCGCATCCAGTCCAAGGCCATGGCTTCCATTGGCTCCAGCAACAGCCTCGACACCCCCCTGGAGCGCTACGCGCTGCGCAACCCGATTGTCTGCTCGCCGGATCTGCCGGTTCGCAAGGCCGTAGCCCGGATGCACGAGAATAATGTGGGCAGTATCATCATCACCGATGACAATCGCCATCCCACCGGCATTTTCACGCTGCGCGACCTGCGCACCATGATCGCTGAGGAAAAGGGCCCCCTCGACACGCCCATTCGTCAGGTGATGACAGGCAATCCCTGTCGCCTGCCCGCCACAGCGGACGCCTTTGAGGCGGCAATGCTGATGGCGGAACACCATTTTGCCCATCTGTGTGTGGTCGACGAAGAGGACCGCCTGATTGGCGTGGTATCCGAGCGGGATCTGTTTTCTCTTCAGCGGGTAGACCTGGTCAACCTGGCTCGAACCATCGGCACTGCCACCCACTTGCGTACCCTGGTCAGCCTTCGCTCCGATGTCTCAAGGCTGGTCGACGCCATGCTGGCCCACGGCGCGGATTCGGGCCAGGTGGTGAAGATCATTACCACCCTGAACGATGTCACCGTGCGCAGGGTACTCGAACTTAACCTCAAGAAGAACGACCCTGGCATTCCGTTTACCTGGCTTACCTTTGGCAGTGAGGGCCGCCAGGAGCAAACACTGCTGACCGACCAGGACAACGGTATTCTGTTCGAGACACCAGAGGGCATGACCGAAGACCAGGTGCGTGAGAAACTGCTGCCCTTTGCCCGCAAGGTCAACGACGAACTGGCGGAGTGCGGGTTCACCCTGTGCAAAGGCAACATTATGGCCAGCAACCCCAAACTCTGCCTGAGTGACCGGGAATGGGACGACTGGTTTATCCGCTTTATTGATGCCTCAACCCCCCAGAACCTGGTCTACTCGTCGATATTCCTGGATATGAGAGCGGTCTTCGGCCCCACTGAGCCACTCCATCGTCTGCTGGAGAAGGTGCTCCAACGCATCCGCAAGAACGCCCTGTTCCAGAAAATGCTCGCTGGCAACGCGCTGCAGAGAAAACCGCCCCTGACCATGTTCCGGAACTTCCGCTACCTGAACGACGAGAAGAAACACTCGCTGGACCTGAAACGTCAGGGGCTGGCGCCTTTTGTGGAATCCGTACGGGTATTCGCACTGGCCCACGGGGTGGCAGCCGCCAATACCCTGGAGCGCATTGACGCCCTGGCCAGAAAAGACATCTTTGACGCCAAGGACGCCAACGCCTGGAAGGAAGCCTACAGCCTGATTCAGGCCATCCGTATGCGTGCTCATCAGGAGATGCTCGACCGGGGCGAGGAGCTGACCAATTACATCGATCCGGACGACCTGAATCCTCTGGACCGGCGCATACTTCGCGAGTCTTTCCGCCAGGCCCAGCGGCTCCAGCAGAAACTCGAAGTTACGTATCAACTATAGGTCTGCGCACAGAACATGCTGGAATACATCAAACAGTGGCTGGCCAGAAGACGCGGCGGAACAGTCGGCGATCACGATGCCGCCAATCTGCCCAGCCCGAAAACGGTTGGCGACCAGCCCTTGTCCCGGAGCCGGCTGATTGTTCTTGACCTTGAGACCACCGGCCTGAACGCGTCCAAAGATGAAGTGATTGCCATCGGAGCGGTTGCCATCGAAGGTGGTGTCATCCACCTCAATGACCAGTTTGACCTGATACTGCGTCGCCCTGAACTGGACATTCGGGAAACCGTGCTGATCCATGGCATCGGCCCAGAAGCCCTGACTCAGGGCTACGAAACCCAGGATGCACTGCTCTATCTTCTGGAATGGATGAACGGCGACCCGATACTTGCCTACCACTCCGCCTTCGACCAGAAGTTCCTCGAAAAGACGCTGAAAAGCCAGTTGGGCTACACCCTGCCCCACGTCTGGATGGATGTTGCCGAGCTGATGCCGGCGTTCTTCCCGAAAGCAACGATCAAAGGGCGCGGCCTGGACGACTGGGCGGATGTATTTGGCCTGGAAATCAGTGAACGCCATCACGCCGCAGCCGACGCGCTGGTTACCGCAGAACTGGCGCTGATAGCCCTCAATAAAGCCCGGAAAAACGACGTCAAAACTCTCAAAGAACTCAGTGAAAAGCTGCATTATCAACGCCGTTTACAGCATATGCACCGCTATTAGCGGAACAGGATCTACTGGCGATGTCCTTGACCAAATACAAGGCAAGTTACTGAGAGTTAGACCATTTGCCAATATCCATAAATCCATTGACCGGTAAAGTCGGAGGAGACAACAAGTCGGAGAAGTACTACATGAATAATAAATTCTCTATCCGCAACACCTCACCAAAAAAACACCCAATCTCCACAACAACAATACAGGAGTGATTGTATGTCAGGTCATAGCTACGACGCTGAAAACTACTGGAAGGCGAATCTACGCCTGATATTCGGGAGCCTGATTATCTGGGCCCTGGTATCTTACGGCTTCGCTATTCTGTTACGTCCGATGCTGGCGGGAATCCCCGTAGGCGGCACCGATCTGGGCTTCTGGTTTGCCCAGCAAGGCTCCATCCTTACCTTCATTGTTCTGATCTTTCACTATGCATGGCGCATGAACAAGATCGACGAAAAATTCGGCGTGCATGAGGAGTAAGGACAAATGAGCCAATTTGCAATCAACATTATGTTCGTAGGGGGCTCGTTCCTCCTCTACATCGCCATCGCTGTCTGGGCCAAGGCCGGCAGTACCAGCGATTTCTACGTTGCGGGCGGTGGTGTGCATCCTATCACCAACGGCGCCGCAATCGGTGCTGACTGGATGTCTGCCGCTTCGTTTATCTCCATGGCTGGTCTGATCGCGGCCGGTGGCTATGCCAACTCCACGTTCCTTATGGGCTGGACCGGTGGCTACGTCCTGTTGGCCATGCTGCTGGCTCCTTACCTGAGGAAGTTCGGTAAGTTTACGGTTCCGGAGTTCATCGGGGATCGATACTACAGCGCAAACGCGCGACTGGTAGCCGTTATCTGTCTGATCGTTGCCTCGGTAACCTACGTTATCGGCCAGATGGCTGGCGCTGGTGTGGCCTTCTCCCGCTTCCTGGAAGTGGATGCCACCACCGGTCTGATCATCGCAGCAGTTGTTGTATTCGTCTATGCGGTACTCGGTGGCATGAAAGGCATTACCTACACCCAGGTAGCACAGTACTGTGTACTGATTGTCGCTTACACGATTCCCGCAGTATTCATTTCCATTCAACTGACAGGCAACCCGATTCCGGGCCTGGGCATGTTCTCTACCCATACCGACTCTGGCTTGCCGCTGCTTGAGAAGCTGAACCAGGTCATCACTGATCTCGGTTTCAACGAGTATACCGCTGATGTGGACAACAAACTGAACATGGTTCTGTTCACACTGTCCCTGATGATCGGTACTGCCGGTCTGCCACACGTTATCATTCGTTTCTTCACTGTGCCCAAGGTGGCTGACGCGCGCTGGTCTGGCGGCTGGGCCCTGGTCTTCATTGCCCTGCTGTACCTGACGGCTCCTGCTGTCGCTTCCATGGCTCGCCTGAACCTGATGACCACTATCTACCCGGACGGAACCCAGGCCGCCCCCATCGAATATGATGAGCGCCCGAACTGGGTCAAGGAATGGGAAGTAACGGGTCTGATTCAGTTTACCGACAAAAACGAAGACGGCCGTATCCAGCTTTACAACGACGTACCTGCGTTTGAAGCTGAAGCCCAGGCCCGCGGCTGGAACGGCAACGAACTGGTGGTTAACCGTGACATCCTGGTACTGGCCAACCCCGAAATCGCCAACCTGCCAGGCTGGGTCATTGGCCTGATCGCAGCCGGTGGTCTTGCAGCCGCGCTGTCGACAGCCGCCGGCCTGCTGCTGGCGATTTCCTCGGCGGTGAGTCACGACCTTATCAAGGGACGATTCAACCCCAGTATCAGTGATAAGGGCGAACTGATGGCTGCCCGGATATCCATGGCCGTTGCCATTGTTGTCGCCACCTATCTCGGTGCAAACCCGCCAGGGTTCGCGGCTCAGGTGGTTGCCCTTGCCTTCGGTATTGCGGCTGCCTCGCTGTTCCCGGCACTGATGATGGGTATCTTCTCCAAACGCGTAAACAACGTGGGCGCGACCCTGGGCATGCTGTCCGGCCTGATCTTCACTCTGGTGTACATCTTCGTGTACAAAGGCTGGTTCTTCATCCCGGGCACCAACAATCTGGCAGACACTCCCGAGAACTGGGTGCTGGGTATTTCCCCGCTGTCTATCGGTGCCATTGGTGCGATCGTCAACTTTGCGGTAGCCTTCGCAGTATCCAAGGTGACTGCAGAGCCGCCCGTTGAAATTCAGGAACTGGTTGAAAGCGTCCGCTACCCACGTGGTGCCGGTACTGCCCAGGATCACTGAAGCGAAAGACAACCTGATTCATCGCACCTGATGACAGGTTGAAACCGAACGGGCTTCCTCAGTGAGGGAGCCCGTTCTTTTTTGAGGAAACCGTTGTATGTTCTGGACTTTTGTAGCCACCGTTTTTTGCGGTCTTGGTGCCGCTGGCATTGCCATGGGTATTCGCGCGGCCACCGCCAAAAAAGCCCCGAAGTGGCTGATTCCGGTCTTTGCCGGTGCAGGCATGCTGGGTTATCTGATCTATGGAGAATACACCTGGTATGACCACAAACGAGCCATGCTGCCGGAAGAAGCTGTGGTTGTGGCCACCGAACAGGAGAGAATTTTCTTTCGCCCCTGGACCTTTGTGTTTCCCTACGTGACCTCATTCTCTGCGGTTGACAAGGAAAGTATCAGCCGTGATACCGGTGATCAGAACATTGTTCGCTTCACCCTTTATCGTTTCGAGCAGACGGTCACCGATGCGGTTTCGCACCGGATTCATCTCATTAACTGTGGCAGCCGGGAGCTGGTACCACTGGGTTCCGACGGGGCGCCGAGAGTAGATAACATGAAGTTGCTGGAGAGCGACGATCCACTCTATACCATCATTTGCAGAAGCTGAGACCACAGGAGCGGATAACAAGACCCCATGATTAGCGCCTGGCTGCTTATCCTTATATCGATCACTTACATTTCACTGCTGTTCCTGATCGCCTGGGCAGGTGACCGGCACCCGGGGCTCTACAAGCGCCGTCTGGCCAGAACCCATATTTACGGTTTGTCCCTGGCCGTCTATTTCACGTCATGGACCTTCTATGGCGCAGTTGGTCGGGCCACCCAGGAAGGTCTGGCATTTCTCCCCATCTACCTGGGCCCGTTACTGGTATTCATTTTCTTTGCGCCGCTGCTCCGGCGCATCATCTACATCAGTAAACGCAATAACAGCACCTCCATTGCCGACTTTATTGCCTCGCGTTATGGCAAATCCCAGGTGCTCGCGGCCATGGTGGCCATCTTTGCCCTGATCGGCAGCGTTCCCTACATTGCCCTTCAGCTCAAAGCCATTGCCCTGGGGTTTAATGTCCTTTCGGGCACTGGTGACAGTTATCAGGAATTGAGTACTGCGGCCTGGAACGACTCTGCCTGGTACATCACCCTGGCTCTGGCGGTCTTTACCGTGCTGTTCGGAACCCGGCACCTGGAGTCCACAGAGCATCATCGGGGCATGATCCAGGCCGTTGCCTTTGAATCACTGATCAAGCTCATCGCCTTCGTGGCGGTTGGGGTGTTTGTTGGCTACGGGCTGTACGATGGATTCGGGGACCTGTTTACCCGAGTCCGCGAAGCTGACCTGATGGGCACGCTTACCACAGAGTCGCTGGAAGCCCCTGCGTTCCTCACACAGACGCTGGTTGCCATGCTGGCCATCATCTGTCTGCCACGGCAATTTCACGTGATGGTGGTGGAGAACACCGATCACCGGGATTTTGAGGTCGCTCGCTGGGCGATGCCGATCTATCTGATCATCGCCAGCGCATTCGTCATTCCGATTGCCGCAGCCGGACTATTGAGCACTCACCTGGCAGGCAGCGATCCGGACATCGTCATCCTGCAGCTGCCGATCATGGCAGGGGAACACTGGCTTGCCGTGCTGGCGTTTCTGGGCGGTGGATCAGCGGCGGCTGCCATGGTGATTGTCTGTTCCGTCGCCATAGCCACCATGGTGAGTAATGAAATCATCATGCCAGGCCTGCTCAAGTTCTTCCGACCAGGCATGAACCGACGAACTGATCTCAGCTTCCTGCTGCTGACGATCCGGCGGGTTGCCATCTTTGTAGTACTGCTGACCGCCTACGGCTTCTACCGCATGGCTGGCGAAGACTACAGCCTGACGGCGTTTGGTTTACTGTCCTTTGCCGCAGCGGCCCAGTTTGGCCCCGCGCTCGTAGGCGGTATTCTCTGGCGCCAGGGTAACTTCACCGGTGCTGCCTGGGGCCTTGGGCTGGGCTTCCTGATGTGGTGTTACACCCTGCTGTTGCCCGCGCTGGTGTCCACCGGGTGGGTTGCGGATACCCTGATTGAGCACGGCCTGTTTGGCTGGAACTGGACCCGACCAACGGCCCTGTTCGGTTCCGACCTGGACCAGATTAGCCATGGCATTCTTTGGAGTCTGGGGGTAAACACCGGAGCCTATATTCTGCTCTCCCTGATTACCCGGCAACGTATTCGGGAGAAGATTCAGATTGCCGCGTTCTTCCACGATGCGCAGCCCAAAGCCGAGAATGCCCAGCACCAGAGCTGGCAGGGTGAGATTCTTACCTCCGACCTGCAGGCCCTGACTGACCGGTTCATGGGGGAAGAACGTTCCGAAAGCATTTTCAGGAACTACGAACGACGTAATGCCATCCGGCTCTATCCTCAGCGGCCAGCTTCCACCCACCTGATGAAGTACATAGAGCGCCAGCTGGCATCGGTGATTGGAGCCTCCACGGCCCGCGTGGTTCTGGAGTCGACCCTGACTGGCCGCGATATGCAGATCGAGGACGTGGTCAGCATTGTCGATGAAGCCTCCCAGGCCATGACCTTCAGCCGGGAATTACTGCAGTCTGCCATCGAGAACATCAGCCTGGGCGTGTCCGTGGTCAACCATCAGCAGCAACTTGTCGTCTGGAACCATCGTTATCTTGAACTGTTCAACTATCCCAAGGGGTTTGTGCGGGTTGGCCGGCCGGTTGAAGACCTGATGCGCTACAACCTCACCAACGCCAACCTGTCTGCCCGGCGAATTGACGACATCGTCGAGAACCGCTGCAACAGCATGCGCGAAGGCAAACCCATGTCTTACGAGCGTCAGCGGCCCGATGGCACGGTCGTCCGGGTGGATGGCAGTCCGATTCCAGGCGGCGGCTATGTCACCACGTTCCAGGACATTACCGCCATGCGCAGGACCGAGCAGGCCCTGAAGGAAACCAACATCTATCTGGAACAAAGGGTCCGGGAGCGCACCCAGGAATTGCAGGTGATCAATGAGCAGATGCTCAAGGCCAAGTCGGTTGCCGAGCAGGCGAACCAGAGTAAAACCCGCTTCCTTGCCTCTGCAAGCCACGACCTGCTGCAACCCCTGAACGCAGCAAGACTCTTTACCTCCGCGTTGTCCGGCAAAGTGAACGAGGGCGAAACCCGGGATCTGGTAGACCACATCGACAGCTCGCTGGGCGCGGCTGAGGAGATCATCAGTACACTGCTGGACATTTCAAAGCTTGATGCCGGGGCACTTGAGCCGGATATCGGCGTGTTTCCAGTCAACGAGCTGCTCAGGCATCTGGCCACCGAGTTTTCAGCCATCGCCAAGGATCAGGGGCTGGAACTGCATGTGGTCCCCAGTACCGCCTGGGTCCGTTCCGATGCGAAACTTCTGCGTCGTGTGGTACAGAACTTCCTGTCCAATGCCATCCGCTACACTGCAAGCGGCAAGATCCTGATGGGCTGCCGACGCCTCAAAGGCTATCTTCGCATTGAAGTCTGGGATACCGGCCCGGGCATGTCGGATGACCAGCTTAATCACATCTTCGAGGAGTTCCGCCGATTCCAGCATGGTCGCGACAAGAAGGGGCTGGGGCTTGGCCTGGCCATTGTTGATCGTATCAGCGGCATGCTGAATCACCCCGTCACCGTGCACTCCATCCAGGGCAAAGGCAGCGTATTCGGGATCACGGTTCCGGTCGCCCCGGCCGATCAAAGCCGGCTGGATTCCCAGAAAAGCGGCAGCAGTTCAAGGCGGGTCTCCAATCTCGGGGGCCTTCACGTTCTGTGCATCGACAATGACGCAGCCATTCTGCAAGGCATGGTCGCGTTGCTGGGCAACTGGCAGTGTGATGTCACTGCCGCCGAAAGCCTGGATGATGCCCTGGACAAACTGAACGCACGCAGGCCCGATATTATACTGGCTGATTATCAGCTGGATGATAACCGCAATGGACTGGATGCCATGGACAGCATAAGGGAACATCGGGGAAGCGACATTCCCGGCATCCTCATTACCGGCTATATGGCGCCGGAGGTACGTGACGACGCAGGCAACCGGGGCTACCAGGTACTGTACAAGCCAGTGAAGCCTGCAGCCCTGCGAGCACTCGTAAACAAACTACTTAAACAGAAGCGGTCATGAATCCATCCGACCGGAAAGACGCAGTAAATCCGTTTGGCAAGCTTACTTTTCTTGTTGTCGACGATTTCGAGAACTTTCGGCTATCCATGCGGCAGATGCTCCGCAGTTGTGGTGCCGACAAGATTGAGCTGGTTGCTCACGCCACGCCCGCCATCCAGTACTGTACCTACAATCACGTCGATGTCGTGCTGTGCGATTACAACCTGGGGGAAGGCAAAAACGGCCAGCACGTACTGGAAGAGCTGAGGCACAAGAAACTCCTCAAACGCTCATCGCTGTTCCTGATGGTAACCGCGGAAACCTCCAAGGAAATGGTCATGGGGGCACGGGAATATCAGCCTGACGGCTATCTGACAAAGCCCATTAACCGTGCCATGCTGGAGCAACGTCTGGGCAGCCTGATCAAACAGCGCAATGCCCTGCTCCCCATCACCCGGGAGATCGACCGGGAAAACTACCCGGAAGCCATCGTTCTTTGCCTGCAAACCCTGCCCAAACAGCCCCGCTACAAAACCTGGCTGATGAAGACACTCGGGGAACTCTACTTCATGGTCGGCGACCTGGCCCACGCCCAGAAGGTCTACGATGATGTTCTGAATCAGCGGGAGCTGTCCTGGGCCCGGCTAGGCCGGTGTAAGGTATTGCTCGCCAACCGGAACTTTGATCAGGCCGTCGACGGCCTCAAGGCTCTGATTGAAAAACACCCGGACTATATGGAAGCCTACGACCTGCTGGCCGAAGGCCTTCAGAAACAGGGACGATCGGCCCAGGCCCAACAGGTTCTTGAGAAAGCAGCTGAACATTCCCCCAACGCTCTGCTCCGCCAGAAGCATCTCGCTGAACTTGCCGGCGCAAACCAGGATATTGACACCGCCTCCCAGGCCTGGCGACAGACGGTGTCTCTGGGCACCTATTCCATACACGACAATGCAGAGCATTACCTGTCGCTCGCCCAGAGCCTGTCCGATCTGAGCGAGGGCGATCTGGACGAAGAAGGCGCGGCGCGCTCGTCAGAAGCCCTCTCTGTGCTTACGAAAATGGAGAAACGGTTCGACAACGATGAAACCATCGGGCTCAAAAGCCGGATCGTGCAGTGCCGTCTCCATGCCGGACAAGGCCGCCACCGGGAGGCCGAAAAGATTCTTACCGCGGTCAGCTCGGAGCTCGAGAGCCTGGCGGAACTCCCGGCCGATATGGGGCTGGATTTCGCAAAAACCCTGTTCCGGATGGGCCGGGAAGATCAGGCCAAAAGAATCCTCGGCGATCTGGCCTCACGATTTGATAACGACCCGGACACCTTGCAGAAAATTGAAAACCTCCTGGACGAGCCCGTTGGCTTCCGTCAGAAACTGGAAGCGCGCAGCATGAACCGGGATGGCATCAAAGCGTTTGAGGCAGGCGATCTTGACGCTGCAGTGGAAGCCTTCAACAAAGCCCTGGCGATCGTTCCGGACCATGCCGCCCTGAACCTGAACCTGGTTCAGGTGTTGATGAAGCAATATGACCAGAGCCCGGAGCCTGCGTTACTGGCTGCCTGCCAACAGCGCCTGGATCGTCTGAGCAAGCTGCCAGAGCAGCATCGTCAACACCGTCGATACCTGGCCCTCACCCGAAAACTGAAAGGACTGACCGCATGACCGACCCAAACATCGACTTTTCGATGGTGCTGGCCTCTGCCGTGCACGACATGAAAAATTCTCTCGGCATGTTACTGAACAGCCTCGACGAACTTCGTGGTGAACATGAGCAATCCCTTGCTGGCTCCGACAAATTCAACATGCTCCAGTACGAAGCCGAGCGTATGCATAACGATCTGGTTCAGTTACTGGGTATCTATCGCCTGGGAGAAAACAATCTCTCTGCCCACATTGACGAGCATTTTGTGCCGGATTTCCTGGAGGAGCACCTCGCCAGGCATATCCCTTTGTTGCAGGGACTCGGCCTCAAATATTCAATTGCCGCAGATGACATCAATGGTTTTTTCGACGAGGACCTGTTGACCGGCGTACTCAACAACACCATCAACAACGCCATCCGTTATACCAAAAGCCAGATACGGCTTATTGCGCGCGAAGAAGACGGTTATCTGGTGCTGGGGGTTGAAGATGATGGCCAGGGCTACCCGGAAAGCATGCAACATACTGGTACCCTGAGTTTCAAGTCGCTGGACTTCAATACCGGCAGTACCAGCCTGGGGCTGTTCTTCGCCTCGTCTGTGGCCGCACTGCATAGCGAAGGCGAGCGAACCGGCTCCATCAAACTGCACAACGGCGGCAGCCTGGGTGGAGGTGTATTCGAAATCTGGCTGCCCTGACGCAAAAATGAAATGGGAGTCTCAAAAACGGAACCCGGGCCCGCCAACCCACTGCATATTTTCTGAGCTGCACTTATAGTGCCCGAGTCTTTCGGACTGATTCATCACGGCGTAACAACGTCTGTCACTTCCAGGGAGGAGCTCTCTCATGCCGCGAGGGCACGCACTGATCATCGAAGACTCGTCAACGGCCCGTATTCTGCTGTCCCGGCTGCTTGAACGGGCGGATATCTCCACCAAAGGGGTTGCCACTGCGGAGCAGGCCTTTCCCCTGCTTCAGCAGGAACATTTCGACCTTATCTTCCTTGATCATCTCCTCCCGGGTATGAATGGCTTTCAGGCACTGGAGAGACTCAAGCAGCAGCCGGAGACGCGGGACATCCCGGTATTCATGTATACCTCCCAGAACGCAGAACGTTACCTACAGGAAGCCAGAGCCCTCGGTGCTGCCGGTGTCATTCGTAAGCAGGTTGACCGGGACCAGCTGATGCGAACTCTGGATATCATTCTGTCTAACGTGCCTGATCAGGAACAAAGTGAAGCCATCCGCCTGGCCGTTGAAGAAGGAGGACATCACGGGTTGGAAGCAACGGAACAGAACTCCCGGGGCATGACCGGGCGCCTGTCCACGCTGGAAATTGCCTATGAAGAGCTGGAGGAAGAAATCCGTGAGTTGCGCGCTGCCTTTACCGAATGTCAGCTACAACAGGTTCAGAAGTTAGACCAGCAACGACGGCAAATGCGCTGGCTGGGCGGCTTATCCATTGCGGGTCTGGTGGCACTGGTTTGGCTTGTCACATGGCAGGGAGGGGTTCTGGACGAGTATATTGCGCGCACCGATGAACAATTCAGTTTGCTGCATAGCATTGTTGGCGGCGTTATTGAATTAATCGGTCGATAGTGACCATAAAGGCAGAAATAAAAAAGCCCCAGCATCAAGGATGCTGGGGCTTGTTTATTTAGGAGCCTGACGATGACCTACTCTCACATGGGCAACGCCACACTACCATCGGCGCAGGTCTGTTTCACTTCTGAGTTCGGGATGGGATCAGGTGGTTCCAGACCGCTATGGTCGTC
>Ga0114900_1000149_pt1 | contig 63031 bp, 56 predicted proteins | sample MalvireepMed_231_FD_89685 | JGI IMG/M metagenome (GOLD analysis project Ga0114900, IMG submission 89685) | Marine viral communities from the Global Malaspina Expedition - Malaspina viral metaG DeepMed_231 | ecosystem: Environmental > Aquatic > Marine > Oceanic | place: Mediterranean Sea...
TACTCCGCAAGACCTGGCCGCCAAGCGCCCCTATGTGGTCGTGGCCTGTTTCATCATCGGCATGCTGCTGACCCCACCAGACATCATCTCCCAGACGCTCCTGGCCGTGCCCATGTGGATTCTCTTCGAGTTCGGCATTATCTTTGGTCGCCTTGCCTACCGGGAACGGGCAGAGGCCGACGGAGAAGAGCCCGAAGCCTGATGAACCTGGCCCTGCTGTTTGAGGAAGACTTCATCGCCCCGGATCGGGTGCGTCTCCGCGGCCGTCGGCTGGATCACCTGAAAACGGTGCTCAAAGCCGGCACCGGCCATCGTATACCGGTTGGCCGGGTAGATGGCCTGATCGGCCACGGTGAAGTACTGTCGCTGACCGATACCGAAGCTGAATTGCAGGTGACACTGAACCAGCAGCCGCCACCGGCCCTGCCCCTGACCCTGGTTCTAGCCATGCCCCGGCCCAAGATGTTCCGGCGGGTACTGCAGACCTGTGCTTCTCTGGGGGTAAAGGACCTCTGGCTGATCAACAGCTACAAGGTGGAGAAGAGTTTCTGGCAAACGCCCTGGCTATCCCAAGATCACCTGAGAGAGAACCTGACCCTCGGGCTTGAACAGGCCAAAGACACGTTGATGCCTCAGGTCCATATCCGCAAGCTGTTTAAACCCTTTGTGGAGGATGAACTACCGACACTGCTAGAGGGCAAACGGGCACTGGTGGCGCATCCGGGCATGGCGGCACCCTGCCCCACCCACCTCAATGAGCCGGCCGCCCTGTGCATTGGTCCGGAAGGGGGCTTTACCGATTACGAAGTCGGAAAGCTGGAGGAAGCCGGCTGCCAGAGCGTGCATCTGGGCCCGAGGATTCTTCGGGTGGAAACCGCTGTGCCGGTGCTGATCAGCCGGCTGTTTGACGCCTGCCTGTGAACGGGCAGGCGGCCGAGGGTTACGCCGCCCGGCGCTCCCAGAGCTTCGCAACGGGCGTAATAACAAGAACCAGAAGAGCACCGGCCAGCAGGCCAAACAGGCCATCCCCGACCGTGGTGACCAGCACTTCCGGCACTGAAGAAATCAGTCCGGCCGCATGGTGAATGGCCCCGTACACCGCCGGTATACCATGGGTCAGAATACCTCCGCCCACCAGGAACATTGCAATGGTGCCCAGTACCGACAGGGTTTTCATCATCCAGGGCGCCAGCCACAGAATGCCCTGCCCCAGCTTCTGGGCGAAGGCACTTGCTTTCTGGCTCAGGTAAAGGCCGGCGTCGTCCAGCTTCACAATACCCGCCACCAGCCCATACACACCGACGGTCACCATCAACGCCACGACGGTCAGCACCGCAAACTGCATTCCGAAGCTCTTGTCGGCCACGGTTCCTAACGTGATGGCGATGATTTCGGCGGAGAGAATAAAGTCGGTCCTGACAGCGCCCTTGATCTTGTCTTTCTCAACAGCTTTAAGGTCCACCTCCGGCTTTTTCAGAGCCTCCCGCAGCTCTTGCCGGTGCTTTTCTTCCTGCTCTTTGTGCAGGAACCTGTGAACCAGCTTCTCGGCCCCCTCAAAGCACAGGAAAGCACCACCGAGCATCAACAGCGGGGTAATGAGCCAGGGTACAAAAAAGCTGATGGCCAGTGCCGCCGGCACCAGAATCGCCTTGTTGATAAACGAACCCTTGGCGACCGCCCACACCACCGGGATTTCCCGGGCAGGTCGAACACCGGTAACCTGCTGCGCATTCAACGCCAGGTCATCGCCCAGCACACCGGCGGTTTTCTTGGTAGCAGCTTTGGTCATCACCGCCACGTCATCCAGTACGGCAGCAATGTCATCAAGTAATACGAGCAGGCTGGAGCCGGCCATAGACAGTTCCTTTGCAAATTGAACACGAAGGCGAGGAGTTTACGAAAACAGGCCGCCGGAAAACAGTTCCGGCGACTCAGAATGGACAACCGTTAGCGTTTTATACCCATAGCCTCGGCGGCAATGCGGTTCTTCAGCGGCGCCAGGTTGTCCAGCCAGCGCATACCGGTATTGCGCAACCACCGGATAGCCAGCTCATCCCGGGCAAACAACTGCTTGAAGCCCTCCATGGCCGCCATCATCGCCAGGTTCTCGCCTTTACGGCGGCGCTGATAACGAGCCAACACGGTCTGGTCTGCCGGCGAAAGTGCGAGCTCTTTGGCCCGCCCCAGCTCGCCCATGAGGGCCGACACATCGCCATAGCCAAGGTTTGCACCCTGGCCGGCGAGCGGGTGAATGGTATGGGCAGCATCGCCCACCAGTGCCAGGCCGTCGGCAACATACTCCTTGGCATGACGCTGACGCAGCGGAAACGCAAAGCGGCGCGAAACGGATTCGATAACCCCGAGCTGCTGCTCAATCGCCCGCTCCAGCTCCAACCGGAATTGCTCGGTCTCCAACGCCATCAGGCGGCGGGCTTCCGCCGTATCCTGTGACCAGACGATAGAGCAATAGTGCTCGTCTCCAGACTCCGTCAACAACGGCAAAAACGCCAGAGGCCCGGTGGGCGAAAAACGCTGCCACGCAGTGTACTGGTGCGGCTGCCGGGTACGGACGGTGCACACAATCGCTTGCTGATCGTAATCCCATTCCCGGGTAGCCAGTCCCGACCACTGGCGCAGCCGCGACTGGGCACCATCGGCCCCGACCACCAGTTTGGCGGACTGCGTTCGGCCATCGTCCAACTGGATTCCGGCTCCGGCACTCCAGCCCTGCACACGCACACCATCAATCACCGTAACGTTACTGTCCGCCAGCTCGGTAAACAAAGCGCGGACAATCGACCGGTTCTCAACAATGGTACCCAGGGTATCAGCATGAAGTTCAGCCGCATCGAAGCGAATTCGACCGGTGCCGTCGGCATCCCAGACCGTCATGCCACGATAGCCGCAATGCCTGCCGGCCTGGACATGGCGCCAGGCCCGTAGACGCTCCAGCAGCTGCTCACTGGCCAGGGAGATGGCGCTGACCCGGGGCTCGAAGTCATCGGTATGGCTGGCGGTCGCTCCCGGGGCCAACAGATCCTGAACCCGGGCTCCTTCCACCAGCCCGGTATTCCAGCCTTGCCGAGACAACCCCAGAGCCAGGGCCGAGCCGACCATTCCGCCACCAACCACCAGAGTGTCAAAACACGCCGCACCCACCGACTCACCTGTCATGTTTTTCCGCCTCGAAAGATGACACTCCGGAACCTACCAGCGGCTTGCGCCCACCGGTGCCCATGGCTTTGCGGGCGAACCAGCGCTTGGCCCCCGGCAACAGATCCAGCCCCACCAGCCCTGCATCCCGGGCCGCGGCAACGGGCGCCAGCGGCTGCCCAAATATCCGGATCAGGGAATCGGAGAACTGCACCGTCTGCTGCCAGTCCTGCCGATGCATTTGTTGGTAACGCCCCAGTACCGAAAGTTCACCAATGGAAATCCCTTCATCAACCGCCCGACGAAACTGTTCCACTAAGGTCATCAACCCCCTGAGGGCGAGGTTAAAGCCCTGACCAGCCACCGGGTGCAGGGCATGAGCGGCATTACCAACCAGCACAACACCCGGGCGCGCAGGTTCATCGACCGTGGTCAGTTTCAGGCGATAATGATGGCACTGGCCAATGTGGGTAAAACGCCCAAGGCGCCAGCCGAACCGTTCCTGCAGTTTCTGACATTTCTGTTCATCCGACAGTGACAGGATCTCGTCCAGAGCCTCGTCTTCCAGGGTCCAGACCAGGGCCGATTGATGCCCCGGCCGCTGAGGTGAACCATGAGGCAGCAAAGCCATGGGGCCGGCCTCGGTAAAACGTTCGTAAGCCGTAAACTGGTGGCTGTCACTGGTGGAGACATTGGCTATCAGCGCGTTCTGACCATAGGCTTCGGTGCGGGCTACAAAGCCCAGCTTCTCCCGCAGCCCGGAACGCCCGCCATCGGCGATCACCAGACAACGAGCGGTCAGTTCCTTCTGTGCGCCATCCTTACGGATGGACACCCGGACACCGCCAGCCACGGGCTTCATGCCTTCCACTTGAGCCGGCGCCTGCCAGCTTACTCTGGTATCAAGCAAAGCCCGCATCAGGCACAGGCCCATCCAGCGGTTGTCTGCCACATAACCCAGGGCATCCTGGCCGTGTTCGTTGGCATGCAGGCGGGTGGCACCAAAACGGCCCCGGTCAGAAACATGAATGTGGCGGATCGGGATGGCGTGCTCAGACAACTGCCGCCACAGCCCCAACTGCTCAAAGATCAGGCGGGAGCCCCAGGCCAGTGCCGTCGACCGGCTGTCATAGCTGGGCTGGTAATCCTCCGGCAACGCCTCTGGTGACAGCGGAAACGCCTCAACTACCGTTACCTTCAGTTCCGGCACCAGGCGCGCCAGGGCCAGGGCCAGAGTGGCCCCGGCCAGGCCGCCACCGGCAATGATCAGGTCAGTATCCACGCGCTCGGTATTCACTGAATCAGTCCGCCATCAGAGCTTCAATATCGGCAATGGTCTTCGGCACGCCCTCGGTCAGGTTTCGGCAACCCTCTTTGGTGACCACCACATCGTCTTCAATACGGATGCCAATACCCCGCCAGCGCGGCTCGACGTCGGTATTGTCGGGCGCAATATACAGCCCTGGCTCAACGGTCAACGCCATCCCCGGTTCCAGTACCCGCCAGGCATCACCCACCTTGTAATCGCCAACATCATGGACATCCAGCCCCAGCCAGTGGCCAGTGCGGTGCATAAAGAAAGGTTTGTAGGATTCGTTGGCCAGAGCATCGTCCAGCGTGCCTGAGAGCAGGCCCAGATCGATCAGGCCCTGGGTCAGCACCCTCAGAGCCGCTTCATGGGGCTGGTTCCAGTGATTGTCCGGCTTCACCGCATCGATCGCCGCGTACTGGGCCGCCAACACCACTTCGTAAAGCGCCTTCTGTTCCGGGCTGAACTTGCCACTGACCGGGAAGGTGCGGGTGATGTCCGAGGCGTAGCATTCCAGCTCACAACCCGCGTCTATCAGTACCAGGTCGCCGTCTTTCAGCGGTGCCGCATTTTCGATGTAGTGCAGGATGCAGCCGTTGGCACCACCACCTACGATGGAGGGATAAGCGGTAGAGCGCGCACCATACTCCATAAAGGTATGAATCAGTTCAGCTTCAAGATTGTACTCATACCCGCCCTGACGAGCCCGCTTCATGGCCCGGCAGTGGGCCTCGGCACTGATCTGGCCGGCCTTTGCCATCACCTTGATTTCGGCAGCACTCTTGTACAGCCGCATATCATGCAGCAGGTGCTCCAGCGCCACCAGCTCCCCAGGGGGGTGCGCTCCGGAACGAACCTTGCTGCGAATCACCTTGAGCCAGTCCATTACCCGGTTATCGAATGCCGGATCCTTGCCCAGCGGATAATAGACCCGGCTGCGGCCCTCAATCATGCCAGGCAGGATGTCGTCGATATCGGCAATGGGGAAGGCATCGTCGAAGCCGTAACGTTGGATGGCACCCTCGGGCCCCACCAGAAACCCATCCCAGAGTTCTTTCTCCGGATTCCGCTCCTTGCAGAACAGCACCGCTTCGCCGTGTTCCCGGCCGGGAATCAAGGCCAGCACCGCCTCGGGCTCCCCGAAGCCGGTCAGATACTGGAAATCGCTGTCCTGACGAAACGGGTGTAACACATCGCGGTTGCGCACACGCTCCGGCGCCGCAGGCAGAATGGCGATGCTGTCCGGGGCCATCCGGTCCATCAACTTGCGACGGCGCTCGGCAAACTCTTTCACGGGAATGGTCACAGCCATGATAGCTCCTGATCAGTGCAGGGTGGGCGAATCGCCTGCCGGCTTCTCCGGCTCATTGAACTCGGTGAACACCGCCAGCGCGCCAAGGCGCACGTACTCGGTAATTTCAAGCAGTTGCTGTTCACTTTCGTCGTCGGATTCTTCGTCCTCCGACAGCTGGCTGATGGCCACCATATCCTCGATCAGCTCCCGGATCTCATCCGGAGCCTGGCCAAGGGAAGCGCCGGCCGCCAGCGCCATGCCTTCCAGAAATCCTCGAACCCAGGCCACCAGGGCTTCCAGTCGTTGTTCGATGGCATAGTCGTCATCTGGCAACAACGGCTGAAAACTCATGTCGGTGGACTGCAATTGCTTGAGCGTTTTACCGTAGGCGCTGTTCATAAAGGGGGCGAGGTCATCCGACTCTTCAGCCGCTTCATCAGCCAGCCCCATGTGTTCGCAAACCATAGCCAGCCACTCGGGCTCGTCAATACGGGAGCCTGCCGCCAGCCGGCCACAGAGCACGCCATGCAGCTCAGAGGGGTGGCTGAACGCCTTGTGCGCGGTAAACACGTTGGCCCAGCGTTCAAATTCAGCCGCACGGGCGGCGGAGGTATCGGTTTCGGACATGAAGCTGCCGTTTCCTTAAATCGGTGGTGTACGTTCAGATACGCGCTGGGGCGGTGCCCCGACGGATACCGTATCCTAGCATTCTGGGGAAATCCTGGCACGAATACCCGGGCAGACGGGGTTGCTTTTATCTTCACGCCAGACAAAAATGTTATAACATATCAAATATGGACAGGATGACCCGATGCGCAGAAACGTTATGCCTCTCATGACCGTGGCACTGGCAAGCGCCGTACTGGCTCCGCTGACCGCGGGAGCGGCCAACAACCCCAGCGCCCATCAACATGGCCACGCGGAACTCCAGGTAGCCATAGACGGCAACACCGCCGATGTCTTTGTTCGCTCACCCGCATACAATCTGCTTGGCTTCGAGCACGAGCCACGCACAGAGCAACAGCATCAGCAACTGGCGGATCTGGAGCAGTGGCTGATGTCGACCCCTCTGATTAACACTGAGGATGGCAACTGCAACGTGGAAGATGCCAGCTTTCACAGCTCGTGGCCCGAGGCGACCCGCCATCACAGTGACCATGCGCACGAACACCATGACCACGATCACGAGGACGGGCAAGCAAACGACCACAGCGATATCGAGATTACCCAATCACTGACCTGTGACGGACTTGCCGATCACCAGACACTGACCACACCGATGGTGAAGCACTTTCCGGCACTGGAACACCTGGATGTTCAGTGGATCGGCCCTGAAGGCCAGGGCGCCACAAGACTGGAAGCCGGCGACCAGCAATTCCGGGTTGGCCGCTGAACCGTTACTCGGTGTAAGGTTCTACCGACTGCGCCACCATGGAATAGGAGGAAGTGCCGAGATCATTCTCGGTTCGCTCAATCACCAGTTCCCCCTCGATCCAGACAGGGTCGTATAGAGCCTCCAGGGTAAACCCTTCATGGTATTTTACGTGGATGATCTGGTTTGGGGGTGGTGGCGGCACATGGATGCAGGCGCCGTAGTAGGGCACCAGGAAGAACTCGAGAATGCGCATATCGTCCGTGGTTTTCAGAGGTACCACAAAGCCCGGAATCCGGCCCTCGACGTTGCCCATTTCCGGAACCACCCGCCCGGTCATGATTTCGTCTGGCAACAGGGGCGGGCCATCGCCCTCATGTTCGATTTCCGGCATAGTCTCGAGCAGCGCCAGATCTTCCGCAGGCATTAACTCAAGCCAGTCGATCTCCCGGGGCTCGGCACGGACCGCCAGGGAAACCAATAACAACAAGCCCAGTCCAAGACAGGCAAGCAGCTTGCGGAACAGAACATCAGTGAACATCAACACGGGTTCTCCAAAAAACCAGATCAGCAACCGGCGCCATCATACAACGGCGAGCACGATACGGATATGAACAGCGAGACACGACAACCGCCGGACAGTTCCCGCCCGGACACTCTGGCCATTCACACCCGCGATCTGCATTTTCGATGGCAGAACCAGTCCCGCGAACTGGCCTTCCCCGATATTCAACTGCCACGGGGAGAGCATCTGTTCCTGCATGGCCCCAGTGGTACCGGGAAAAGTACGCTGCTGGGGCTGCTGGCAGGCATGCACACACCCACTCATGGAAGCCTGAGACTACTGAACCAGGAACTAACCACCATGAAACCCGGCGCCCGGGATCGTCTGCGTGCCGATCACATGGGCGTCATCTTCCAGCAGTTCAATCTGGTGCCCTATCTGAGCGCTGTGACCAATGCACTATTGCCTTGCCGGCTATCAACCCTGCGCCACTCGCGTGCGATACCCTCCGCCACCGAAGCCGGCCAACACCTGTTGACACAGCTGGCCATACCACAAAGCCACTGGCACCAGGGCGTGACCCGGCTATCGATTGGCCAGCAGCAAAGAGTGGCCGCGGCCCGCGCGCTGATCGGCGCACCGGAAATCATTCTTGCGGATGAACCCACGTCCGCCCTGGATACCGACAACCGGGATCGCTTTCTTGAACTCCTGCTAACACTGGCCGAACGCAGTAACAGCTCAGTGGTGTTTGTCAGCCATGATCAGTCACTGGCCGGGCATTTTCATCATCGCCTGGCACTGGAGGTGGCACCATGAACAAGGTCAAGCTCACTGTCTTCCTGGCCGCTGCCAGCCTGTGGTACCGGCGCCGGGTACTGGCTCTGGTGTGCCTGACTCTGACCCTCAGCGTAACCCTGCTGCTTGGTATCCAGTACCTGCGCACGGAGATCCGCCAGTCCTTCACCAGCACCATCAGCGGCACCGACCTTATCGTGGGCGCCCGCAGTGGCCAGCTGAATCTGCTGCTTTACACGGTGTTCCACATTGGTGATGCCACCAATAACATCCGCTGGTCCACCTATCAGTCCATGACGGAAGACAGCCGTATTGACTGGCTGATTCCGATTTCCCTGGGCGACAGCTACCGTGGCTACCGGGTTGTCAGCACCAACGAGCAGTTCCTGGCCCGCTTCCGCTATGGCAACGACCAACCGCTGACCCTGGCGAGCGGAGACTGGTTTTCTGACCTGTTTGACGTGGTGATCGGCGCCGGCGTGGCACGGCAGCTTGACCATAAACTGAACGACGACCTGGTGCTTTCCCATGGCGGTGGCCGCACCAGCTTCTCGAACCACAAGGACCTGCCATTCCGGGTATCCGGCATTCTCGCGCCAACCGGCACGCCCGTCGACCAGGCGGTTTACATCAGCCTTGAAGCCATGGAAGCCATGCATGTGGGCTGGGAATCCGGCGTGGCCATCCCGGGCCGGACCCTGTCGGCCGACCAGGCCCGTAACCGGGATTACACACCGGACACCATCACCGCCGTGTTCGTTGGCCTGGACCGCCCGATCCTCACCTTCCAGGTTCAACGGGAGCTGAACCAGGCCCGCGAGGAACCTCTGTCGGCCATCCTGCCGGGTGTGGCCCTGAGCGAGCTCTGGCGGATGATGGGGCAATTTGAAAAAGCCCTGCTGGGCATCAGCGGCTTTGTCGTGATCACCAGCCTGGTGGGACTGATTGCGGTTTTGCTCACCCTGCAAGCCCAGCGGCAACGGGAGATTGCCGTTTTGCGAGCGACCGGAGCTTCACCGGGGCTGATTGCCGGCCTGTACAGCCTGGAGTGCGTCGGGCTTGCCCTGGCCAGTTGCCTGTTCGCCCTGCTGCTCGGCGCTGCCGCCATCGCCGGCCTCAGCCCCTGGCTCCTGGAACACTACGGACTGCAAATCCGGCTTCGGCCGCTGGCCCGGGAGGAGTGGCTGTTACTGGTGGCAGTGCCGCTCTCTGCGTTGGCAGTGTCCGCCCTCCCCGCACTGAACACCTGGCGAGCAGGCCGACAACAGGGGTTCGGGGCACCGGACTCCAGCTGAACTGACGCAAAAGGTGACAGGCCTCACGGCGAGCACGCCATGACAATGCGGTAAATTGACCGGTCTGGCGCGCGCACTTATAGTAACTCTCATCAAAATCACCGATGTTGGGCAGGTCATGGAACAGTCCGAAGTACAGGCATTAGCGGACAAGCTGGACAAGCTGATCGAGCGCTGCGACAAGCTGGAGAAAGACAACGCCCTGCTAAGGGAGCTGCAGGACGACTGGAACCGGGAACGGGCCCAGCTAATGCACAAAAACGATCTTGCCAAAAACAAGATCGAAGCCATGATCGGCCGTCTTCGGGCACTGGAGCACCACTGATGTCACAGACCCCAACCACCGTGGAAGTCAGGATTCTCGACAAGGAATACCTGGTGGCCTGTCCGCAGGAAGAGCAGGAAGCCCTTCTACGTGCGGCCCGGCATCTGGACACCAAAATGCGTGAAATCCGCTCCAGCGGCAAGGTATTCGGTACCGAGCGCATTGCCGTGATGGCCGCCCTGAACATCACCCATGAACTGCTGGAACGCGACACCATGTCAGACGCCACCAGCAGCATCCTGCGTGCCATGGATAACCGGCTTGATGAAGCGCTGGGAGAGCCTTCGGACAACTGATCCGGAAAGAATCCGGAAACGGGGTTGCAATCCTCCCCGGCCCTGCCCGTATAATGGAACCAACTTCCTGGGCTGTTCGCTGGTCGGGTACGTCCTCGAGCCGATGCGCATTACCCAGGTGGCTACTTCAGGGCATTGTGAGCATGTCCCCCAAGGGGGAAAGCCTAATATGTCACAGCGGCCACCGACCTTGAACTTCTGGGTTCAAGGGCTACATCCGATAACGGCAGCCCGGGAAGCTTTTCACCGTTACTCCGATTGCGACTTCCTGAATCTCAAGTGCAGCAAAGCGTCCTGAACCTCCTGGTTACCGAACCGCTCATCGAACAACAGTCCAGACCACACTGAGTCGTCCGACCTGGCCTGATCCTTTCGTTGCTGATACAGCGAATCCCAGCGTTCCAGGTACTGATAGGCCAGCTCATCATCCGGGGCCACCTGCTCACCCCGGTAGTACATCAGCCCGAGGTACGCCAGGGCGGCCATGTTCTCCTCCTCCGCCGCCCTCTCCAGAAGCTGTCGAACTTCTTCTGCATGAACCTCAGCCTGACCGGCGTAATACATTGCCTGTCTATAGCGCGCATTTGAGACAGCTTGACGCAGATTATCCGGCACATCGGCAACCGGCATAAATACAAACCGCTCGCGAGCTTTCGCAGCGCTCTCATCCCGGCCATCCTGCTGCAACTCTCGCGCCAAAAGCAGCTGTGCGGGCAGGTGGCCCTTATCAGCGGCGCGCCTCAACCAACCTACAGCATCCACCAGACTGGGCGGAATACTGGCCAGCCCCTGACTGTAGATCGCACCAAGTTTGTAGGCCGCCTCCGCATCCCGGTAAGCCATGCTTTCCAACAGATCCAAGGCTCGGCGATGCTGTTCTTCGGACATACCCGGCAGGCTCGAGAGATAGATATCGGCCAGCAAGTGCTTGGCCCGATCGTCTTCTCGCTCTATCTGTTCAAGACGCGCAACGGCCAGACCCACTTGCATCGAGCGCCCGTCTTCGGGATTCAGATACAGGTGAGCCAACCAGAGATTCGCCTCTTTCTCGCCCCGGTCGGCCGCACGCTCCAGCTGATCGAGCGCCTCAAGATAATCAGCCTCGGAACGCTGCTTTCCGCGAGCCAGCGCCACACCTCGGGCCAGCAGTGCTTTCGGGTAGTTCTGATCGGCAGACCGTTGCAGCCATTGCTCTGCTTCGGCAGGGTTAAACCAAGGTGAATCTGGCGCTCCGTATATTTGGGCCATCATGTACTGGGCGCGGGCGCTGCCTTTATCTCCGGCATACCGGTACCACGCTATCCGGCGTTGCGCACTGGGATCCACCAGGGCCGGATACAATGTAGCCAGGTAGCGCATGGTGCCTGCATCGGTGTCCGGACGACTTGCGCGCCATACCTCGTCTGCACTCTGGAGAATAAACTCGCCTTCCTCATCCAGACAGGCCCAGGCAGGTACCCTGTCCCGGGTGTCGGAGCCGCAGTATTCAGCCAGAGCCCGGTGATGAAACAGATTCGAAGCATTATCTACCTCACCGATTTCGGGGATCAGTGCCACCGCCTGTTTGCGATCCTGCTCGACCAGCTCCCCGGACCAATAGATCATCGCGAGATCAATCAAGGCTCGCGGATAGTCCGCCGCACGGAGAAGCACTAACGACCTGGACACATCACGGTTCTCTGCCTGCCCTCGCCGATAGATCTCCGCCAACAAATGCCGCGCTTCGCGCTCGTAGACCGAAAACGGTTTCTGAAGCTCTCGCTCCAGCAACTCGGCAGCTGCCTGCTCATCCGCTGGCCCGCCCAGGCCAAGATACATTAAGCGAGCCAGTTCATAGCGCGCCCGACTGCTTTCATAACTCTCGGTCTCACCGTCAAGGTAACTCTGGAGATGGTGGCGGGCACCGGAATATTCAGCAGAAGCCAACGCACGAACACCCACCCGGTAAACCTCGGGGGATCCGGTCGCGCAACCAGACAAAGCAACAATCAAAACCGCAGGAAGCAACAGGCGAGCGTATCGGGGGAAATCCATGGCAGAATACAGCCTCTGAAAAAACAACGGACTGCAGACTAGCAGAATTTTAACGGGGCGTTATTGATGTGATACAACATAGGCCGAATTCACGACGCAGCAGCAGGTAATCGCCATCTTGAATCCGCATCATCAAGCAAGGACGTTTGACGCCGGCAATGATCGGGCCTCACGCCGCCAGCTCCGCCAAACTCTTCGCCAGAAACGGAGAAGTCTGTCGTTTGAAGAACAGCGGCAAGCTTCCGAACGTCTCGCCCTTAACCTGCTGAGGCACCCCGACCTGCACCGGGCACGCCACATTGGCATCTACCTGGCCAACGACGGCGAAATTGACCCGTCCCTGTATATTGATCTGGCTCGCAAAAAAGGCATCCGGTTCTACCTGCCCATTCTGCACCCGATCTACACGGGCAAGCTGGTTTTCAGCCCCTATTTTGATGGAGTGCAACTGACGGCAAACCGCTTCGGCATTCCAGAACCCCCGTTCCCGCGCTCAAGACGCAAGCCGGCCTGGGCACTGGATGCGGTGCTGTTTCCATTGGTAGGGTTTGACGAAACCGGAGGGCGACTGGGTATGGGCGGCGGCTTCTACGACCGAACCTTCGCGTTCAGCCGGATCAGGCCCTGCATGGCACCAAAGCTGGTTGGCCTGGCCCACGATTTTCAGCGCGTGGAACAGTTGCCAATTGAGCCCTGGGATGTGCCTTTACACGGTGTGGTAACGGATAAGCGTTGTTACCGTTTCAGACCCTGATTGGCAGACAGAACATAGCCTACTGCAGATGCTTCGCGGTCGGTACGCTTGTCCTCAGACGCCTGAATGGACGTAAAACCCGTAATCACAAGGCCGACAGCAAAGATGAGCACAATGGCACGAATGATGTCAGGCTTGCTCCCCATTTCTTGGATTCCCGTTATTCTTTCATTCAATTGGCAGGAAAATCAGACAACTATTACTGATTCGCAGAATTAGACGAAAGACTAACACGTAACTTGATTTTTACAATTTTTGACAGATTACCGTTATGTAAGAGTTGTAGCGTTCCACCCTCAGGTGGAACGCCCGTTGCCTGCTCCCAAAAACAGCCGATAGGCCTCGTTGTCAGTCATGTTTTCATAACGAAAACCGACCTTGTCGAGCATGCCCTCAAAGTCCGCCACCTCATTGTCCTCAACCTGCGCGCCCAATAGCACCCGGCTGTAGGCCGCACCATGATTGCGGTAGTGGAACATGGAAATATTCCAGCGCGTTCCCAGCGACATCAGGAACTTCAGCAAAGCTCCCGGGCGCTCGGGAAATTCAAACTGGAACACCTTTTCATTGGTAATCGTCGGTGCATGGCCCCCGACCATATGGCGAATATGCTGCTTGGCCAGGTCGCTGTCGGTAAGGTCGACCACCGAGTACCCGCTTTCCCGAAGATCCTGCACCAGTTCTTCCCGGCCATGTCCGCCAGCGGCAATCTGGATTCCCACGAAAATGGTGGCGTTCTGAGCATCCGCATAGCGGTAGTTGAACTCGGTGATGCTGCGCTTGTGCAGCGCATTGATGAACGTTTTGAACGCGCCCGGCTTCTCCGGGATCGTTACCGCCAGAATCGCCTCGCGCTTCTCTCCCACTTCGGTGCGCTCGGACACATAGCGCAGTCGGTCGAAGTTCATGTTGGCACCACTGAGGGTGGCAATCAGGTTTTCATCCTCGATCTTTTCCCTCGCGATGTACTTCTTGATACCCGCTACACCCAGAGCACCTGCCGGTTCGGCAATGGAGCGAGTATCTTCAAACACATCCTTGATGGCCGCACAGATCTCATCCGTGGACACTGTGATCACTTCATCTACGTGATCCTTGCAGATTTCCCAGGGATACTCACCGATCTGTTTGACCGCCACGCCATCGGCGAAGATGCCCACCTCATCCAGCACCACACGCTCACCGGCCTTCATCGCCGCCTGCAGGCAGTTGGAGTCTTCCGGCTCCACACCGATCACTTTGATTTCCGGGCGCAGGTACTTGATGTAAGCGGCCATGCCGGCAATCAGCCCGCCGCCACCGACACAGATGAAGATGGCGTGAATCGGCTTGCTGAACTGCCACATGATCTCCATGGCCACGGTACCCTGACCGGCGATAACGTCCGGGTCGTCGTAGGGCGGGATGTAGGTGTACCCGTGTTTCTGGATCAGCTCCTGGGCGTGGGCCGCAGCCTCGTCAAAAGCATCCCCCTTGAGAACCACTCTGGCACCGTGGTCGCGAACTGAGCGTACCTTGATCTCCGGGGTCGTCTGCGGCATCACGATAACGGCTTTGATGCCCAGCTTCTTGGCGGCCAGAGCCACGCCCTGGGCATGATTGCCAGCGGAGGCGCAGATAACTCCCTTGGCCTTTTGTTCTTCCGACAGCTGAGCAATCCGGTTGTAGGCGCCGCGAATCTTGAAGGAAAACACCGGCTGAAGGTCTTCACGCTTGAGCATAATATTGTTGCCAAAGCGCTTGGAAAGACTACGGGCTTCAGTCAGGGGTGTTTCGATGGCCACGTCGTAGACGCGCGCATCGAGTATCTTCTTGATATAGCGTTGCGGCATGATGGTTCCGGTTGCTGGTGAGTGATCAGGAAAAACCCACAGTGTAGAAAGTTTGCACGCTTGCCGTCTATAAGCAGAGTTGCTGCAGGCGTATAATAGTGCCCAAATTCAACGCAAACCTCCGGGAGCCCCCCATGACCCAGGACGAACTGAAACAAGCCGTTGCCAAAGCTGCAGTGGATCACATCGCCCCTCACCTGGAACCGAGCAGCATTGTCGGGGTGGGCACCGGCAGCACCGCCAACTTTTTCATCGACTATCTGGCGGAATACCGCAACGACTTCGACGGCGCCGTCGCAAGCTCCGAGGCAACCGCCGAACGACTGAAAAAGCACGGCATCCCGGTATACGACCTCAACGCCGTCAACGAAATCGAGTTTTACGTCGACGGTGCCGACGAAACCAACGAGAGCCTGGAACTGATCAAAGGCGGTGGCGGTGCCCTGACCCGGGAAAAGATTGTGGCCGCCGTCGCCAAGACCTTTATCTGCATCGCCGATGAGTCCAAGCAAGTCGGCATCCTGGGCGAATTCCCGCTGCCCGTGGAAGTTATCCCCATGGCCCGCAGCCATGTCGGCCGCGAGATCGTAAAACTCGGGGGCGATCCGGTTTACCGGGATGGTTTTGTCACCGACAACGGCAACATCATCATCGACATCCACAACATGGATATCTCCCGCCCGCTGGTGGTGGAAGAAAAGCTCAATAACATTGTCGGCGTGGTCACCAACGGACTGTTCGCCCGCCGCCCGGCCGACCTGCTGCTACTCGGCACCCGTGACGGGGTGAAAAGCATTGCCCGCGGTGCATAACCCCCTGTAAGGCACTCCGCCTGACAAGCTGGCCATTCGGGCCAGCTTTTTTATTGCCTGAACAAACCCAAACCAAGCGCTTGCTTGGTAGCCAGGATTGCGCGACACTCACCTCATCGCAAAACAAGAACACAGGGAGCCAATCCGTGTCTGACTACTTCAACGAAACCCATGAACAGGTGCGCCAAACCGCCCGGAAATTCATCGAGACCCACGTCCGGCCCCATATTGACGACTGGGAAGAGGCCGGTGAATTCCCCCGTGAAATCTATAAACTCGCCGGCGACGCCGGACTCCTGGGCATCGGCTTCCCTGAAACTCTGGGCGGCATCGGTGAAGGCGATATTTTTATGAAAGTCGCAGTTTCCGAGGAACTGATGCGATCCACCTCTGGCGGCTTCGTGGCCAGTATCGGCTCCCTGGATATCGGCCTGCCGCCGGTGGCCAAGTGGGCCAAACAAGACATTCGCGAACAGATCGTGCCACCCGTCCTGCGCGGCGACAAAATCGCCGCCCTGGCCGTGACCGAACCCGGTGGCGGCTCCGACGTCGCCAACCTGAAAACCCGTGCCGTAAAAGACGGTGACCACTACATCGTCAACGGCAGCAAAACCTTCATCACCAGCGGCATCCGCGCCGACCATTACACCGTCGCCGTGCGCACCGGGGGCGAAGGCCACGGCGGCATCAGCCTGTTGCTGATCGACAAAGGCACACCAGGCTTCACCACCGGCAACAAACTCCGGAAAATGGGCTGGTGGGCCAGCGACACCGCCGAGCTCTTCTTCGAGGACTGCCGGGTACCGGCCGACCGCCTGATCGGCGCCGAAAACGCCGGCTTTATCGCCATCATGAGCAACTTCCTGGCTGAACGCCTGAGCCTGTCCGTCATGGCCTACATGACCGCCCAGATCGCCTACGAAGCCGCTCTGGATTACACCAGACAACGCCAGGCCTTCGGCCGCCCCGTTGCCGGCTTTCAGGTCACCCGCCACAAACTCGTTGACATGGCCACCCAGATCGACATCGCCCGGGAATACACCTACCGCTGTGCCGCACTGATGCAGGCCGGAAAAAACCCCATCAAACAGGTGGCTATGGCCAAGAACTTCGCCGTGGACGTGTGCGAAAAAGTCACCCGCGAGGCGGTACAGCTGTTTGGTGGTATGGGCTATATGCGGGAGTCAGTGGTGGAGCGGCTTTACCGGGATGCCAAGATTCTGTCCATTGGCGGCGGCACCACGGAAATCATGAAGGAGCTGATTGCCAAACAGATCAGGCTGTGACCAAGGTTTAGTTTCGAATGGCAAGAGACTTCCGTATAATTGCGCCCACTTTTTAAACGCAGTTAAACGAACCCTAACGTACCAGGAAGGATCGCACATGCAATTCGACAACATCCCCGCTGGCAAGAACCCGCCAGAAGACATCTACGTTGCCATCGAAATCCCGGCCAACAGCTCTCCGGTCAAGTACGAACTGGACAAGGACATGGGCGCCCTGCTGGTTGACCGTTTCATGGCCACTCCGATGTTCTACCCGGCCAACTACGGCTTCATCCCCCACACCCTGGCCGACGACGGCGACCCACTGGACGTCCTGGTGGTCACCCCGTACCCGGTGCAGGCTGGCTCGGTTATTCGTTGCCGCCCGGTAGGCGTACTGAACATGGAAGACGAAGCCGGTGGTGATGCCAAACTGGTGGCCGTGCCCCACGACAAGCTGACCCAGACCTACCACAACGTTCGTGAAATCGAAGACCTGCCGGAACTGCTGCGTGATCAGATCCGTCACTTCTTCGAGAACTACAAGACTCTGGAGCCCGGCAAGTGGGTGAAAGTGCAGGGCTGGGACAACGCTGCAGCCGCCAAGAAAGCTATCGAAGACGCCATCAACGCCTACAAGGGCTGATCACGCTTCGAACATAAAAAAGCCGGGCAAGTCTAACGACTGCCCGGCTTTTTTGTGCCTGAGCCAAAGCTCAGACAACGGCGCTTATCAGCCCCGCGACAACAGGTCCCGCATATCACTGATCGCAGCATTCGCCCGTGACAGATAAGCCGCCATGGTCAACGAATGGTTGGCCAGCACACCGAAACCACTGCCATTGAGAATCACCGGACTCCACATGGAAGCCTGGGTGCCCTCCAGTTCGATAATGATCTGCTTTACGCTCGCCATGGCGTTCTTGTCCTGCAACACCTTCCGGAAGTCCACTTCCACCGCCCGGAAAATATGCAGCAACGCCCAGGCACTGCCTCGCGCCTCGTAAAAGACATCATCAATTTTGGTCCACGAGGTTTTGACATCCTCGCCACCGGTCTCTTCCGCCAGAGGATCATCCGGATTCAGATTAGCGACGGCATCCGACACCGACGCCTTGCCCACGCTTTCGCTGAGCGTGCGGGACAGGCTACCCAACCGGGTTTCCAGATCCGCCAGCCAGTTGTTCAGGTTATCCGCCCGGGCAAAGAACTGGGCGTCCGCCTGGGCCGGATCGGACAGGCGATTCAGATAGCGCTTGAGCGCATTGATACCACGCCGGTACTCGTTCTCGGTCGATGGAATGGCCCAGCTTTCACTATCGAAGTGGAACTGGGGCTCGGCAATGGTCAGATCCGGGTCTTCCGCTGACTGGCTCTGGGAACGACTGATATCCTTACGCATCGCCCGGGAAAGATCCCGCAACTGGACCAGCACGCCATATTCCCAGTTCGGCATATTGTCCATCCACAGACCGGGAGGCGCGATGTCGTTGGAAATATAACCGCCGGGCTTATCCAGCAGGGTCTCGGCAATACGGATCATGGTGGCGGTGGTGGCAAAACCGGTCACCGGCTCCCTATCCATGGTGCTTGCCAGCGTACGGGTGTGATCACGTACAGAAAAGGTATCCGGTTCACTGCTCCAGTAGATACCCAGAACCATCGCAATCAGCAGGTAGACCACCAGCAAGGCAACCACCAACTTGCCAATAACACCGCTACCGCCGGTGTAATCCTGCACATCGTCTTTCTTGTCCCTGAAGTACTGTCTGATCTTGCCAGGCATAAGACTCCTGATCTCCTGTTGATTACGTGTCTGCGGCAAATGGTCTGCCAAGATGGTAGCCCATGGCGCCGTCAATACCCAGCCTACAGAGTACCGAGTATTCCGCCGCGGTTTCTACTCCCGTAGCGTACACCTTCACCCCCCGACTATGGGCAATACCCACAACCGACTCCAGCCAGAACCGGTTTTCATCATGACGGTCCAGGTTGTGGATGAAGCTGTGATCAATCCGAACGGCCCTGAACGGCAGCCGCTTGAGATAACTGAATGGCACGCCGCCCACGCCGAACCGGTCAACCAGCACCGGTACACCAAGCCGCGACAACTCTCTTACCAGAGAGCTGACGGCTTTGCGGTGATGCTGAATGGTCACTTCGGCAATACCGACCCACAAGCGCCCGGCTGTGCGCCCGGCCCGGGTAACCATGGTCAGCAGATCGTCACGGAAGCTATCAGACGCGATCGAATTACTACCCAGTGATACCGCCAGCCGTCGCTCCGGGTGGCGTTCAAGACACTCCAGCGCCCGGGTAAGCAGCATACGGTCGATATCGCTCACCAGCGCCAATCGCTCGGCCATGGGCACAAACAAACCGGCTTTCAGCGGCCCTTCTGCAGACTCAATACGGGAGAACACCTGATAATGGACCAGTGTCTGCCCCTCACCATGCACCATGGGCTGGAGCCAGAGAGACAGCTTATCTTCCCGAATCGCCTGGGTAATGATCGTGCGCCAGGTCTCCATATTGTGATGGCTCTCAACACCGGAATCGGGTAGCAGCAGGCTGCAGGAGTCCCCCCTTTGCTGGGCGGCCCTGAGAGCTTCATCGGCGGCGGCCAACAAGACCCTGATGCCATCACCGGGTCTGGCCACAGCCAGGCCAGCATGAACATGAGCGTCCATCGGGGCGGAGAGGTCAGAGTAGATGCCATCCAGCTCCCGCACCAGCTGCTCGGCCCAGATTCGCACGTCCGCTGCCGAGGCACCGGGCACAAACACCGCAAATTCTGCACCGGTTCTGCGCCCGGCAAAGGATTCGGCATGTCGGGCGACAAACGCCCGGATGCCGCCGGCCACCTGGCGCAACAACCGGTCCCCCTCGTCCCGGCCATAGGCCAGGTTATAATCTACAAAATAGGCCAGCTGCAGCATGATCAGAACGCCAGGCGCCGACTTCTCTTCCGATTCCACTTCCACCTTCATGCGTTGGTCAAACGCGCTGCGGCTCGCCAGCCCCGTCACCGGATCTTCATTGTTCACGCGCCGCAAGTGCTGGATAAGCTTGCCCTGCCCCTCGAACAACTGACCCAGGTCATCCGCCATCTGGTTCATAGCCTCTGTCACCCGGTTCAGCTCCCGGGTGGAGCGAATACTCACTCGCTTCCGGAAATCCCGCTGGCCAAGCGCCCGGGCCTGGGCCTCGACCTCTTTCAGGGGCCTCAAAGTCCTCCGGAGTAACAGAAACAGCCCCAGCAAGCCACCAGTGGCGATCACCAGGGCGGATAGCAGCAGCCCCAGGGAAATATGCCAGAGGTCGTCGTAGGCCCGCCCGGGATGACTCACCACCCGCACCTTGCCCAACCGGCTCCAGCCCCTGACCACCTCCGCCTCCGCCACCGGCAAGGGCAATGCCGCCAGGGAAACAAACCACTCTGGCGCGCGGTTAGCCTGCAGCGGCATGCGCCGACCAGCAATCATCTCGCCATCGTGCCCCAGATACTCAACAGCCAGGTAACGACCACTGTCGAATACCGCATCAATCAGTGACGCCGAGGCCACCGGATCAGAACCGTCAATGGCATTGGACAGCGAAAGCCCGGTTGCGGTGGCACCATCGCGGGCGTGAGCGGCCAGTTGATCGGCAACATAGTCCCGGAAATAGCCATAGCTGGTCACGAACGCAACCACCAGCGTGAGCGTCAGCAGAGTGCCGGCGAATAGCAACAGCAAGGTCTGCAAGGTAATTTCCCCTCGCTGCCTGCGGTTATAAGAGTTGTCGAGCATCCCTGCCATCACATCGGGGCTCCATCAGAGAAACGAGTATCAGGTTAGCTGTGACCCGGGCCGCAGAGTTGACAAACATTTACATAGCGCAACCTACGCCCACAACATTAAACACTATAGACTCTACACAAGGACCATAAAGCCTCTGTATAACTCATAAATGGCAAAAATTCGCGCAGACGGATATCGCGATCAACAATTGGACAGACAGGCCGGAGCACCATGAACGACGAAAGCCAGAAAGAGAAACTCAGGCAGCATTTCGCCCGCCGTGTCACCACCCAGGCCCGGGTGGTGCTTGATACCTGGCAGAAAATCCGCGACGACCGCAGTCAGGCGCCAGCCCATCGGGACGATCTGATTGCCGCAGCCGACAAACTCGTTCGTTATGCCCGGCGTTTCGAGATGGACAGCCACGCGGCTGCCGGCGAGCTGATCCTGTCCCTGTTGACGGACTGGCATCAGGACACCCCCCTGGACGATGCCAAAGCCAAGGCACTGGAAGATGCCACCGAGAATCTGCGCCTATCCACCCAGCGTCGCACCGACCAGGACACCTCCAGCGCGCCCCAGCAGTATCGTCGAACACCAGTTTATATTGCCCTGTCGAACGAAGAGATGGCCTCACGACTGATCCGGCAACTGGAATTTTTCGGTTTTCGCGCTTCCGCCTTCAGCGCATCAGCAGACCTGATTGAGGCCTGCGCGCTCAGCAAACCGGAAACCATCCTGATGGATGTCAGCTTCGGCGGCAGAGATAATGACGGCATTGCGACCGTGGAACAGCTGCAGGAGCAACACGACACTCCGATCCCCATCATTTTTGTCAGCGACGAGGACGGCAGCATTGAAACCCGGCTGCGCGCCTCCCGCTGCGGCGGGGAGGAGTTCTTCTACCCGGCGGTGGACCCCGGCCAACTGATAGAAAAGATCGAAACCTATACCCACGGCAACACTGTCGAGCCCTACAAGGTTCTGGTCCTGGACGATTCCAGGGCCCAGGCCAAATACATGGAAACGGTATTGAAAAAGGCGGGAATGACCGCTCACATCATCACCGACCCGATGCAGATCATTCATGCCCTGGAGGAGTTCTCGCCGGAAATCATCATCCTGGACATGTACATGCCCGGCTGCACCGGCATGGAGATTGCCCGTGTCATCCGCCAGCAGGATCGTTTCCACAGTGTTCCCATCATTTACCTGTCGGCGGAAGAGGACGTCAGCAAACAGCTGCACGCCATGAGCCTGGGCGGTGACGACTTCCTGACCAAGCCCATCGATCCCAAGCACCTGATTGCGACCCTGCACAACCGGGGTCGGCGGGCCCGCTCACTGCTGGCACTGATGATCCGCGACAGCCTGACCGGCCTGTTCAATCACACCCACACCCTGCACCTGCTGGAGCAGGAAATCGTGCGTGCGCGCCAGAAAGATCAGCCCATGTGCTTTGCCATGATCGATATCGACTTCTTCAAGAAGGTAAACGACACCTTTGGCCACCCGATTGGCGACCGGATTCTGCGCAGCCTGTCCATGTTCCTGAAACAACGTCTGCGCAAGACCGATCATATTGGCCGCTACGGTGGAGAAGAGTTCGCCATCATCCTGCCGAACACCCGCCCGGGCGATGCCCGCAATGTCCTCAACGAAATTCGTGAGCGTTTCTCCGAGCTGACCCAGCAGGCCGGCGACCGGGAATTCAATGTCACCTTCAGTTGCGGTATTGCCGACTGGCAGGGTGAAACCGCCCAGGCCCTGTGCGAGCGCGCAGACCGCGCCCTGTATACGTCCAAGGAGCACGGCCGCAACTGCGTGACCCTGGCCGAGACCTGACCTTCCGGGCCGGGCAATCGCCCGGCCCATGAAACCAATGTCGAATACCGACATTCACCGCCATGATCAACAATGATTGTCATCAACGAAATGTCATCGCGTGACAGCAGGTTGCTGTGTAACCTTTTCAGAGCAATGGACAACCGGCAGGATTGTCAAAAAGTGTTGATCTGGGGATAACAAGCACGCACCATTGGGGTAACGTGCCGTCATCTTCGGCGATCCTGTTCAAAAACCATCAAGGCAGACAGAACCATGTCGACCATTCTTGTGCTCCACGGCCCGAACCTGAATATGCTCGGAACCCGAGAGCCCGAGGTCTATGGCCACGAGACCCTGGCCGATATAGACGACCGCTTGCGCAGCAAGGCGGCTGAAAAAGGCCATCATCTGCTACACCTGCAGTCAAACGCGGAATATGAATTGATAGAAAGAGTGCATGAAGCCAGGGCTGAAGGGGTGGATTTCATCATCATCAATCCCGCCGCCTTCACCCACACCAGCGTGGCCCTTCGGGATGCCATGCTGGCGTCGGGCATTCCCTTTATCGAAGTGCATCTTTCAAACGTGCATGCGCGGGAACCTTTCCGCCATCACTCCTATTTTTCAGATATCGCTGAAGGCGTTATCTGCGGGCTGGGCAGCCAGGGCTACGATCTCGCCCTGAAGGCGGCCCTGCAACGAATTCACCGATAGAACACAGAAACGGGACTGGAACAGTTATGGATATTCGCAAAATCAAGAAACTCATTGAGCTCCTTGAGGAATCAGACGTCGAAGAGCTGGAGATCCAGGAAGGCGACGACTCGGTTCGCATTTCCCGCCGTCGCGAACCCGCCGCCGGTGGACATTACATCAGCCATTACGCGGCACCGGCCCCCCAGGCTGCCCCAGCTCCGGCACCTGCGGCTGAAGCCGCCCCGGCTGCAGAGTCCTCAGCCCCGGCAGCGCCCTCCGGTCACGCCGTGAAATCCCCGATGGTTGGTACCTTCTACCGTGCGCCGTCCCCCACCGCCAGCTCCTTTGTTGAAGTGGGCCAGAAAGTTAACGTGGGCGACGTGATCTGCATCGTTGAAGCCATGAAGATGATGAACCAGATCGAAGCCGACAAGGCCGGTACCGTTACCGAAATCCTGGTCGAGAATGGCCAGCCGGTTGAGTTTGACCAGCCCCTGGTCGTCATTTCCTGAATTCGGTGATTGCTAACCATGGCCATGTTAGAAAAAGTTCTGATCGCAAACCGCGGTGAAATCGCCCTGCGTATTCTCCGTGCGTGCAAGGAGCTGGGCATCAAAACGGTGGCGGTACATTCCCAGGTAGACCGCGACCTGATGCACGTTCGCCTTGCCGACGAATCTGTCTGCATTGGCCCGAACAGTGCCACAGACAGCTACCTCAATATCCCGACCATCATCAGCGCCGCTGAAGTGACCGATTCCGTGGGCATTCACCCGGGTTACGGTTTCCTGGCCGAGAATGCCGACTTCGCGGAGCAGGTCGAAAAAAGCGGTTTCCGCTTTATCGGCCCCCGTGCAGAGACCATCCGCCTGATGGGTAACAAGGTGTCCGCCATCGAAGCCATGAAAAAGGCCGGCGTACCCACCGTTCCCGGCTCCGACGGCCCGCTAACGGACGACGACGAACGCACCCTCAAGCTGGCGAAGCAGATTGGCTACCCGGTGATGATCAAGGCGGCCTCTGGTGGTGGTGGCCGAGGCATGCAGGTGGTGCACTCTGAAGCCGCCCTGCTGAAAGCAGTACAGATCACCCAGAGCGAAGCCAAGAATGCCTTCGGCGATCCCACCGTGTATCTGGAGAAGTTCCTGGAAACCCCACGCCACGTGGAAGTCCAGGTTCTGGCCGACATGCACGGCAACGTCATCCATCTGGGTGACCGGGACTGCTCCATGCAGCGCCGCAACCAGAAGGTCATTGAAGAAGCGCCGGCGCCAAACATCAACCAGGAATCCCGCGAGCGAACGCTCAAGGCCTGCGTGGATGCCTGCAAGGAAATCGGCTACGTCGGCGCCGGCACCTTCGAATTCCTGTATCAGGACGGCGAGTTCTACTTCATTGAAATGAACACGCGGGTACAGGTTGAGCATCCGGTCTCTGAGATGGTCACTGGTGTGGACATTGTGCGCGAGCAGCTGCGTATTGCCAGCGGTCTGCCACTGCAATACAGCCAGGACCAGATCCACATTTCCGGCCATGCCATTGAATGCCGGATCAACGCCGAAGACCCGAAAACCTTCGTTCCCAGCCCTGGCAAGATCAGTCATTTCCACGCTCCTGGCGGCAACGGCATCCGCGTGGATTCCCACCTGTACAGCGGCTACACCGTACCGCCGTACTACGATTCCCTGGTGGCCAAACTGATCACCTGGGGCGACGACCGGGAGATCGCCCGCCGGCGCATGAAGAATGCGCTGGACGAAATGCTGGTCGAGGGCATCAAGACCAACCAACCCCTGCATCGAAAACTGGTACGCGATGGTGGCTTTAAACAGGTAGACTTCACCATCCACTACCTTGAGAAACTGATGCGGGATTAACCATGCCCTGGATACAACTCCAGATTCCAGCTGATCCGGACACTGCGGATCAGCTGGAAGATCTGTTAATGGAAATGGGCGCCGACGCCGTTTCCATGGAAGACGCCGCCGACCAGCCGCTGTACGAGCCCGACCCGGGCACCACCCCCCTCTGGAGCCAGACCACCGTCACTGGCCTGTTCCAGTCTGATCGCAATATCGAACAGTTACTGGCGGAGATTCGCGACGCCTGGCACCAGCAGACCCAACAGTCTTTGGCCGACATTGACGTTACCCTGGTGGAAGACAAGGACTGGGAGCGGGCCTGGATGGACGACTTCCACCCGCTGCAGTTCGGTGAACGCCTGTGGATTGTGCCCAGCTGGCACGAGGCGCCAGACCCGGACGCCGCCAACCTGTTGCTCGACCCCGGCCTGGCTTTCGGCACCGGCACCCACCCGACCACCGCGCTGTGCCTGGAATGGCTTGACGGCCAGGATGTCGCGGGCAAGCAAGTGACCGACTACGGTTGTGGCTCCGGCATTCTGGGCCTGGCCGCCCTGTTACTGGGGGCAGAACATGTCGTTGGCGTCGATACCGATCCCCAAGCCCTGGAAGCCAGCCGTGACAACGCCCGCCGGAATGGCGTTGAAGATAACCGCCTGGATTTGTACCTGCCCGGCAACGATCCGGACACCCGAGCCGATATCATGTTGGCCAATATCCTTGCCCAGCCGCTGATCGGCCTGGCACCGAGACTGGCCGAACTGACCAGGCCCGGCGGGGATCTGGTACTGTCCGGCATCCTGTTCAATCAGGCCCGTGACGTGATGGAAGCCTATGAGCCCTGGTTCATCATGGACGAACCGGAACAGAAGGAAGACTGGATACGCCTCACAGGACGGCGCAAGGACGGATGACGACACAGGCGTTTATGTCTAAACTGCCTCCATCGTAGTGATCGACCAGAGATCGAGCTTTCAGGAACGAAGCATGACCCAGAGCAGCCTGCAGACCCAATGCCCCAACTGTGAGACCCGTTTCCGGGTAACAGACGAACAGCTGAGTGTCGCCAGGGGCAAGGTACGCTGCGGGAACTGCATGAAGATTTTCAATGCGGTCGAACACCAGGTGGTCTCTGGCAAAGATAATGCCGGGGCCCGCCCGTCGCCCTCATCATCTGGCTCTGAAACCGGAGCACCCAGGCCCGGCCGGTTCGACGATGAAGAGGAACTGATCTTTGCGGACAACCCCGAGGAAGATGCCACCGAAGGCCGCTATGCCGGCAGCAAACTGACGTTCTCAGATGATGAGCTCAGCGACAGCTTCCGCAATTTCGACGAGCCCGAGGAATCCGGCTTCAGCGACGACGGCCTGACGCCGGAAAACCAGAATATCGACGAGAGCTGGGCCGAAGCCATGCTCAACGACGACGAGCCCGCGAAGCCATCGGCTCAGCCAGAATCAGCGAAGCCTCAGCGCCCTGCCCCGGCGCAGCCCGAACCGGAACAGGCATCGCTTCAGACGTCCCCTGCTGCCGAAACACGGCCGGAGCCGCTTCGCCGTGAGGACAGCGAGTCCGATGAAACAACCCTACCCGCCAAGGAGACCTCTTCAGCGGAGCCGTCCACGGAACCGGATATCACGGACCTCAGCCTGGCGGATGACGATCGCGTGGGCGACCCGATTGTCAGCCGTACCCGCAAGCAAGCGGCGCCAGACACCCTCTACCATGACCTGCGACGGGATCCTGTATCCGTCGGTAACGGCGGAAGCCGGCTCAGAACCGTATTCTGGGCACTGGCGGTGCTGTCCCTGCTGGGCGTACTGATTGCCCAGGTTACCTGGTACCAGTTTGACCGGCTTTCTGCCATCCCCCAGCTCCGACCGTTCTACGAGAAGGGCTGCGAGATTGCCGGATGCGAACTCAAACCCCTGGTGAATGTCGAGGCTATCCAGAGCCGTAAACTGGTGGTGCGTACCGACCCGGAGAACCGGGATCAACTCATTGTCGATGCCGTGATTCTCAACCGCGCCGGCTTTGAGCAGCCGTTCCCGGCGATCGCACTGACCTTCTCCAACCTCAATGGCGATGTAGTGGCCCAAAGCACCTTTACGCCAGCAGAGTACCTGGCCGGTGAGGCCGCAGAACTTGCCAGCATGCCGGTAGAGACGCCGGTGCGGATCGCCATCCGGATACGCGACCCCGGGCGGGATGCCGTCAACTACAACCTGAGCTTTCGTCCCTGGGCGCCTTGATGCGAATCAATAGCCTTCGGGCCGACAGTTGACAGCGCAAAAGTCAACCAGAAAGCGCGAAAAATAATCAATTTTTTAACGCTTTCGCCCCTTCAATCAGCTTGCCCCCGGCGGTATCATTACCGCCCTTCGGAGACCGGAGCGGTCAGAAATTGAACAACCGCTCCAGCCGAATTTTGCTTAACCCGCTGTGACACGGACTCAGATCATGCTGCCAACGGCAAAAATCGGGCCGTACACCCTGCCCAACCCGCTGATTGTTGCACCCATGGCCGGTGTAACCGATCGCCCTTTCCGGCTTTTATGCCGACGAATGGGGGCCGGGCTGGCGATATCGGAAATGGTCATAGCGGACAGCAAGCTCTGGCATACGCGTAAATCCCGGACTCGCCTGAATCACGAAGGCGAACCGGAACCCAGATCGGTCCAGATCGCCGGCGGCGACCCCGAGATGCTGGCCGATGCAGCCCGGCAAAACGCTGAATTCGGTGCTCAGATCATCGACATCAACATGGGGTGTCCGGCCAAGAAAGTCTGCAACAAGGCCGCCGGTTCGGCCCTGATGAAAGACGAGAAGCTGGTGCGGGAAATTCTGGAAGCCGTGGTGAAGGCGGTGGATGTGCCGGTGACCCTGAAAATGCGAACCGGCTGGGACAGAGACAATCGCAATGCTCCGGTCATCGCCAGGATGGCGGAAGATGCCGGCATTCAGGCTCTGGCCGTACACGGCCGTACCCGCGCAGACAAATACAACGGCGACGCGGAGTACGACACCATCGCAGAGGTCAAGGCCAGCGTTGGCATACCGGTGTTCGCCAACGGCGACATTACCACGCCGGAGAAGGCCAGGCAGGTACTCAGCCATACCGGTGCCGACGGCTTGCTGATTGGCCGGGGTGCCCAGGGCCGGCCCTGGATTTTCCGGGAGATTCTTCATTATCTGGAAACCGGAGAACACTTGCCCCAACCGCCCATGGATGAAGTAGAGCGCATTCTGGCCGGGCACCTGGAAGAACTGCACCGTTTCTACGGCGAATTGATGGGCGTGCGTATCGCCAGAAAACACGTGGGCTGGTATCTGCAGTCCCATGATGACAGCAAACAGTTCCGACAACGCTTCAACGCCATCGATGATGCGCTGGAGCAGAAAGACAGCATCGCACAGTATTTTGCAGGCTTACGAAATGGAGAGGTATTCGCAGCATGACCGCTGAGACTTTGGCAAATCAATCCCTAAGCACCCCGGCCAACGATGATCTGCATCAGTTGCACACGGTAAACCACAGCGGCAACAGCGTCACCCTGCGTGACAGCGTAGAAGTTGCCCTGAAGAACTACTTTGAGCAACTCGATGGCGCGCCGGTTACCGACGTGTACCAACTGGTACTGTCAGAAGTGGAAGCCCCGCTGCTGGAGCAGGTGATGAAATACACCCGCAACAACCAGACCAAGGCCTCCACCATGCTCGGGCTGAATCGCGGCACCCTGCGCAAGAAACTCAAGCAATACGGTCTGCTATAATCAGACCTGACCCCACAAGGGCCTCCCGGATGCGTTCGCGAGGCCCTTGTTATTTGCACCCAGGCTTACAATCCGGCTTATCTGACCAGCGAAGAAAGTGACCCATGGCAAACCAGGCAAACACCCCCGTCCGTCGCGCCCTGATCAGCGTGAGTGATAAAACCGGCATCGTCGATTTCGGCCGTGCCCTCACCGAACGCGGCGTCGAGCTGCTCTCCACCGGCGGAACCTTCCGCCTGCTCAAGGAAAACAACGTACCGGTCACCGAAGTGTCCGATTACACCGGTTTCCCGGAAATGATGGATGGCCGGGTCAAAACCCTGCACCCGAAAATCCACGGCGGCATTCTGGGCCGGCGTGGCACCGACGATGCCATCATGGCTGAGCACGGAATCAATCCCATCGACATGGTGGTGGTGAACCTGTATCCGTTCGAGGACACCGTGGCCAACCCGGACTGCGACCTGGCCACAGCCATTGAAAACATCGACATTGGCGGCCCCACCATGGTTCGTGCCGCCGCCAAGAACCACAACGATGTTGCCATTGTCGTGAACGCCTCCGACTACAACCGCGTTCTGAAAGAACTGGCGGACAACGACGGCGAGCTGACCTATGGCACCCGCTTCGACCTGGCCGTGAAGGCCTTCGAGCACACCGCCGGCTACGACGGTGCTATTGCCAACTATCTGGGCGGGCGTACCCCGGATAACGACAACGCTGACTTCCCCCGCACCTTCAATGCCCAGTTCGTGAAAGTTCAGGATATGCGCTATGGGGAAAACCCGCATCAGCGCGCTGCCTTCTACGCCGAGCGCCACCCGAAGGAAGCCTGTGTCGCCACCGCCAAACAGCTTCAGGGCAAGGAACTGAGCTACAACAACGTAGCCGACACCGATGCGGCGCTGGAGTGCGTCAAACCCTTCGCCGACCCGGCCTGCGTCATCGTCAAGCACGCCAATCCCTGTGGCGTGGCCATCGGTGCCGACATACTGCAGGCCTACGACCTGGCCTTTGCCACCGACCCGACGTCGGCCTTTGGCGGCATCATCGCCTTCAACCGTGAACTGGATGCGGCGACCGCCAAGGCCATTGTGAATCGCCAGTTCGTGGAAGTGATTATCGCCCCGAGCGTTGCGCCGGAAGCAGTCGAGATTGTTGCCGCCAAGAAGAACGTACGCCTGCTGGCCTGCGGCGAATTCGACGGTGAACGCGCCCAGACCATGGACTACAAGCGTGTGACCGGCGGCCTGCTGGTGCAGGATCGTGACCTGGGCATGGTGGCTATGGAAGACGTGAAAGTGGTCACCGAACGCCAGCCCACCGAACAGGAACTCAACGACCTGCTGTTCGCCTGGGAAGTGGCCAAGTACGTTAAATCCAACGCTATCGTCTATGCCAAAGCCGGCCGCACCATCGGCGTCGGCGCCGGCCAGATGAGCCGCGTCTACAGCGCCAAGATTGCAGGCATCAAAGCCGCCGACGAAAACCTGGAAGTGAAGGGTTCCGTCATGGCCTCGGATGCGTTCTTCCCGTTCCGTGACGGCATCGACGCCGCGGCCGAAGCCGGCATTACCGCCGTGATTCAGCCCGGCGGCTCCATGCGCGACCAGGAAGTGATCGATGCCGCCAACGAGCATGGCATCGCCATGGTCTTCACCGGCATGCGCCATTTCCGTCACTGATCAAAGAACTCAGGAGTAACACATGAACATTCTGGTTATTGGCAGTGGCGGACGTGAGCACGCCCTGGCGTGGAAAGCCGCCCAGTCACCGCAAGCGGATAAAGTGTTTGTCGCCCCGGGTAACGCCGGCACCGCCCGGGAACCGAATCTGGAAAACGTCAACCTGGACGTGATGGACCTGGACGGCCTGGCCAACTTCGCCGAGCAGAACAACGTCGGCCTGACCATCGTTGGCCCGGAAGCCCCGCTGGTGGCCGGCGTGGTGGACAAATTTGAAGCCCGCGGCCTGCGCATCTTCGGTCCCAGCGCTGGCGCCGCCCAGCTGGAAGGCTCCAAGGCCTTCACCAAGGACTTCCTGGCCCGCCAGAAGATTCCCACCGCCGACTACGCCAATTTCACCGATGTCGACGAGGCCCTCGCCTACGTGCGTGAAAAAGGCGCACCCATCGTGGTCAAAGCCGACGGCCTGGCCGCCGGTAAAGGTGTAATCGTCGCCATGACCCTGGCAGAAGCCGAAGATGCCATCCGCGACATGCTCGCAGGCAACGCCTTTGGCGATGCCGGCAGCCGCGTGGTGGTGGAAGAGTTTCTGGACGGCGAAGAAGCCTCCTTCATCGTGATGGTCGACGGCAAGAACGTACTGGCCATGGCCACGTCCCAGGACCACAAGCGCGTAGGCGACGGCGACACCGGCCCCAACACCGGTGGCATGGGAGCTTATTCTCCCGCCCCGGTGGTCACTGCCGATGTGCACCAGCGGATCATGGACGAGGTGATCTACCCCACGGTCAACGGCATGGCGGCGGAAGGCCACCCGTACAAGGGTTTCCTGTACGCCGGCCTGATGATCGATACCAGCGGTGCACCCAAGGTCATTGAGTTCAACTGCCGCTTTGGCGATCCGGAAACCCAGCCGATCATGCTGCGCATGAAGTCAGATCTGGTGGAACTGTGCCAGGCCGCCGTGGATGGCAAGCTGGACGCGTGCGATTCCGAGTGGGATGAACGCGCCTCTGTCGGCATCGTACTCGCTGCCGGTGGCTATCCCGGCAGCTACGACAAGGGCGATGCCATCTCCGGCCTGCCGGACGGCGAAACAGAAGGTGAGAAGGTCTTCCACGCCGGCACCAAACTCAACGGCGACGACGTAGTCACTGCCGGGGGCCGCGTGCTCTGCGCTACCGCTCTGGGTAACACCGTCACCGAAGCCCAGCAACGGGCCTATGAGCTGGCAAAGAAAATCAGCTGGAACGGCATGTTCTACCGCAACGACATTGCCTACCGGGCCATTGCCCGGGAGCAGAGCTGAGGCTCCGGCTCGCCGAGTAACAGCGTCAGCCCGGTCATTGACCGGGCTTTTTTATGGGTTAGTGTTGGCATTCAATAATAGCCATAACGAAAAGGAGTTCCCTGTGCGCCGCACTCACCTGAAGCTGTTCCTGCTGCTGACCGTTACCCTGCTGGTCAGCGCCTGCTCCCGCCAGAGCATCTACGAAAACGCCATAGACTGGGAACGCTCAAGCGCCGGTCTGGAGGCGGCGCAAGTCACCGTTGGCGATCTGGACATTGCCTACCTTCGCAGTGAAGAACCGGTCGATGGCGACACCCTGGTGCTGATTCACGGCTTCGGCGCCAACAAGGATAACTGGACCCGTCTGGCCAAAGAGTTCCAGGGTGAGTTCAACATCTATGCCCTCGATCTGCCAGGCCATGGCGACAGCAGTAAACCCCTGGACATCGGCTACCGTTTTGAGGATCAGGTAGATTACGTCCACCAGATACTGAAGGAGCTCGGGGTGGAACGCTTCCACATGATGGGCAACTCCATGGGCGGCGCCATCACTGCCCTCTACGCTGCCACCCATCCAGAACAGGTTCACACAGCCGTACTGTTCGACCCTGCCGGTATCTTCGAATATGAAAGTGAGCTGGTGGAACTGGTCATGGATGGCGACAACCCGCTCATCCCGAAACGGGAAGGCGATTTCGACCGTCTGCTGGACTTCGCTCTGGAAAAACGCCCTTTCGTGCCCTGGCCGATCTTTGACGTGATGGAAGAAAAGGCCATCGCCAACCGGGAAGTCAACGAAGTCATCTTCCGGGCCATCCGAGACACCGGCTTCGAGCCGGATTTCCGCAACGCCATCACCAACATCGAGGCGCCGGTTCTGGTGGTCTGGGGCAAACTCGACCGGGTAATTGACTATCGAAATGCCGATGTCTTTGTTGAGGCTATCCCGAACGCGCGCAAGGCCATTCTCGATGATATCGGCCACGCGCCGATGGTGGAGGCGCCGGAGGAATCGGCAGCCCTGTTCCGGGACTTTCTTGCCGACCGGCAACCCTGAAACCAATCGCCACTACAGCTAGGCCCGAAAAAAAGGTAGGCTTCAGAGCTTTGGATTCCGTCGTCAGAAGATTCGCCCATGCCTGAAGCCATCTGGATAAGTTTTGCCTTTGTTATCGGCCTTCTCGTCAAGGGAATCGGTTTGCCTCCGCTGGTGGGCTATCTGGCCGCCGGCTTTGTGCTCAGCGGCCTCAGCGCAACTACCAGCATCACTGCAGAGCCCACCGATGTACTGGCCCACATTGCTCATCTTGGCGTTTTGCTACTCTTGTTTACAGTCGGCCTGAAGCTGAAGCTACGCTCCATTGTCAGCCCGGAAGTCATCGGCGGCAGTCTGCTCCACTTTGCGATTACCTGTGTGGTGTTTGCCCCCGGCCTCTACCTGCTTTTTGACCTGGACTGGACAACGGCCCTGATGCTGGCGATCGCCCTGTCCTTTTCCAGCACCGTACTGGCCGCCAAGGTACTGGAAAGCAAACGGGAACTCAGAGCCTTCCACGGCCGGGTCGCTATTGGCATATTGATCATGCAGGATCTGATTGCACTGGTGGTGATGAGTCTCGCGGCCGGCAAAACACCCTCAGAATGGGCCGTCATTGTATTCGGCCTTCCGTTGCTCCGGCCGCTGCTCTACAGGCTGCTGGATGCCAGCGGGCACGACGAACTGCTGGTACTGCTCGGGCTTTTACTAGCCCTGGTGGTTGGTGGCCTTGGGTTTGAGGCCGTGGGTCTGAGCTCGGAACTGGGTGCATTGGTGTTCGGTGCCATGCTGGCCAACCATCCCCGTTCCCAGGAACTGGCCAAGTCCCTTTGGAGCGTGAAAGAAATCTTCCTGGTCGGTTTTTTCCTGCAGATCGGCATTGACGGCCTGCCAGACCAGCAAGCTCTGATCTTTGCGGCAGTAGCAGCCTTGCTCTTGCCACTCAAAGGCATCCTGTTCTACTTCCTGTTGCTGGCTTTCCGCCTGCGGGCTCGCAGTAGCTTCCTCACCTCATTGTCACTCACAAACTACAGTGAATTCGGGCTCATTGTCGCCAGTGTTGCCCTGCCAGAATGGCTGGTTCCGCTGGCGATATCGGTTTCCCTGTCGTTTGTATTTTCGGCGCCGCTCAACCGGTTTTCCCACAGTATTTACGAGCATGTTGCCCACAAGCTGGTTCGTTTCGAGAGTCAGAAACATCATCCTGATGAGCAACCTATCTCGCTGGGTACTACACGGGTTCTGGTGATGGGCATGGGGCGAACAGGCACTGCGGCTTACGATTGGCTTGCGCCCCATGAAACGCGAATCATGGGGATCGACTCAGACCCTGCCAAAACCGAGAAACACCAGAAAGATGGGCGCAATGTCGTCTTTGCAGACGCCGAAGACACCACCTTTTGGGAAGGTCTGCACATGCCGGAACTCAACTCGGTGGTACTGGCAATGAGTGACATCGAAGGCAAGCTTATCGCCGCGCGGATGCTGCGCAAGCTCGGCTTCGAGGGCTATATCGTGGCGCACACCATGTATGCCGATGAAGCCGTGAAAATTCGCGAAGCCGGCGCCAATGATGCCTACCTCACGATGAGTGAGACCGGCGTGGCCCTGGCAAGTCACCTTATGGACAAATCAGGAATTCAGGCGGCGCAGGTGCGGAACCCGGTGTAAACATCACTGCGAAACGGCAGATACGCCTGCCGGTAGGTGCCACGGATCAGGTTGGATGAGGTGGCACAGCTGCCGCCCTTGGTGACTTTGTGCGTGGCAAACTGCAGGGTCGACATGAACGGGTACATATCCACCTTGAAGCCGTCATAGGGCAGGAACTCGTTGCTGGTCCATTCCCACACCGAACCCACCATCTGCCGGCAGCCAAACAGGCTATCGCCGGCCGGGTAATCCGACACCGGGTTGCGAGCCATGGTCCGGGCATTCATATCCGCCCGCACAGCATCCGGTGACTCATTACCCCACGGAAAACGCCGAAAAGGCCTACCCGGTTTATTGCCCAGCGCCGCCACTTCCCATTCATACTCGGTCGGCAACCGCCTCCCGGCCCAGGTACAGAAGGCTTCCGCCTCCCAGTAGCTGACATGGGTAACCGGAGCGTCTGGCTGCAACGGCAGCCAGCGGTCGAACACCCGTACCTGCCACTGTTCGTCATGCCACCGCCAATACTGCGGATGTCTGGGCAGCCGCATCATTGGCTCGCCAACCCCATGGACCAGGCTGACGTCCTGCTCCGATTCCAGCCACTTGCGGCCGCCGAACGACCAGAGTTCGGGACGCCTGTAACCATCATCGTCTACAAACGCCTGGAATTCTCCGTTGCTCACCAGCGTGCGACTGATGGCAAACGCCGGCAGCTCTACCTCAAAACGGGGCTTCTCGGCATCAAAGGCAAAGTCTTCGGTCGCGTACTGTTGCGACTCACCGGGCATGCCAATAACCCAGCGACCGGCCGGGATCTGCACATCACCGCTGATCGACTCGCCCGGAGCAGGCCGATCACCTTTGTAATCCAAAGGCGCCGGATAGCCGACTGTCTGCCGACACCAGATGAGCGACTCGATGTGCATGTTCTGGTGATAAATGGCGTAGCGGTAGAGATACAGCTCCTGGTCGCTCAGCTCCCCACCCTTGATGCGTTCGGCAACCCGGTCGTAGATGGTGTTGAAATACTTGAGAGTTTCCTCCCTGCCCGGAAACAGATCCCGACTCCAGCGATCTTTGTGATCGACATGGAATGAATCCCAAAGGTCATCCATGGAGGGATCGTAGCTCGGTGTTCCGTCCAACAGGTTGAAGACAAAGACCTCGTAGAAAAACGCTGAGTGGCCCATTTCCCAAAGTGGCGGATTCACCCCCGGATGATACGGGACCTCGAGCTTGTCTTCCGGTAACGACACAATCAGGCTCTCGGTGCGGACGCGAGCCTTTTCCAGTTCATCCAGAAGCTCTTTTTTGTTCATGGTTAGACCTTATCTCTCTCAGCCTGAAACCTCGGTGCAGGAGCAAGTTCCGAGAGGCTTTCCAAAAAGCGCTCCTGCCGGCACATCCATGTGTCGCTTATGTTCCGCCATCCATGGCTCCACAAATTTTTGGAAAGCCTCTCGGAACTTGCTCTTCATACGCCTTAGATAGACGAGAGTATCAAACAAAAAACCGCCGCCGGTAGTCACCGACGACGGTTATCTCTTTATGACGACGATAGCCTGCCCCGATTCAGCTCACTCGCAAGTGGCAAGCAGGGCGCAAAAACTGCGATCAGGCGGCTTTGCGTTTACGCCGCCAGTCCGCCAGGTCTTCGATCAGCTTGTAGAACAAGGGCACGAAGAACAGGGCCAGGGTACTGGCCACCAGCATGCCGCCAACCACCACGGTACCGATTTCCTGCCGGCTCACGGCACCCGCGCCGGTACTGAATGCCAGCGGCAAAGAACCCACGATGAACGTCAGCGCGGTCATCATGATCGCCCGGAAACGCTGGCGGGCTGCGGTGCTGGCGGCCTCGAACGAGCTCATGCCGGTTTGCCGGTTCTGGGCGGCGAACTCAACGATCAGAATCGCGTTTTTCGCCGCCAGGCCAATCAGCACCAGTAACCCTACCTGGGAGTAGATGTCGTTGGGGAAGCCACGCAACAGCGAGGCCAGTGCTGCCCCGAATACCCCGAAGGGTACCGCGGTAGCCACTGCCACCGGCAGACCCCAGCGCTCGTATTGGGCGGCGAGGATCAGAAACACCAGTAGCAGCCCCATGCCAAAGGCGAGCGTGCCGGAGTCCGCAGAGTCCTGCAGCTGATAGGCTTCACCGGTCCAACCCAGCAACGTGTTTCGGTCAAACTGCTGATTGGCAACTTCCTGCAGCGCGGTCAGGGCTTCGCCCGTGGTGTGGCCCGGCGTCGGGTCCGCAAGCAGTTTGGCCGCGGGGTAGACGTTAAAGCGGTTCAGGATGTCCGGTCCGCTCACCCGCTCCAGCTCCACGAGTGAGCTCAGGGGAATCATCTCCCCATAGGAGGAACGCACAAACACCTTGCGCAGGTCATCCGGGTGGCTTCGGAATTCGCCTTCAGACTGCAGTGTCACCTGCCAGTTCCGCCCCTGCAGGGTAAAGTCGTTCACATACAGGCCGCCAAACGTGCTCTGCATGGTGGTGAATATCTGATCAACCGGCACACCTGCCGCCTGGGCTTTTTCCCGGTCAACAATCGCCTGATAGCGGGGAATGCCGGTATCCAGGGTCACCCGGACGTTGGTCAGTTCCGGGCGCTGGTTGGCAGCCTGAGTGAACCGGTCCGCCATCGCCTTGATCTCGGCTGGTGTGCGGCCACCACGGGCCTGGATGTAACCTTCCACACCGCCGGTGGTCGACAGCCCCTGGATCGGCGGCGGGGTAAAGGCAATGACAAAGGCTTCGGGCATACCAAACCCGATACCCATAATCTTGTTGGCAATATCGGCCGCGCCCTGGCCTTCGTCTTCCCGCTCAGCCCAGTCCTCCAGCGTTACGAACGCGACACCGCTGTTGGTGCGCAAGGCACTGGAAATAATGTCAAAACCGGCAAAGGCGACGACATCTTTCACCTCAGGCAGCTGCAGCATGTTCTGCGCCAGCTCGTCCCGGGTGGCTTCGGTGCGGCTGAGAGATGAGGTGGCCGGCAATGAATAAGCCGTCAGCACAAAGCCCTGGTCCTCCTGGGGGACCAGCCCGGACGGCATCTTGTTGAGCAGGAAAACGGTGCCACCGATCATGGCTGCGAACAGCAGTACGCCGATCACGGCGTGGCGCAGTAGCCAGTCCACAACCGCCGAAAAACCGTTGGTGAGCTTGTCGAAACCGGCATCGAACCAGCGGAATACGGTGAGCTGTTTGCCTTCATGGCCGAGCAACAGGGCGCACATGGCAGGCGTCAGCGTCAGGGCGACGACACCGGAGATCACCACAGATACGGCAATGGTGATAGCAAACTGCCGATAGAGTTCACCACTGAGCCCACCCAGGAACGCAACCGGTGCAAACACCGCCACCAGCACCAGGGTGGACGCCACCACGGCTCCGGATACCTGGCTGACCGTGGTCACGGCGGCATTGTAGGGCGACATGCCCTCTTCCTTGATCAGCCGTTCTGCGTTCTCCATGATGATGATGGCGTTATCCACCACCACACCGATGGCCAGTATCAAGCCAAACAGGGTCAGCAGGTTGACCGAGAACCCCATGGCCTGCATGCCGGCAAACGTGCCCACCAGGGATACCGGAATCGCGATCAATGGAATCAGCGTGGCATTGAAATGCTGCAGGAACAGGAAAGTCACCACAACCACCAGCAGAACCGCAACGATGAAAGTCGAGATCACCTCCTGAATGGAGATATCAATGAAGCGGGTGGTGTCGTAGGGTACATTGTATTCGAGGCCTTCCGGGAAACGGTCGGCAATTTCCTTCATGGCTTCGTTCACCGCTTCCGCAGCATCCAGCGCATTGGCGCCCGGCTGCAGATACACACCCATCGGCACCGTGGCTCCGCCGTTGTAGATGGCGGCGAAATCATAGTTCTGGGCGCCCAGCTCTATCCGTGCCACATCTTTCAGGCGCAACGACGCGCCCTGATCATCACTGCGAAGAATCACTTCGCCAAATTCTTCCGGGCTGGTGAGCCGGCCCGGAGCGGACACGCTGAAGGTGAACGCCTGGCCTTCCGGCGCCGGCTCTGCCCCTATCCGGCCAGCGGCAAACTGGGCATTCTGGGCCCGCAGGGCGCCAGCCACATCCGCCGGTGTCAGCTCAAACTGCGCCAGTTTGTCCGGGCGCAGCCAGATACGCATGGAGTAATCCTGGGCCCCGAACAGCGAGGCATCACCGATACCCGGCAGGCGCACCAGCTCATCCAGCACGTTCAGCAGCGCGTAGTTGGAAATTTCCACCACATCCATGGAGTTGTCCGGTGAGGACAGGGTAATCACCTGCAGGATTGAGGTGGAACGGGATTCCACCTTCAGGCCCTGGTCCCGGACGGTCTGGGGCAACCGGGCCAAAGCCTGCTGTACTCGGTTGTTGACGTTGATCGTAGCCTGGTCCGGATCGGTACCGATTTCAAACGACACCGTCACCCGAAAACTGCCGGAGTCAGTGGCACTCGATTCCATGTAGATCATGTCGTCCACGCCGTTGATTTCCTGCTCAAGCGGCGCCACCACCGAATCTGAAATCACATCGGCACTGGCTCCCGGGAAGCGGCCATCCACCACCACCTGAGGCGGTACCACGTTGGGGTACTGTTCTACCGGCAACCCCAGCAGGGCCAGCGCCCCGCCAAGGGTAATGATGATCGAGATAACCGAGGCGAAGATCGGCCGGTCGATGAATGTTCTCAGCATCAGTTGGCCTCCTCCAGGCTATCCGGATTGGTGACGTTGACGGCGGCGCCATCACGGAGGTTCACCAGACCACTGACAATGTATCGATCGCCTGCTTCCAGGCCGCTCAGGAGGATTTGCCGGCCATCACTCACCGGCCCAAGTTCCACCTGCCGGGCCCGGGCTTTGCTGTCGTCATCAACCACATAGACCACGGGGCCATTCTGCCCCTGAGTTACCGCCTTCTCGGGCACGGTAATCACATCGTCAAAACTCTGCAGTTCCACCCGTACCCGGACAAACTGCCCTGGCACAATCACATGCTCCGGATTCGGGAATACGGCTCGGGCCGACACCGTGCCGGTGCGGGGGTCTAGGGTTGAGGCGGTAAAGTCGATGCGGCCATCCAGGCCGTATTCGCTGCCGTCGGCCAGAACCAGGCGCGCCGAGACATTCTGTTCCTGGTCTGCCCGCACCATGCCCTCACGGGCAGCACGGCGAATGTTGGCGTCGTTTTCCGGCAGTGCAAAGCGAACGTGAACCGGATCCAGCTGAACAATAGTGGTCAACAGAGTGCCGGTATCGATCAGGCTGCCTTCGGGAAAATCCTCCAGACTGGTCACGCCACTGATCGGCGCCGTGACATCGGTGTACCCAAGATCCAGTTCGGCCTGGGCCACGCCGGCATTGGCCACGGCCAGATTGGCGCGGGCCAGTTCCAGTGCTGACTGCGCCGAGTCACGATCCCGTTCACTGACGGCGTTGCGCTCAAACAGCGAGGAAATACGGTTCCATTCCCGTTCCGCCTGCTGGACATCCGCCTCGGCAACCTGGCGCTGGGCCCGGGCTCGCTGCAGTGCTGCCGCTGCGGGCTTGCGGTCGATACGGAACAAGGCATCGCCTTCCCGCACCATCTGGCCTTCTTCGTATAGCCGCTGTTCCAGAATGCCGCTGATGCGGGCCCGGACTTCAACCTCCCGTGCACCCCGGGCACGGCCGGCATAATCCTGCCTCACAGTGACATCGGCCGGCTCCGCCTGTTGCACCACCACCGCCGCTGGAGGCATGCCGCCCGCGCCGGCCTGCTGGCCCTCGCCATCCTCACTGCTGCACCCCGTTAGCATCAGCAGTATCGACAAACCAGCAAAAAGCAGTCCCTTGCGGGCGTTAGGGCGATGAGACATTTCAACGGGCATGGCGCGCTCTCCTGAACACCGAAACAGATCGTGTCATCAATTATGTAAATGTGTCCGGGCCAGCCAGCCCGGAGTGGCAATCGGTAAGATCAGGCAAGATACATTCATCCATGTATGTATGTAAACTGTCTTCAGGTATACTTACGTAGTTCCCGCAAGCGGTTCATACCCTGACGGGCCGGGACAAAGCCGGCGCAACACACCACCGGAAGACTTCATCATGGCGAGAAAGACAAAAGCCGAGGCGGAAGCCACCCGCGAATCCCTGCTCGATGCCGCCGAGAGCATGTTCATGGAGAAAGGCGTTGCCCGGGCATCGCTGGAAGAAATTGCTCGTACCGCCGGTGTAACCCGGGGCGCGGTCTACTGGCACTTCCGCAACAAGCAGGACATCCTGGATGCCATGCTGGAGCGGGTTCGCGCGCCCCTCGGCGAAATGCTCGATGAAGCGGCCATCAGCCAGGACAGCCTGACCAACCTGAAGCATCTCTGCGTTATCGCTCTCAGCAAGCTGGCCGAAGACGAACAGTACTTCCGGGTGTACTACATCCTCTTCCACCGCAACGAATCTGATCAGGCGCTGAACAAACACCGGGAGCTCGCGGAAGAGGGAATTGCCTTTGTGACCGACATTTTCCGCAGTCCTGAAAACGCGAAAAAACTGCGTCCGGGCCTGAGCCCGGAACTGGCGGGCTATCTGGTGCATACCCAGATGCTGGGACTGTTTTTCGACTGGCTGGCCAAACCTGAGCGCCTTCCGCTGGCCGAGGTTGCACCGATACTGGTGGAAACCGTTTTCAGTGGTCTGCTGGGTGAGCCGGAAGCCTGAGCTCCAGTCAGCCCCATACCCAGAGAATAACCGGCACCGCCGTGGCGGTGACCACCACAGACAGTGGCAACCCCAGGCGCCAATAATCGCCGAACCGGTAACCCGCGGGTTCCATGACCAGAGCATTGGATTGATGCCCTATCGGGGTCAGAAACGCGCAGGATGCGCCGATGGCGACGGCCATCAGCGTTGCGTCCGACGACAGCCCCAACTGACCAGCAACACCCAGGGCAATGGGTGCGACCAGAATGGCCGCCGCGGCATTGTTCACCACATTGGATAACAACATGGTGCCAATCAGAATAATCGATAGCACCAGCCAGGGCGCCTGTCCCTCACCGATGGCCAGAATCTGACGGGCGATAAGATCGGCGCCGCCGGTGGTCTCCAGGGCCTGCCCCACCGGAATCATCGCCGCCAGCAATACCACCACCGACCAGTCGATGGCCTTGTAGGCATCACTGGCTTCCAGCAGTCCGGCCAGCACCATGGCGACCGCACACGCCACCAGCGCAACGGGAGGCGTCACCCAGCCGGCGACAATAACGAGGATGGCAACGGCAAACAGCCCACCGGCCAGTCCGAGGCGTTTCTCCCGGCCAAACGCCAGCCCCCGTTCAGCCAGCGGCAGACAGCCCAGCGTCCTCAGATTAGCCGGAAGCGTCTCCTCGAAGCCCTGCACCAGCAGGATATCACCGGAACGAAAACGGATATCCGCCAGCCGCTGTTTGAGACGGTGGCCCTGCCGGGCGACGGCCACGACGTTGACACTGTAGCGCTCCCGAAGATTCAGACGGTTTGCGGTACGGCCGACCAGCTGTGAACCGGGCGTCACAACCGCCTCGATCAAGCGGGCATCGCCGGCAACCAGCTCATCCTCCGCCTGTTGCCGACGCCCTTTGCCTCCGGTGCCATCCTTTTCTTCCTCGTTCGGCGCGCCCGAAGCCAACGTCAGACCGGTGATCTCCAGAAACTCGCCCAGACTCTCGGTATCGGCTTCCACCAGCAGGACATCGTTTTCACGCAGAATGGTAAAGGTTGAGGGCGCCGGCGTTGTTTTGTCATCGCGGATCAACGACAAGACCACCAGATTGTTCTGGCTGTCTCCGGCCGTCAGCAGGTTGTGCAGGGTGCTACCGGCATAGTCAGAACCTTCGGTCAGTTTCAGCTCCGTCAGGTAATCGCCCACGCTGAACAGTTTCTCGCCGGCGGCCGGGTCCTCCCGTTTCGGTGTCAGACGCCAGCCGATCAATCCGATAAAGACGATACCCGCCAGGCTAATGGCCAGCCCCACCGGCGCAAAGTCAAATAGCCCGAAGGTGCCCGCCTCTCGATAGCTGGCAATGATGATGTTGGGCGGGGTACCGATCAGCGTAATGGTGCCGCCCAGCAGCGACCCGAACGCCAGAGGCATGAGCAGCAGTGAAGGCGAACGCCCGGCTTCCCGGGACATCCAGATGGCGACCGGCATCAGAAGCGCCAGTGCCCCCACATTGTTGATAAATGCCGAACACACGGCCACCACGAGGGTCAGGGTCAGCACCTGAATCACGGCATTGTTCCCCACCCGGGCCAGCAGCCGCGCCACCTCGTCTACCACACCACCGTTAACCAGCCCCTGGCTGATAACCAGCACCGCCGCCACCGTAATCACGGCCGGGTGCCCGAAACCGGCGAATACACTGTCAACCGGCACCAGTCCCGCAATGGCAACCGCCAGCAGCGCCAGCATGGCGACAACATCAAACCGCAACCGGTTCCAGATAAACGCTGCCAGGGTGACAAGCAGAACGGCAAATACAATCCATTGATCCGCTACCATGCCCCTCGACTTCCTCCATAACCGTCAATAAGTTTTACAGATCGAGCCCGCGCCAGCTCGGGAACCATTAGCAAGCATCTGTATTAACGGGATTACCCGATTCTGGTGCAAAACCTGCTATCGATCAGCTGAGACATTACCTGCATGGAAGCCCAGGCAGGTCACAGGGTCGTGGTCGACTATAGCAGTTCCCGCAGCAGTCCCCTCTCGTTTTCGAATACAGCGTTGTCGGTTGTTCAGTCCCTTTGCCGGAGCAAAGCTATGGAACAGAAACGACCGCTTGTCTGGTTGTCGGCGGCCCCTGATGCTGAAAACACACAGCTGCCCAACCTTCCTGGCTGGCAGATGACGGTCATCAATAGTCAGCATGCCCCCGTGCTCCCAATGCCCGACTACCTGGGCAAACCCGTTGGGGTCTGTGTTCTCGCCGACCAGGGCCCACCCACCCTGGAAAACACCAAAGGCTGGCTGGAAATGCTACCGGTAACCACCTGGTTGGCGGTGGTCGGGCGACAGCAACTGAACAACGCGATGGTGTGCCGCCTGATCCGCGACTACTGCCAGGATTACCACACTCTTCCACTGGATCATCAACGACTGATCAATAGCCTTGGCCATATGTGGGGCATGCACGCCCTGAGCGCGAACCTGACTGGCCCGGAACTGCTCAGTTACCAGGACTATGTACTGGATGGTCCGTCACCGGCTATTCGTCAGGCCCGCAGCCTGTTGCGACGCTTTGCCGCAACTCAGGAACCCGTCATCGTCTACGGGGAAAACGGCACCGGCAAGGAGGCAGCAGCCCGGTTTATCCATGAACACTCGCCGCGCCACCATGGCCCCATAGCGGTCATCAACTGCGCCGCGCTACCCGAGCCCCTGACCCAGAGCGAACTGTTCGGCCATGAGCGCGGTGCCTTCACGCACGCTCTGAAATCCAGAAAAGGCCGTATCGAAGCCGCCAACGGCGGCTCCCTGGTGCTATTGGGTGCCGATGAGCTTGGCCTTATGCAGCAATCTGCCATCCTGCGCTTCCTGGAGGAAGGCACAATCGAACCCGTGGGCTCGAATCATGCCGTGCAAGTCGATGTGCGGGTGATCGCCACCTGTAATACCCAACTGGACCAGAAAGTCGCAGAGGGCAGCTTCAGAAGCGACGTGTTCTATCGGCTTGGCAACCTCACGGTAACCCTGCCACCGCTCAGAGACCGTCTGGAAGACCTGCCATATCTGGCCCAACGGGCCCTGGGCACATCGGAGGGAGAACACTACCGGCTTGGCAACGCCACCTTGCTGGCCATGGCCGCACATTCCTGGCCGGGTAATCTGCGGGAACTGCAGAACCGGCTTCGGCAAGCCGTCCTGCTTGCCCGGCAATTAAGCATCCAGCCCGAAGACCTGGGCTTGCCCCCGGTCAAATTACCCACACACATCGATCAGTTCAGCCTGGAGGCATACAGAGCCCGGGCGGACCAGGAGGCCATCGCGACCAGCCTCGCCCTGACGCATCACAACGTCTCGGCGGCCGCGAGGCTTCTGAATATTTCCCGAGTCTCGTTTTACCGACTGCTGGAAAAACACCAGCTGCAACCACCATCGAACCACGGCCTTTCCAAGAAACGCGATCATGGAGATCTGTCATGAAACGTCTGGCCCTGTTCAGCTTCAGCCTATGCCTCACCCCGCTCGCCCTGGCCGCCCCCCCTGCCCCGGATGAACGCACCACCGGCACCGCCGAGCAGCGGGAAGCTGCGGCCCAGGACAGCGCAACTACCATTGCCTCCATTACCGCAGACCGGGGTATCGTCACCCGGCCCGGGCGATTTACCATCGAGCCATCGTTTTCCCATGCCCACAGTAACGCCACCCGCGTGGCGGTTGAGGGGTACACAGTCATTCCGGCCCTGTTGGTGGGTTTGATCAATATCTCCGAGATCCAGCGCGATATCTTTGTCAGCGCGCTGTCCCTGAAATACGGCTTCACCAGCCGGCTGGAAGGCAGCCTGCGGGTGCCCTACCTGAGCATTCGGGAAGACCTTCGGGAACGGGAAGTGTTTCAGGGAACGCCAGTCGATACCGTCCGGGAATCGTCCGGTGATGGCATCGGTGATGCCGAGTTATCGATACGTTACCAGCTCAACGATGGCCTCGATGGCTGGCCTTATCTGATCGGTACTTTCCGGGCCCGGGCGCCCACCGGCGAAGGCCCCTACGATGTCGACCAGCGAATCATTACCGACAGCAGCGGCAACCCCATCGGGGTAGAGCTGGCCAACCGCCCCACCGGTTCAGGCTTCTGGGCGGTGGAACCGGGACTGTCCTTTATCTACCCGAGCGACCCGGCAGTTCTGTTCGGAAACCTGAGTTACGCCTGGACTATCAAGGAAGAGCAGGGCTTTGAAAACGGTGGCACCGTCGACCCCGGCGACGTGGTGAGATTCGGCTTCGGAATGGGCTTTGCGTTTAACGAACGCACTTCGTTCAGCCTGGGCTACGATCACTCGGTGATTCGCAAAACCACCTTTGAACATAGCAACGACCTGTTCTCGTCCAACTTCGACCGAATTCAGGTGGGTTCACTGTCTTTTGGGCTGTCGCACCGGCTATCGCCCTCAACCACCATGAGCCTGACGGTGGCGGTGGGAGTCACCGACAACGCACCGAACAGTGAGATCACCCTCAAGCTGCCGATCAATCTCTGAAACTGATCACGGCAACATAGGCAGACTGAAATCCCGTGGCAACCGATAGGCGCCACCGAGGTTGTTCAGTTCAATATTCAGTTGCCGGATATTCTGGATGGTGGTTCCGTTCAGGCTGTTCTGGATGACCGTCATCCAGCCGCCCGAGCCGGCCACGGCGGTATCAAGCGCCAGTTGCCCTGCTCCGCTCTCCCAGGCTCCCTGAATGGATGCCAACTGGGTGCTGAGTCTGTCTGCGGCCATGGGATCGTTCAAATTCGGAATGGTCAGGCGATTAACAACCAGGGTCTGACCGTTCACGGCCAGTACCTGCTCAAGGCCAATGGAGATCTCCAGATTGTTCATCACAAAGCCGCCCCGGAGCTGATCCAGCTCGGTATCCGCCAGGCTGGTAACAGGTAGTCTCAGCTCGGCATGAACCGGCCCGGCTAGCAGACTCAGAGTAATCAGAACAGCCCATCCTTTAACCATGGTCTTACCACTCCTGTGTACTGGGCCAGTATGGCAGGGTATGTCCCAATGCCGGTGAGCCAAGCCCCTTGAATAGAGGTGCCCGGGCCAGGCCCGGCCAGTCGTCCCGATCCAGAAAACTGGCTCGCCCCATATCCAGATGGCTGCGTATCACGAAGGCGGAGCCATCCCAATGCTCCTGAAATTCTGCCCAACTGTAGGCTTTAAGCCCCCGGGCCGGATCGCCCACCAGCACTTCCTGATCACTGATGCCCTTGATCACCACAAAATGTCGATAACCTCCCAGCGTTACCAGAGCAATTACCGGAACGCGAACCTGATCCCGAAGGCCGGCTAGCGGCATGCGGAATCCGTCCGCCAGATAACCTTCGGACTCCAGATAACGCTTCATATCCAACATGGAGAAGCCCTGCTGACGCACTTTGTCCTGATCCGCCAGAGTCCACATGCCTTGAAATACTTCCTGCTCACTGACCTCATCGCCGTAGTGAAAAGACAACAACGATGCCAGTGCCGCCGAGCCACAGCTGAAATCGTATTCCTGCTGGAACACAGCTGAAAATCGCTGATTCTGAAAACTGGCGACAGACACCGGAACATCCCCGGCAGGCCCGGGGACCAACACGGTGCCGGCGTGACCGGCGGTTGACAACATTCCGGCCATCACACCGGCCAGACAACCCCTGAAAAGCGACCGGCGGGAAAGGCCGCCACGCCTGGGTGCTACGGGAGTTGCCGACCGCACCTGACGGATGCGTTCCTGACGGTTCCCGATGCGATTGGTAGCCATGGCGGCCGCCCCTCCTCAATGGTTGATGAGAATATTGATTTGCGTGCTGTCCTGAATGACCACCTGGTTGCCGGTGTTCTGGATGACGGTGGCAATGCCGCTCATGTTGCCGAAAGCCTGATCACTGATACGGTTGTCTCCCGTCTTGACCGGGCCAGACAACACATTGCCAGAGACCAGAGCGTTCTGTTCTGACTCATTGAGTTGCCACTGGAGCGGAATTCCCTGTCGCCCGCTGGCAGCCTCCAACTGATCAGCACTCATTGGTTCCGCATCAGGCCAATCCCCGGCCCAGCTTGCAGACGCCACAGACACCAGCGCAGCCATCAGCATCCTGTTGATGAATCTGGCCATGACACATCTCCCGACAAAACCGGGCTGCCCTGGCCGGGCAGCCCGACCTGTCTCAGTTGCTGCCACCACCGGTACTCAGGTTGGACATTACGCTTACATTGGCCTGGGTTACGCTGCCAACGCCAGCATTCTGGGCAAATGCCCCGACGCCGGTGAAGTTGGCGGAGCCACCACTGATCTCGTTACCAGTGCGGGTATCCACATAGGAACCTTCACCGTTGGCGCTGCCATATGTGACATTGGTGCCAGAGACCGAGCCGTTAAGCTCTGCATCGTTCATGAACACTTCCAACGACAGGTTCAGCGTGGTGGTGCTGTTGTCTGAGTTGTCACTGCTGTCACTGTTGTAGGAATCGGTGGCATTGGTGGAGTTATCAGAACTGTCACTGTTGCCACTGTCCGCGATCTTGAACGAATCGTTCACGTTGGTGCTGTTGTCGGAATTATCGGAGTTGTCAGAGTTATCTGAGTTGTCCGAATTGTCGGAATTATCCGAGTTGTCCGATGCATCGGTGTTGCCGCTGTCGGCAATCTTGAAGGCATCGTTCACGTTGGTGCTGTTATCGGAGTTGTCAGAGTTATCTGAGTTGTCCGAATTATCGGAGTTATCCGAGTTGTCTGACATGTCATTGCCACTATCAGCAACCTTGAAGGAGTCGTTGACGTTGGTGCTGTTGTCAGAGTTATCCGAGTTATCGGAGTTGTCTGATGCATCAGTATTGCCACTGTCGGCAATCTTGAAGGCATCGTTGACACTGGTGCTGTTGTCCGAACTGTCGGAATTATCCGAGTTATCCGAATTATCTGAGTTGTCAGACGCATCGGTATTGCCGCTGTCGGCAATCTTGAAGGCGTCGTTCACGTTGGTGCTGCTGTCCGAATTATCGGAATTATCCGAGTTGTTCGAATTATCGGAGTTATTGGAGTTGTCCGAATTATTCGAATTATCAGACATGTTGTTTCCGCTGTCGGCGATCTTGAAAGAGTCCGCCACATCGGTACTGTTGTCTGAATTGTTGGAGTTATCGGAGCTGTCCGAGTTATCGGAGTTGTTGGTGGAGTTGTCGTTGCCAGAGTCCGCGTTACCGGAATAGTTGGTATTGGCAGCGGAATTGTCATTGGCATTGTTGTTGGGGTCACCGTCCCCACCCTGGTCAGCCAGTGCAAATCCGGAAATACCCATGCTCATGGCGATGGCAGCGGCTAGCAGATTTTTCTTGGTATTCATGATGTCATGTCCTTTTGATGGTATTGGCTTAAAGGGGTCCAACCCAACCCGCCAGCATTCGGGTAAGCCAAGGTCCAGACCCGCCCGGAGACAAGAGCGATTCCCGTGCCAGAAGCCAAGAAAATTGCTCAGGACATTGAAAACTATTGGGAAATTTGAATTTCAAAGGCGCCAGAAAACAACCGTGAATTGACGAACTGTTGCGCTGGTGAAACAGCAAACGGTGGCTACATATCAGCCATTTCGCTTTTGTCCCCCAATATCAGCAACCTGGAAAAATCCGCCAGTGTTAAAAAACAAAACCCCGCAGGGCGCGAGCCATGCGGGGTTTCTGGTAGCTGGCAGGCACCTGCGGGTGCCTGCCGGACAATCTGAACCGGTCGATTAACCGAACTGGTTCATGGTGTTGTCTTTACCACCGGCCTTCAGAGCCGCTTCACCAGCGAAGAACTCTTTGTGGTCATCACCGATGTTGGAACCGGCCATGTCCTGGTGCTTCACAGTAGCGATACCCTGACGGATTTCCTGACGCTGTACGCCAGCAACGTAAGCCAGCATGCCTTCGTCACCGAAGTAGCCTTTGGCCAGGTTGTCGGTAGACAGAGCCGCAGTGTGGTACGTCGGCAGAGTGATCAGGTGGTGGAATACACCGGCTTCACGGGACGCATCACGCTGGAAGTTACGGCACCACTCGTCGGCCAGCTGACCCAGCTCGGTGTTGTCGTACTCGGCGCTCATCAGATTGGCGCGGTCGTAGGCAGAAACGTCCTTGCCTTCTTCCTTCCATGCGTCGAATACCTGCTGACGGAAGTTCAGAGTCCAGTTGAAGGACGGGCTGTTGTTGTAAACCAGCTTGGCGTCGGGCACCACTTCCTTGATGCGGTTAACCATGCCAGCGATCTGGCCAACGTGCGGCTTCTCGGTTTCGATCCACAGCATGTCAGCGCCGTTCTGCAGGCTGGTGATGCAGTCCAGAACAACACGGTCTTCGCCAGAACCCGGCTTGAAGCAGAACAGGCCAGAGGCCAGACGCTTCGGCTTCAGCAGCTTGCCGTTGGACTTGATCACAACGTCGCCGTTCTCGATCTGGGAAGCGTCGTCGATGTACTCGCCGTCCAGGAAGCTGTTGTACTGGTCGCCCAGGTCACCCGGCTCGTTGGTTACCGCGATCTGCTTGGTCAGGCCAGCACCCAGGGAGTCAGTACGGGCAACGATAACACCGTCATCCACACCCAGTTCCAGGAACGCCAGGCGAACCGCGTTGATCTTGGACAGGAAGTCAGCGTGCGGAACGGTTACTTTACCGTCCTGGTGACCACACTGCTTCTCGTCAGAAACCTGGTTTTCGATCTGGATACAGCAAGCACCGGCTTCGATCATCTGCTTGGCCAGCAGGTAGGTGGCTTCGGCGTTACCGAAACCAGCGTCGATGTCCGCAATGATGGGCACAACGTGGGTTTCGTGGTTGTCGATCTGCTGCTCGATTTCCTTGGCCTTAGCGGTGTCACCAGCTTTCTCGGCCTCATCCAGAGCGCGGAACAGGTGGTTCAGTTCCCAGGCATCGGCCTGACGCAGGAAGGTGTACAGCTCTTCGATCAGGCCAGAAACCGCAGTCTTCTCGTGCATGGACTGGTCAGGCAGCGGGCCGAACTCGGAACGCAGGGCGGCAACCATCCAGCCAGACAGGTACAGGTAACGACGCTTGGTGGTACCGAAGTGCTTCTTGATGGAGATCATCTTCTGCTGGCCGATGAAACCGTGCCAGCAACCCAGAGACTGAGTGTACTTGGAAGAATCGGCATCGTAAGCAGCCATGTCTTCACGCATGATCTTGGCGGTGTACTTGGCGATGTCCAGACCAGTCTTGAACTTGTTCTGGGCGCGCATGCGGGCCGCGTGCTTCGGGTTGATGGCGTTCCAGGTCGGGTTCTGCTTCAGAATGGAAGCGATTTGGTCGACGTCTTGTGCGTAAGGCATGATCTCTATCCTTTCTACGTTTGTGTTCAAAAGGTTCGGAACGCTGCTGCCGGCAGCTTCCGGAGCCAGCCACCGGCCAGGTGAACCGGGCTGGTGGTGACGTTGGGCGTAACTTTAGTGCTTTCGAATTTATAATTGAAATTTATATGGTGTATTTTCGGCATTTTTTAAATGAATACACAGGATCCCTGTTGACAGGCTGAAGGCCTATTATTGAGGCGGGTCATTTCGGACAGACTACAGCGTGCTATGATTCAGGCACTTGACCCAGATCACCAACCTCCCTCACCCACGGGCTACAGGGGCATTCTGTGTTCTACGTCCGCGCCTTCAATCATTCACTCCTGCACGCACTGAAGAACCTGCTTCCCATTGTGATCGTGGTGGCGTTCTTTCAGATCGCCATTCTCCAGCAGGTGCCAGAGAACCTGTTCAGCATGGTTGCCGGCCTGTTTGTGGTTGCCATCGGTGTTGCCCTGTTTCTGCAAGGGCTCGAGCTTAGCATCTTCCCGCTCGGAAAGAGCCTGTCGAATCAGTTTGCCCGGCGCGGTTCCCTGGTCATTCTCCTGGCCTTCGGCTTTGCCATGGGCTTCTCTGCGGTAATTGCCGAGCCAGCCCTGATTGCCGTGGCCGAGCAGGCACAAACCATCAGCGGGGGGCGAATCGACAGCCTGACACTCCGGGTACTGGTAGCACTATCCGTGGGTTGCGTGGTGGCCCTCGGCGTTTTCCGGACCATTTTCGGCTACCCGATACACTGGTTCATGATTGTCGGCTACATCATCGTGGTGATCGTCACCTGGTTTGCACCCGAAGAAATCGTCGGTCTGGCCTACGATTCCGGCGGTGTCACCACCAATGTTGTGACCGTGCCGCTGATTGCCGCGTTGGGCATAGGTCTGGCTGCGTCGATCCGAGGCCGGAACCCGCTGATTGACGGTTTCGGACTGGTCGCACTGGCGGTGATGGTACCGATGATCACCGTGCAGGTTTACGGCATGCTGGTGTACTCCGGTTCTGCCGAAGCCGAAGGTATCTCGCTCTCAGCGGATACCGGAGAAGCCAAACCGTCCGGCGTGGTCGGCGTCCTGCTGGACCTGGTCACCATGATTCGTGATGTTCTGCCCATCATCATCACTGTGCTGTTCTTTCAGTATCTGGTGCTGCGCCGCAAACTCCCCAACCCACGCAAGGTTATCTTTGGTTTTGCGCTGGTGATTCTGGGGCTCTATGCCTTTGTTATCGGTCTCAAGATGGGGTTGTTTCCGATTGGCACCAGCATGGCCGAACAACTGACGGCCAGAGACAATTATCTCTACGTGTACCTCTTCGCCCTGATGATCGGTTTTGCCACGACCATGGCGGAACCGGCGCTGATTGCCATCGGCAGGCAGGCGGAAGAAGCCGCCGGGGGCACCCTGAACGGCAATGTCATTCGCATATTGGTGGCAGTCGGGGTTGCCGTTGGCATCACCATAGGTGTTCACCGGATCATCACCGGCGACTCCATTCACTACTACATCATGGGCGGTTACATCCTGGTGATCGGCCTGACGCTGATTGCACCCCGCTACATCGTTGCGCTGGCCTATGATCTGGGCGGCGTCACCACCTCGGAGGTCACGGTTCCCCTGGTTACCGCCCTGGGCATTGGTCTGGCCAGCAGTATTGACGGACGCAGCGTTCTTATCGACGGCTTCGGGCTGATTGCCTTTGCTTCAATCTTTCCTATCGTAACGGTGATGGCCTATGCCATCGTATCCCAGTATCTTGCAGAAGCACGTAAGGAGACACCATGAAATTCTCGGCACTGGTGGCCATTGTTCCTGAAGACCTGGAGCAGGAGTGTATTGATGCTGCCCGGGATTGCGGTGCCGGAGGAATCACTGTGATGTCCGGCCGGGGCATCAGCAACACCGCGAAAAAGACCTTCTTTGGCCTGACCTATGATGGCAGCCAGAGCGTCCTGCTGATGGTTCTGGAGAAAGGACTGTCGCTGGATGTACTGAAGGCCGTCCAGAAAGTCATCATGCCCGACGCCAAAGATTCACAGGGGATGATCTTCACCGTACCACTGGAACACCTGGGCGGCATCGACATGGCTCAGGTGGAAAAATTTGAGCAACATCTGAAAGACTCTCTGTAACCGGAGCACAGACAATGAAACTGGTCAAAGACGTGATGGTCACCGACATCATCAGGATTTCGCCCTTCGCTACCATTCGCGAGGCGCTGTCCCTGATGAAGCGGCACAATGTGAAATCACTGGTGGTGGAGCGCCAGAATGAGCACGATGCCTGGGGGCTGATTACCTATACCAATATTCTCAAGTCCGTCATCTCGGAGGATGGCGACATCGATTTGCTGAACGTCTACGATGTGTGCGCCAAACCGGTGATCAGCGTAGGTGAGAACCTGGCGCTGAAATACGCGGCCAGACTGATGACCGAGTATCGGGTTAAACGCCTGCTGGTGCTGTGTGACAACGACATTTCCGGGTTCGTGGTCATGGACGACATCATGCAGGCACTATTGGATACCGTCGACTAGAAACACCGGCCCCGGGGCGCCGACTCAGTTTTCCGACCCCAGGCAAAGCACCAACAGCTGATCGCCATCGCGCAGATCCAGGTACTGGCTCCGGGGCGGATTCATCTGCAAATGGCGCCCGCGTTCATCCGCTCCGGCCCGATAAACACCCAGGGCAATTTCCCCGCGCTCCGCCACAATCTTTTCCAGCACCTGGAAATCCGCGCTGGCCGGCAACGGGTAGTCGTGGGGGTTCCGGAACTGGATTTCTGCCCCACCCTCCGTGAACAATTCATCCAGCACCACCCTCAGTTCCCGCCGCAACGCCACCTGAGCCAACACATGACTGAGAATCATCGGGCTGATCAGCATCTCGCTCTTGTGGCCATACAACAGATGGCGGTTATCCGGGTCACTCAGTTCCATAATGACCTGCGGTCGCCTGGGGGCGGCCGACAGAACATCTTCCAACTGGAGATAGCCCACCATGGCACGGGCATCGGCTTCCTCTCCGGAGCCAACTCGATCGCTGCTGAGCAACATCACTGTGTCGTATCCGGCTGGATCAAGGCGCCGAAGGTCCTCTTCCACCATGTAGTCGGCTTCCAGCAGGCGGCCGTTTACTTTCGACAGGTCAACGCCGTAACGCTGCATTTCCCGATTCCGGTCATCCAACGGAATCGCCGACACCAGATCGAGTTCAAAAACCCGACTGCCATAGCTGGCAAACTCGGCCGCCATGGTCGGCACCCTGCGGTTCCAGCCCAGTACCAGCACCCTGTGGACACCCGGAACCGGCTCTGGCAGGGCCTGATTTTGTCTTCGCTCCAGCTTCGGCAACGTCGCTGCCTTTGGCACGGCCACGGTATGCTGGTAATCCCGGGCCAGAAGCACAACCCGGTCTTCGTTGCGGATGACCGTGCCGGAATCTGCCAACAGATTGACCTGCCAGCCCCCGCTCGGGTTTGGATGCAACAATCCCAGGACAATCGCATTGGGCCGCTGGCTTGCCAGCTCTGCCAAGGTCAGGCCTTCAGCGGTTTCTCCCCCACGCACGAAAATCTCGTTGCCTTCACCGGCGGTCAGCAACTCGTTGTAGACCTCGGAAAGGTTCGGGTGGATGACGTTCTGAACCATCAACCTGCTGATGGTGGCATCACCGGCCACCACTTCCACGGCCCCGGGGTAGGCCCGCTCGATAACGGGCAGTTTACGCATGTCCTGAATTTCAGCCACCACAAAGGGCAGCCGGGCGTTGTAGTGCCTGGCCTGGGCGGCGATGGACAACAGCGCCTTCACGGTTTCAACATCGGAGGTTATCAGCGAGCCGCCCTCGTGCACCTGGCTGGGCACAATCACCGCCGCCGCATCCAGACAGGCAACCCGATGCAACGCTTCCGGCTGAATGGCAGAGCCGCTACGCAGAATCACTTCCCGGGCTCGCCGGCCAATACCAGGCTCCCTGATCAGTTCGTGCAAATGCTCGACACTGGCCTCTTCCGCCAAAAGAACCAGCCGCAGTTTCTGGGCGTCATGCTTCTCCAGAAACCGGGCCATACGCCCAGACGAACCAAATAACTCCGCTACCAGCGGCGGCGTCTGGGCGGTCCAGCCCAGCACGACGATATGGTTCTTCAACGTCACCGGGGTGAGGCCACGCTCCAGATCTTCCATCTTGGCAATCAGCCAACGGGTGAGAATGGCCACCAGGGTACCCATGAACACCACGTAGCCCATTATCGTCAGCAGGGTGGAGACAATGCGTTGCCAGGTGCCCACGTCATCTCCCAGGTAACCCGGATCGGTCAAGCGCAAAAACGCCCACCAGATGGCGTGCCCGGCACTTTCAAACTCGCCGGCCTGGGGCAGCACCACCAGCAGACCGCCAATCAGCGAGATCAGCGCAATAAAGCAACCGACCACCAGCAACTGAAAGCCAGCCCCCTTGACCAGCTGGCGCTCCACGATGAACTTGATCCGATCAACAATTCGAAATGGCAGCATTCGGTCCCTTATAGCGTCGTTCCCGCGGCAAACGGTTTGCCGGTTTCTGATTCTGTCGCCTAGGATAGTTCAAACAGTCCCGGAAGGTGACCCCTGACATGATGCGGCCTTCAGGCGTTCTTGTGTTGATCACTGGCGTGTTATGCCAACTGCCTGTTTTTTTTTAGGTCTGCCAGTCCATCTCTGACAACTCAGCCAGCGCCGCCTCCAGAGTCGGGTAGAAATAGCTCACGCCGGGCTCCGGTTTTACGCCGGCCCGGGCCAGGGTTCTCAATGGCTGGAACTGCAAGTCAGCAAATACAAGGCGGGTACCGGTTTTCCGGCAACTGGCGATCAGTTTATTCAGCGCCGCCAGGCCGCCAGCGTCGAGGATGGTCACTCCGTCCATGTACAACACCAGACCCTCAGCCTGCTGGGACAAGTCTGCCAGCTCGCCGAAGATGCGGTCAGCAGCCGCGAAAAAAAGCGGACCATTGATCTTGAACACCTGCCAGCCCTCCGGCACTCCAACCTGCTGCACCCGTTTGTTGCCGGTAATGTCAGTCACCCTGGTCATTTGTGCCATTTCACGCATGAACAGCACAGCGGCCAGTAACACCCCGGTGGTGATGGCAATTACCATGTCCAGGGCCACGGTCAGGCCGAAGCAGGTCAGGAAAACCAGGATGTCGCTGCGAGGCGCGGTTCTCAGCAGGTGCACGGCTTTCGGCGCCTCACTCATGTTCCAGGCCACCATCACCAGCAACGCGGCCATGGCCGGCATGGGCAGATAGGCAAGAATGCCGGCCAGGGAGACCAGCGCCAGCAGCACCACCAGCGCATGAATCATCGCAGCCACCGGCGATTCAGCGCCGGCCCGGTAATTGGCGGCCGACCGGGCAATAGCGGCGGTGGCCGTGATACCGCCAAAGAACGGCACCACAATATTGCCAATGCCCTGCCCCATCAGCTCGCTGTTGGCACTGTGGCGTTTACCGGTCATGCCATCCAGCACCACGGCACAGAGCAGGGATTCGATGGCCCCCAGCATGGCGATGGCGAAGGCGGCCGGAATCAGCTCCCGGAACAGGTCCCAGGACAGGCCGAGGGGGCGTCCGTCGGCCCCGGCCTGCTGCCAGGGCCAGGCGAATTCCGGTAAAAACGGCGGTATGCCGGCGCCGGTACTGCCATCGGGAAGCAGGTAGCTGAAGCGTGACCCCACGGTCTCAATCGCCGCGCCACCAGCGTTCAACCACAATGCCAGAAGACTGCCAACAATCACTGCTGGCAGATGAGGCGGCACCGGGGTTCTCAGCCTTGGCCAGAGCAGCATCACCGCCAGGGTAACCACCGCCACCAGCGTACTCAGTCCATCCAGCGCCGGCAGTTGCTGACCCAGGACCGCCAGCTTGTCCCAGTAATGCTCTGGCATAGCGTCAATGGAGAGCCCGAAGAAGTCTTTTACCTGCAAGGTGGCAATCACCACGGCAATGCCACCGGTGAATCCCAGAGTGACGGATTCGGGGATATACTCAATAAAGCGGCCCAGGCGCATCACCGCCATAATCACCAGCAACACACCGGACATCAGCGTAGCCAGCAGCAAGCCACCCAGGCCATAGCTCTGGGCGATCGGATAGAGAATCACGACAAAAGCGGCCGTTGGTCCGGAAATGCTGTAGCGGCTGCCGCCAAACAGGGCAATCAGAAAACCGGCTATGATAGCGGTATAAAGGCCATACTGCGGCGCAACCCCGGAGGCAATCGCCAGCGCCATCGCCAGCGGAATGGCAATGATGCCAACCGTGGCGCCAGCCATCAGGTCCTTGAAAAAGCGCCCGCTGCTGTAGGGTTCATCAACGCAGGCCTCGCGAACGGCGTGAGCGGTACGAAGAGAAAAGAGATGGGCGCGATGGGGCATGAACAGACTCTCTCAGGCCAGGCATTTGGTTACATTATATGCTCATCATCTGTACACTCAATGTTAATATGATTAACATGCCATCTGTAACCATCTTCGCTGAACCTGTTGAGAACCAGAAACACCATGGAAAACCGAACTGCCCGGCTGACCCTGTTGATTGACCCTGAAAAGAAGAAAATTTTCGAGGCCCTTTGCAAGCAGGAGGACGTGACTCCCTCCCAGAAGGTTCGTCAGTTCATTCGTGAATATGTGGAAGAGCGGCTCGGGCCAGACTGGCGCGAGAGCAGCGCCCAGAAAACCGACTGACTCCGGCAACGTACAATCGGATATGAAAGCTTACGCCACCCGACTTATCCTGACGCTTGTAACCGTTTTCGCCTTCACAGGGTGCACGGTCATGCGCACAGAAAACCGGCCTGCACCCGTCAGCCAGTACGATGCCGTGATCGTCGACGCCGACACCGGTGATATCCTCACGGTCGCAGAGCTGGCCCGGCAACTGGCAAACACCGATGTGGTGGTGACGGGGGAATACCACGGCCACCATGCCTCGCACCTTTTACAGGCCCGCCTTCAACAGGCGCTGTACCGGCACAACCCCCGGCAGATCCTGTCCATGGAGCAGTTCAACCTGAACCACCAGGACGCCCTTGACGCCTACCTGGCCGGACAAACCGGTGAAACGGAAATGATCGAAGACGCGGACGCCTGGGAGAACTACAAAGCCTCCTACCGGCCCCTGGTGGAATTTGCCCGAGAACACCAGCTGCCGGTTGTCGCGGCTAACGCCCCGGCGGATATCGTGCGCTGTGTCGGCCGTGAGGGGATGGACTATCTTCAACGCCTGCCAGACGCGCAACGCGCCGCCCTGCCCGCACAGGCCTTCCTGGATACCCCGGACTACCGTGACAAATTCGTCGACGCCATTGCCGGCAGCCACGGTGCAGAACAGACAGAACTGGCCGGGCGCCTGCTGAGCACCTATCAGGCCCAGCTGTTGCGGGACAACACCATGGCCGAGCGGATACTGACTGCACTGAATGAACACCCCGGACATCAGGTTTTGCACACCACCGGCACCTTCCACAGCGAACAGCGGCTCGGTACCGTTGCGGTCCTTGAGCAACGGGCACCAGAGCTGAGCATTGCAGTGCTCTCACCGGTTGAATGGTCGCCCCCGGAACAGGCGATGCCGGTGGCAGAAAACCGCCACAAGGGTGACTACCTTTACTTTATTCTGCCCCTGCCTCCGGAATACCGGGACGCGGAACGCCAGCGCAGCGCCATGCAGAAACGCTTCAGCCGCCATTCAGACACCCGCTGCGAGTGATCAAAGTGGCGCGTAAGGCGCGCCTTCCCAGCAGCCCCGGTTCCCGTTAACCTGCGCAGTCATCAGGACGTTTTCCGAACCGCAAGGAGTAAGCCATGAAAGTTGTCTCTGCCCTGATTATCGGCCTGTGCGCCATTGTTGCCGCTTCCCTGTTGAGCCAGGGCTTGATGGGGCTGCGCACGGCCGATCGCTACGTAACGGTCAAGGGCATGGCCGAACGGGAAGTGCAAGCAGACCTGGCGCTCTGGCCCATCCGCTTTGTTGCCACCGGTAGCACGCTGGACGAAGCACAGAACAAAGCCCGAAGCAGCCGGGAAGCCATCATGGCGTTCCTGAAACTGCAGGCCATTGACCAGTCTGCGGTTGAACTCCAGCGCCTGGATGTAACCGACACCCGCGCCAATCCCTACGCCGGCAATAACAACGAGCAACAGTACATCATCAACCAGACCCTGATGGTGCGCAGTACCGATATCGAGCGCATCCGGCAGGCGGCCCAGAACGTCAGCGAGCTGGTGGATTCCGGCGTAGTGTTGTCCTCGGACTACGGCCCGAGCGGCCCCACTTACCTGTTCAACGGCCTGAACGATATCAAACCGGCCATGATCGCCGAGGCCACAGCAGCGGCCCGTGAATCCGCCCAACAGTTCGCTCGGGATGCCGAGGCCAAACTCGGCAGCCTGCGCCGGGCCAATCAGGGTGTGTTCCAGATTCTGGCAAGGGATCAGGCACCAGGCGTGTCGGAGCAACAACAGCCGGTGAAAACCGTGCGGGTGGTCTCCACCTTCGATTACTACCTGGAGTAACCGAAAACAGGTGCCTACTGGGTGGCCACCATTTCGTCGGTCACCTGATAGTCGCCGGCCAGCCAGCGCAGGATCTCGTGAGCCGCGGGGTGATCAAACGCGTCGTAGGTGTGAATCAATGCCTGCTTTTTCTCATCGCTGATTCGTGCCAGCCCGGTGTCCTGCAGGGTCAGCAAATCCCTGTGCAACTGCCCCGCAAGCTCCAACCCCAGCACTTCCCGCGCTGCATGCAAAAACGCCTGGCCATACTGGTAGTCCGGCCCTTGGCGGTAGCATTCCGCCAGTGTGATCGCCGGGATCGTGGTCAGCACCGGCTGCAGTGCCGGATTGATGGCGTGGCCGGACAGGTAGGCGGCATTCCCGGCAGGGCGGCCGGTAAAGCCACGAAGATGCAGATGCCGGGACATGCGATCGCCATCATTCACCGGGTAATTATCCCAGAGCAGTGGCTTGCGCCCCAGCAACTTGCTGACACGTTTGAGATGGCCCGGAGAAACTTCACGGGAACAGACCTCTTCCCCGGTCCAGAAGATTCTCACCTCACGGTCCAGTTCCGCCCCCAGGATCTCCAGATAATCTGCCGGCCGCTGCCCGAACACCCTGTCCAGCACCGGGTCATCGGAGTAGTAGGTGGGGCACACGCTAAGCTTGCCGGCACTGGTGTTGGCTTTTACCCAGTCCACAATCTGTGCCTGGGTTCGGGCCAGGTCCGGGGTGTCCGGGTGCATGTCATCAAACAGGATGGCCAGCTCCTGGATACCGAGGCGATCCAGCATTTTCAGTTTCTTTGCCAGGGCCTCCCGGGCCGCCTCATCGAAGTTATTGAAGATTTCGAACGGGCTCAGCCCGATACCAAACCGCACACCTTCACGCCGGCAGAATCTGGCAAAGTCCGCCATTGCCTCAGCCTGCTCCGGAGGGTGCGGCTCCTGCCAGCGACGACGCAGGTAAGGGTCGGCCTTGGGGGCATACAGATAGAAGCCGTAACCATGGGCAAGCAGGGTATTGACCAGTTGGCGCCGTTCGGACCAGGTCCACAGGGGGCCGTAAAATCCTTCAATAATTCCCAGTTCCACCGTCATAAACCTGTTGCTCCCTGTCTGCCACCCAAGCGAGTACTATACCGGACCAGCCGCCTTGATGACGGGATCGTCAGATCTCAGCAAGCATACCGTATGATTAGATCCTAGCCGCTACTGTCACAACCTGCCTAGAATAAACGATCCGGTAAAATGTTGAGTTTTCAGGAGCACAGCTTTCATGCCCAATGGTCAAGACCGACTGCCCGCACTGGACGCGCTTCGAGGTATCGCGGCCCTGGGTGTGGTGCTGTTCCACTACCTCCCCTACTACGACAAACTCTACGGCCACAGTTTCAGCACGCCGGACACCCTCGGTTTCGGGCGCTACGGGGTTCACCTGTTCTTCATCCTCAGCGGCTTTGTCATCTTCATGACCCTGGAGCGCACCCGCAGCGCCAGCTGGTTCGGACTGGCCCGGGCCTTCCGCCTGCTGCCTGCACTCTGGGCCGGCATTGTATTGACCTGGATTGCCGTTCAACTGATGGGGCCAGCTGACCGCATGGTGAGCCCGGGCTCGGCACTACTGAACATCACCCTGCTGCACGAATACCTGGGCCACCCCCATGTCGATGGCGCCTACTGGAGCCTGGTGATTGAAGCCACGTTCTACGTCTGGATTGCCTTGCTGTTCTACGGGCTGGGGAGCTGGCAGCGCATGCGGCCTGTACTCTGGGCCTGGACTCTGGCCAGCTACGCGGCGGTAATCTGGTGGAAAGCCATTCCCGACGGGCTGGAATTCCTGATCAAGGACCTGTTGTTTACCCGCTACGCGCCCCTGTTTATCAGCGGCATGCTGATCTACCGCTGGCAGCGCCACAATCGCTTGCCGGTCGCGGATCTTGCGCTATTGACACTAACCATCAGCCACTGTCTGCTCGCTTACAAGGCACCGTTCAACCTCTTTGTGCTCGGCTGTTATGGCGTTTTCGGGCTGGCTGTCGCCGGCTACCTCAACGTTCTGGCCCGGCCGGGACTGCTCTGGCTGGGCAGCATTTCATACACCCTGTACCTGGTGCACCAGAACATTGGTTATGGCGTGATTGATCTGGCTTACAAAGCCGGACTACCCGGCCAACTTGGTGTGATGATGGCCCTGGCCGTTGCCATTGGTCTGGCGGCAGCCCTGCATTACGGTATCGAAAAACCCGCTCTGCGCTGGTTCCGGCAGTGGCGGAAACGTGCCGTACCGGATACCGGTCTGACGTTGATCAACGCCCCGGTGCCGAAAAAAGCGGAAAATCTTGACTAGACTGAACACAACAAAAAACCTGAAACCCATTGCCTGACAAGAGTAAGACGCCATGGAAATCAAAACCTTCGCAGACCTGATTGACTGGACACGCCAGCTCCACGCCCACCTGGCCCGGTGCCTGCACGAATCCGCCCAGAAAAATCAGAACGAACGCGCCAGCGCCTTGCTCGATTACATCAGTTCCCACGAGGCACTGCTGGAAAAGGCTGTTGCCGAGTACGAGAAACAGGCCGACCCGAAAGCCATGACCACCCGCCTGTACGATTATGGCGTGCATAAACCCATCGAGAAGAACCGCACCTGCGATACCCGCTATAACGATCTGGATTTTGACGGTATTGCCCGGGAGATCTTTGATTTCCACGACCAGGTGATGGACCTGTACGACGCCCTCATCGGCAAAGCCGAGATTCCCGAGGCCAAATCCCTGCTGGAGGATCTGAAATCCCTGGAGGAGCATGAGGCCATGCGCCTGGCCAGCCAGATCGGTCGAATGAACGACGTTTAGCGTTAGACCAATGTCGTAGTCCGGCAATTTTTTGCTGCAGCCCACCCGCCATAGTTGCTAATCTGAACTACACTCTTGAGTTCCGGACCCCACGAGGGGCCGGGCTCTACTACAACAATGACAAGAGGTTAGAAGAGCAATGAAGATCCGTTCTGTTCTTTCCGCGGCTGTGCTGGCTGTGGCAACTACCTTTGCCGCCACCCAGGCGCTTGCCCAAGACAAGTTCACCCTGCGACTGGCAGAAACCTGGGGTCCGAACTTCCCCATTTTTGGTGACACCACCAAACGCTTCGCTGAAACCGTTAACAAGATGTCTGATGGCCGACTGACCGTCCGCATCGACTCAGCCAACAAGCACAAGGCCCCGCTGGGCGTATTCGACATGGTCAAGGCCGGTCAGTACGACATGGGCCACTCCGCCTCCTATTACTGGAAGGGCAAGGTGCCGGAAACCCTGTTCTTCACCAGCATGCCATTTGGCATGAATGCCATGGAACAGTACGCGTGGTTCTACCACGGTGGCGGCATGGAGCTGATGCAGGAAGTGTATGAGCCCCACAACATGCTGTCGTTCCCTGGCGGCAACACCGGCGTACAGATGGGCGGCTGGTTCCGCAAGGAAATCAAGTCCCTGGATGACCTCAAGGGTCTGAAAATGCGTATTCCCGGTTTTGCCGGCGAAGTCTTCGCAGAAGTGGGTGTTAACCCCACCAACATCGCCCCGGGCGAGCTCTACACCGCTCTGGAGCGTAATACGATTGATGCCGTTGAGTGGGTAGGCCCGGCGCTGGATTTGCGTCTTGGTTTCCAGCAGATTGCTGACTACTACTACACCGGCTGGCACGAACCGGCAACCGAGCTGCAGTTCCTGATCAACAAGCGCGTTTGGGA
>Ga0114900_1000152_pt1 | contig 62449 bp, 58 predicted proteins | sample MalvireepMed_231_FD_89685 | JGI IMG/M metagenome (GOLD analysis project Ga0114900, IMG submission 89685) | Marine viral communities from the Global Malaspina Expedition - Malaspina viral metaG DeepMed_231 | ecosystem: Environmental > Aquatic > Marine > Oceanic | place: Mediterranean Sea...
AGGGATCGGTCACGCCCGGCCATGAAACCTCACAGGTTGTGAGACGGCCGACCGGGCGCCCGATCTGGAGGCAAGACTCCTCCATTACCCACAGACGAAGCGACCGGTTCCGCCTGTGGGTAATTCCTAGCCGGCGGTGGTTGATGCCGCCACGATGGCATATTCGTGGTTATGGGGTTCAATCAGCGCCCCGTGCAGGGCCACAATCGCCTGGTCGTATTTGTCTTCATCAACCACGAACTGGATATCCACCTGGCGCATGCACTGGTGGATCGCCAGCACGCTGATGTCATTATCAGCCAGTGATTTTACCGAACGGGCAAGAATGCCCGGCACCTTCATATCACTGCCAATGGCAGACACCAGGGCCACTTTGCGGGTACTGATTTCGGCATTGGGGAACTCTTCCTCCAGTGCCTTGACCACCCGCTTCACGTGCTTGAGCGTGGTATCCACGTAGTGGGTAATGGTATTGGCATTGGTGTCCTTGGACATGAACCGCACTTTAAAACGGCTCAGTACATCCAGGATACGGCGGTCGGAACCCGGCTCGCCCTGCATGTCCTGGTCGAACACCTCAATGGCAAATACGCCTTTGGCACCTGCCACGATCTCCACCTGGGGTTTTTCACTGACGTAGTCGCCAGTGATCAGCGTACCAGTGTGCTCCGGCTCGAAGGTGTTCATCACCCGCAGCGGAATCTCGTTCTGGCGCAGACCTTTACCCGCACGGGGGTGAATCGCTTCCATCCCCAGGTTGGCCAACTGGTCGGCGACGTCGTAGTTGGTACGCCCTAACGGAACCACCTTGTCTTCGCCAACAATGTTCGGATCGGCAGAGCTCAGATGGTATTCCTTATGGATGATCGCTTCCCGGGCGTTGGTGATCACCGCCGTGCGGCTGAACGTCATCTCACTGTAGCCCCGGTCGAAGGTACGCATCAGACCTTCCTTGCACTGGGCATAACCGGTCACGATTGGCAGTTCCCGGCTCAGGTCGATGGCATCGAAGGCCTGCTTGAGCTTTTCATCCAGCGGCAGCAATTCACTGTCGCGCCAGCCGGTGAGATCGACAAAGCGGGCGTTAATACCTTCCTGCTGCAGCTTCAGGGCGGTATTGAAAGCACTGTGGGCCTCGCCAATCCCCGCCAGCATCTCCCGCACGGTAAGCAGATGCTCTTCAAGCTGGAACTGGCCATAGGAACACAGGCGCTGCAGGTCGATCAGGCAACCCCGGACACCTTCAATGCGATCAGTAATGAACTGGTCCGCCTGCTGCTTGAGCATCGGATCGGCAAACAGCTCACCGTTGATGTCCGTCAGCAGTTGAATCAGCTTGGTAAGGTCGTCGCCCCAGGCCCAGTCGGATTCGGCATCGGCAAACAGGGCATAGACCCCCGGCTCGCCGGTTTTCTTGTGCTCCAGCAGTTCATTGGTCACGCCGCCGTAGGCAGAGACCACAAAAATCCGCTGGTAGAGGTCGCTCTTCTTGCGCTTGCCAATAATGATATTGTCGCGCACGGCCTCATAGTTACTCATGGAAGTACCGCCGATTTTCTCGACGGTATGTTGTGCCGTTGTCATGTCGTTGCCTTTGCTATCCTGCGGAATGTAAGTGTGTGATGGCGGGCGTCTTACGACGCCTCGCTAACACCTTCCTGCATGATCTCATCGACACTCTCGGCCAGGATTTTCACACCCAGGCGCAGATCGTCTTCGCTGGTGGTCAGCGGCATCAGGCACTTGATCACCTCATCGTTCGGACCACTGGTCTCGATGATCAGGCCGTGCTCAAAGGCACGCTTGGTGATCGGGCCGGTCAGATCTGCATGCTTGGCCTCGATGCCGCGCATCAGGCCCCGGCCTTTCATCTTGAACTCACCCGGGTACTTGTCGCAGATGGCCTGCAGGGCATCACCCAGCACCTTGGTCTTGGCCTTCACTTCGTTGGCAAAGGTGTCGTCCTTCCAGTAGGTTTCAATGGCCGCACGGGCAGTGACAAACGCCATGTTGTTACCACGGAAGGTACCGTTGTGCTCACCGGATTCCCACACGTCCAGTTCCGGCTTGAACAGCACCAGTGCCATCGGCAGACCATAGCCGCTCAGGGACTTGGACACGGTCACAATGTCCGGCTTGATGCCGGCGAACTCAAAGCTGAAGAACTCGCCGGTACGGCCGTTGCCCGCCTGGATATCATCCACAATCAGCAGAATATCGTACTTCTGGCACAGCTCGGACAGACCTTTGAGCCACTCGGCACGGGCGGCGTTCAGACCACCCTCACCCTGTACGGCTTCAACAATGACAGCGGCCGGCAGCTCAACACCGGAAGAGCTGTCTGACAACACCTTGTCCATGATGGCCAGAGTATCAACGTCTTCACCCAGGTAACCGTCGTAGAACATGAAGTCGACATGCCCCAGGGGTACGCCCACGCCACCACGGTGATGCTCGTTACCGGTGGCCGCTACCGCACCGGTAGTGACACCGTGGAAACCGTTGGTGAAGGAAATGATGTTGGTACGGCCTTTCACCTTACGGGCCAGCTTCATGGCCGCTTCCACACAGTTGGTACCGGTGGGGCCAGTGAACTGCATCTTGTAGTCCAGACCACGGGGATCAAGGATGTGCTTTTTGTACGATTCCATGAAGTCGTGCTTGGCGGTCGTGAACAGGTCCAGACCCTGGCTCACGCCGTCCGCTTCGATGTACTCAAGCAGCGCTTTCTTCAGGATGTCGTTGTTGTGGCCGTAGTTCAGGGAACCGGCACCGGCCAGAAAGTCCAGGTATTCCTTGCCATCTTCGGTGTAGAGATGCGCGTTCTTGGCGCGGTTGAAAATCACCGGGAAAGCACGGGAATAAACGCGAACTTCAGATTCAGTAGACTTGAAAATTTCCATTGTCTTGCCTCTTAGCATGTCAGGTTCGAGGTAAATGCGCGGGAGCCTGTCGGTAAAACGTGTCGGTCGCAACAGACCCGCCGAGCGTTGCTTTAAGCCGTATGGCAGGCCCACCCCGGGTGGCCTGCCGGCTACTACAATCTCGTCAGTGGTTCACGCCAGAAGGCGTGAACACAGGCTCTCAGACAGGGTTCGTGAAAGGCCCGATGCGCAGCAGAAATTCAGAATCGTGCTTGCCGCCAAAGTGGGTCTCTTTCTCGAAATGCTCGTGGTAGGTGAGCTCGGCTCCCAGGTCACGGGCGAAAGAGCGGAACAGCGCCCAGGAGGCCTCGTTGTCTTCGGTAATCGTGGTTTCCAGGTGCGTGACATTGCTGCACGCGTCCCGGCCAACGATTTCCTTCAGCATCCGCTTGGCGAGGCCCTGTCCACGACCTTTCTCGTGAACCGCCACCTGCCAGACAAACACGGTCTCGGGCTGTTGGGGAGGGATGTATCCGGAGATAAAGCCGACCAGATCGCCTTCCTTCTCCGCGGCCACGCCGGTCTCGGCAAAGTGGCTGCACTGCAACAGGTTGCAGTAAATCGAGTTGGGGTCCAGCGGGGGGCATTCCGCAACCAGCTGGTGAAGCCTGTAGCCATCATCCTTTGTCGGTTTACGCAGGGTGATGGCGGTGGTATTCGATCCTTCTGATGTCATAACGTGATCAATTCGCTGCCAAAGGTTAGTGTTGAATTATATAGACCACAAAATATATTTCAAGTCGACCCCGGCCAGCCACTCAACACGGCTCGGGCCCGATCGTTTCAGAATAGACCGGATTGAAGCATTTGCCAGTGACAAATTGGTTACCGGAAAGACGGAAAAATGATGCCCTCCGGCACAAGATGGGTGCCGTCAATCAGGCGTCTTCGATAGGACACAGCGGCAGGAGATCCTTCGGGCCACAGCCTGTCAAACTGAGCCAGCCAGGCATCGATATCGTAAGCCACCGGCATCAGGGAAACATGCAGACCGGGCCGCGCAATTGCCGCCAACGGCTCCATAAAAGGGCTTGTAAAGCCAATGCGGGTAACGAGCCCCCGGGAGTCGGCACGCAGATTACCCATGCCGGCCGCACCGTTATTGGCCACGATCCGTTGTTTTTCATCCACTTTACCGGACCAGATCACCGGCAGACAGGTATGGGTGCAGGCAATCAGGTTGGCACCGGTGGCGCGAAACCAGTACGCCAGCTTTTCCTCGCTGCCCGAGGCAATGGATTCGTGAGCCAGCCCCCACCCGGCCAGAGACTCCGGATCACCATGCAAGACCAAAACCTTTAGGCCTCCAAATATCAGGCAACGGTATCGTGGCAATAATGAGAGTTTCTTTTGAATATCGGGGTGTCGGTCCGCCACCACCTGCAGCCGCCCCATCATCTGATTGGACCGCTCCACCACTCCCTGATCCACATACTCCGGGTACGCGCAGCCACAGCCGGCGCCGGCGTTGGGAATCGAGAGCTCATAATCCACGTTGCCGAGAATCGCTGTGTGGTCCAGGATCCGGCTGTTGATCTCCCGGAACAAAGTGTCGTCAGCGTTAAACCAGTTGAAATCGCCATTGAAGACCAGCTTCACCCGGTGGCCGTGGCGCTCCTCTGCGCGCACCATGGCCTCGATTTCATCAAGGGCGAAGGCATTGCCGTAAAGACCACCGACGATGTACAGCACATCCTCAGAAACATGCGCCGGCTCTCTGCAAAGAGACTCTGGCTTGTAGCGGTATGCCAGCGGGCAGCTGCGCCCTTCCTTATCAGCCATGATCTGGCCCCTCCGTTCTGGTCAGGCACCTTCGGCGGCCACCGGCTTTCCAGCCAAACGCTTTAACAGCAAGGGCAGAAAGAAACACGCCGTACAGATCAGGAAACCGTAGGCATTCACACCCAGCAACATCGCATAGGCGCCGTCACCAATCGCCCAGCTTGATGGGATGAGGCCCACCGCCAACAGAACACCAAGACCGAGCCCGGCCCAGAAGCTGAGATGGAAGCTCCAGGGCGACCACTGGGTAAAGCCATAGAAAAGAAAAACCGGCGCCAGCCCCATGACCATAGTGCCCGAGATGGTCGTCGCCTTGAGGATGTCAGTGCCGGCGAACATGGGCAGGTTACCCAGGAAGGCAAAAATCACCATCACCACGGCCCCCACCTTCATGCTCGGCAGCTTGTCCGACGCACGCCGCGCCAGGCGAGGCAGATCCACCGCAAGGGACTTGGCCAGTGAGGTAAAGGTGGAATCGAGAGTGGAACCGGCCGAGGTCATCATCACCACGCTCATGAAGAACAACGCCGCCAGCCCCAGGGACTGGCCCACTGCTGCGGGCGCGTTACCCATGGCCTCAATGCCGTTAAGCCGGGCGTGAACGCCCACCAGACTGAAAATAAACACCGCCACAAAGCCCAACAATCCGGCGACCACAAAGCTCTTGAGCATGGTCTTTTCCTTGTTCACAAAGCCCCGGTCAGTCAGCACCGGATCGTGGAATGGATAACTGAACAGTTGCAACAGAGCCACCAACAGCAAGTCGAAACCAGCATTGAGCCGGAACTCACCATTAGTCAACAGGGCGCTGGTGTCGTTGGCAGGGATGATCAGGAACAATACCGCCCCCACAAAGAACACAAACACGAAGGCCTGAATCACATCGGTGAAGATCGAGGACCGGAGACCGCCCTTCAGACTGTAAGCCAGGGTAAACACCGTAAACAGCATCGCCGCCGCGTAATACTCCCACTCACCGGGCAACCCGAAGTAACCGCCCACCACCGCGGTGTTACTCCAGACCTCGTTATAGAGCCGGATAAGAACCGCCGCGGCAAACGCCAGACTGGCCAGCCGCCCGAAACGCGAGGTCAGAAAATCCTGCAGACTCCGGGCCCCGGTCTGGGTCCGGATCAGGTAAATCACATAGCCTGCCACCGGGATGGACAGCCAGTAACTGGCATAAGCCAGACCGCCCACCACACCATAAGCCGCCCCCAGATTCGCCGCATTAGTCACCGACTTGGCAAAGATCCAGCTGATAAAAATACTCGCCGTCAGCGACCACTGACCCACCGGGTTGCCCTGATCATCAGCGCCCTTGTAAAAAGAGTTTGCGTTCTTGCTCTTGGGCGACAGCGCATACATAACCACGCCGTAGACCAGCAGGAATCCCCAGAACAGGGATACTTCGGTAAAATTCATTGTCTTGTTCCTGGTTTACGGTTTAACGGATCTACGCAGGCGCCGAACAACTCGCCCCAAAGCGGTAGCACGAGAAACACCGGTGATGCCGCAGCATGATCCGCTCGTCCATACTCTCCGCCAGCGTGCCGCCAAGGTCATACTGCGGATCATCGTCCACCAGCGTGCAGGCATACACCCGCACCTGTTCGCCCTTCTTCACCAGCATCCGCGTATAGGTGCACATAAAGTGCGACCGGGATTCCTTCGTCGGATACTTCTCCATGCAGGTCTCGGTAATCTCCGGGCTGCCATCTTCCGAACCAGGCGTGCCCAGGTCCGGAAACGCGGTGAACGCCAGGCCCTCCGGAATGCCCCATTCCCGGAAGATTCCACGGAACGCGGCTTCGATATCAGCCGGAATTTCCTTCGGATCGGTCTGGCGGGCAATGGATACCTTGAAACCCTGTTCGATCAGCCAGCGGATGCCCTGCAAGGCCTCATCAAAGCTGCCCTCGCCGCGGTCCTTGTCATGCCGGGCGCGGTCGGGAAAATCCAGGCTTACCCGGAAGTGGATCGGATAGGGGTTATCCAATAAGGGCAGCACCTGGTGCTGGCGCCTGTGCAGCGGCTCAGTGGCGTTGGTGAGCACAAAGCAGGGGCGGTACTGGCTCGCGTAGTCCAGGATATTGACGAAATCCCGGATCACGAAGGGCTCACCACCGGTGAAGGAAAACTGCTCCACGCCCATGTCAATGGCTTCGTGGATAAACGGTTTCACGTCAATGAGCTTCATGCCCGGGATGCGGCCATCACCGGGTTGGGAACCCTCCAGGCAAAAAGGGCAGGCCAGGTTGCAGGCGGTACCGGTGTGTATCCACAGCTCTTTTAGCCTGTTGGCATCAATGTATCCCCGGGGATCACCGTTGCGGGTGTGGGTCCAGCTATCACGGGCCCGGGGTTCCAGAACTTCCACGGCCGGAATGCGTTTAGCGCGGGCCGGTCGGGTTTTGGTCAGGGGCATAGTGGCTCCTTGGTGTATTCGTCTTTTTCCCACGGCGCCAGCCATGGAGCTTCTCCAGCAGCTTCAGAATGCCTTCAGGGGCATGAGAGCGCTTCCATTCACCGGCCGCGTACTTGGCCGACTCGTTCCAGGTCGGGTAGGGGTGAATGGTGCCCAGGATCTTGTTCAGGCCCAGACCGTGTTTCATGGCCAGGGTGAACTCGGCCAGGATTTCCCCGGCGTGCGTGCCCACCACCACAGCGCCAAGAATCTTGTCTTTGCCCGGCGCTGTCAGCACCTTGATAAAGCCATGGTCCTCGCTTTCGGCAATGGCCCGGTCCAGGTCATCCAGGCCGTAACGAGTGACCTCGTAGGCCACACCCTTTTCCTTAGCCTCAATCTCACTCAACCCAACCCTGGCCACTTCCGGCGAGGTAAAGGTGACCCAGGGCATTACCCGATAATCCACCTTGAAGCGCCTGAACTGCCCGAACAGTCCGTTAACGGCCGCGTACCAGGCCTGGTGGGCCGCAGCGTGAGTGAACTGGTACGGGCCGGCCACATCGCCACAGGCAAACACATTCGGGTACCTCAGGCTCATGTCCTCTTCCACCGGTACCGTTCCGTTTGGCAGGGTTTCCACACCAATACGCTCCAGATTCAGGCCGGCGGTGTTGGCTGCGCGGCCAACCGCCACGAGAACCTGATCGAAAGGAATGCGTACCCGCTCACCTTCATGCTTACAGTAGGCAACCTTCTCTCCTTCCTCTATACGAAACTCGGCGGCAGAATGTTTCAACCGAACGTCCACGCCGTCTGCCCGAAACTGTTTCAACACCAGTTCAGAGACATCGGCATCCTCTTTCGCCAGCAGGCGCTCACCCATTTCCACCTGCGTCACCTGACTACCCAGCCGCGCAAACGCATGAGCCAGTTCCGAGCCAATCGGGCCACCGCCGAGCACCAGCAGACGGTCAGGCTGTTCTTCCAGTTGCCACAGGTTGTCCGAGGTCAGCGGCTCCATGTCTTCCAGACCAGGAATTGAAGGTACCGCCGGCTTGCCACCGGTGGCCACGACGATGCTGCGGGCGGTGAGGCGCTCGGTGCGGCCATCGTTGTGCCTTACTTCCAGTTCCCAGGGCGACACAAAGCTGGCTTCACCAGTAATGCAGTCCACACCCAGTTTTCGGTAACGCTCGGGAGAATCGTGGGGCTCAACTTTCGCAATCACCTCCCTGACGCGGTTCATGATGTTTTTGAACGAGCCTTTGACCGGCACCGATTCCAGCCCGTACCGATTGGCATGGCGCAGCGTATCCGCGGCCCTGGCGCTGCGAATCAGGGCTTTGGAGGGCACGCAGCCGGTATTGAGGCAATCGCCGCCCATCTTGTGCTTTTCTATCAGGGCAACCTTCGCTTTCACCGCCGCCGCTATATAGGCAGAGACCAGACCGGCGGAACCACCGCCAATGACCAGCAGGTTGTAGTCGAAATGCGCGGGTTTCTGCCAGCCGGCATACACTTTGCGGCGGCGGATGAAGCCCACCACAAACTTGGCAATCAAGGGAAAGAGACCCAACAATGCAAAGGACAGCAGCAGGTCAACCGAGACAATGTCACCGGTGGACTGAATCTGCCCCAACTGGGTGCCGGCGTTTACGTAAACAAACGTGCCAGGCAACATGGCAACCCAGCTCACCACGGCATAGGTGCGCAGCTTCATGGCGGTCAGGCCCATGGCCAGGTTGATCAGGAAAAAAGGGAACACCGGTACAAGCCTCAGGGTGGCCAAGTAGAAGGCACCATCTTTTTCGATGCCACGGTCCATTTTCGCCACTGTGTCTCCGTAACGTTTGCGCAACGAATCCCGCACCAGGAAACGAGCAGCCAGGAACGCCAAAGAGGCTCCAACGGTCGAGGCTAAAGACACCGCAGCAAATCCGTACAGGTTTCCGAAGAAAGCCCCTCCTGCCAGAGTCATGACCGTTGCCCCCGGCAAAGACAATGCGGTAACCAGTACATAAACCACCACAAAAGCGGAAAGCGCAATCAGTAGATTCGAATCAATCCAGTCGCCAAGACTCTGCTGATGTCTCTTCAGGTTTTCCAGTGTCAGAAGTTCATTTCCGCCAGCTGCGATAAAGCCGATCACAACAATCGCAATGGCGAAAACAAGAATCCACTTTTTCAATGTCATGAAAGAAACCCTTTAAACACTTATCGTTTACCTTTGAGACACATCAACTCTACACCTGTTACACCTCGCCCACCTTTTAAACATGCCTATTGGGTTTTACGTCATCGTGCCCTGCCAGATGTCATCAAATACACACGATTGTTTAACAATTCAGTCACAAGTTGTTAGTGCATACAGTCAGGGAAACTTCTCGACACATCGGGCGCCTTACCGCTATTCTTGAACGACCGCTCACGAAAGAGAATAACCATGACTCACACAGCCCCTCCACACGAGCAGGCGCTAGTATGCGGGCTGCGTGACGGAGACAACCTCGCCTTTCGGGAAGCTGTGCGCAGCTTCACGCCCGGTATGCTCGCGGTCGCCAGGTTTTACCTTGATGAGGCGGCCGCCGAAGACGTCGTGCAGGACTGCTGGGTCGCCGTCATCGATGCCATTCAGAAATTTGAGGGCCGTTCGGGGCTAAAAACCTGGTTGCACCGCATTGTCGCCAACCGTTGCAAGAATCGGCTGCGGGCAAGTAAACGGGAAGTCCCTCTCGAAGACTCAGACAGCCTGGAGCCTGCTCTGGCGGAACGCTTCAACGCCAGAGGCCACTGGCAATTACCCCCCAGGCTGAAGTTTCATGAATCTGCCGATACGCTGATGGAAAATGGCGCTCTTAACCAGTGCCTGGACAAACATCTCTCTGCGTTGCCGGAAACCCAACGCTCCGCCCTGATTCTCTACGAGGCGCACCAGCACAAATCAGACGACCTCTGTAACATTCTCGGTGTCAGCGCGTCCAATCTTCGGGTGTTGTTACATCGTGCCAGGCAGAAGATCTTTCTGATGGTAGAAACCTTTCAGGAGACCGGCGAATGCTGAAATGCAGCGAGCTGGCCAGGATCGCCAGTGACTACATCGACGGCGAACTGGGTACCCGGCGGAATCTGTCGGTGAAAACACATTTGATGATGTGCAAACACTGCCGAACCTTTATCGGTAACCTGCGCGCCAGCAATGAGTTGCTGGGTGCCCACGCCTCGGCACGAACCGAGGAGGCGTTTCTGCGCAAGATTGATGAACGGGTAGCCGAAGCCTTGAACGCCCGAAGAGGCAAAGATGTAGATGGCGACTGACAGCCCACCCTGCAATTCAATCGCAGCTATTTTTGAGCGAACACTCACGTTATGATTGCCCGAATATTCATTGAAAGACCCAGCGGGGAAACAGATGCCCAGACCTCCAAGCTATGATCGGGAAACTGCCCTTGCCAGCGCGGTCGGCCTGTTCTGGCACAAGGGCTACCATGGCAGCTCCATGAAGCAGATTGAGCGGGCTCTGGACATGCGCCCGGGCAGCATCTACGCAACATTCGGCAGTAAAGACGGGCTGTTTTCGGAAGCGCTGGCAAGGTATGCGCACCAGGCAGGCGAAGATCTTGCCTGCCACATGGCCGGCTACAACAACGTGCTGGATGGCCTGCAGGCTTTTCTGGTCAAGATCGCCAGGAGCTGTTCAGAGCCAGACAGCAGCACCCCGGCGCGGGCCTGCCTGATTGTGAAAACGCTGCTTGAATCCAGCAACACCAACACCGCGCTCCATCAAGAGGCAAAGGCCTTACTGACCGCCATTGAAAATGCCTTTACCGAGTTACTGGAAGCCGCCAGAAAGCAGGGCGAGCTGGCGCCCGACACAGATTGCCGACGCCTGGCCAGACTGTATCAGAGTCAGATCATGGGGCTTCGTTCCATCGCCGAACGGGAGCTATCTCGGACCGACCTCGAACAGTTGGGTCAGGATATGGCGGCTATCCTGGAGCCCTATCGGGTCCACAACTGAATCACCGGGCGGGACCGTTGATTTGCTCCAGAAACGCCGCCGGTAACGCATCAATCACGGGCCGGGCGTCACCGGCCAGCTCCGGGTTCGGCGTCTCCGGTTCCTGACTCAGGGTCACAGGCGATTCGGACCAGTGCAGCAGTTCCAGCCGACCGTTTTCCCGCTCCACCAGTGCGGTGCAGTGTTCCACCCAGTCGCCATCGTTACAGTAGAGACCCTCTTCGCTGCGCAGGAAGCCCGCCGAGTGGATATGGCCGCAGATAAAACCGTGATAGTGGCCTTTTTCCGCCGCGGTCAGCGCCGCCAACTCGAAACGGCGGATAAAGGTTCTGGCCTTGCCAATCCGGCTTTTGATCCAGGCCGCCAGCGACCAGTAGGGCTTGCCCTGTAATCGCCGCAGGGCGTTGAACCAGCGGTTCAGACGCAGCAACAACCCATGGGCGCGGTCTCCGACCAGCAGCATCAAAGGGCTGCAGCGCACCACCTGGTCAAACTGGTCGCCATGGCAGACCAGAAACTGACGGTCGTCGGCGGTGGTATGCACGGCCTTGTACTGCAATTCGATGCCGGAAAATGTCTGGCCACAGAAACGCCGGAAAAATTCATCGTGATTGCCCGGGATGTACACCACCCGGGTTCCCGTTGCCGCCAGCTCCAGCAGCTTGTGGATAATCTGTCGGTGGCTGTCTGGGAAATGAGCCCGTCGCTGCATGGCAATCAGGTCGACGATGTCGCCTACCAGGTAAAGTGTCTGGCATTGAATGTTATTCAGGAAATCCAGCAGATAGTCCGCCTGGCAATCGGCGGTACCCAGATGGACGTCGGATATGAATACGCTTCGATACTGTCGCATGGTGCCTCCGGTGAGAACAGGCCTGCTTTCAGGATCCTGACATCACCTTGGCAACACCCGGTGACACCGGGGTGACAGCACCAAGACAATTTGATGAAAGCGGAGCCGATGTGGCCGGCTCCGCTGGCTGCAACTACTGGCGAAGGGCGGGATTAAGCGTGTAGGTGCCGGTTACCCGGGCACTGGCCAGCACATGTCCGGCCATGGCCTGACGCACGTCGTTGCCGTCAAATTCACCCTCCAGGCCCAGGGTGTCTACATCCAGAGCATGCACTTCAAAGTGGTAGTGATGGATGATTTCATCGTTCCAGGGCGGGCAGGGGCCGTCATAACCGGCATAGGTGCCGGCCATGTCCGGATTGCCGGCCAGAAACTGGGTGTAATTGTTCACACCACGGACACCAATCGGGCCAGGTCCATAATCCTTGCCCTTGGGACTGACACCATCGCTGTCTTCACCTTCCGGGATCCGCTTTGTGCCAGCGGGAATATCCACCAGCAGCCAATGGAAGAAATCGACGCGTGGCAGGTCGGCCGGTACGGTCTTGCCTTCCTGATTGACGTCGTCGGCGACGCTGGGCACATCCGGGTCAAACATCATCACCACAAAGCTTTTGGTGCCCTCCGGTGCACCGTCCCAGACCAGCTCTGGATTCCGGTTGGGACCAAAACTCATGTGGTCCTGCTCACTGAACACACCGAAGGCAAATTTTTCCGGTACCGGCTGGCCTTCCTCAACACCTCGAACCTGCAGTTTCACGTCGCTTTCTCCTGTCTGTTCTTCAAGTGGATGAGAAGTTTGTAGCAGCGCCAACGGCTCTGTGTCCAGCCCGACAATACTAACGATGGAGCCAATAGGTACTTGGGCTCAATTGTCTCGCTTCAACATCGGCGGTAGTATACGCCCCTGTATTAGCTCCCTAATCATAGACATTCAGGCCAGTGACGACAGCCAAGCGCTTTCATCCGAGAGCGTTTGGCTCTCATCACTTAAAGGTCTGAAACGTTATGGAAAACCTTCATCACATAGTCGTGGTCGGCGGCGGAGCCGGCGGTCTGGAACTGGTCACCAGTCTGGGCAACAAGCTTGGCAAAAAAGGCAAAGCCCGTATTTCCCTGGTCGACGCCGGTCTTACCCATGTTTGGAAACCCCTGCTGCATGAAGTGGCCTCCGGCTCGCTGGACGCCAGCGCCAACGAAATCAATTACCGCGCCCACGCCCGCAAGCACCATTACGAGTTTCAGCTCGGCCGCATGAGCGGTCTGGACCGGACCAATAAAGCGATCGTGATTGCCCCGTTCCGGGATGAAGAAGGCCAAGAAGTAGTGCCGGAACGGCGCCTTCATTACGACACCCTGGTGATTGCTGTTGGCAGCACCGCGAACGACTTCGGCACCCCCGGCGCACAGGACCACTGCCTGTTCCTGGACAGTCTGAAGCAGGCTCGCCGCTTTCATAACCTGATGCTCAATGCCTTCCTGCGCAAAAACCACGAAGCCCTTCAGGGCCAGCCCCATGCCCTGAACATCAGCATCATTGGTGCCGGAGCCACGGGCGTGGAACTGGCCGCCGAACTGAGACTGGCATCCCGCGAATTGCCCATCTACGGCATGAACCACCTCAAATCTTCCGATGTTTCCATCAGCGTGATCGAGGCGGCCGACCGCATATTGCCTGCGCTGCCCGGGCGCCTTTCCGCCGCAGCCACCCGGGAACTGGAACGCCAGAAGGTCAAGGTATTGACCGGACAACCTGTAAGCGAGGTGCGCGAGAACAGTCTGATCATGAAGGACGGCACTGAACTGCCCTCGGAAATGACCATCTGGGCCGCTGGCATCAAAGCACCGCCGTTCCTGGCGGAACTGGACGGCCTGGAGACCAATCGCGGCAATCAGCTGCTGGTGGAACAGACCCTGAAAACCACCAAAGATGCGGATATCTTCGCGTTTGGTGACTGCGCCGCCTGCCCGCAGCCGGAATCCGACCGGCCGGTGCCACCACGTGCCCAGGCCGCACACCAGCAGGCCGATGCCCTGTTCAAAACCCTCTGCAACCGGCTGGAAGGCAAAGAAGCCGTTCCCTTCGTGTACAACGACCATGGCTCACTGATCAACTTCAGCAAATACACCACCGTCGGCAACCTGATGGGTAACCTGTCCGGACGCAGTATGTATATCGAAGGGAAAGTGGCCAGGCTGTTCTACGTGTCGCTGTACCGAATGCACCAGGTGGCCTTGCACGGTTTCCTGCGAACCGGCGTGATCTGGCTGATGGACAAGATCAGTCGGGCCATGCAGCCACGGTTGAAGCTGCACTGATTCAGCCCCAGTAAAACATCCCCGACTGTTTCCCGAGGATGGTTGCGGCAATGTGCCGGTCGCTGGCTTTGTTGGCGAGGCCATAGCACACGTGCAAGGGCAGGAGGTGCTCTTCCCGGGGGTGACAGAACCGGGCATGGGGCGCTTGCTCCCAATCTGCCAGGCGCTTCGCCCGCTCCGGCTCCGACAGGGAGCTGTCGCTGCAGGTCTGTTCCAGCCAGTCCTCAAAGGCCAGGTTACGGGCCTGGATTTCCGGTGTCTGTGCAGCAAAGAAGGCCCGCATGTTGTGGAACGAGAAGCCTGAGCCAAGCACCAGCAGGTGATCGTAATCCAGTGCCTGCAATGCCCGGCCAATCGCAAGGTGCGTACTGGCGTCCAGAGTGTTGACCAGTGAGAGCTGAATGCAGGGAATCTTTGCCTCCGGATACATCAGTTTAAGCGGCACGAACGCGCCGTGATCCAGGCCCCGCTGGTCATCCAGGCGGGCCTGGATACCAGCCTGATCCAACGCCTGGGCGACCTGCTGCGCCAGCACTGGCTCACCCGGGCAGGGGTATTCGATCTTGTAGGCTTCCGAAGGAAAACCGTAATAATCGTAAATCAGCGACGGCGTAGTACCTGAGGTAATGGTCGGGATCGCCTCCTCCCAGTGGGCGCTGATCACCAGTATCGCAGAGGGTTTGCGCAGGTCAGCCGCTAGCTCTGTTAACCGGTCCACCATGTCCTGGTGCCCGGGATCTCCCAGCAGCGGCATGGGGCCGCCACCGTGGGAAACAAACAGTACATCGGTCGCTTTGCTCATGGCGTTCTCCCCGGTTCAGCTTTCTTTATGCAACAGATTATCGACAGCGAACCGGCCTGCGCCCTGAATCGCCAGAGCGACGGTGGCGGCAAACAGCGTGAGTGCATACTCGTAACCATTATTGGCCATAAACAAGCCATTACCGATATGCACCGCGAAAATGGCCACCAACATGGTAAAAGCCGCAACCACCGCCGCCGGACGTGTCAGTAGCCCGAGCACCAGTGCCAGACCGCCAAAGAATTCGGCACCACCTGCCAGCAAGGCCATCAGGTAGCCAGGCTCCAGGCCAATACTGGCCAGCCATTGTCCGGTACCTTCCAGCCCGTATCCGCCAAACCAGCCGAACAGTTTCTGGGCACCATGAGCGGCCAGGATCAGCCCCACCGGAACCCTCAGTACCAGTGCGGCAAAGCCACCATTGGATTGGAGTAATGCCTTTGTGAATTGAGCGTTCATATTCGTCACCTTAAGTCTTTCTCTGATTGGTTTATCCCGAAGCCCTGGCTTCAGGCTATGGGCTCACTTTACTATCACCAATCTCAAAGACTAAGATGACTCTTGTTGCTATATTATCGTCATTTTATTGATAATCATCAGCACAACTCAGATCAGGACACCGCCATGGATCGTATTGAAGCCATGCGCACCTTCGTGACAGTGGTCAACGAAGGCAGCTTCACCCGAGCCGCTGACCGCCTGGACACCTCGCCACAACTGGTCAGCAAATACGTGTCTCAGCTGGAGACGCACCTGGGCGTTCGGTTGCTGAACCGCACCACGCGCAGGCTCCACCTGACCGAAGCAGGCAGGCAATATTACCCGCGGGCCCAGCAGGTGCTCAGCGATATTGATGATCTGGAAAATCAGCTCGGCGACCTGCAAACCGAGGCCCAGGGCCTGCTGCGCATCAGTGCCCCGGTTTCTTTCGCCATTCGCCACATGCCGGCCCTGCTGACCGAGTTCCAGCGAATGCACCCCGCCGTGGGTATTGACCTGCAACTCAATGACCGGAAAGTCGACATAGTCGAGGAAGGCTTCGATATCGCGCTGCGCATCGGCCGCCTGCAAAGCTCTTCCCTGATCGCCAAGCGGGTGGCGCCGGTGCGGCTGGTGCTGTGTGCCTCTCCAGCTTATCTGGCACGATACGGCAGCCCCGGCAAACCGGAAGACCTCCGGGACCATCAGTACCTGCGCTACAGCTACATGGACCCGGATTCCAACCATCCCCCGCAGAAGTGGCTCCAGGACAACCGCAGTGACAACCTGCAGGGAATGGTCAGCAACAACGGCGACGTGCTTGTCGAGGCAGCCATTGCCGGGGCCGGGATTGCCCTGCAACCGACCTTTATCGCGGGCCCCGCCATTCAGGAAGGCAAGTTAACGATCGTCCTGCCGGAACATGAACCGGAGCCGCTGGGGCTATACGCCGTCTACGCTCACCGCCAGTTACTGGCAAGCAAGGTCCGCAGCTTCATCGACTTCATCGACGGCTATTTTGGTGATCCGCCCTATTGGGACAGGTTTGAGTAGCTGCAATGCACCGTCAATCAAAAGACGCGCGGATATACACCGAGCACAACGTCATTGGACATTTTCAAGTTGTTGGAAAGCGGATATTTAAGGAGATTCTGAGATATTTGCGGGGATCAACCTGGAGCGGGCGATGGGAATCGAACCCACGTCGTAGGCTTGGGAAGCCTCTGCTCTACCATTGAGCTACGCCCGCCTGCATAATGATTGCCACAGCAATATAAGCCCGGGCCCTGCGTTCGGGCAAGCCCCTTTGGTCTGGAGTCTGATGGATCCCACACTTACCCTGATTGGCGCCTTGATGCTGGTGATCAGCATCGTTCTCAGCCCGCTTTCCAGCCGCGTTGGCATGCCCGTGCTGCTGATCTTCCTGGTCGTGGGCATGATGATGGGGGAGGACGGCCCGGGTGGTATCGAATTCGACAACTTCGAGCTGGCCTTCCTGATCGCCAATCTGGCGCTGGGTGTGATTCTGCTGGATGGCGGCATGCGTACCCGGGTGGAAACGTTCCGGGTAGGTCTGCGGCCGGCACTGGTACTGGCCACCCTTGGCGTTGGCCTGACCGCCGGTGGCGCCGCACTGGTTGCCTGGTGGGTGTTCGACCTGCACTGGCTGATGGCTTTGCTGGTCGGCGCCATTATTTCCTCCACCGATGCCGCCGCCGTCTTCTCACTACTCCAGGGCCGGGGCCTGCATCTGAACGAGCGGGTCAGCGCCACGCTGGAAATCGAATCCGGCAGTAACGACCCCATGGCCATTTTCCTGACTCTGCTGCTGGTTACCCTGATTGGCAGTTACGAAGAGGGGGCATTGGCCAAAGGCCTGATGATGCTGGTACAGCAGTTCGGCATCGGCACGGTGGCCGGCCTCCTTGGTGGCTTTGCCGTGGTTCAGCTGGTCAACCGGATACGACTGACCCCGTCGCTTTACCCGCTGCTGGTAGCCGCTGCCGGCATCGCCGTGTTCTCCTCAACCAACGCCATCGGCGGCAGTGGCTTTCTGGCGATTTACCTCACCGGGGTGGTGATTGGTAACCGGCATGTTCGGATGATGCCGATGATTCTTCAGGTGCATGATGGCCTGGCCTGGCTGGCACAGCTTTGCCTGTTCCTGATGCTGGGCCTGCTGGTTAATCCATCGGATCTGGTGCCGCTGGCCGGTGGCGGTCTGATTCTGGCACTGGCGCTGATTTTCGTGATCCGGCCGGCCACCGTGCTACTCACGCTTTGGCCTTTCGCGTTCAATCGGCGGGAGTTGGGGTTTATCAGCTGGGTGGGCCTGCGTGGCGCAGTGCCGATCGTGCTCGCCCTGTTTCCGATTATTGCAGACCTTCCGGATGCCCAACTGGTGTTCCATGCCGCCTTCTTTATTGTGCTGGTATCGCTGCTGGTACAGGGCACCACCATGGCACCATTGGCGCGCAAACTGAAACTGGAGGTGCCTGCAGGGGAAGATCCGTACCGCAGGCTACCTCTGGATGTGCCTGCCGCAGGTGATCACGAACTGATGCTGTTTCCGCTGCGCGGCAAGAATTGGGAAAGCCCCCGGGCCCTCGGCCAGCTCAGGCTACCCGACAATACCGCCGTTGCCGGTATCTTCCGGGATCGCAAATGCCTGCAACCGACCCGGGAACTGGAAGTTGCCTCAGGCGATGTGGTGGCCATGTTTGCCACGCCAGCCTTGCTGCCGGATCTTGGCAAGGCCCTTAGCGGCAGGCAGGCGCCGAAGCATCTGGCAGAACGGGCATTCTTCGGGGATTTTGTGCTCAATGGCGATGCCCTGCTGGGGGATGTTGAACAGGTGTACGGCATCGAATTTGACGAGCTGCCGCCCGAACTCTCCCTGGCTGAGTGTTTTGCCAGGCGTACCAAGGGCCACCCGGTGGTTGGTGACAAGGTTGTGCTGGGGCCCGTTACCCTGGTCGCCAGGGCCACCGACGCTGACCGGGTGACCAAAGTAGGCATGAAAATGGATTCCTGAATGGGATCCCGGTCAAGAAAAGCCAAACTCTGTAACAGAACCCCTTATCACCCCGTTACCAGGCTATGGTATAAACAGCATGAACAAAGTTTAACCATTTACCGATTTGTGCGAGTTTCATGATTGTTCGAGTTCTACTGACCATCGCCCTGATTGCCTCCCCTCTGATGGCGTCAACCTCTGAGCTTCTGGCCCGGGCCGACACCCGCATGATGCCGAGCCCACCGGAACCGGCGTTAATGGAAGGCCTGCTGGAGATTACCCAGGTACTGGTCAACAAAGGAGAACGTCGCCTTTACCTGCTCAGCGGTGATGAAACCGTACGCCAGTACCGGATCTCCCTCGGCGACAATCCCGTCGGCCACAAGCTGTACGAGGGGGATGAACGCACACCCGAGGGTGACTATGTACTGGACTGGCGCAATGCCAGCAGCGACTTCTATAAATCCATCCACATTTCCTACCCCAGCCCCCGCGACCGGGAACTGGCTGAAGCCTGGGGTCTTGATCCCGGCGGCAGCATCATGATCCATGGCCTGCCCAACAATGCCGGCGACATGGCCTTTGCCTACACCGGGCTGGACTGGACCAATGGCTGCATTGCAGTGAGCAACGAAGCCATGGATGAAATCTGGCAACTGGTCCAGAATGGAACCCCCATCCGCATCGTTCCGTGATTCGTTCTGCTTGGTGACAACGCCATGAAAGCCGGATTAAGTTGTTGTCATAAGCTAAGAAAATTTACGTATCCTTAGTTAACATTTTGTCTCTGAGTGTTTTACACTGTTTAACGACTCCGGTAGTCACTGCCTATCGGGCCTAGCAGAAGGGAGCTGTCTGACCGGCTTCCGGATCACAGGAAATAAAACGACCAATAAGGGGATTTACAATGCGTAAACTGACGATCGCCGGGTTTGCACTGGCTACTGCTCTGACTGCAGGTTGTGCCACTACTGAACAAGCTGCTATCGACGAAGCAAATGCAACTGCCAGCTCCGCTGAGCAGACTGCCAACAACGCCCTGAACACAGCTAACAGCGCCGCCAGCAGTGCACGCACTGCCCAGCAGACTGCTGAAGAAGCTCTGGCTGCAGCCCGTGCTGCCCAGAAAGCTGCTGACGAAGCAAACGAGCGCGCCAAGCGTATGCTCGAGCGTGCCAGCCAGAAGTAAGGCTGTCAGCTAGCAAAAAAGGCCGGTTAATCCGGCCTTTTTTGTGGCTGTCTGCCCCCCCCGGCTTTACTGGTCTGGTTTGTCCGGCCCTTTGTTAGCCGACTGGTTGTCCAGGAAGTTCTTGATCATATCCATCGGCAGTGGGAAAACAATGGTCGATGAGTTGGTGTTGCTCATATCCGCCAAGGTCTGCAGATAACGCAACTGCATAGCCCCCGAGTTCGCCGACATGACTTCTGCTGCCTCCACCAGTTTCTTCGACGCCTGAAGCTCGCCTTCAGCGTGGATAACCTTGGCCCGGCGCTCCCGCTCGGCTTCCGCCTGACGGGCGATGGCGCGGATCATGGATTCGTTCAGATCCACATGCTTGATTTCCACATTCGCCACCTTGATACCCCATTCTTCGGTCTGGGCATCAATGATCTCCTGAATGTCGGCGTTCAGCTTGTCCCGTTCGGATAACATCTCGTCCAGGTCGTGCTTGCCCAGTACAGATCGCAGTGTCGTCTGGGCCAACTGGCTGGTAGCGGCACCATAATCTTCAACCCGGATAATGGCTTTTTCCGGATCCACCACCCGGAAGTACAGCACCGCATTTACCCGCACGGTAACGTTGTCTTTGGAGATCACGTCCTGGCTGGGGACATCCAGGGTGATCACCCGAAGGTCAACTCGCACAATCTGCTGGATACCGGGAATGACGATGATCAGTCCCGGGCCTTTCACGCCCTGGAACCGACCCAGAAAAAAGACCACGCCACGCTCGTATTCCGGCAGGATCTTGATTGCTGACCCCAGGATCAGCAGCAGCACCACCGTCGGTGCAATATAGGGAATAATGTCACCGAGATTCATACGGCCTCCTTGATTTGCCGTTGATGTTTAATCTGTGCGCTCTGCCGGTTCGTCGTTGCCGGGCTCCACCAGCAGAGTCAGGCCGTCCATACCATTTACCCGCACTTGCGATCGGGCGGCAATGGCCACCTGACTCCGGGCGTTCCAGCGTTCGCCGCTGACCCGTACATGGCCCGCGTAGGCATCATACGTGGGGACAAAATCATCCAGTGCCATACCGTGCTCGTGGACCAGCTGCTCACTACCCGAGACCGGGTGGCGCCGCCGAAGACCGATGAACCGGGTAACGGTCCAGAGAATAAAGCCCCCAGCCACCACCGCCGTGCCACCAATCGTGGGCAGCGAAATGTCCTGATGGCTGCCGTCCATCAGGATGACGGAGCCAGTGACAAACGCCACGATGCCACCGATGCCGAGGATGCCGAAACTGGGCACAAACGCCTCGCCGACAATGAAGGCCAGCCCCAACAGGATCAGCGCCAGGCCCGCGTAATTCACCGACAATACCTGGAAGGCGAACAGGGCCAGAATCAGACTGATTGCGCCAATCACCCCAGGCACTACGGCGCCGGGATTGGCCAGTTCGAAAAGAATGCCGTAAAAACCGATGATCATCAGGAAATAGGCCACATTCGGGTCAGTAATCACCGACAGCAGTTTGGTGCGCCAGTCCGGCTCGGCCCGCACCAATTCCAGTTGCGCGGTTTCCAGTACCCGATCACCGGCGGCCATGCGCACAGTGCGACCATCAATTTCGCTTAACAACGCCCGGAGGTTCGGCACCACCACGTCCACCACGTTACGCTCAAGGGCTTCGGTAGCCCCGAGATTGACCGCCTCCCGAACCGCCTCTTCCGCCCAGTCGGCATTACGACCGTGGCGCTCTGCCAGGCCGCGGATGTAGCTCACGGCATCTTCCAGTACCTTGCGCTCCATAGCAGTGTCGCCACGACGTTTGTCGGCCGATTCGCTCTGGTCGGTGTCCTCCGAAGATTCTTCAGGGGCAGATTCAGAAGGGGACTCAGGTTCTGTGGAGCCGGGCAGGCCACCCATTTGCACGGGTGTGGCTGAGCCAAGGTTGGTGGCCGGAGCCATGGCGGCAATGTGGCTGCCGTAGAGGATATAGGTACCGGCACTGGCCGCCCGGGCACCCTGGGGTGAAACGTAGGTCGCCACCGGCACATCGGAAGCGAGAATGGTCTTGATGATTTCCCGCATGGAATCCATCAAACCGCCCGGGGTGTCCATTTCAATCACCACCAGGCCGGCGCTTTCCCGCTCCGCCCGGCGAATACCGCGGGTCACATAATCCATGGTGGCCGGGCCAATCGCACCTTCAACCGAAAGCACCAGGGCCTGACGGGGCGATTCCTGTTGCGCAAAGACTTTCAGGGAAAGACTGAACAGGGCCAGCAAGGCTCCGGCTACAAACACCAGCGCCCAGAGCTTTACTCTGGGGGTGAGTGTCGATGTCCTGAAGTGGCTTGCACGCATCTCAACCTCCCACGGGAGTGATCAGAACAGCTTTGCCAGAACCGACTCCGGTAACCGCCTTAGCACAAAACCGATCGGGGCCCAGGGCCAGGCGGGCACAAAATGCTCGGCTTTTCCGGCTTCTATGGCTTTCACCATAGCACGACAGCCGGTTTGTGCGTCGACGATGAACGGTGTGTTTTTCACCTTCTCATTGATTTCAGTGCGAATATAGCCCGGATACAGGGTAGTCACACGGATCGGGGACCGGCGTTTTTTCAACTCGATGCGCAGTCCTTCACAGAGTGCTGCCAACCCGGCCTTGGTGGCGGCATAGGTGGTAACGTTGCCCGGCATACCGCGCACTGCCGTTACCGATGATACGGCCACCAGGTGGCCCCGGTTCTGTTCCCTGAAAATTTCCATCGCCGCTTCAATCTGGGCGAGGGCGGCGACAAAGTTGGTTTCTGCGGTCTGCCGGTTAGCATCAAAGCGCCCGGTTCCGAGTGGCTGGCCCTTACCGATACCGGCATTCACAATAATCCGGTCCAGTGCTCCAAAGTGCGCCTGAAAAGCCCGGAACACCTCCTGCACCTGAACATGATCATTCACGTCGAGTGCCATCACCTGAATCCGGATACCCGGATACTGCTGTTCAAGCTCCGCTTTCAGCACCTCGAGCCGCTCAGTTCTTCGGGCGCAGAGCGCCAGGTTATCTCCGCGGGCGGCAAACTCTCGGGCCATGCCCTCGCCAAGGCCAGAACTGGCGCCGGTGATCAGAATGCTCCTGCTCATTGCGGTGTTCCTTTACCGGGGGGACTAGAAATACAGGGTCTGTTCCGGCTTGCCCTGTTTCTCGGATTCTGCGGGTTCAACCGAGTCCTCGGATGCCATCCGGGTCAGCTTTTCGCCGACCATGGTGGGCAGACCATCGGCCTGATCCACCGCCAGCTCAATGGAACGGCGGCGAAGATCCACATCCGGATGCTGCTGGCGGAAGCTCTCTACTTTTTCAAATACCTGAGCCCACAAGCGCTCCCGGTCGCGGGCCGAATAGTCCTCATGGGGCCGATGCACTTCCAGCCACACCTCACCACCGGCCATACCGATCTTGACCGGCTCACGAATCACCTGAACCGGCGTGCCTTTCTCCACCTGATAGACAAACCGTGAAATATCTTCGTTGTACATGCGGAAACAGCCGTGACTGACCGGCATACCGACACCGAACTGTTTGTTGGTGCCGTGAATGAGGTAGCCTTTCTCGCTCAGCATGAGGGCATGGGTACCCAGGGGATTGCCCGGGCCTGGCGGGATCATTTTCGGCAGATAGTCTCCCGACGCCTCATATTCGGCCCGAATGCTCGCTGGCGGGTACCAGGCCGGGGACTCCAGTGGCATGGTTACTTTGGCATTGGTCAGCGGCGACGGGTTTTCCTCGGTGCCCACACCAACCGGGTACACCTGCACCCCGCCATCAGGTGTAAAGTAATACAGCCGGTATTCAGCCAGATTAATCACGATGCCCTCGCGCTCAACATCCGGCAACACATACATGCGGGGCAGAGTAATCATGGTGCCTTCGCCCGGCAGCCAGGGATCAATACCGGGATTGGCCTTCACCAACTCCAGGTACCCCAGGGCCAACTTGTTACCAATGCCGGCAAAGGTGTCCTCATAGACGGTATTGAACACCTGCAGTTCTCCGGCCAGGTCACCGTCGGGCTGAAAGGTAGGAACCCGCGGGGAGCGGTCCGGCGCCTGTTCTGATGCCTCCGGCCCGTTTGTGTCCCGGGCGGCCTGCACTGAGGAAAACGGCCACAGCAGACTGACACCAATGACAACAAGCAACCAGCTTTTCCACCGCATAAGATTGGGTTCCCGTAACAACATTTCTCACTCTCAATGACCGGCGTCCGGCTCAGGAGTTCATTACCGTGGCCCAGACCGTCACCACGGCCAGGGCCACAAACAGAATACTCGCACTGATTCGCGCCATGGCCAGTGGCAGGCGTTCCATCAGCCAGCGACCCGCCATGATAACCGGCACATTGGCCAACAGCATACCCACCGTTGTACCCATGATAACCCAGAACGTGTCGGTATACCGTGCGGCCAGGACCACCGTGGCAATCTGGGTTTTATCACCAATTTCCGCCAGGAAGAACATGATGGTCGTGGCCATGAAGGCACCCATACCCAGGAATTTCGAGTCCTCCGAATCATCCTTGTCTGGAATCAACAGCCACAGGGCAATGGCAACAAAGCTGACGGCCAGGATCCAGGGCAGCCAGGCTTCCGGAATCCATTGCGCAACCCAGGCGCCCAGCCAGGCGGACAGGGCATGGTTAAGCACGGTAGCAATCAGAATCCCGAGGATGATAGGGGTACGTTTGGCGTATCTGGCAACCAGAAAGAGAGACAACAGCTGGGTTTTATCGCCAATTTCAGCGATGGCAACGGCAAGCGTCGAAGCGAGAAAAGCATCCATTCAGCAGAACCTCAGGGCGGAGACAATTCAGACATGAGACAGCCCACCTTCCGCCCATTGGAGGTGATCTGCCTCAGGTCTTGCCAATTCCTGTTCAGGAACACGATGGCCATGCAGATTGAGCTGCAAGTATGTTGACCACCGTCTGCCCCGGATCACCGGTGCAGAGGCTACTCCCCCGAAGGTGCGGCCATAGTAATGAATAGCGGCAAACAAGGCAACTCCCGGCCTCAGGCCCGCATTTTCCAGATCGGCACCGCCGCCAGCGCCACGCATACCGCAACCAGCCACCAGGCCGAGGCAAAGGCTGAAACGGTTGGCAGCCCGCCTTCGTGTTCGCCGAACTCGATGGTGAGGGCAACGATATTCACCCCGAGCGCACCACCCAGCTGACGGGCGAAATTGATCGTACTGGAACCTGCACCCAGCTGTTCCGGCGCGAGCGGGTTCAGAGCTCCCGTCGACAGCGCCGGCAACATAAAGCCTATACCGATTCGGCCCACAACTGCCCACAATGCCAGCCAGACAAACCCGACCAGCGCCCCGGTAGCGGCAAACAACACAGCCGAGCAGGCAAACATGGCAATACCAAACAGTACCAGCCCCCGGGCACTGCGTTTGTCGGCAAGCCTGCCAGCCACGGGGAACACCATCCCCAGCACAATACCTGCCGGTAACATCAGCACGCCCGCCTCCGTAGCCGAAAAACCCAGGGAAGTCTGTACGAATAGCGGGATCAGGTAAGTGGAACCGAACAGCGCCAGGCCCAGCGCCATAGCGCCCAGGGTTGCATACAGAAAAACCGGCTCCCGCAGCAACGCCAGCCGGATAAGCGGATGGGCTGTGCGGCGTTCATGTACGATAAATCCAGTAATCAGACTCGCAGCCAACGCGCCCTGCCAGGCAATACGCACAGAGTCGCCGGGCCAGTCCTGCAGACGGTTAAGCGTTTCCAGGGTGACAGCAACCGCGGCCCCCAGCAGAACCATACCGGACAGATCGAACATGTAGGGAGCCGGACGGGACCGTGGTGACGGCAGAAAGCGCAAGGCCATCCACACACCCAGCAAGGTGACCGGAGCCGGGGCAAACATGACCCAGCGCCAGTGGAACTGATCCACCAGAAAACCACCGAGGACCGGACCCAGAGCCGGCGCAAGAATCACACCCATACCATAGATGCCCATGGCGCGGCCGCGCTGGTCAGCCGGAAAAATCCGGAACACCAGATACATGCCCATGGGCTGCATCAACCCGGCCATGGCCCCTTGCCCAATCCGGGCGGCAATCAACAATTCCGGCGTGGGCGCGAAGCCACCGGCAAGGGAAATCAGCGTGAACATGGCCATGGCGGCACTGAGGGTCTTGCGGACACCGAAGCGGTCCAGCAGCCACGCCGAAGCCAGCATGGTGGTGGTCATGGCGGCAATGAAACCGGTCGCCAGCCAGTGAACCTGGCCCTGGCGGATACCGAACTCCACCATGATATCGTGCAGGGCAACGTTGACCACCGTGGCACTGAGCACCGTGGCCATGGTGCCGAGCACCACGGTAAGCACCGCCAGCCAGCGCCAGCGGTCACCATATCGGGCCCGCAGGCCCTCTACGGATTGATCAGCCAAGGCTCACTTCTGCTTCTCGGCGTTTTCCATGATCTTGTGGAAAACCTTGAGCGATGCCTCAATGTCTTTGTCGGAAATGCCGTCAAGCATCTCCTCGCGGAGCGTGGCCGCTCGCTCTGACAACTCATCCATGAACTCGACACCGGCCTTGGTCAGGTGAAGGCGACGGGCGCGACGATCGTTGGGGCATGGGCGGCGCTCAATCAGCCCCTGTTGCTCGAGGCTGTCCAGCAAACGTACCAGGGTCGGGTTTTCAATGGCCATCAGGCTGGCCAGTTCACGCTGGGTCAGGCCTTCACCACCTTGCTGCAGATACACCATGGTGCTCCAACGCGCCTGGGTAACACCCAGATCTTTCAGGCGTTCATCGAGCATTTTGCGCCAGCGGCGGGTTACCCGGGCAACGGCAAACGGAAACTGATCTCTCATGGTTCATTACTCCTGATGGTGATCCGGCATGGGACAAGCAAACGCCACCCCGAAAACCGACAAAAGACTTACCTTATTGGAAATTCACCAATAGTAAGCTAACCATTGAAATAAAAACAGATGTGAAGACAAAAATATAATTGGGGAAAACCGAAAGCTGCGTCAACCGGCCTGACGCAGCTCCTCCTGCATTTCTTCCACTTCCGGTGATTCGTGAAACTCGGTGTTCCGGGGATCCATCTCGGTCAGCACCGGTGAGGTTTCCGGCATGGCCGGAACGAAATGCTCCTGCTCGTCCACCGGAACATCCTCGGTGTGGCTGATGCGGTAGCTGGTAATCACCCCCAATACCAGCAGGAAACCGGCATTGCCATAGAACAGACCGGCCGGACCCAACAGGCTGATCAGCTTGGCCATGGCAATTGGGCCGATGACACTGCCAATACCATAGCTCAGCAGCAAGGTCGCGCTGGCGGAGACTATCCGGTTGCTGTCCATACGGTCGTTGGTGATCGCCACTGCGATTGGATAGATGGTGGCCGAAAGGCCGGTAAACAACCCCACCAACAAGGTCAACAACGCCAGGTTGCTCGCACCGAACACCGCGACACCGCCCGCGGAAGCCGAGGCGGCCATCGCCACCCAGAACATGACCCTGCGCCGGTCAAAGCGGTCGCACAGCCGTCCCAGCGGCCAGGCCAGAAGCATGGCCGCCACAATCGCGCTGGCCATAAAGGTAGAGGTGCGCGCCACATCCAGGCCAACCAGCGTGGCGTAAACCGGCCCAAGGGCATAGAAGCCACCGATCATCACCCCACAGATCAGCGCCCCGGCAACGCCCGAAAACGATTCGCGCGCCAGCTTGAACACCGACATGCGGCTGGCCTGTTCAATAACCGGCGCCTCCATCCGGGTCAAAGACAACGGAATCAATGCCAGCGTCAGCAACATGGCCGCCAGCGAGAACGGCAGGAAGTTGGCCGGGTCACCGACATTGACAATCAACTGGCCGCCGGCGGCCGAAAGATAGAAGACAATCTGATAGACCGCGAAGAGTGCGCCGCGATTGGCGTTGGTGGCCCGACTGGAAAACCAGCTCTCAATGACCACCAGCACCCCGGCAATACTGAACCCGGACAGCACCCGCAGCACGGCCCAGAACACCATGGAAATAGCCATCGGATACATCAGTGCGGTGACCGCCGCCATGGCTGCGAACACCGCAAAGGCACGGATGTGACCCACCCGGCCAATAATCTTGTGCACATACAAGGTGCCAAGCACAAAACCGATGGAGTAACACACCAGCACCCAGCCGATCACATCTGGCGAAATCTCTTCAATACTCAGGCGAATGCCCAACAGAGTCATCAGAAAGGCGTTGCCACTGACCAGAAGGACAATACTGAGTATCAGCGCTGATAAAGACGCAACCATTCGGGTCATCGGAATTCTGCCTGTCGCGATTACAGTGGGTAACAAAAAGAAAAGATAACAACATTATAGATTGTCTGCTGGCGAGCATTTAACCAACCTCTTTATAGCCGCGCCACTAGGGAGTTGCCGAGACCCCGAGCCCGCACTGGCAGGCCGTTTGACAATGTTTTACATTAATGGGTCGTAACAGACCCGATTGGCGGGAGCAGGTAACATATTTGCCATGCAATCTACTGGACCGTGAGCGCCTGGCTATGAAGAAAACGGACTGGCCCATTCGTTGGGATTTACTGCTTCGCTATCGCCTGATCGAGATTATCGCCCTGTGGGAGGGTCGGCTGACCACCAACCATATCTGTCACAGCTTTGGTATCGGTCGACAGCAGGCTTCCAAGGACATCAATACTTATCTTCGTGAACTGGCTCCCGGCAATCTGGTCTACGACCGGCACCTGAAAGGCTATGTCCCCTCTGCCAATTTCAAGCCGGTGGTCACCCGGGGCGCCGTATCCGAGTATCAGGATCTTCTGGCCCGCCAGCAGAATCTGAGTGATACCTTCTCCGATCTTGAACTGGGCCTGCCCGGCAACGCCGTCATCCCGGAGGCGGCCCGGCATATAGACCCGGAAGTTATGCGGGCCGTGGTGACCGCCACCCGTTATCATCGCCAGCTGAAGGCGAGCTACGTATCACTGAGCCGCCCGGAAGCCGCCGAGAGTGTGCTGGAACCCCACGCTCTGGTCAGTGCCGGCAACAGCTGGCACATTCGGGCCTGGTGCAGCGCCAACCGGGAATTCCGGGATTTCGCCCTGAGCCGCTTCCACGGCCGTATTGAGGCCCTGCGCCAGAAAGCCCGGCACAACGCCCAGCAGGATGACGACTGGCAGCGGCAGGTGACACTGGAGATCACCCCGGACCAGCGTCTGACCGAAGCCCAGCAAAAGATCATCGCCCGCGACTACGGCATGACCAATGGCCTGCTGCACATCGAAACCCGAGCCGCCCTGGCGCCCTATGTGCTGTCCCGACTGGGCATCACCTACGAAAACAGCCATCCAGACCCATTGGTTCAGCAGCTCGAACTGGCCAACCCGGACCAGCTCGGTTTTGGCAGCAAACGCGAGCGGGCACTCAAGGCGGTGGCCGGTCTCTGCTAGACTGGCCCCGTGACCAGACCGCTCCAGACCTTTACTGCCCTTCTTTGCCTCGGGCTTGTGTTATCGGCGACGCCACTCCAGGCGCAAGCCGATAACCGCTGTGGAGCTTCCGCCACGCCCATCCATCAGGTACAGGGCACCGGCAACCAATCCCCACTGATCGGCCAAACCGTGACCGTAGAAGGCATCCTTGTACTGGATGCCCGAAAACCTGGCGGCTTTTCCGGCTTCTATCTGCAGCAGGCCGATCACCAGACCGATGACAATCCAGCCACCTCCGAAGCACTGTTTGTCTATACCCGCAAAGCCGGTGGCAGCGTGGGTCAGCGGGTGCGGGTTACCGGCACTGTCAAGGAGTTTCACGGCCTGACCGAACTGGCACCGGTGCACAACCTTTCAGTATGCGGCCAGGCATCCCTGCCAGCGCTGATCAACGTATCGCTACCCTGGTCGCAACCACCCGAAAGCCTGGAAAACATGCGGGTGCGTTTCGATGAGCCCCTGACGGTCATCGATAACTACAACCTGGCCAGGTACGGCGAGCTGGCATTGGCGGCCAGCGATCAGGTGATTGCCACAGAACAGTTAGCGCCAGGTCCGGCTGCCCGCACACTGGAACAGCAAAACCTGGCGCAACGGATAACCCTGGACGATGGCCTGGGCAAGCAAAACCCGACGCCGGTGCCCTGGCTATCAGAACGCGATACCGTTCGGGCCGGCGATATCGTGTCAGAACTGGAGGGCGTACTGGATTACCGCTTTGGCCAGTGGCGGGTTCAACCGGGCGCTGTACCACGTTTCCAGGCCCGTAACCCCAGACCACAAGCGCCGACCAAATCAACGGACAGTATCCGGATCATGACCCTGAACCTGCAGAACTACTTCAATGGCGACGGGCAGGGCAAGGGCTTTCCCACGCCACGGGGCGCATCATCGCTCGAGCAGTTTCAGACCCAGAACCGTAAACTCGCCCGAACCATCCAGGACGCGCACCCCGACATCCTTGCCGTGACCGAACTGGAAAATGACGGCTACGGCCCAGACAGTGCGGCGGCTGGCCTGGCCCGGACGCTCGGCGCTGATTGGGCAGTCGTACAGACGCCGGGCAGGGACGGCAACGATGCCATCCGCACTGCCTTGCTGTATCGGGAATCCCGGGTCCGCCCCACTAGCCCGGCTTACAGGCCCGGACCAGGCGAACTTCCAGGCGCGTCCCGCCCGCCACTCGCCCAGGCATTCCGTGCCCGGGGAAGCGAGCTGACGTTCTGGGTGGTGGTACCACATCTGAAATCAAAATCCTGCCGGCATGCAGCGGCCCGAGAACAGGATCAGGGCGACGGGCAGGGCTGCTACAACCGGCAGCGGACCCTCAGCGCCAACGCTATCGTGATCTGGCTCCAGGCACTGGCCGGAGATCCCGAAACCACACCCGTACTGATCACTGGCGATCTCAATAGCTATGCCCGCGAGGCGCCGGTCGAACAGTTCCAGGAAGCCGGTTTCACCAGCCTGGTACACCAGTATCACCCTTGCTTGCCAATGCAGTGCGAGCACTATACCTACCGGTACCAGGGCCAGAAAGGTACCCTTGATTACGCGCTTGCCAGCCCGGCACTGATGCCTTGGGTTGAGCGGGCGCAAACCTGGAACATCAACGCCGATGAGCCCCGGGCGCTGAGCTACCATCAGACCCCGGATCAGTCGGGCCCGTGGCGATCGTCTGACCACAATCCCGTGCTGACCGATCTGAACCTCAGCCCCACCCGCTGACTTGCTGCACCGCCTCCGGAGTCCGGCAGCCGGGCAATAGCGCACGGCTCGTGCCGCGTTAAACTGACAAGGCATTCACAGTAATGAGGTGTGCCCGTGGCATCGATCCCTGTACCCGATCTCTGGCCCATAGCCCGAACCGGACAACGCTGGCTACTCAGAGCCAAACGCCGGGAAGCCGGTGTGGACGGTCATCGCATGATTTTTCTGGAACGCGGCCGGCCCGGTCCGGGGCGTCCGACCCTGGTGCTTATCCATGGCTTTGCCTCCATGAAGGAGAACTGGGCGCTCTGGATGCAGAAGCTGCCTTCGGACTGGCATCTGCTGATTCCGGACCTGCCGGGGCTGGGCGAAAGCCAGTATCAGCCGGCGGCCAGCTATCGCTACGAACGCCAGGCAGAGCGGCTGAGGGATTGGCTGTCTGAATACCCGGGCGACAACCTGCATCTGGCGGGCAGTTCCATGGGCGGTGCCATTGCCGCAATCCTCGCCCATAAGCTGAACCAGCCACCCCGCTCGGTCACACTGCTCAATAGCGCCGGCATCCCGGAACACCCGGATGTGGATATCAACGCGCCCTTCAAGTCTGATCGCGATGCCATTCTTATTCCTGGCGACTGGGCCGGCGTTTACCGCATGTTCAACAGCGTCGGGAATGGCAAGCCCACGGTACCCGGACTGGCCATGACCGGTCTGCTGGGGCCTGACCTGCTCAAACGGCAAGCGTCGCTGCGGCACATTTTCAACGATATGCTGGCCGATGCCCTGGCGCCCGCGCGATTTCTTGGCCCAGACACTCCACCCCTGCAAGTGCAATGGGGTGATCGCGACGTGATCACACCAACCCGTTGCGTAGACTGGTTTCGTACCGCCACACCCAATGCTGAAGTTCACGTGTTCCCGGGTGTCGGCCACCTGCCCATGCTGGAACGCCCGGGCCAATCCGCCAGGGTGTTGCAGGAGTTTGTTCAACGACAGGTGAGATAAAGCAATTGGCCTCTCTGGCCCATTGACCCGTCAGCGAAGTCATGGGGCTCAACCGTGCAAAGCGCCATAATCGGTTCCAACGAGCTCCCTTACATAACAACAACACACGCTGACGAGGAACATCATGCGCGCCTCTGTTTCCAATTCTCAGGATCTGGGCATGCCGGCCATCTACCTGCATACCCTGGCCGAGCTGCTTCATACCATTGGTGTTGATGAACGGGACCTGATTCTGAGAGTCGGTCTGGATCCCACCCGGCTCAATTCCACCGAACTTCGGGTCAGCCAGGCCCAGGCCAGCGAGTTTGTGACCCGGGCCATCATTGAAAGTGGTGAGCCGGGGCTTGGCATTCTGCTGGCAAGGGAACTCAAGCTGCCCCTGCACGGTGCACTGGGTACCGCTGTCATGAGCAGCCGCACGCTGGCCGAGGCTCTGGAGCTGATGACCCGTTATCTCACCTTGCGGGCACCGCATCTGAAGGTAGAGAAGCGAGTCGCAGGCAGCAATGTCTGGTACGCGGTCAAATGCGATATCGAGCTAGGCCCATTGCAGGGATTCGTTCTGGATGCGGTGCTGTTCGGCTGCGTTTCCATGGGGGCACAACTCACTGGCAGCCCGGTGCCCGGAACGCAGGTTTTGCGCCGCGGCCCGGAACCCAATCACTTTCACCGGTTCCGACGCTCCATCGGGGTGCCGGTGGACTATGGTGCCAGTGAAGATGCTCTGGTGATTCCTGCCAGCCAGCTCAATCTGCCGGTGCAGTTCAGTAACGATCAGTTGGCGGTCAGTTCGCGGGAACAATGCGAAACGGCACTGAAACAGCTAAAAGAAGATGCCGGGTTTGCCTGCCGTGTTCGACGGGTGATCGAAACCAGCCACCCGTTTCCGCCAAAACTGGCCCGGGTGGCCTCCACCCTGTATGTTTCAGAGCGCACCCTGAAACGCCGGCTGCAGGAAGAAGAAGCCAGCTTCCAGGCCCTGGTGGACCAGGTGCGCCTGGAGCGCGCGCGGGATCTGCTGGCCAGCACCACCATGAATCTGAGCCAGATTGCCGACAGCCTGGGCTATGCCGACGCCGCCAATTTTACCCGGGCGTTCAAACGCTGGACGGGGCTGAGCCCCAGCCACTTTCGCAACCGGGAACTGCAGACCGCGGAAACCGCCTGACTCAGTCGATGCCCAGAATCTTGTGCATCTGCAAGGTTAACCGCCATTGCGGATGCGCCAGGCAGTAGTCCGTGGCTTTGCGGGTATTGCTTTGCTTGATGGCATCCGGCCCACCCTCCGGCACAGACGGTGAGGCCATGGGTGACAGGAAGTAATGCCTCGCCTGGATGTGCAGAAATCGCTCCGGTGGCGCCAGCGGCTGCGGGTAGACCAGCTTCAGCTCATCACACTCGGCAATGACCACCTCGGCATCGGCTTTCGGGCTGACACACAGCCAGTCGATACCTTCGGGCGCAGGCAATGTGCCATTGGTTTCCACCCCAACCTCAAACCCGGCCCGGTGAAAGGCCCTGATCAAAGGCTCATCCAGTTGCAGCAGAGGCTCACCACCGGTACAGACCACATAGGGCCGGCCAGGAGCATCGGGCCACAGTGACCGGATATGGGCGGCCAGGGCCTCCGGGGTGTCGAAGCGGCCGCCATTCTGGCCATCGGTACCGACAAAATCTGTGTCGCAGAAATTGCACACCGCATTCGCCCGGTCTTTCTCACGCCCCGTCCAGAGATTGCATTTGCTGAACCGGCAGAACACCGCCGCGCGTCCAGCCTGGGCGCCCTCACCCTGGAGCGTGTAAAAGGCTTCCTTGACGCGGTACATCAGGCAAGACGCTCGTAGGTCAGTGGATCGGTGACGCCGTTGGCGGCAAAGGCCTCCAGCCGCTCGACGCAGGAACCACAACGTCCGCACGCCTTGTCGCGGCCGTTGTAGCAGGTCCAGGTCTGGCTGTAATCGAGGCCCAGCTTGAGCCCTTCAGCCAGGATCTGGCCCTTGTCCATGGCCATAAAGGGTGCCTCAATGCCCACGGGCTCGTAGTTGGCCACCCGGCACACAGCATCCATTTTTTCAACAAACTCCGGCCGGCAATCCGGGTAAATGGCGTGGTCCCCGCCATGGGCTCCATACCAGACCGCGCCCGCCCCGGTAGTCACCGCATACCCGGTCGCCAGCGATAACAGGATCATGTTGCGATTGGGCACAACCGTGGCTTTCATGGTGTCTTCTTCATAATGGCCTTCAGGCACTTCGATGTCGGACGTCAGAGAAGAGCCGGACATCACCTCACTCATGGCACGGATATCAATCACTTTGTGGGGGATACCTTCAGCCCGGCAAACATCGGCGGCCACATCCAGTTCCCGCACGTGGCGCTGGCCATAGTTGAAGGACAGGGCATGTACCTTGAGCCCCCTGGCGCGGGCCAGGTGCAACAGTGTGAAAGAATCCATACCACCGGAATAGATAACGACAACGGAGTCAGTCATGAGGGGTCAGCACCAGTTTTTCAGAAGGGTGTGTCATCGGGCTTTTACAAAGCGTGGCCATATTGTAACAGTGACAAACCGAGTTGGGTTCGCGTCCTGGCAAGATCAGGGGTAAACTCGAAAGAAAACGACAAAGCACCAGCACCGATTCAATGAGCTCAGATTTCAGCCCGGCCTTTATTGACTTTGAGGCGTCCAGCCTCGACCTGATCGCCAGCTACCCGATTGAGGTAGGCATCTGCATGCCCGACGGGGCACTGCACAGCTGGCTGATTCAGCCCCATGTGCTCTGGCAGGACTGGTCTGAAAGCGCGGAAACCATTCACGGAATTTCACGGCAACGGCTGTTGCAGGAAGGCATGCCGGTTAGCGAGGTGGCTCAGCAATTAAACAAGTTGTTGCCGGAGCAGGTATTCTGTGACGCCTGGACTTTCGACAGCTTCTGGCTACACAGGCTATTCCGGGCCGCCGGTGAAGTTCCGGCGTTTCAACTGGAATCCATTTCCATGCTGCTCGACCCGGGCCAGGTACGCCACTGGTCAGGCATCCGCCAGCAGGTGATTGCCGAACTCGGGCTGCCCGTGCATCGGGCAGCCAACGATGCACTCATCCTGCACAAAACCTGGGAACGGGTTATTTGCCGGGGCGAAGCCGCAGTGCAATAACTTCCAGGCCATCTCGGATGGTATGGAGTGTCCAGTAGGTGGCCAGTGCCATCAGCGCGGCACCAGTAACCGTAAAGGACAGGTTCTCACCCACCACTTGCCCCTGCGCCATCACCAGATAAACGGCAACCGCGACAATCAGGGCAATCTCGACAATAAAATCAGAACGGAACTTGTTACGGGCAGGTCCGGGTTCTTCGGGCATTTTCTTCGGTTTCAACCTCTGGATATCAATTGGATAACTGGATGTATTGAGTGGTTGAATTATCGCCAAAGCCGCCATAAATGGCTGTACGAAGTAGTGGCTACGAACTTACCGAGATGGCAAAAAAAACGCAGCCCATCGGGCTGCGTAGAAAGGAGAGATCCATTCGATACCTGCCAGGCAGGTACCGCGGATTGCACAACGTAAAAACACGTGACAGGGAGAAGTATGAGGATTTCCCGCCGGTGCGTCTGTACGGGTTTGCCGAATGGGCTGGGCTATTGCAAACCGTCCAATTGCCTATACACTGATGACTGAACCGAATCCACAGAGCCGATATGACCAGGATGATTTCAAAGCACACCGTATACTCAGCCGCCGGTTGCCAGATTGGGCAGGCCGTGCGTGCCATGGTGAAAGACAGCTAACGGCTTTCGGTCAGTCCCGGGAGCCGTTGCGGCAACCGGGGCAGCTTCTCCGCCAGACCCCGGTTGCCTGTGAGGCTCCGGGGTTTTCTGTTTTTGCAGCCGCAAAACGACAAGGAGAACATCATGAGAAGACATCCGACATCACGTGCAGCGAACCAGCCCATGGCCAATCGTCAGGCTCCGATCAAGCGCCCGGAGAAGCTGCCGCTGCTGGATGCAATCTGCAAGAAACTCAATCAACGAGTCAACCTGGATGACGAGCAGCGGGTGCTGGGTCTGTACGAGCGGGGCTGGATTTTCAAAGGCGTACTCAGCAATCTGGACGGCGCCGAAGCCCGATATGTCCGGGCTCTTGCGACCCGCTACAACTCCTGGATTGCCCGCCAGGTAGCCTGATCAGGCTTGCCGTCACGACCGCAGGCTGGACCGGTCAATGATGCCGGTTCAGCCCATCCATCATCGACAGATCACCGCCATGGACCATGGCGTAGTTGTTCACCACATCGTAAATCTTTTCCTGGGAATAGGGCTTCACTACATAGCCATTGGCGCCGGCACTGATGGCACGTTGAATACTCTCAATGGAATCGTCTGCCGTGACCAGCACAATATGCTGGTTCTCCCGAACCTGTTTGAAACGGGTCATCAGTTCGTGACCGTTACCATCCGGCAGTCCCAGATCCAGCAGAATGATCTGGAACTCACTGGCCTCGAACGCCGCCCTGGCAGACGCAGCGTCCGCACATTCAGACACGCTGGTAGCACCGGCTTTGTAAAGCATGTCGACCAGACGCTCCCGCATCACCGGCTCATCTTCGACCACCAGTACTCTGAGATCACTCATTACACTCTCCTGTTCTGTGCCCTGGCTCAGTAGGTATCGTTGCCGGTTCGGCGCGGCAAGTCCAGAGGTGCGGGCCCGGGGCGGACATCAACCGGTTCATCACCGGTGGGCCCACCATGGTCACCGAAGGACGGTGGCGCGGTCACCCGGGTGAGAATATTGGCAATGCTAACTGCCGTTGTATAGAGGGAAATGGAGACAATCAGCAGTACCGGCTGCACAAAGGCCACAAAGCCCGGAATCTCCGCGTTCCCGGTCATACTCAGGATCAGGATGATGGCCGGCCCAAGGACCACGAACAGCGTCAGGGCAATAAAAAACACAATCCGCTCTTTGTAGCGCCCCAGATCGCGATTGGTCACCAACCCCAGCACAAATTTGCCGATAGCCAGGCCGGCCAGAATCGCCGCAGCAATACTCAGGTCGGGCCGCATCAGGGACTGGTACAGGTTGCCATCCCAGAGCCGCTGCATGGCAATGACAAGAAACGGAAACAGTACGAACAGTATGTCGGCGTATGTGCCATACATCATGCTCAGGGAATAATGTTCCTGTTTTTGGTTATCGCTCATTGGCCTGTTCCTTTGTGGTTTTCGACGACCTCTGGTGGCCCTCAAGGGCCCGGTCAATCATGGCGTTCAGGGTGGTCAGTTCCTGTCGAATCATCCCCCTCTCTCCGGGGCTTGAGCGTACACATCGCTCAAGTATCCCTGCCTGTTCTGTCATCAACGGATAGCCCATGGCACCGGCGGTGCCCTTGATCTGATGGCTCTCGGACTGCAATTGCTGCAACTGTCCCTGGGCCAGCGCGGCTTCCATGCGCCGCTTTCGCTCAGCCAGGCTATCGAGGAAACGGTTCACCAGCGGACCAATGTCATCGTCAACCGCCTCGCCGACCCATTGTTCCACCGGCAGATAGCGATCCAGCAGGGCCTGCAGGTGGGCATGGTCAATGGGCTTGTTCAGCACCCCGTCGCAACCGGCCTCCAGCAAGGCTTCATTCTCTGCCTGATCACCAGCGGTAAAGGCAATGATCGGCCGCCGGAAGCCCGCCTGGCGCAAAAGCCGGGTGGCCGCAACGCCGTCCATGCCGGGCATGTGGCGATCCATAAGCACCAGTTTCACGGTTTCCGACAGGGCCCGGCGAACCGCCTCTTCCCCATTGGTCACCAGCAAGGGCTCTGCGCCGGTGCGGCGGAGCATCCGCTCCACCAGCCCACGGTTATCATCGTTGTCTTCGGCCACCAGCACCTTGCCGCTGTACCGGTGCCCCGAACCCACCGCCGTTTCCGCCGACAACGCCAGGTAACGGGCCAATACCTCGTAAAAGCGCTGCTTGTCGATGGGTTTGGCCAGGTGATCATTGCATCCCGCCAGACGATATTCAGCGATATCCTCGGCCATGACATTGGCCGTAAGCGCAACCACCGGGGTGTTAACACCTGCTTCCCGCAACGCCAGGGTGGCATCCCGGCCATTCATCACCGGCATCTGGATGTCCATCAGAATCAGATCGAAGTGCTCGCGGGTGGCGCGCTCCAGGGCTTCCGCGCCATTACTGACATGCACCAGCTCGGCACCGGTGCGCCCCACCAGCAACGACACCAGCCGGCGGTTTACATCGTTATCCTCGGCACAGAGGATGCGGCCCGACAACCGGGGCGCCATGACCATGGCAATGGCCCGGCGCCGCTGGCTGAATTCCGAGGCATCCCGCAGGAAATGAACCTGCGCGAGTTCACCGGTGCTGATGCACACTTCAAATTCACTGCCTTCACCATAGGTGCTGGACACCCGGATATCGCCGCCCAGCAGTTCCGCCAGCCTCCGGGATATACTGAGGCCGAGCCCCGTGCCGCCATACTGGCGGGAAATTGCGGTGCTGCCCTGGGCAAAGGGGTCAAACAGACGGTCCAGCTGTTCAGGCTTCATGCCAATCCCGGTATCCACCACCCGGGCGTAAAGCTTCTCGGCGCCCCGGTCACAGCGAATAATCAGGGAGATAGACCCATTTTCCGTGAACTTCAGGGCATTTCCGCACAAATTAATGATAATTTGTCGGTAACGGGTTGGATCGGTCCGGATCTTCTCGGGCAGGGGATAATCGCAGATGATACTGAAATCCAGGCCCTTTTCCCGGGCCCGGGGGGCGAAGAAGGCGCGGATTTCATCCAGTAACTCCGGCAGATTGACCGGCACCACATCAACATCCAGCTTGTTGGCGTCGATCTTTGAGTGGTCGAGAATATCGTTCACCAGCTCCAGCAGGTGACGCCCGCTGCGAACCACCGTTTCAGCACTGCTGCGTTTTTCAGTCTCGTTCAGGTCCGGGTCCAGCAGGGTTTCGCCATAACCGATGATGGCCGCCAGCGGGGTCCGGATTTCATGGCTCATATTGGCCAGGAACTGGCTCTTGGCCTGAGCGGAATTCCGCGCCAGCTCTTTCTCCAGCCGTTCCTGCTCCCGCTCCCGTTCAATCTGCAGGCGCTGATGGCTTTCTGTGGCGTCAATACAGGTGCCTTCGAGATGCATGGGCAGGCCCTCGGCATCATACACCGTGTGCAGGGAGATAGTGGCCCAGCGCTCCTCGCCCTGACGGGTCAGGTAACGGGCCTCAATCCCCTTGACCGTGCCCCGGGCTTCCAGTTGCTCAACCACCAGGCGCCGCAACCGCTCATCGGCAATGCAGGTTTCCAGCACATCCGGGTTTCGCACCAGCAGCTCGCGGCTGCTGCTGTAGCCCAGCAACTCGGCCATGGCCGGGTTGGCGGTCACAAACCGACGTTCCGGTGACATCTGGAACACGCCTTCAATGGCGTTATCAAACAGCGACTGGTAACGCCTCAGGTTTGCCAGAGCGCGCTGGTTCCAGGCCAGGGCCTCGCCCTGAACCTGCTTGATTCGGTCAGCCAGGGCAAAGGAAAACAGGATGATCTGGGCCGTCAGGCCGAACTGTGGCGAATAGCTGGTAAAGGTATTCAGCGGCAGGTAACCCATCACCGTCAGCGCATAGATACCAAACCCGATCAGGGCCAGGGTCCAGGCAAAGAAATAGGAGCGTGCTGCCGGGTTGTAATAGCGCCAGGACAGATAACTGACCACAATCAGAATGATACTGAGCAGAATCGAGCCGACCACAATCCATTCCATGGCCACCGAATAGGGCATGAAAAACGACAAACCAAAGGTGGTGACGACAGAGGTCAGACATAACCGGAGTACATGATCCAGATCGGGCGAGCGTTGCCGGGTTTCCAGCAGCGACCGGGCCATCAACAGGCCAAAGAACCAGGTCAGGATGATCTGGAAAGGCAGGTATTCCTTGTTGAGCAACGCAGGCCGGCTATCCAGCAACTGGACGCCGTGCACCTGTTCGGTACCGATGAAGACCGCCGCACACACCAGGTAGAGCACGTAGTAGATGTTGCTGCGCTCCCGCACCGATACCGCCACAAACAGGTTGTAGGCCAGGATAGCCAGGATGGCACCCAGCAACAGCCCGCGTACGGCTTCGTCGATGGAGACCTTTTCTATGTAACTGTCCGGATGCCAGAGGGTAATCGGCAGGCGGAAGGTGTTGGTGTTGGTAATACGCAGGAAAACCGAGGTGACGGTGTCTGGCGGCAATCTGAGCCGAAAGGTCGGGTTTGGCACCGCCAGGTCCCGATCGTCCCAGCTGTCCAGATACCCGGTCTGGCGTTGTTCTACCAGCTGACCATCCCGCACCAGATACACCCGAACGTCGTCCACCAGTGGCAGCGCCAGCTCCAGTATCCAGTCCGACCGCGAGGTTAAACGGCGGGTGCTCAGGTCGAAGCGGGTCCAGTAGGCGGAGCCGGTATAACCGAAGTTAAGCACGCCACCCTGGTGACGGGTCAGCGTGTCCTCGCCTGCGGCGCGAACCTCATCAATCGTCAGTGACTGCTGCGGATCTTCCAGGTACCAGAGGCACTCGCCCAGATCCGGAATGCTATCGGTGTTGTGATCCAGCATGATCTGCCCATCCCGGCAGGCATTCTGGGCCTGTGCCACAGATGGCAAAACCAGAACGGCCAGAAACAGGAGCAGAACCACCGTCCGCACCGGGATATGGGCAAACCGTTGCTGCAAAATGTGATCTCCGCGCGGGTAGCTGCGTGCTTTATCGTTTATTGTCAGCACTCGTCACTTTAGCCGTTCACACGCTTTTTCGCACCCCGGGGTCACCTGAAATGAGACATTCCTGCCTTTTTGCTGCTGTTTCACTCACGTTACTGACACTCAGCGGTTGTCGGGTAGACAGTGGCGGCGATTCCTCATCGACGTTGAATCCGGCCAGCAATGTTGATCTCACCTTCAGCACCTTTGACCTCGCGGATACAGACCGTGCCCCGAACACCCTGAGCAAAACCCGGTTTGCTGATTTCTATCCCGGTATCGAGCCGAACGGCGCGGACCAGACAGCGGAGTACCAGGCAACGGCTGCCGAAATCCGTCGCCATATCGACCGGTTTATCGGTGCCGAGCCCACCAGCGACGAAAAAAGCTACCGCAAGGTCCGTAACCCTCTCGATCTGATGAACCAGGTGATCAGCGTAGGGCGCGTCGATAATTTTGATGAAGGGCGGGACTATATCCGCAGGCGCATTGAAGCCGGTGAGTCAGGCACCTATAACTCCCGCTCCAATCAGGCCTCCATCCGATTTACCGATCAGGCTGCGGCCCTTGAAAACCGCCCTCTGAATGCCCGGGAATGGCGTTATCAGACCCTGGACTGGCGCTATCAGGCTGGCAGCGAAACCGGGCATGTTTATCGCACTATCCAGTACGTTGCCCGCAGCGTCGACGCCGAAGACCGGAATCAACAACCACAATTGCTGAGTGTTCTCGCAGGCTCAAGGTTCAAGGCAGCGTCATTCAGCGCGATTGGCTACAACCAGCCGGAATACGCAACGGCAGACTACGTGTCACGGGATTACGGCGGCATCGAACTGCGCCAGGAGTTCATCGGAACGACCCAGAAAGATACCTTGTATATTAAAAGTCCGGATCAGGCGGTCATTGATTTCAGCCGACACGGCTTCAATATGGAGGACGACAGCCCGGACTGTCTCCGCATTGAACTGGATTACGGCATGAGCAAGGTCCATCTGTTCGTCTCCAACGACGAACCGGCAAGAATTCCGGATCCAGAGGAAGATCCAGCCGATTACGAGAACGCCGATGACATTCCAACCGTCAGCAATCCGGCAAACTGTGCCAATCAGCCGGAAACGGAATTCCTGATGTCCTGGAATGCAGAATCAACACCTGACCGACAGTAGCAATCGTCTCTGCAGAACTGGGCCTGTTACAGGTCCCAGTTCTGCAGAAAGCCCTTTTTTCGGCAGATCATCCGTTCGTAGGTGGAAATCATGATGGCTGCGTGGGGGGCTTTGGTCAGGCGCAGGGTTTCAATACGACGCTCCAGGCGCTGTACCTCATCGCAGATCTGCTGTTGCACGTGGGAACGCACACTGTCGTGCTGATCAAGCTTGACGCTACGCTGCTCAGGCGGGGGAAATTGCGGCTTTTCCATAGTTAACCTCGTCCAATGAGTGTGGAAAACATCCTTATTGATTGATACCAAGTGTGCCGAACTGTCAGACAAAGTGCAATTACAATGAACAAGCTTTCACTTTTTTTGACAGATTCTGGCGTCAGGCCTTGAGCGCCAAGGCCTGACGCCTTAATGAAACGCTCAGGCGGCCACCAGTCTCCGCTGGTTTTCCGGCAACACCGGGAACTGTTTGCAGACAGTGTAGACGAAACGAGCCAGGGCTGGTAAGTGATGACCCACAATCGGAAAACCGGTGTTCAACAGGCTGACGGAAATGTCCCGGGCCGGGTCCGCCCAGCACAGTTTATTGATCAGCCCGACATGGCCAAACGCATAGCGGCTTTGCTGGCCCCAAAGGCCAACAGGATTGCTGCCCAGCATCATGCCGGCACTGAATCGCATGGGCACCAGCATGGTCCTGTCCATCTGCAGTGAGCCAAATTGCTGGATGGCACGGCGAACCGTGAGTTCACTGCAGATGCGCTTGCCATCCCAACTGCCACCATTGAGCATCATCTGAAAGAAGCGCCCCATTTCTTCGGCCGTGCCGCACAGATTTCCGGCGGGGATCACCGCCTCCTGGAAGCGGGGGTCGTTGGTGACTTTCTCCACCGTCCGGATATCACCGCCCAAGGCGCGGTTCACCACCCAGGACACCGGAAACCGGGGTGTCGGCCCGGTCGCATAATTGCTGGCCAGCTCGTGCAGATGTTCGGGAGCTATGCCATAGGTAAACCATTTCATACCCATGGGTCGGCGCAGGTAACGATCCAGGTAGCTTTCGATAGTGTCGCCGGTCACCTTTTCCAGAACCCGCTGCAACACAAAGCCACCGGTAATGGCATGGTAGGCCACCTTGGCGCCGTCCACTTCGACTGGCTTTGCGGCGCACAGAAGCCGCCAGATTTCGTCGCGGTCCCAAAGCACGTCGATCGGCGTTTCCCGGGGTATCGCGGGGATACCGCCCCGGTGGGAGAGAATCTGATGCACGGTAATCGTGCGCTTGCCGTTACGCGCAAATTCCGGGCAATAGTAGGACACCGGGTCCATCAGGTTGACCAGCCCCTGCTCGGACAACATATGCATCAGTAACGCGGTGACTGCTTTGGAGGCGGAAAAGAAACAGATCGGGGTGTCGGTGGTCATGGGAATGCGCGGCAACGAGGCCGGATCGTCGGGACCATTACCCCGGGCGTGCCCGATCGACCGGTGCAATACCTGCTCACCCCGATAACGCAGTGACAACTGAATACCGGGATGCACGCCCGTTCTGTAAAGGGCCTCAACACTGCGCCAGACGGCTTCGGCGGCATTGCTGTCGAGCCCGACCCGATCCGGATGTTCACCGGCGGTGTCGCAAAATGTCACCGGGTTCAGGTCCCGAGGCACATTACAGGTATGCAGGGCACGGCGGGCGAGTGAATGCATGATAAACGCCTTATCAGTCTTGTTATTGGTTGGTGCGCCAGAGGTTTTTCAGCCAGGACCGGAAAACGTGACTATCTGAAACCATTATGGACTGGCTGAACCGCCTGTGCCATGGCGATACAGTTCCGACCCTGTTTTTTGGCCCGATACATCGCCTTGTCGGCGGCAGCGCAAAGCGCATCGAGCGTGTCGCCATGGTCGGGAAAGACCGCCACGCCAATACTGATGGTCAATCGAATGTTGTGGCCGGATTCCAGGGCCACCGGCTGATTACAGACACGCTGGCGCAACCGCTCTGCCGTTTCCTCCGCTTCCGCAACGTCCATTTCTGGCAGAATAAGGACAAACTCCTCGCCCCCGAAACGGCCCAGGGTATCAACACTGCGGACGCTGTCCTCGAGCAGACTGCTGATGGAACAGAGCACGGAATCCCCTGCAGCGTGACCCCAGGTATCGTTGATTTCCTTGAAGTGGTCAAAGTCGATCCACAATAACGCGAGGGGACGGTTGTACCGACGCGCCCGCTCCAGCTCTTCGATCAGCACCCGTGAGCACTCCCGGCGGTTGAGCACGCCGGTCAGTGAGTCCCGCGTCGCCAGTGCTTCGAGCTCGTTTTCCAGTTGCTTGCGGTCGGAAATATCCAGAATAATGCCCTCAAGCACCATGGTGCCGTCATCATCCAGCACACCGCAGCCCCGCTCCCAGACCCATATCTTCCGGCCGTCCTTGCGGGTAATGGCGTACTCGACGGAAAAGGACTCATCTTTGCGGACCGCCGCTTCCACTTCCTGCGCGACCTGTCCGGCATCTTCCTCATCCATCAGGGCCGCGTAGCTGGTGGTTCGATTACGAATCAACTCATTAGGTTGATACCCCGTGAGATCGGCACACCCGGCCGATACGAACAACATGGTCCAGTCTTCGTCGGGCAGGCAGCGGTAGGCCATACCCGGCAGGTTATCCATCAGCACCGTCAGCTGTCGTTCACGGCGGCGGAGTGCGCGGCGCTGGTCGGCTTGCAGGGACAGCAGCAGGCGATCCTTGTGGAGCTGGCGCAGAATCACTGTGAACAGCACCAGGCCGGTCACCACGACAAACAGAAATCCTTTCCACGTCTGTACCAACGACAACATGCGGGCATCTGGAAACCAGAGCTCGACGATACGATCCGAGAAGGTAATCCAGATAAGCCCGGCCACCAGATACACCAGTGTTGTCCAAAGCGCCCGTCTTCGCGGACTGTGTCTTTCCTTCAGTCGGGTCAGCCCCGAATAATCCGGCCGTTCTGGCTGCATGCCAATTTCCTTGTCGCCTCAAGCTTCCTATACAAAAAATAGACAGTTACGACTCATGAGTCGAGAAGGATTTGCAGTTTCAGTCGGGATCGATGACACTAAACGTGACACATAATCGCGTTATGGATAACAAGAATGAGATTGCACCAGCATCTGCCTCGGGCCATTGTGGCCACCATTACCATCGGCCTGGCTGCCTGTAATGGCGGTCACAGCCCATCCGCTGCCGTTCAGGCCCATGCCGCCAACAGCAGCCCGGCGAGCCCGGAACTGGCCGCGGTTTACCAGCGGTCCTGCCAGGCCTGCCACGCCCGAGGCACCTCGGATGCCCCCTTGACCGGCCACGGCGAGGCCTGGCAGCCAAGGCTGGCCAAAGGCATGGAAACCCTCGTGGATAACGTGGTCTCTGGTATCGGTGGCATGCCACCCTACGGGCTCTGTATGGACTGCAACGCCGAGCAGTTCCGCCAGCTGATTCGCTTTATGGCCACACCCGCCGAAGCGGAGGACCACTGACGATGCAACGGCGCCATTTCCTGCAGTTACTGGTCAGCACTGCCATCGCCAGCCATCTGACCGGTGCCACCGCCAGTGAGAGCGCATTGCCGGCTGCGGGCGAGCCATCACAAAGCCCTTTGCCCTGGCGAAACTGGTCCGGCTCCCAGACCTGCCTGCCCGAAAACCGGATTGCTCCGGCCAACATTGACGAGCTCCGGCATCTGCTGCAGAACCCTGACCATGTGGGGACTACCATACGGCCCGTGGGGTCCGGGCACTCATTCTCGGCCCTGGTACCCACCGACGGCATTCTGGTCTCATTGGCGCGCATGACCGGTGTTCTGAGCCACGATGATCAGCAGTGCCAGGCCCGCATCGCTGCCGGAACCCTGCTGGGGCAGGTAGGCCGGCCGCTGGACGCCATCAACCAGGCATTGTTCAACATGCCGGACATTGATCAACAGGCATTGGGCGGGCTGTTAGCCACCGCGACCCACGGCACCGGCGCCGGGTTGATGAGTCTGTCCGGCTATGTCGAAGCCCTCACGCTGATGACCGCCGGGGGCGAACTGCTGGAATGCAGCCGGCACCAGCACCCGGAGATTTTCCACGCCGCCCGGGTTGGCCTCGGCTGCCTGGGCATTGTGACCGACGTGACCCTGCAGAACACCCGACCTTACCGGTTGCGTAAGACCACCGAGTGGCTGCCACTGGACGACATTCTGGATGCTGCCGATGCCCGCGCCGACCAGCATCGCAACTACGAGTTCTATTACATTCCTTTTTCCGGCATGGGTTTTACCAGCCAGCATGATCTGACCGACGAACCGGTATCGGCCACCACCCAGCTGGACCAGAACGACGGCGCCCGGGATCTTCAACGGGCGCGGGACTACCTGGCCTGGTCGCCCCGGTTACGCCGGCTGATCCTGGGCGGCTATATCCGCTCCCTGGACAAAGAAGTGAAAGTGGCCGCGTCCTGGCAGAACTACACCAGCGACCGCAATGTCCGTTTCAATGAAATGGAATACCATTTGCCGCGGGAAAACTGGCAGGCGGCCTTCCGGGAGATTGTGTCTGTAGTGGAAGCACAATTTCCCGAGGTGTTCTTTCCCTTCGAGGTTCGCTTTGTGAAGGCCGACGATGCCTGGCTCAGCCCGTTTTACCAGCGTGATTCCGTTTCCATTGCAGTACACCGGTTCTTCGAGGAAGACTATCAACCCATGTTCACAGCGCTGGAGCCGATTTTGCTGCGGCACGGCGGCCGGCCCCACTGGGGCAAGCTCAACACCCTCAAGTCCGGCGATTTCAGGGCCCTGTATCCCAGATGGCAGGATTTTCTGGAGGTGCGGCGCAGCCTGGACCCGGGCGGGCGGTTTCTCAATCCTTACCTGGCGGGCCTGTTCGAGACGGCGGGGGAGAGCGCGTAACCATGGCCCACAGTGATGCCTTCGTTCGACAACGTCGCCGGCTTCTGCTCGGCGCCACCGCCCTGGGTGCCGCCGGCGCCCTGGCCTGGTTGCGACCAGAAGCCCGCCGGGACGGACATAACCTCTATTTCCGGGCTCTGGACGTTGCCCTTACTGAAGCCGGCCAGGCAACCCCCACGCTGGTGCTGGATCAGGCCAGGCTGGAGCACAACCTGTCGGCCCTGAACAGCCACCTGAACGGCGAATACCATTACCGCATTGTGGTCAAATCACTGCCGTCACTGCCGCTTCTGCAACGAATCATGGCGGCCACCGGCAGCAACCGGCTGATGGTTTTCCACCAACCCTTTCTCAACACCGTGGCCGAGGCCCTGCCTCAGGCGGATGTGCTGATGGGCAAGCCGCTTCCGGTGGCCGCCGTTGACCGTTTCTACCAGCAGCTCACATTCAGTACCAGCGGCTTTCGGCCAGAACAGCAACTGCAATGGTTGGTGGATTCCCGGCAGCGGCTTGAGGCCTATGAAGGCTTCGCCCGGGCACAACAACGCCGGCTGCGGATTAACCTGGAGATCGATGTTGGCCTGCATCGTGGCGGGTTTACCGACACCGGTGACCTAGCTCGGGTCCTCACCATGATTGAACGCTCGCCCTGGCTCAGTTTCAGCGGGTTCATGGGCTACGAACCTCATATCATGAAAGCACCGGGGCCAGCGGCCTGGCTGCGGGACCGGGCCATGGCGCGGTATCAGGATTACGTGTCCACCGCCGAGCAACACCTGGGACGCTCACTGACAGACCTGACACTTAACACCGGGGGATCCACCACCTATCAGCTCTATCGCGGGCTGTCCGGCGAGCTGCCCGTGAATGAGCTCTCCGCCGGTTCCGGCCTGGTAATGCCCACGGATTTCGACCTGCCAACACTGTCTGACCACCGGCCCGCGGCGTTCATTGCCACGCCGGTCCTGAAGCTGCTGGCAAGCACCCGAATTCCCGGTGCACCCGGGCTGGGCAGGCTGCAGGCTCTGTGGAACCCGAACCGGGCCCGCACGGCTTTCATCTACGGCGGCAACTGGCCGGCAACGCCGGTGTCACCGGCAGGATTAAGCGATAACCCGGTCTACGGCCGATCCAGTAATCAGGAAATGCTGAATTTCGCCGATGGGCTCGATCTGGCAGAGGGCGACCGGGTGTTCCTGCGGCCGCACCAGAGCGAATCGGTCTTCCTGCAGTTTGGAGACCTGGCCGTCTTCGATCCGACCCGGGGAGCGATTACCGACCGCTGGCCGGTGTTCCGGGAAGGATGAACTCGTTGGCGGCACATGCTTTAATCGGTGCTACGTTCGATCCAACCAACAGGAACCGTCATGACCCCCGCAATCAACGCCGCCAAACAGGCCCAGGTGAATTTCATCCTTCACGAGTATGAGCACGATCCGGCTGCGGAAAGCTATGGCGAGGAAGCGGCGGAAAAAACCGGTGCGAACCCGGCCCAGGTGTTCAAGACCCTGGTAGTCAGCCTCGATGGTAAGAATCTCGCGGTGGGCATCGTACCGGTCACCGCCATGCTCGGTTTGAAACAGATTGCCAAGGCTGCCGGCGCCAAGAAAGCCGTCATGGCCGACAAACAGCTGGTGCAGCGCACCACCGGCTATGTCCTGGGTGGGGTCAGTCCCCTGGGCCAGAAAAAACCTCTGAAAACCTTCATCGACCAGTCTGCCGAGGGCTTCGAAACGGTCTTTGTCAGTGCTGGCAAACGGGGCTTGGAAATCGAACTGGCACCCGCCGATCTGGCCCGACTGACCCAGGCCCGGTTCGCTCCGCTGCAACAGGAGTAAGGGGGTGAATCACGCCAGCGACCTGATCCTTATCGGTAGCACCCTGCTGCTGGCACTCGCGGCCCACGCCGTGGGCCAGAAGGTACACGTGCCCCGGGTGACCCTGCTGCTGTTGCTGGGCGCCCTGGCTGGACCGGATCTTCTTGACCTGCTGCCGGATAACGCAGACCAGAGCTTCAGCCTGATTACCCAGTTAACCCTGGCGATGGTGGGGTTTCTGCTGGGTGAACGAATGTCGGCACGGGATCTCAGGCAGGGAAAGGAAGCGCTGATTGTCAGCCTGGCCGTCACGTTGCTGACCGCCATGGCCGTCATCCTGGCGGTCTGGGCCGTAACCGGCAACCTGCCGGCGGCTCTGCTGCTGGGCGGCATCGCCACCGCCACGGCACCGGCAGCGACCCTGGATGTCCTGCGCGAAGCGGGCGCCAACGGTCCGCTCACCCGGCTGGTGTTTCAGGTGGTCGCCATCGACGATGCCTGGGGCGCCATACTGTTCAGTGTTCTGTTGGTGGCGGCCGGTCTGTTGCTGGGCAACGGCGACCTGAGCGGGCCCACGGCCATGTTGCACGGGCTCTGGGAAGTGGCAGGCTCGGTGCTGCTGGGTATGGTACTGGGGTTTCCCATGGCCTGGCTGACCGGGCGGCTACGGCCGGGTGAACCCATGCTGCTGGAATCCGCCGGGTTTGTCTTTGTCGCGGCGGGGCTGGCCAGCTGGTTTGGCCTGTCGTACCTGCTGACCTGCATGACTCTGGGCATTGTGGTGGCGAACCGAGCCCGACATCACGTTCGGCCGTTCCGTTCCATCGAAGGCATTTCCGAGCCCTTCCTGGCACTGTTTTTCTTCATGGCCGGCTACCAGCTCGACTGGCTGGCGCTACCCACCCTCGGTGCGCTTGGCCTGGCCTATGTACTGGCCCGCATTGGCGGCCGGCTGGCCGGTGGTTACCTGGGCGGCCTGCTCGCCGGCTCCGCTCCGGAAACCCGGCAACGTATCGGTGCCTGCCTGATGCCCCAGGCCGGCGTTGCCCTGGGCCTCGCCCTGGTGGCCACCGAACGGCTGCCGGAGCTTGGCTACATTCTGCCTCTGGTGATTGGCGCTACGGTGGTATTCGAGTTGATCGGCCCGCCAATGACGCTGCTTCAGCTACGCAAGGCCGGTGAAACCGGACAGGGCTACCAGGAAGAGCCAGACCAATAAAAAACCCGGTGAGCTTCAAGCGCACCGGGTTTCGGGGATTCATGCCGGGCCCGTGGCCCGGCTGAAACACTGGCCTTACTTCACGGAATCCCGTGCCTCGGCCAGGATCTTGTTGAAAGTGGCGCTCGGCTGCATAACCTCGCACACCTTCTCCATGGGCGGGTGGTAGTAACCACCGATATCGGCCGGATGGCCCTGCACCACGGTCATTTCTTCCAGGATCTTGTCCTTGTTCTCCTCCAACTGGGCAGACAGCTTGGTGAAGAATTCTTTCAGTTCCTTGTCTTCATCCTGTTTGGAGAGCTCTTCCGCCCAGTAGCGGGCCAGGTGGAAGTGTGAACCACGGTTATCCAGCTCGCCGGTTACCCGCGACGGAGACTGGTTGTTTTCCAGCAGTCGCTCGGTGGCCTTGTCCATAGTCTGGCCCAGCAGGCGGGCACGCTCGTTGTTCTGCTTCTCGCCCAGCTCGTCCAGGGACACCGCGGTGGCCAGGAACTCACCCAGGGAATCCCAGCGCAGGTGGTTTTCCTGAATCAGCTGCTGTACGTGCTTGGGTGCGGAACCGCCGGCACCGGTCTCATACAGACCACCGCCGTTCAGCAGCGGCACGATGGACAGCATCTTGGCGCTGGTGCCCAGCTCCAGGATCGGGAACAGGTCGGTCAGGTAGTCACGCAGCACGTTGCCGGTGACAGAGATGGTGTCCAGGCCGCGAATCAGACGCTCCATGGTCCAGCGAATGGCGCGAACCGGAGACATGATGCGAATGTCCAGACCTTCGGTGTCCAGTTCAGCCAGGTAGGTTTTGACCTTCTTGATCAGCTGGGCATCGTGGGCACGCTCATCGTCCAGCCAGAATACGGCCGGCATGCCGCTGGAGCGGGAACGGTTAACCGCCAGCTTGACCCAGTCGCGGATCGGCAGATCCTTGGTCTGGCAGGCACGCCAGATATCGCCTTCCTCAACCTTGTGCTCGGTCAGGACAGTGCCGTCTTCGGCCACAACGCGCACGACACCGTCTTCCTTCATTTCGAAGGTCTTGTCGTGAGAGCCGTACTCTTCGGCTTTCTGTGCCATCAGGCCCACGTTCGGAACGGTACCCATGGTGGTGGGGTCAAACGCGCCGTGGGTCTTACAGAAGTTGATCACTTCCTGGTAGATGGTGGCGTAGGTGGACTCCGGCATCACCGCCTTGGTGTCCTTCAGCTTGCCATCACGGGCCCACATCTTGCCGGAGTTACGGATCATCGCCGGCATGGAGGCGTCGACAATGACGTCGCTCGGCACGTGCAGGTTGGTGATTCCTTTAACAGAATCGACCATGGCGATTTCCGGACGGTGCTCGTAGCACGCGTGCAGGTCTTCCTGAATCTGCTCCTGCTTGGATTCCGGCAGTTGCTTGATCTTCTCGATCACGGACGACAGGCCGTTGTTCGGGTTAACGCCGATTTCCTGGAACAGCTCACCGTACTTGTCGAACAGCTCCTTGTAGAAAACCTTCACCGCGTGACCGAACACGATCGGGTGGGAGATTTTCATCATGGTGGCTTTCACGTGCAGGGAGAACATCACGCCGGTGTTCTCACAGTCGGCGATGGCGTCCTCAAAGAACTTCACCAGCGCCTTCTTGCTCATGAACATGCCGTCGAGCACTTCGCCTTCCTGCAGCGGCAGGTCGGATTTCAGAACGGTCTGTTCGCCCTTTTTGTTCTCGAACACGATGCGGGCGTTGGTGGCCTTGTCCAGGGTCACGGACTGCTCGCTGGAGTAAAAGTCGCCACCGCGCATGTGCGCCACGTGGGTACGCGAGGCCGGACTCCATTCGCCCATGGTGTGCGGGTACTTACGCGCGAAAGCCTTGACCGCGGCCGGCGCGCGACGATCGGAGTTACCTTCACGCAGCACCGGATTAACGGCACTGCCCAGCACCTTGCTGTAGCGGGCGTGAATTTCTTTCTCTTCGTCGGTCTCCGGGTGCTCCTTGTACTCGGGCACCTTGTAGCCTTGCTCGTTCAGTTCTTTGATCGCGGCACGCAGCTGCGGAATGGACGCGGAGATGTTCGGCAGTTTGATGATGTTGGCGTCCGGATCCTTGGTGTACTCACCCAATTCAGCCAGGGCATCCGGAACCCGCTGGTCTTCCTCAAGGTAGTCCGGGAAGCCTGCCAGAATACGCGCCGCGAGAGAGATGTCGCTGGTTTCGAAGTCGATGCCAGCCGGCTTGGCGAAGGTTTCCAGGATGGGAAGCAGTGACCGGGTCGCGAGGGCGGGGGCCTCGTCGGTCAACGTGTAGACAATCTTGGCTTTGGATGATGTCATTTTCGTCCTCAGGCTATTGGGTGGGTTCAGGACGGTCATGGCGCGGTCGGGCGTCTTGTGAACGTCCGGTCGGGCCAGTGACTGATTCGGAACTTTTGATAGACCTACTAAGATAGCATTTTTTACAAAATTTTGGTTACGATCTTAGTATAAGAACGGACTTAAAATGCCTGATCTTCCGTGACAGGACGATGAAATGGCGGGAATTTACGAAACTTTCTAACATTTATCAGGTATGGGGTAAGCGTGACAGGGGGAGAGCTTTCCAAAACACGCTGTGAATACCTCCCTGTACGCTCTGCTCCGCCATCCATGGCTCCGCAAGGTTTTGGAAAGCTCTCCCCCTGCCACGCCCAAACGATGTACGGGTAGTCCAATTTCATCGTCGCAGAGTTCGCAAATATGGGCTGTTTTGTCGACAAAACAGCCCATATCGGCACACTTCACATTCCCCTTTATCCAGAATCAGTCGGGCAACAACCCTGCTTGCGCCAAACGTTCCCGAATCCGGTCCAGCGCTTCCGGGTTGCCCAGTGCATCCCGGTTGTCGGCTTTCCTGGAGCCGTTGATCAGCCGGGCCACCGCGAGTTCCACTTTTTTGCCACTACGGGTGTAGGGAATGTCCGGCACCTCGACAATGTGTTTGGGTACGTGCCGGGGGCTGGCGCCTTCGCGGATTCGGGTTTTCAGGGTTTTGATCAGGTCGTCGGTGACAGTCTGGCCGGCGACGTTGATGACGGGGGGCCATACCTAGTTGGAATGTTACCCAGATTTATTGACAGGCTCTGATACTTTGATCCCTACTCACGAAAACAGACTCTTCCCTTTTCGTGGTACCACCTCTTGATCTCATTAACGATGCCTTGGGGAGAATCCTCGCGGTCAGTCTCTGGATAGAAAATCAAATCGCTTTTTGCAGGGTGCTCAACCAGCTCATTGAATTGGTCAACAAACTGACTTTCCTCATCTTCAGTAATATCCTCATTCCAAAACCAGTTTAGAGCAGCAATGAACTCTTCTTCGGTATAGTCACTCAATCGTTTTTTTTGCAGTTTCATTATGTCCTCCGGTGGACCTGAATATGCCTGAAGGGGGTTACCACTCTCAAATTTTCAACGTCGTATACGGCGCCCCCGTTTCCTATTTCTTCTACATGGTGAATTTCAAACCGGTTCCTTTTTCCGGCTTGATCATTAAGCCTTGTAAAAGGAGCTCTGCCGGCCCTGATGGTTTTTTGATTTCGAGAACTGAACTGCCCCATGAGTTCCGTATCCTTTGCCACCTCAAGCCAAAAGGCCTCACGGAACCGGTCAAAATTCGCAAATTCACGCCCCCTGAGCCGATCTGCGATCTGTGCAGGTATCGGCGCTCCAAGATCTCTTGAAGCACTCTCTAACCAGATTCCGGTAATTTCTTCTCCACTTCCAGTGACCACCCCTCGTTCATCGCGAGCAGTCTTCCGGAAAACCAAATACAACGGCTCAATCCCGCTGTCCGCCGGAAAGCTCACGATCAGCTCAACCTGATCCTCAAAGGGCTGCTGGTAGCCGGGTGGCGAATGTTCCTGGCCATCATCCTGGATGGGTGTCACCAGAATGCTGTAGGGATCAATACCGGAATCCGCCGGGTATTCGATGCTCACTACCGGGCGGTGGCCGCTGTCATCCGGGTACCATACAAGGGTGAAGTCGTCATCAACCACCACTTCAAAATTCTCGCCCTTGAGCTCTGCGTGAGCAACCGGAACCCGGTCTTTGTATCCGGTGCTGTCGTTAACGTGATAGCCAGCCACCCGGAGGTTCCCGGTGGCATCCACGTGCAGATGAAAGCGTACCCGAATGGCCGCCTCGGTCATTTCTCGGAGTTCTTCCTCCGTGTAAAGGGTGCCGTCTCCGAGCTTGGATGGCCAGAGAGCCAAAAGCACTGAACTGGCAGCAGTACTCAGTACACTGGCACCGACGCGGGCGGCCATGGCCCAGCCTTTTGCCAGTCTCATTGCCGAGCCGGAGATCAGGCCCAGCGGCCGCAAACCGTTTGCACCAGGGCTGGTGACCGTGGCGGGGGCGAGCATCGCTAATGTGCCGAAGTTGCTGGCCTTTTCCTCGCCCTCATTACTGTCGGTATCCCCGGAGGGGCGGGTGCAGGACTTGGCAAACACCTTGGGACCCAGGGGCGGGAGCCCGAAGTTTTCTGAGATCACCACGGGCGGAGGTAAAGGCGCGTTGGCCGGCTCAATCACCGGAGCTTCCGGCGTATAGTCGAGTTTCGTCGGTGGCGACAAGCTATCGGCGTGGGCTTGCCCAGCGGCGCCTGAACGAAACGGCTGCTTGTTTTCGAACCGTGTTGTTAAGGCGGTGAGCGCACTTTCGGCAATGGCTCCAGAGGCACTTTCCGCGGGAACAATACTCCCGGAAATCAGCCTGAAGACGGGAACCGCCGGGATTTCTTTCAGCAACACCAGCTCGCCACTGGCAAGCTGGTCTCGTATACGGGCAGGGGTATAACTGGAACTCGGGAGATAGCTGGCCAGTTCCTTATCGGAGTACTGGTCCCAGCCACCCTCGATCATCAACGCTTCGTGAAGCGCAAGCGAGTGCGGGTCTGCTATTTTGGTCACGTCCGTGTTTCCACAAAGTATTAATCGGCACAATCCATGCCTGTAGTGTTGGCAAATGTACCTGAATCACCGAGCGAGTCCAAGCCTACATCCGGAACTCTCGTGGTACTAAGTCGTAAGCCGGCCCTCGCTAACCAGAAGCATTGCATTCATGGCCATCCCTGGCAGATCAAATCACCTTGCGAGCAAACCAGTCTCCACCAACCGCTCACGTATCCGGTCCAAGGCTTCCGGATTGCCAAGGGCATCCCGGTTGTCCGCTTTACTTGAGCCATTGACCAGCCGGGCCACCGCGAGTTCCACCTTTTTGCCACTGCGGGTGTAGGGAATGTCGGGCACTTCCACGATGTGTTTGGGTACGTGCCGGGGGCTGGCGCCTTCGCGGATTCGGGTTTTCAGGGTTTTGATTAGGTCGTCGGTTACAGTCTGGCCGTCGGCCGGGACTACGAACAGGACCACTTCCACGTCGCCGTCGATCTGGCGTCCGACAACCAGGCTGTCTTTGACCGCGTCAACGGTTTCCACCTGGCGGTAGATTTCAGCGGTGCCGATTCTGACGCCGCCGGGGTTGAGGGTGGCGTCGGAGCGGCCGTAGATGATGGCGCCGCCGTGTTCGGTGAATTCGATGAAGTCGCCGTGGGCCCAGACGCCGGGGAAGGTGTTGAAGTAGGCATCGCGGTAGCGTTCACCGTCCGGGTCCTGCCAGAAGCTGACGGGCATCGAGGGCAACGGTTGGCGGCAGACCAGTTCGCCCCGGCCTTCGCTGACCGGCTGGCCGTCGTCGCCGTAGGCGACCGCGTCCACGCCCAGGAAGCGGCACTGGATTTCGCCTCTTCGTACCGGTAACAGTGGTGTTGATCCCACAAAGCAGCCGCAGATGTCGGTGCCACCGGCAATGGAGCCCAGCAATACGTTGGGAGCACCGTCGGTATAGATCCAGTCGTAGTCTTCGGGCAACAGCGGGGAGCCGGTGGAGAACACCACGCGCAGGTGGCTCTGGTCCAGGGTTTTCGCCGGTTGCAGTTCAGCTTTGCGGCAGCCGGCGATGAAGCGGGCGCTGGTGCCGTAGTGGGTGACCCGTTCTTTGGCCACGGTTTCCCACAGGAAGTTCAGGTTCGGGTAACCCGGGGAGCCATCCACGGTGATCACGGCGGCGCCGGTCATCAGGGCAGAGGCCTGCCAGTTCCACATCATCCAGCCGCAGGTGGTGAAGTACAGGAAGCGGTCTTCCGGGCCAACATCACCATGGAGCATCAGTTCCTTGGCGTGGTTAACCAGCAAGCCGGCAGTACCGTGCACGATGCACTTGGGTTTGCCGGTGGTGCCGGAAGAATAGAGGATGTACACCGGATGGTCCGGATCAACCGGGGTGAACGAGGGCGCCTGACCTTCACCGACCTTCAGGGCATCATCCCAGGTGGTAACCAGTTCGCCGGGGATCGGTGCTTCATCGGGCAGTTGGGCAATGCTGACCACCACCTTCAGGGAGGGCAGGCCAGCGATCAGCTCGGCGAAGTCGGCCTGGCGCGCGAACACTTTGCCGCCATAACCGTAGCCGTTGACCACAACCAGGGCTGAGGGCTCGATCTGGCCGAAACGGTCGTTGATGGCGCCGATGCCGAAGTCCGGTGATGCGGAGCTCCAGATCGCGCCCAGGCTGGTGGCCGCCAGCATACCCACCAGGGCTTCATAGCCATTGGTGACCACACCCGCCACCCGGTCGCCCTTGGTAATGCCCTTGCTGCGCAGGAAGGCTTCCAGAGCACCGGCGTCGGCTTTCAGTTCGGCGTAGGTCTTGCGCAGTGCCGGGCGGGTTTCGCAGTAGGCCACCACCGCTTCTCTATCAGCATGGTCGCCGTCCGCCAGCCGCAGCAGGTTGGCGGCAAAATTCAGTTTCATGCCCGGGAACCATTCCGCACCCGGCATTTCCCGGTTGCCAAGCACCTGTTGGGCCGGTGTCTCGCAGACCAGGCCGCAGTAGTCCCAGACCTTCTGCCAGAAGGTGTCCAGTTCGGTGATCGACCACTGGTGCAGGGCGTGGTAATCATCAAAGGGGCCAAAGCCCTGTTGCTCCAGCCAGGCCTTGAACTGGCCCATGCGGGAACGGGTGAGGGTGTCCTGGTCCGGGGTCCAGACAACCGGTGATTGTTCTGTGTTGCTCATCCGTCTCTCCAGAAAATTACTGCATATGCCAGCCGTGGCTGACCACGATCGACTGGCCGGTCAGGGCAGCGGACGGGAAGGCTGCCAGATGCACCGCCAGTTCTGATACGTCTTCCAGGGTGGTGAACTTCCCGTCCACGGTGTTCTTGAGCATGACCTTGCTGATCACTTCTTCTTCGGAAATGCCCAGCTCTTTGGCCTGCTCCGGTATCTGCTTGTCCACCAGCGGTGTGCGTACAAAGCCGGGGCAGATAATGTTGCTGCGTACCCCATGCTCGGCACCTTCTTTCGCCACCGCCCGGCACAGGCCCAGCATGCCGTGCTTGGCGGCGACGTAGGGCGCTTTCAGGGGCGACGCTTCCACCGAGTGTACCGAGCCCATATAGAGCATAGTACCCCCACCTTGGGCGTACATCTGGCGCAGGGCCGCCCGGGTCACCAGGAAGGCACCGTCCAGGTGCACGTTCATCACCTTGCTCCAGTCGGCGTAGGCCAGCTTGTGCACCGGGTCGATGTGCTGGATACCGGCGTTGGCCAGGGCAACATCAAGCCTGCCCCATTGTTCAACAATGCTGGCCACGCCCTGGTCGACCGCCTGTTCGTCGGTGACATCCATGGCCAGGGCCAGGGCCGTGCCGCCGGCCTGTTCAATGGCAGCCACGGTGTCGGCGGCACTTTCGAGGGTCAGGTCTGCCACCGCCACCCGAGCCCCTTCACGGGCGTAATGTTCAGCAATGGCGCGGCCAATGCCCCGGCCAGCGCCGGTAATCAGGGCAACTTGATTGTGAAGACGCATGGTCACAGTCTCCTTTCAGGATTGGAATTGTTATTGGAATCCGGAGAGAGGGCCGGTCAGCCCCCTCCGTATACCTCGTTGGGCAGCCAGGTGGCCAGCGGCTCGAACCAGAACACCAGGGCCAGCGCCAGCAACTGCAGGGCAATAAACGGAAGCACGCCCAGATAGATATGCCGTGTGGTGATGCCCGGCGGGCACACGCCCTTGATATAGAACAGTGAGAAACCCACCGGTGGCGTCAGGAACGAGGTCTGCAGACAGATGGCGAACATGATGGCAAACCACACCGGCTCCACGCCCATCTTGAACAGCACCGGCGCCACCAGCGGCAGGATGATCAGGGTGATTTCCACCCAGTCCAGGAAGAAACCGAGCAGGAAGGTGATGAACAGCACCGTCAGCAGGACCCCGGTGGTACCGAAAGGCAGCCCGGTAATGGCGCTTTCAATCACCTCGTCACCACCCAGGCCACGCAGCACCGAGGCAAACACCGTGGCACCGATAAAGATGCCGAAGATGAAGGCCGAGGTGCGGCTGGTCTGGTACAGGGATTCTTTCAGTGTGGCCATGTCCAGGCGCTTGCTGACAAAGGCCATCAACATGGCGCCACCGGCACCCACGGCCGAGGCTTCTGTGGTAGTGGCAATGCCGAAGAAAATCGAGCCCAGTACGGCAATGATCAGGGCCATCGGCGGCAGCACCGCTTTCAGCACATCCAGCCAGGCCCGGGCATCCAGCGGCTCCCGGTCCTTCGGCGCAGGCGCCAGGTCTTTTTTCAGGAACGATGCTATCAGAATGTACAGGATGTACATGGCCCCGAGCATGATGCCCGGAATCAGCGCCCCCATGAACAGCTTGCCGACCGATGCATCTGACGTGCCCAGGCGGTCCGCCATCAGCACCAGCATGATGCTGGGCGGCACCAGGATACCCAGGGTGCCCACGGAACAGGCTGTGCCCACGGCCAGGGATTTGTTGTAGTTGGCCTGCATCATCGGCCCCAGGGACAACATGCCCAGCAAGACCACGGAGGCCCCGACAATACCGGTGGAGGCGGCCAGCAGCACGCCGACAATCACCACGGTGATGGCATAACCGCCACGCAGCGGGCCAAGCACCCGCACCAGGCTGTGCATCAGTTTCTCGGCAATGCCGGAACGGTCCAGCATGATGCCCATGAAAATGAACATCGGCAGCGCCACCATCAATTCATTGGCGACAATGCCGTATATTCTGGCATCCAGCACCCCCATGGTGCCTTGCCAGGTAAACCAGAGCGGGGAGTCGAAATACTCCACCATCACGTGTCCGACAATGGCGAACACAAGTCCAATACCCGCCAGTGACCAGGCTACCGGGAACCCCAGCAGCAGGAGCACCATGAAGCTGGCGAACATGGCGATAACAAGAATCGCTTCTACACCCATGACGTCTGCCTCGTGATTCAGGGATTGGGATGGCCGGTAGACCGGCGATCGTCTTCAGGGGGCGTTACGGCCCGGGGGAACCCGAACAGGAACGTGGCGCAACGCAGGAACCGGGAGAACAGCGCGATCATCACGAAGATCAGTCCCAGCGGCAGCATGCTTTTGAAAATGAACCGGTACGGCAGACCACTCGGGGCCTGGGAACGCTCGCTGTAGGTCCAGGCTTTCCAGGCGTAGGGCACCAGCACTTCCACCATCAGGTAGATCACCGGCAGCGCAAGCAGGGCAATGCCCAGCAATTCAATGACGGCCTGGGCCCGGGGCGGGAACTTTTCTTTCAGCACGTCGACCCGCACGTGGTCGTCACGCACTACGGCGTAGCCCAGGGTCAGCATGGTGGCGGTGCCAAACAGGTGCCAGGACAGCTCTTCCAGTGCAATGGAGCCCTGGGACAGCACGTACCGTGAAAACACGTTGATAAGCACCACCACCAGTACGCCGATCCACAGCCAGGAAGCAAAACGGCCGACCGCCACCACCAGGCGATCCAGGCGCCAGGCCAGGGCGTTGGTGGGCAGAAAATCCTCGCCCGGTGCCGGGGACTGCTCACCCCCGGAGACATTGGTATCAGTCACAACAACCTCGAATAGTCCGGATGCAGAGAGGGAATGCAGGCGGCATCAACGCCGCCTGCCATGATCATCATCCGCTGATCAGTCGTACTGGTAGAAATCCCGGGGCAGGTAGCCCTTGGAGTGCCAGATGGAGTGGTGTTCCATGAACTCACGCTGGCTGGTGAGAACGCGCTTGAACATTTCGTCCTTGGCGGCGATTTCATCCAGCACCTCGTTGGTGACCTTCTGCAGCTCCCGCAGGACAGGCTCCGGCAGGGTCTGGGCGGTTACGCCTTCTTTCTCATAGTCACGCAGGGCGGTTGGCTGGGCCCACTCGCTCTCGGCGAAACCCTTGAGCGTGGCCGACTCACAGCCCATTTCGATGAGGGCACGGGTTTGTGGCTCCAGCTTGTCCCAGGTGTCCTTGTTGACCAGCAGGTGCGAGGTGGTCAGGGTCTGGTGCCAGCCAGGCATGATGTAGTTCTTGATGATCTGATCCAGGCCCAGCATCTTGTCGATGGCCGGCTGGGAGAACTCGGTGGCATCAATGGTCTTGCGCTCCAGGGCTTGGTAGATCTCGCCACCTGGCACCATGGTTACCGATGCGCCCAGCTTCTCCAGAACCTTGCCGCCAATGCCGGCAAAGCGGATCTTCAGGCCGTCAAAGTCGTCCATGCCCTCGATGGGCTGCGCGAACCAGCCAGCGCCTTCCGGGCCGATGATGGAGCACAGCATCGGGTGGATGTTGCGTTCCGCGTAGATTTCTTCCAGCAGCTCGCGGCCATCGCCCTCGTAGTACCAGGCCAGATAGGCCGGTGGCTCCATGTTGAAGGGTGCGCCGGAATACAGCGGCAACGAAGCAATGGTGCCCTGGTCATAGCCGACCCAGGTGTAACCGGCGGGGTATTTGCCACTGCCAACGGCGTCCATGATTTCGAACGGCGGCACCAGTTCGCCCGGCTCGTAATAACGCAGCTGGATATCGCCACCGGAGATATTCTTGAGATTCTCGGTAAGGTGCTTGACCGGTGTGGTCAGACCCACCAGATGGGATGGAAACGCCAGAGGAACCTGCCAGCGAACCTTCTCTGCGGCCACGGCGTCCGCACTGGCCAGACCACCGGTGATAACCGCGGCGGCGGTAATGCCATAGGTCAGTTTTGAAAGCTTATGCTTGATCGACATGAAATGGATCCTTTTTGTTGTTGTCGTACAGCCACCGGTTCTTGCCGGCGGGCTACGTCTGAAATTGATCAGACAACGCAGGAAACCATAGCTGACTTTGGGTCGGGTCCAACGAGTTTGCGCCAGCTTTGTTTTCTTACGTTGTTCTGACGTCCTGCAAACAGGCTATAGCAGACACCGTGCCACAGCCGATAATGCTTTTTATTTCATGCGGATAGATATTTGCGGCAGTTCTGGAGCCAAGGCAGCTGTCCGGCAATCCGGACACTCATCGACCATGGTCGTAGGTGATTGTACGGATAACGGGACAGCCGTTCGGAAATCAGGACAATCTGGCCAACTTCTCGTAGAGCACGGAACGGGAAATCCCCAACAGCCGGGCAGCCTTGGTCCGGTTGCCACGGCAGGTCACCAGGGCCTCTTCAATGGCCTGGGCTTCAGCCTCAGCCACAATGCGGGCCAGCGGGCGCACAGAGCGAGCGGGCACCGGCGAGACCAGACGCTGGCCAGCACGGGGCAGCACTTTAAAGATGGCGTCCGCATCCAGTAAATCGCCATCCTCACTCATGGTCAGGGCCCGCTCCAGCACGTTGCGCAATTCCCGGATGTTGCCCGGCCAGTCGTAACTGCCCAGCGCCGCGACGCCGGCATCGGTAATCTCGCCACGCATGTCCTGGCCCTCGCAGATTTCACCCAGCAGGGCTTCGCACAGCACACCCAGATCGGCCAATCGGTCCCGCAGGGGTGGGATATTGATCTCCAGCACATTCAGCCGGTAATAGAGATCTGAACGAAAGCTGCCTTCTGCAATCATGGCCTCCAGGTTGCGACTGGTGGCCGCAATCACCCGCACATCCACCGTCGTCACCTTGTTCGAACCCAGGGCCTCGATCTCGCCCTCCTGCAATGCCCGCAACAGCTTGGCCTGCAAAGGCAGCGGCATATCCCCCACCTCATCCAGAAACAGCGTGCCCCCGTTGGCCAGTTGGAACTTGCCCTCCCGGGTACGCCGGTCGGCGCCGGTGTAAGCGCCCGGGGCGACACCAAAGAATTCCGCCTCCAGCAGGTTTTCCGGCACCGCCGCCACGTTCACACCAACAAACGGCTTGTCCACCCGGGGCGACACCGCATGGATAGCCTGGGCCAGCACCTCTTTGCCAGTGCCGGTTTCCCCCAGCAGCAGCACCGGCATGTCACGGCCTGCCGCCAGTCGCGCCCGGCGTTTCACTTCGAGGGCCGCCGGACTGCCACCGACAAAATCACCCAGACTGTAGCGGGTGCCCCGGCTTTTCTTCGCCAGGGCCTTACGGGCCGCCGCCAGATCCCGGTGCAGGCGCCGGTATTTGGACACCAGCGGCGTCAGCGGTTGCAGATCGTCGTAAAGCACGAAAGCCACGGCACCGACAATGCCGCCCT
>Ga0114900_1000166_pt1 | contig 59840 bp, 62 predicted proteins | sample MalvireepMed_231_FD_89685 | JGI IMG/M metagenome (GOLD analysis project Ga0114900, IMG submission 89685) | Marine viral communities from the Global Malaspina Expedition - Malaspina viral metaG DeepMed_231 | ecosystem: Environmental > Aquatic > Marine > Oceanic | place: Mediterranean Sea...
CGGGCTTTCCGGCAGCCCCTGACTCAGTTCAATGGAAGACGCACCGGTCACATTCAGCAGTGTCTGCCTGGCTTCTGTGTCCACTTTGATGGGCGTGTCGGCTTCAACCCAGATACGGGCGCGGACAATGCGTGGGTCTACTGGATCCAGATCCAGCCGCTCGACTGCACCCACACGTATGCCACTGTACTGCACCGGGCTGCCGACCGACAGTCCGGATACGGGCTCGCGGAACAGTACCTGATAGTAGTCAATTTCCCGGTCGGCGCCGGCACCGGTTATCCACAATGCGAACCCCAGCAATGCAGCACCTGCACCCAGGGTGAACAGGCCAACCAGAATATAGTGTGCCCGCGTTTCCATCAGTCCCCTCGCTCGTTGGCAGCAACGGCGGTTGCCGCTGCACGGCCTCTAGGCCCATGAAAATAATCCTGAATCCACGCGTCATCCACCGCCGCAACCACATCCAGTGTATCGTTAACCAGGACTCGTTTTTGCGACAGGACAGCCACCCGATCACAGGCAGTGTACAACGTATCCAAATCATGTGTAATGAGGAAGACAGTCAGGTCAAACGCGTCCCGGACGGTAACCAGCAATCGGTCGAATGCAGCTGCACCGATTGGGTCAAGACCGGCGGTGGGTTCATCCAGAAACAGAATGTCCGGATCCAGCGCCAGCGCGCGGGCCAGCGCCGCTCGTTTGACCATACCACCGGAAAGATCTGAGGGCAGCAATTGCGCGGCATGTTCGGGCAAACCGGCCAGCGCAATCTTGACCCGGGCAATGTCATTGGCATCAGCTCGTGACAAACCGATGGTTTCTACCAATGGCAGCGCGACGTTTTCTTCAACAGTCAGCGACGAGTACAGGGCGCCGCGCTGAAATAAAACACCGATGCGGGGCTCCATGTCGGCTGATTTTCCAATCAGGGACACCGTACCCGCATTGGGTTGATGCAGGCCTGCAATCGACCGCAGCAACACTGACTTGCCTGCACCGGAGCCACCGACGACTCCCAGGATTTCGCCGCGCCGCACGTCAAGATCCAGATTCTGGTGCACAACATGGGTGCCAAACCGGTTCTCCAGCCCGCGCACTGTGATGACTGAAGTTTCAGACGAACTCATCTTCACCATCCCATCTGCATAAAGAACAGGGCGGCAACCGCATCCAGCAGGATCACCACAAATATGGACTGCACAACAGCCGAGGTGGTGTGCTCCCCAACTGACTGTGCGCTACCTGCAACCTTCATTCCTTCCAGACATCCAATCAGGGCTATCAGCATGGCAAACACGGGCGCCTTGCTGATACCCAGCAGCATATGACGAATCGGTATATCCTGCACAATCGTCAGATACTGCGCGAGAGAAATATCCAGCGACGCGGCGGCGACCACAGCCCCGCCTGCCATGCCGGCCATGATCGACAGAAAGGTCAGCAGAGGCAGGACGATCACCAGTGCCAGCACCCGCGGCAGCACCAGCAGTTCAATCGGGCTGAGGTCCTGAACTCGCAGGGCATCCAGCTCTTCGTTTATTTTCATGGAGCCGATCTGTGCTGCAAATGCGCTGGCTGTGCGACCCGCCAGCAGAATTGCGGCCAGCAGTACACCCAGTTCCCGCATAAAGGCGTAGGCAACCAGATCCACTGTATAAATGGTGGCACCAAAATCGGCCAGAACAGTGGCGCCCAGAAACGCAACAACAGCGCCGACCAGAAAATTGAGCAGCATGACAATGGGAACCGCATTCAGGCCGGCATGATGCATCTGCGCCGTCAGTGCCGTCCAGCGCCAGCGCCAGGGGCGCGGGATCAGTGAGGCAAGGGTTACCAGCGTAACACCGAGAAAGTCCAAAAACTGTAATACCTGGCGCCACCCACGCATTGTCCAGGCGCCCAGATCGGCCAGCGAGTCGGTAAGCCGCCAGCGCTGCGGAGGCGGACTGGCTTTCTGCGACGCAACGGCCTGCGCGACAGCCTGTAGCAGGGCCTGACGTTCTCGCGAAAGCCCGCTGGCAGACTCGGTCATTTTTGCAAGCGTCTCGGCACCAAACAGATTCAGCAATATGGTGGCGCCCGAGGTATCCATGGCCGAGACCTCACTGGCATCCAGCTGCATACTGGTGTCGTTTGCTGACTCGACATCCGACAGCTGAATACGCCTCAGCCGTGAATAATTCGCCAGCGTCCAGTCGCCGCGCAGTATCACGCGTGGCGACTCACCACGATCCAGCGTCAGCAGTTCATCTGTCACTTTAGGCTTACCAGGCGACGTAGCATGAATCAGTCCAGAATGCCGGTTTCATAACCATCCAGACTGGCCGTATTTTTCTCCTGCCAGTACTGCTCGATGGCGGGCCGACCGCGATTGTCAGCCCATTTTGTCAAAGTGGGGCGCTCGCCAGTCATTTCGTAGAACGGAACCGCGTAGCCGCAGGAAGTCAGCACCAGATCCAGCTCCACCTCAAATATCTGACGGGCACCGGTAAACTCGGGGAACAGCGCCAGACGCTCGTCCCATTGCGCATCACGCGAATGAATCACGCTTGCCTGTCCGTAAAGACGCAGTATCAAAGGTTGCCGATCGAAGGAGCAGAACATCAGCGTCATGCGCGGATTCTGCAGTATGTGCGCGGCGGTTTCGTTACCGCTGCCGGTGAGATTAAGCCAGGCAACCCGCTGCGGCCCCAGCACTCGAAAACTGTCCATGCCTTTAGGCGACACGTTTACGCGGCCCTCTGGGCCCGCTGTGCCAACAAAAAAGAGATGCTGACGCTGGATAAATTCAATATGCGTTTCATTCAACGCGGGAAACTGCTCGGCCATGGGTTTCTCCTTTGACTGCCCGTGCTGCCTGCCCGGGCAAACTACTGGCGCCATCTGCAGGGGCTGGCTGCGATAGACCGGCCATCAAGGCAGATAGCCGGTGTTCAGCATACTACAGTCTCGAGGAGTCAAACAGGTGCTCAGCCCGCGGCAAGCCCCATTTCTCGGCGTAGCTGGGTGGCGGCAGCAACCATCTGCTGCAGCGCCGCCTCTGTCTCTGACCAGCCGCGCGTTTTTAAGCCGCAGTCCGGGTTAACCCAAAGATGCTGGATCGGCAACTTGCGTGCCATACGCCGAAGCATGGCCTTGATCGCTTCCACCTCGGGCACGTTCGGCGAGTGTATGTCATAGACACCCGGCCCAATCTGCGCTGGGTAGTCAAAGTCTTCGAAGGCCTGAATCAGATCTCCATTCGAGCGCGCGGTTTCGATCGTGATGACATCAGCGTCCAGTGCAGCGATCGCCGGCATGATGTCATTAAATTCCGAGTAGCACATATGCGTATGAATCTGCGTCGTATCGCTCACGCCTGCGGCGCTCAGCCGGAAGGCATTGACGGCCCAGTCCAGATAGTGAGACTGCGCCTGCCGCCGCAGGGGCAAACCCTCACGTAACGCCGGCTCATCAATCTGTATCACGTTTATGCCGGCCGCCTCCAGATCACGCACTTCCTCTCTCAGTGCCAGCGCAATCTGCAACGCGGTCTTCTCGCGTGGCTGATCATCGCGGGCAAAGGCCCATTGCAGCATGGTAACGGGCCCGGTCAGCATGCCCTTGACCGGCTTGTCACTGAGCGACTGCGCATAGCGTGCCCATTTGACTGTCATGGGCGCAGGGCGTTGAACGTCACCAAAAATGATAGGCGGTTTCACGCATCGGGAGCCGTAACTCTGCACCCAGCCATTGCGAGTTGACGCGTAGCCATTGAGCTGCTCACCAAAGTACTCAACCATGTCATTGCGTTCCGCTTCTCCATGCACCAGCACATCCAGACCCAGGGCCTCCTGGCGCTGGATGGCGTCGGCGATGTGATCCAGCATATGCTGCTCATAAGCCTCGGCACTAATCTCACCCAGTTTGAATTGCCGGCGAGCCGCGCGGATTTCCTGCGTCTGCGGAAATGAACCTATGGTTGTCGTTGGCAGCGGCGGCAGTGCCAGATGCGCCTGCTGCTCAAGAATTCTTACAGCAAAGGGACTCTGGCGCTGAAAATCTGTCGCGACAATGGCTTGCACATCCTGTTGAACAGTGGGCCGATGTATCAGTGAGGACTGGCGCCGTGCCAGCACGCTGTCCCGACTCTCCTGCAGCCATTGTCTGGTCCTGTCCGAATCGGGCGCCGTCAAAAGGCTGGATATAAATGTCAGCTCATCAAGTTTTTGCCGGGCGAACGCAAGCCAGCCCCGCAGGTCGCGATCCAGCACAGTTTCTTCCCGAAGGTCGACCGGGCAATGCAGCAGAGAACACGACGGCGCCAGCCACAGCCTTGCTCCCAGCCTGTCGTAGGCACGTCGCAGCAGGTCACGCGATTTCTCCAGATCGTTGCGCCATATATTGCGACCATCAACGATACCCACCGACAACACTTGATGCACTGGCAGATTATCCAGCACCGTAATGAGCTGTTGCGGGGCACGGACCACATCAATATGCAGCCCGGCGACCGGCAAGTTCACTGCCGTATTTAGATTCTCGTCCAGCGCGCCGAAGTAAGTACTCAGCAACAATTTCGCCGGTACCGTGCGCAAGGCGTGGTATGTCTGCTCAAAGGCCTTGTGCCACACACCGGGCAGATCCAGCGTCAGAATGGGCTCATCGATCTGTACCCAGTCTGCTCCGGCATCCACCAGGGCCTGCAGCAGTTGCTTGTACACCGGCAACAAATCAGACAGCAGACTCAGTTTATCGAATCCGGTTTGCTGCGACTTGCCTATCCACAGATAGGTCAGAGGACCAATGATGACCGGCTTGGCTTTATAGCCGGCGGCCACAGCTTCCCGGGTCTCATCAATGATCTGGGTCCAGCTCAGGGCAAATGTCTGGCCCGGCGCCAGCTCTGGCACCAGGTAGTGATAGTTGGTGTCGAACCATTTGGTCATCTCGGCGGCAATCGCCGGCTCGCCGGTCGGTGCACGGCCTCGGGCAACCCGGAACAGTGTATCCAGATCGATATCGGCGTCCTCGCCTGAGCTCAGCTGGCGATGACGCGATGGCAGGTGGCCCAGCGTGGCGGACATGGTCAATACCTGGTCGTACCAGGCAAAATCACCCGTTGTCACCATATCCAGGCCTGCTTTCTGCTGCGCCTGCCAGTTCTGCTGTCGGATCTGGCGGCCAGTCGCAAACAGTTCCTGCTGGCTGCTGTCGCCACGCCAATAGGCCTCAAGCGCGGTCTTTAATTCCCGATGTGCGCCGATACGAGGATAACCCAGCGTATGGCGTACAATCTGTGACGGCTCTGATGGCCGCGTGTCTGTGTGATTCATAACAATCCCCTGTAAAGTCAGGGGCGCTATTGTGCCGATACCAATAAATTGAATAAACTTCATATTTTTCAGAAACAATATGAATATTATTCATGATAATTGATATCAGACACCTGAAAACCATGCAGGCACTGCGCGACACGGGTCGCCTGACCGATGCGGCCGAACGCCTGTGTGTGACGCAATCGGCCCTCTCACATCAAATCAAGGAGCTGGAAAGCCGACTCGGCTGCGAGCTGTTCCTGCGCAAGACCCGACCACTGCAATTGACCGGCCCCGGGCGCCGGCTACTGGCCCTGGCAGAACAGGTGCTACCGATGATTGCCGGTGCCGAACATGATATCCAGCGCATGGTGCACGGTGACGCGGGCCGACTTTACATGGCCATCGAGTGTCACAGCTGTTTCAACTGGCTGATGCCCACCATCGAAGCCTATCGCAGCAACTGGCCGGCCGTGGACCTGGATTTCTCCAGTGGTTTCATGTTCGACCCATTGCCTGCCCTGCACAGCGGCGAGCTCGACCTGGTTATCACCTCAGATCCGCGCGACTACAAGTCACTGGCTTACCTGCCACTGTTTCAGTACGAAATGCAGATCGCTGTGGCCCCTGATCATGCTCTCGCCGGTCAGGCTTTTGTATCACCCGGCGACCTGACACGCGAGACCATCATTACCTACCCGGTGGAGCGTCAGCGATTGGACGTATTTAATGCCTTTCTTAACCCGGCCGGCGTGGAGCCCGCCGCGGTGCGCACTACAGAATTGACCGTCATGATGATCCAGCAGGTGGCGAACCACCGGGGCGTCTGTGCTCTGCCAAACTGGGTGTTGGACGAGTATGTGCGACAGGGTCTGGTGGTGGCTTTACCGGCCACGGAATCAGGTCATTGGCTGACGCTGTATGCCGCGGTTCGCGCGGAGCAGGAACACACTGCCTACCTGCAGAGCTTTGTGCAAAGCGCCCGGTCGCACTGTCTGGAGAATTTGCGCGGCGTTCGCGCCGGCCGAGACTGAGCTCGATTAAATGACCACATCAAACAGCGCTCCGATCCCATAGGTTACCAGCATCGCTGCAGCACCCCAGAATACAACACGCAACACCGGCTTTAGTGGCGCGGCACCGCCCAGATGGGCTGCCAAATAACCAAGCAAAGCCAGCGACATCAGTGCCGACAGACTGACGGCCAGGGTAAGCGCGGTCAGCGGCAGCATGACTGCCACCAGTAACGGCAACGCCGCCCCTGCCGAGAATGTCAGCGCGGATGTGAAAGCTGCCTGCATGGGATGGGCATTCACAGCAGCGGTAATACCAAGCTCGTCCCGCGCATGCGCAGCCAGAGCGTCACGTGACATTAATTGCCGGGCAACTTCCTCAGCCAGCTCCGGATCAAGCCCTCTGGCCTGATAGATGCCTGCCAGTTCAGCCAGCTCCTGCTCAGGCTCGGCGGCCAGCTCTTTACGCTCCAGTGCCAGGTCAGCCTTTTCAATGTCGGCCTGCGAGCTGACTGAAACGTACTCGCCCGCGGCCATCGACATGGCTCCCGCGACCAGGCCTGCCAGCCCAGCTATCAGGATACCCCTGGCGTCTGCACCAGCGGCGGCCACACCCAGGATCAGACTGGCGGTGGATACAATACCATCGTTGGCACCGAGCACCGCGGCGCGCAGCCAGCCGCTGCGATTGATTCTGTGTTTTTCAGGGTAGGTCATTGGCTCAGACCACGGTCAGCAAAATCGGTCTGCCCTTTGTGATCACCATGGTGTGCTCAAACTGCGCGGAAAGATTGCCCGGGCTGCCTACCAGCGTCCAACCGTCGTCAGCTTCCTCAACATGCCGGCTTTTTGTCGACAGGAAGGGCTCAATGGTAATCACCAGGCCCTCGTGCAACATGCGACGGTCGGCCGGATTGTAATAGCCGGGAATCTCCCCTGGCTCTTCATGCAAAGCACGACCGACGCCGTGGCTGCAAAGATTGCGGATGATCCTGAAGCCTTTCTGTTTGGCCACTTTTTCGATCGCCCGGCCAATGCCGTTCAGAGGACTGCCCGCTCTTGCACTGCGGCAGGCTTCATTCAGAGCCACTTGAGTGGAATGCAGCAGGCGGTCTTTGAGCGCATCAGAGGGTGGCACCACAAAGCTGCCACCGGTATCTGCGAAATAGCCGTCTTTTTCGGCAGAGACGTCGATATTAACAACGTCACCCGGCTGAATGACTCGGCTGCCCGGAATGCCATGAGCTGCCTCTTCATTGATGCTGATACACGTGTACCCCGGAAAGCCGTAGGTCAGTCTGGGTGCCGACTGCGCCCCTTCACTTTCCAGCAATGCCTTGCCAATCATATCCAGCTCGGCAGTGGTCATTCCCGGTTCTGTGCGACGCTTCATTTCCTGCAGTGTCCAGGCAACGATGCGCCCGATGCGCTGAAGCGCTTTTAGATCCTGTTCGGTTTCAATGGTCATAACAATGCCCTCAGTGAGGCTGTTATACCCCGGTGGATATCAAACCGCAATCGGCCAGACTGGTTGCGGGCCTTCCGGGTCGCTGTCATCAGGCTGGGCGTTAGTTTGCAGGTAGTCCAGGATGGCTGCTTTCAAGGCCTGACCACCTTCGAGGCCCTGGTTGCCAAACAGGCGATTGAACTCCAGAACGTAAGGATGGTCACCTACCAACGCTATATCGAAACCGGCGTGGTTGACGCCCAGCTGCCGCGCCAGCCGTAACGCCAGATCAGTCGCTGCCGCCGGCACCGGGCTGTGGTCTATGCGGCCACCCTGCGCCACATTATTGTAGAACCCTCGATCCGACTGGGTTCGCCAGTACGCAGTAATGACCCTGTCACCCACAATTACGACACGAACATCACGGTCTATGGGCAGATACTCCTGTACATAAAGTACCGGTGTTTTTTCGCAGTATTGTTGCCAGTCCTGACGGCAGTTGATCAGCCAGACACCTTCGCCCATGCTGGCCTTGGGCAGCTTGGCAACAAACGGCAGTGGCATAAGATCCCAGAGCCGTTCGCGCGACTCGGCACAGTTATTCTCTATGACCGTCCATGGCGTGTGCGCCGGCGCAATCAGCTCAAACGCCCGCGTCATCTCCACCTTGTCGTGACCTATGCGATAACTGGCCTCGCTGGGAAATACCCGGCAGTTCAGGCCATAAACCAAAGCGTTAAGTTGCCAGTATTCGGGATACAACACCCAGTCAGCGCGGCTCAGCAGTTCCTTGTGCTGAAAAATATCCTGGGATTTAAGAACGGTTGTATTGGGAAAACCGAGAGTTCGGAAGACGTCGAATGACACCAGATTCATGTTTGCGCGCACGCAGAGGGAAAAGCGCGCATTCTATTGAGAATTTTGAATCTGGCAAGTAGTTTTGTGTGTGAGTGAGCTGGTCAGTGAGGACAGCAGAATCAGGGTGTAGGCCGTCACCTCAATAAGTTCTTCATAGAACGCCGGATGTTCGACGCCCTGATAGCCTTCAAAGAAGGCCGCCAGATACAAAAGCAGTCCGGACGCGACCAGCATCATACCCGCCGGCGTGACCGCGAACTGCAAGGCCTCCTTAAGGTAATGCCTGAAATCAACATAGAGCGCATAGGTGAGTAGTGCGCAGAAAGCCATTGCCAGCAGAATATTGCGGCCTGTGCCCGAGGTGAGTGCGATAACAGCTTGCGGCAGGTCGAAATCTTCAACATCGAGCTCACGCACAATAAAGCTGTAGCACAAAAGCGCGCATGACAGCATCAGCAGCGTGTTGTATCGACCGTTGCGCGATAGCGTGACGATAAAGGCAATACAGGCTGCTGAAAGCAAGATCACCTGAGTCGTCTCAAGCAGTCCGTATTCAGCATAGATCCGGGTTTGCCCATTGCTCAGGGCTAGAAGAGCCCAGGCAGCGTAAGCTGCCCAGGCAATCGCAAAGGTGATGTAAAGGGTCAGTAGTGGTCCAGCTGGTTTCGCCATCCGTCTCCCTGAGTCTGGCGGACGTTAGTTTTTACGTGAACCGCAGCGCTGCTTCAGGCGCTGCAGGTTCCCCCAAACTCATCACCGCCACCACAGTAAGTGTGATGCTGCAGCTGCAGGTGCAATCCATCTGGGTCAGAGAAATACACTTCCGGGGTACCATCCGGCTCTGCACCTCCACGCTCTGGCATACGCATGGTTACCCAATGCTGCAGTGGGCCAGGCTCGCCGTCGCCGCGCGTCGACAGGCCATACTCGGTCAGCCTTTCCAGCACCGAGGCTACTGTGAAGTTTTCGATATTTAAACTGACATGATCGATGCGCCCGGTTTGTGCCGGTACACCGTCCTGCATGCCGCCCACAAACATCAGGAACTGCGTGCCATTGCCAAGCCCCAGAGTCGGGAACTGTGCCTGGAAGGCCTGATTTTCAAGCCCGAACAACCTTCTGTAAAACTCATTGCTCAATTGATAGTTGGCGACAAAGGTTGTCAAATGGTTGATCTCTCGCAGTTCGATCAGGCCTTCAGTGGACGCCGGTTCTGGTGTACAGCTTTCGTCACCGGCACCGCAGTCATCCGGGCTGGAAAGTTTAATTGGTACACCATCGCGGTCTGCCACAAAAAGTTCGTGATTGTCCGCCAGCATGGTATCACTTTCACCCGGCAGTCGGCGCAGCCAGGTCATATTGGCTCGCTGCATTGCAGAGGTGCGACTGTCGTAGAAACTGTCTACGGTACGATTGATGCCATGCTCAGAAAGCAGACTCTGCAACTGATAACGGGTGTAGCCGGGAACTCGCAGACCAAAGTTACTGATATTGGGCTGCTCACCCTCGCGGACCTGAGCCAGCGTGAAATACTGCCCGTCATTGCCTACGCCCAGCGAGACTGTGTCGCCGATGCGGGTAAGGACAGGACAGCCAAACAGCCCCTGGTAGAATTCTACAGATCGGTCCAGGTCGCTGACCCGGAGCTCAAAACTGTGCAGACCCGTTGTAGGTATGGGTTGCGCAGCCGCTTGTTGCGCCATTGCGCGCATTGCCAGAGGCATGGCTGGTAAAGCCAGCAGCAGGCTGCGCCTGGACATGGCCGGCAGTTTCAGGTCCTTGGCTTTGTCTGTGTGTGATGCCATTTTAGGTCTCTCCATCATCAGTGTGATGGTTTGAGGATAATCCGCACGAGGTCAAGAGTCCAGCGGACCGGCGCCGCTGCCAGTTGCCGGGTACAACTTATGCGGCACCCACCAGACAAAAAAAGCCAGACCAACCAGCTCTATCAGGGACTGAAAAACAACCACCACAGCTGTCAGCTCATACGACTCTGGTAGCGCCAAAGCCAGCGGCAGCACAACAAAGGAATTACGACTGCCCAGACTGAAGGCCAGCACCCGTCCCTGCCCTGAAGGCAACCTGAACCAGTGACTGATCAGCCTGGAGAGCAGCGCGGCCGCCAACAGAAACAGTACAAAAACCAGCGCCAGCTGCGCCAGAATCGGCCAGGCTGCAAAGACTGTTCTCACCTGTGCTGCGGCGATACAGAAAACAACCAGTGCCAGAAGGGGTACCGGCAACCATGCCAGGTGACTCAGAAGCACAGCGCGATCGTCACGCCGGCTGCACCAGTGCTCGGTAAGCATGGCAAGAACCAGTGGCAGGACTATCAGCCCGAGAAACGCTGTCACCAGCTCCTGACGCAGGACATTACCAGCAATGTCATTGTCCAGAAATAACCACAGGTACACTGGCAGCAACAACAACTGCAGCAGCAGACTAAGCGGTGTAAAAGCGATGGCGTGCCGTGTGTCTCCTCTACCTAGGTGCGTAAATGTCACGAACCAGTCCGTACACGGTACCAGCAGCACCAGTGCAATGCCCAGCTGTACCTCCGGTTGCTCTGGTGCCAGGCGCATAAGCAGCCATACCACCATGGGCAGCAGGATAAAGTTGCCAATAACCGCAGCTGTCAGAAAACGGCTATCCGAGAAAGCCTGGTGTAAGGTGGTGAGCGGGACCTGTGTGAAGGTTGTATAAATCAGCACTGCCAACAGGGGCCACAACAATGCCGGCAGCATTGATTCCAGTACGGGAAAATTCAGCCCTGCCAGCAGCCCGATGCTGATAGCTGACAAGTATAAATAGACCTGGTACTTCTCAAGCGTTTCGCGTTTCAAAGCATTCGCCTGAATATGCCATCGCCACGTAGCATATGTCGCAGGGCCGCCGCTATGTGCCCCGCCAGCAACACGGCCAACATCAGCGCGAAAACACCGTGAATAGCAAAAAGCCGTTCTGCCAGCGCTGTGTCCTCGGGCACTCCCGGCATGGCGGGCAGATAGAAATCACCCACAATGATCAGCGCCGGGTAGGCAGTAACACCAGCCCATCCCAGCAGTGGGGTGATGATCAGCAACAAATAAAGGCAGTGATGCAGGCTTTTGGCTGCTATCTGCAAAGACCGCGGCAAGGTCGATGGGTACGGCGGGGCACCAACACGTATTTTCAGGCCAATACGAACCAGCATCAATAACAGGACGGTAAAGCCCAGAGCCTTGTGTGAGCTGTACAGAGTGTCGGTCAGTGAGCCCCAGATATTCGCTTCCGCCCGGGAGGCCATCCACAAACCGACTGGCAGCAGAGTCAGCACCATGACTGCCATCAACCAGTGCAGCACGCGCCATCCGATCGGATATTTTTGAATCTGGGACATGAAAGTCTCCTGTTTTGCGGTGAACCTGCCAGGCACCCGCTTATCGCCGGGGTTCGGAGGCGATTCGCTGCAGCAGTATCTGGCAGATTTTCTCACCATGAGTATTCTGGGGAAAATGTCCGGCATCCGGCAAAGGATCAAAACTTGCTCCCAACTGGCTTGCCCACTCGCGTCCCCATGTTTCTGCGAATACGTCATCCGCGCAGCCCCAGATGAAATACACCGGCTTCTGCCAGCTCAACAGCAACCGATAATACAACGCCTGCGCAGCGGCATTGCCGCTGTGGTAGTCCAGAGCCGGAATCGAAAGCGGGAACCGACGGTAGCCGTTAAAAGCCTCATCGGGCAATCCCCGATAGGGCGCGGAGAATCCTCGATACATTCTCTGGGCGTCTTCTTCAAGCGGCGGTGTTTTGCCATTGACCAGCGCAGGTATAACAATGTCACGTGGCGCCAGCCCACTGCTTAGCAACAGCAACAGCGCGACATCGGGACAGGGTCGATCGAACAGTCCACCTGAGCGCCAGTGGTTGAACCACTTTCGGATACCGTCCGAATAGTGAAACCCAGGGTGGTGCAACCAGGTATTCATGATCAGCAGCCTGTCAAAGCGCTCGGGCATCATTGCCGCCTGCGCCAGACCAGTGGGCCCACCCCAATCCTGACACACCAGGGTGATGCGCTGCAGATCAAGCTCGGTAATCAGACTGGTGAGGACTTCGGTATGCCTGGCAATGGTATACCAGTGAGGGTCGACGGGTTTGTCGGAGCGCCCGAATCCCAGATGGTCAGGTGCTATGCAGCGGTATCCAGCAGCCACCAGTAATGGAATCATGTCACGGTACAGGTAAGACCAGGTCGGCATACCATGCATCAACAGCATTACCGGGCCATCGCGCGGGCCTTCGTCAATATAGTGCTGCCTGAGATCCTGCCACTGGTGGTATTGCGGCTCAAACGTAAAATCGCTCAAGTCGGCAAAGTTGGCATCGGGTGTTCGGATAAACTCTGTCATACCCGCTTTATCTCCACTCTTTTATCTAGGCGTGAAAGTAGCAGCATCCTGCCGATTCTGCACGAGTTCCCATGCCTGCACCACGGCCTTGCGGTTCTCTCCCCAGCGATACCCGCCAAGCGCACCACTCTGCTGAATGACCCGGTGGCAGGGAATCAACAGGGCAACCGGATTGGCACCAATTGCGCTACCGACCGATCTGGCTGATTTTGGCGCCCCGATTGACGCAGCTATCTGTCCGTAGCTGGCCAGTTCACCGTACGGAATATTCAGCAAAGCGCGCCAGACTGCGAGCTGAAAATTGGTACCACTGACGTGCAGGGAAAGCGGGAGGTTGCTGGGCGCCGGCGCTTGCCGAAAAAAGCTTTCAATCACATGTTGTGTCGCGGTCACATCCTCAATGATGGCACTCTTTGGCCATTCCTTTTGCAGACGTGACAACAGCTGCGACTCTGGTTCATGGTCGACAAATGCCATTCGGCACACACCACGCGGGGTAACCGCAACAAACAGACGCCCGAGCGGACTGTCGTGCACACCATAACGGAGACACAGCTGCTCTCCACCGCTTCTGAATTGGCCCGGTGTGACGGCTTCCAGTTGCACAAAATGATCGTGCAGTCGGGAACTGCCGCTCAGCCCCAGATCAAGCGACACATCCAGCAGAGAGCGTCGCTGTCTTAACAGTGACTTGCCGCGCTCCAAGGTTACTGCTTGCAAAAAACGTTTCGGCGAGATGCCTGCCAGTCGACTGAACTGACGCTGAAAATGATAGGGACTGATGTTCACGTGGGCCGCCACAGTTTCCAGGCTCGGCTGTTCTGTTGCATGCTCTACAATATAGGTCATTGCACGTGCTATTCGGTCATAGTCCGACATGATGCTGCCTCTGGGTACGCTACAGCATCATCGTACATTCATTGCCTCGCCAGACCGACCCGAATCTTGCTGTCTTGATAGACACCACCAGGCAGAAGCCAACAGTAAGCCAAAGACTATCCATTCTGCCAGACGCTGAAGCAGACCGCGCCACTCATAGAGCCCAGAGTCTGCCATCATGCCAAACAGTGTCAACCAGACCATGGCGGCGGCTACCCAGATAACGCGCATGAGTCTTGAAATGCGTGGGGTGAATGCCAGCAATACCAGCGCCACAGTGGTAGTCAGATACGTCACGACGGCAAGCGCGTTGTGAATCATCTGACTGACACTGCCTTCGGCCGGGCAACCGATGTCGCAGGGCGCAAGCGCCGATCCAAGGTAAGCAATCGGCTCTGATAACAGCAGCCAGTACCCCAGGCGGCTGACGCCCTGCACAGGGACCACCGGAGCGGCGGCAACAAGCAGTGCCGCCGACAGGACGGCGAAAGGCACAAAACCAAACCAGCCAATCAACGACGCATACGGGGTGCCAGCCGCGTTGAGTTCGCTGATGTATTGTCCAAGGTGAGAGTATCCCGGTTTAAGAAGGGCGCCACCGAAGAGCATGATAAGGTAACTTGCAACCACCGCCACGATCAGGAAGCGCTTATTCATATTTTATCCCTTTTAACAGTCCGTCCAACCTGATTTTGTGTGGCTGATGAACGCCTTGAAGGCTCTAGTTATGGAACGCATCGTCGCCATAGTCCGGACATGATTGTACAGTTGTCGGCTCGAGGGCCTGACGGCGACTGTCAGCGACCCAGCATTCGTCAAAAATGGAGCAATAGCAGTAGGAAATGGAATTCTCAGGATTCGCGATCATGGTCTGAAACTGCCGCGCGAGATTCTGATCCGTCACAGTAATAAGGTCCCGTCGCACACCCGGACTCAGCACGCGATCACTCAGGGTGCTTCTGCCAACCTGCTCATTCAATTCTCCACCCAATTGTGTCACTACCTGCTCCCAGTCACGCATGGCCTGTCCATCCAGAACAACACGCACTGAACGGACCAGTGCCGGACCAACCCCGGAGTTGGTCACCGACAGCATGAAGCCAGCTCTATCACCGGTATCATAGTCTTCAACCGACAGCTGCACGAAAGGCCAGACCGCAGCCGCCGTCTGCTGGCGGACTGCCTGTGACTCCGTTAATGCCGCATAAAGCGCCAGGACTGCGATAAAAACGCCCACCACAGATAACACCGTCTGCCAGAAAGACAATCGAACCAGACGCTTCTCCGTCCCGCTCAGCCCTGGACCATCGTCTACCGATGCGGTATTGGCATCGCGCGGGACATTCTTGTCGTCATCATGAGTATTCACGTTATGATCATTTCCCTTTCCATGTTCTCATTCTGCCGGCTTGATCAACCTGCTGACTGAAACCAGAATTCCACTTCATCCGTTTCCACTTCAAACATTGCTGCATGTTCGGCGTGAGCAGGCACGTGATACCAATCACCGGGGCCAAAGCGTTCGCTTGTCCCATTCATGGTCAGGATCAGCTCACCCCGCGTGATGACACCATAATTGTCCGTGTCGTGGGTATGTGGCGGGATGGTGGTACCAGCCGGGTAGGATGCAAACAGCACATCAGCACCGTCTGCTTTGAGTTTGTAGGCGTCAAATCTGCCATCGTACAACGGCAGCTGTTTGACTCGGTTGGGGTATTTCCCTGACATGGCGGCGGCCCCGGTCACAGATTCAGCATCGAGCTTACACCGAATTTAACTCATAGTTAACCAGATCAATCCCTGTACTGCATTCTCAAAGTCTCGCACTGATTCTCAACTGGCTGGCTTGCGCGCCACTATCTGAAAAATGTGCCAGTCATGTGGAACGCCACCGGCAGTCTTGCCGCTTGAACGATGCACCTTAAACCGCAGCACTTCGTAGGGTTTGAGCAGACCCTCGACCTCCGATTGATCGAATGCTGAGACATGCGACCAGAACACGCTGGGGTTGTCTGCCACTTGCGCCATGGTATCTTCTCGTCCCAGCAAAGACCCGCAGAATATTCCACCTGGCAGCAGGCATTCGAAGATATTATCCCAGACTGTGTTGAAATGATCTGGTGGGCAAAAAAACAGACTGGCGTCTGCCACTACCAATGACACTGCCGGATAGTCAAACGTCTCAAACGATGCCTTGGACAGGACCACGTTTTTTGATCCATGGAATCGACCCTGGCAGACTGACAGCGCCTGATCATCCACATCAAATGCGTAGACGCGAAATCCGCTATCCAGTAAATAACTGATGTCTGCTCCAGCGCCACAACCGCAATCAATGGCGGCTCTGGCGCCGTCGATTCTGCTGACAGCAAACTTCAGGTCGTCCCGTGTCGGGCGAACCCTGGTTGATTCCTGGTAGTGGGAAATGGCTGTATCAGACATGAGCAGACCTGTTTCGCGAGCCTTATAACCTGCGACCCAGCTTGCGCTCAGCCAGCCGGCGCTCCCAACCCGGACTCATAAAGCTGATCACTTCAAAAGCAATCAGGCCCTGCACAACAAGCCCGGCGCCAAGACCGGCAAAAATAATATAAACCACCGGCTCACCGTGGAAAGCAACCAGAAATACAGCCGCCAGCACCACATAGGTCACCAGAAATTCGTAGAATTCTTTCATCCTTTTGGCGTAAAGCAATGCCTGTTGTTCGTCTGCTTTCAATTGCGAATCGTCCTGCATGGGTTTTTCCTCCGCTAGTAAATGAGATAGATCCACCTCAAACACGGAAGCAAGTGCCTTGCATGTCTCCATACTCGGCTTATGACCCTGCTCAATACGCTGAATAGTTCGCGTTGTGACACCTGCCATTTCAGCCAGCTGGCTTTGCGACCATCCATTCTTCAGACGTAATTTCCTGATAATCATTACACAGTCCTTTTGGGGGCCGGTTGAAGCCCTGCTGAGTCCGTATCACTGCTTGAGGCAATGCAAGACTGAGCAAATTTCTTCTCAATTAAAACGACACAAACACGAAATCATGACGAAACTAACGCGACACTTCTTTTATTTCAAAACCTTAGCAGCACAACATTGTTGGCTTCTTGCCAACTCAAGAGGCGTGCTCCACCTCAAGACGCTGCCGGATATCCTCGTAAGACACCCGCACCAGCTTAAGCAGCGCGTCCTCATCAACACTGAATTTTGGTGAAAGCTTTACATGACGCATGAACTTGCCGGTGCCAAGCAGAAGTCCGTCCGGGTCCGGCAGTTCAACACCATGAAAAAAGCCCAGATTGACATGCGCTTTAAACACATCAACGTAAGCGAACGCAGCCTTGCCGACACAGGCCGTTGGCTGATTGTCATGCAGCACTTCGGTAACGTCATCGCCACACATGCGCAATGCGTTGAACCATTTCAGGGCAATGCCGCCCAGTTCGCCGTCATGTTCCTCAAACCAAAGCCTGACCTCAGGGTGGCCTTTCTCTGCATTCCTGAGTCTGAAGAGCCCTCTCACGATTCAACTCACACCCTGTTACGCGACTTGGCTCAGTCAGCGGAAAGCCAGGCTTCTGCCACCGGCTTCTCACTCAGTTTAAAGGCCTTGATGCGCATCCACGGTATCAACATGCCTTCCAGCTCGCTGACGCGCTGCACCCAGGCCTCGTCTGCGAGTACCGCCGCCTTGTTAAAACGTCTGATGACACGAAACATGGCTGGCAGTCGGGAAAATTCCACAGCCATGGCGCCGGGCGTAGGAAATCTGAACTCGGGTATCTCAAACAGCATCTCGCCGTCTTCGATGCCCTCAGAATGCGTGACGATCTCGTCCAGCGCCATTTCCATTTCGGTGGAATCCAGTTTGCCACTGAATTCCATGTTGAGGCGCTTGGGCCCGACTCGCTCTACCCTAAACATAGTCACTCCTCAGCGGCCAGGACTGGCTTTCGCCCGTCAACCGCTTAATGGCTGATTTTGCGGTTTGTAGAATGCAATCGCATTGTCAGTGAGCACCGCCTGAGCGGATGTTTCTCCCAGTGTTTCTAGGATAATCTCAATATCATGATCTTTGAAGGGAATCGGCGCGCGGGTGCCTGGCAGATCTGTGCCAAACATCAAAGCATGCGGGTTTGCATCGTGCAGCAGACTGATGGCATCGGCCGCAGCAAAATCGACCCTGCCAAACCCTGTCGCCTTGACCTTTACGCCGGCCTCAACAAGCTTCACAAGTACTGGCAGACCAGCCTTCTTCAAGCCCAGATGGTCAATACAGACAGCTGGCAATCGATGTATCGTCGCTGCCAATTGCTCAAGATTGCTGGCGTCGACATACAGCTCCACATGCCAGCCAACTAATTCATGGACTCTGCTGGCCATTGAAGACAGGTGGCGAAGATCTTCAGAACCGCCGCGATAAAGATTAAAGCGAAGTGCGCGGACACCGGCTTTATTCAATTCGATGATCTGATCATCGGGTGCATCAGAGGGCAGCTGTGTCACACCCACGAAACCAGCGCCAAGAGCATCAAGTGCAGCAAGCAGATAGGTCTGATCAAAAGCCTGAAAAGAGCCCGAAACAATAGCGCCGCCGCACACATTAAGTCGTGAAACCCTCTCCAGATAGGCTTCAGCGGTGAAGGCATCCGGCAGGTAACCATTGTTGGCCACCAGTGGATAACGGGGATCAATAATGTGAAGATGACTGTCAAATATCCTGATGTTCTGAGTCGGCTTCATGGCTGCACGACCGTTCAGTTGCGCTCACCGCTGGTCAGTGCCTGCAGCTCCAGCAGCGAGTATTTCAGGGCCTCGCGTGTTTCTGCAGGCAGGTTCTGCTTGTCCTTGATGGCGGCCAGCACAAAGTAGCCGGTGCGGGCGACCTGACGCCACCTGGGCCGTTTGGGAAACGATTCTTCGCCAAGATAACGATCCAGTGTGCGAGTGCGCAGGCGCCCATTGTCGATGACAATAGCCCAAAGCTTGCTCTCCTGCGCCAGCTCAACCTTGGTTTTGCCGGTGTACATCTCCCAGCATTCCACCGCCAGGCGCATGGTTTCAATCAGGCGTGACTTCAATGAATGGCTGGTCGGCGAATCCGTGCCATTACCGGTCAGTGAGTTCAACTTCTCAAAAACCTCCTGCAGTTCCTGGCGCGCCTGCGGCGCCGCGTCAATCAGCAGCGGTTCCAGTGACTGCAGCTGTTTGGAGACAGAGCCCAGTCTGTCCCTGGCCTGGGCCATCATGCGAAAGGCCAGTAGCGGATCACCGGATCCCTCTTCATGGCGCGGGTCATTGAGTACCAGTAAGTAAAATGCATCCTCCACGCCAATCTGGGCGAGCTGACCTCTTACGACTATCTCCGCATCCCGACCCTGAAGTGCCAGATTGTCGATTGTCATCGCAAGATCGCTGTCATCGTCCTGCCCTGTCAGGTTTCCCAGCATTAATTGCTCCTCACCGGAGGAATCTGCCAGCAGCGTCACAAACTCAGCCTCCTGCAGATCTGTCTTGTTCAGCCCCAACAGGCTGCAGAAACCATGCGAGGCAAAGGTAATGTAGCCCGCCTCATTCAAGGCCACCAGGCTAAGGTCACTGTGCTCCAGTATCTGATGCAGCCGGTTCTGTGACTGCTTCAACTGCTGCTCAGCCTGCTGGAACTGCTGAATCTCCGACTCAAGACGTGCTTTCTCGCGCAATGCCTGTTGCTTCTCACCCTCCAGCAGCCTGACTCTCCAGGCCAGCGCGAAGGAGAACAGCACGGTTTCGGCCATCAGGCCCAGAAACAGTGCGTTATCCGTAAACCAGTTGTGCGGTAATAAACCCAGTACCAGCGTAGCAAATCCAACGATCACACCGACTTCACCAATCAGGGTCACCAGCAGGTAGAGTTTGGCCAGCGCGTGACCGCGCACCACGCCGTCGACCATGGCATAGATGATGGCGGCGATTGCGAAAAAGCTGAAAATCAGCGAACTGCCCTGAAACAGGCCGAAATCTTCAGGAATTACCGCAAGAAGCAGCAGAACCGCTGCGATCGGGATCAGAACAGCAAATATCCGGCCCAGCATTCTGTTATAGGAATCGATATCCAGGAATGATCGAGTGAACTGCAGGCGGGTCAGACTGAGTAGCGCCACCGAAGCACCGCTGAGGTGACGCATAACATAATTGTCATTAAGATCCAGAAACACCATATGGCCATTGATGCCCAGATAAACCAGCAGAACCGCTGACGCATAGGCCACATAATAGAGGTAGTTCCTGTCGCGCACGGTCAGATACAGGAACAGGTTATACAGAATCATGATGCCAATGGTGCCGTAGAACAGGCCCATGATCAGTATGCCCTGTGCTTCGTTGCGCTTGAATGCGGTTTCTGACCACAGTGTCAGAGGCACATGGAAGTTGCGAAAAGAGGTGGCGCGAATGTAGACGGTACTATCGACCCCTGGCTCCAGCCGCACCACAAAGCCGCCAGGCAGCGTTCTCACCTCACGTGGATGGTGCTCGGTCTGGTTGTTGTGCATGTGCATGCTTTCTTGCACGTCGCCGCTCTCGTCCAACAACCACACAAATACATCATTGGTGGGCTTGGGTGGCCCGATTTCCAGCAAATACGGCGTTCCGTCATCTATCAGCGCAGCGTCCCAGTCAAGCTCCAGCTTGAACCACAAAGCCGTATCGGTGTAACCAAAGTCCAGATCTGCAGGGAAATCCTGATCGAAGCGCGAGGCCATTTCCGCGCTGCTCACCTCTGCAAATGTCAGCGTGGTGGAATCATCCTGCAGCAATAACACATGGTCGGCCAGGGACAGCGATTCAAGCTGAGGGTCGATGCTGACCGATTGAGACCAGGCGGTCGAGAATGCGCTTGTAAGCAGAAGGGCTGTCAGCACTAGAAGAGTGCGGATGTACCTTTTTGAGGCTGATCTCGGGTGAAGCGTCATTTTTCTCGCAATAACAAAATCTTGCTGTTTGTTTGGCCCTATTTTGGCCCTATTGTTTCGGTGTGTCGAGCTATCGTTCGACCCTTTTCCTGTAATACTCGGTAACAAATCAAGAATCGTGTAAAAATACAGGTAAATCACGTGCCTCCCAGCCGCTTCAAACGCCTCGAACTGGCCGTCGCCATATGCGCCGCCAGCCTCACCATGCATTCCAGTCGCGCCCAGGACCTACCGCAGGGTGCAGATGTTGCCCACGGGCGAATAGACATCGACGTTCAGGGCCAGCACATGCAGGTCCAGCAGGGCAGCCAGTACGGCATTGTCAACTGGGACACCTTCAGCATCGGCGCCGGCTACCATGTCGACTTTGACAATGGCAGTGGCGCCACACTCAACCGTGTCACTGGCACAGATGTCTCTCACATTTACGGACAACTTACAGCCAGCGGCAGCGTTTTCCTGCTCAACAGCAACGGTATCGTCATCGGCGAGGGTGGCCGGGTACTCACTGGGGGCCATTTTATTGGCTCCACACTGGACATTCAGGACAGTGATTTCCTTGATGGGGGTGGCTTCACACTGTCTGGCGAGGCGCTCAGCGGCGTCACCAACCTGGGCAAAATCTCCTCGTCCGGCGGCAATGTGCTGTTGGCCGGCTACACCGTAGAAAATCGCGGCGACATCATCGCCCTGCAGGGCCACGCCGGTCTGACAGCGGGCACTCGCGTGGATGTACTGACCGACACCAGCTGGGCGGGTGGTGCGTTCGCTGTCAAACTCGGCGATCGCGACAGTAACGTCACCAATGAGGGCCGCATCAGCGCCATGGTGGCAGAACTGCGCACCCACAACGGCAATATTTACGCGCTGGCCGGCAATAACAGCGGACTGATCCAGGCCACCGGAGTTCGCAGCGAAGGCGGCAAGGTGTTCCTGACGGCTGACAACGGCGGGGTTCAGAGCAGCGGCGCCATTGCTGCTGTAAATGCCGACGGTAGCGGCGGCGATATCGAGATCGCTGCCCAGCTTATCGAGAATTACGGCGGCCTGCAGGACGTCAGCGGCACCTCCGGTGGCCGCATAAGCCTGACCGCAGACGCCATCATAAGCGATACTGACATGCGCGCCGACGGCACGGACGCTGATGGCGGCGTTATAACGCTGGAGGCAGAGGATCAGGTGTTGCTGACTTCCGCCGGCAGCATCAGCGCACAAGGCGCGGCATCGGGCGGCGAAGTTGCCGTGGATGGCGGCGGTGGCAAAACCATTCTGTCCGGCACTATTAATGCTTCCGGTGGCCTGCAGGGTGGCCGCGTCAGTCTCTGGGGCCAAAGTGTGTCGATGTTTGGTGGCAGCATTGCGGCTGAAGGTGGCGCGCTGGGCGGCCAGGTATACCTGGGCGGCGGCTGGCAGGGTCAGGATATCTGGCAGGGAAACCCGCTGCTGGAGACGCGCAATTCACAATCCACCTATCTCAGCGAGACCAGTCATATCAGTGTTGATGCCAGACAGCTGGGCAAAGGCGGGACTGTCGCGGCCTGGTCTGATGGCGTCACGCAGTTTGCCGGCAACATCACTGCCCGCGGCGGCATTATGGGCGGCGATGGCGGCATGGTTGAAACATCCGGGCTGGACGGCCTTGGCGTGTCCGGCGATGTTGACGCCGGCGCACGAGCTCCTTACGGCACCAACGGTGCCTGGCTGCTGGATCCTAAAAACATCACCATTATCGAAACTGCCGCACCCCTTGAAGAGTTCAGGCGGGTTCTCAACGAACCCGGCGCCCGTGCTGCCTCTTACACTACCTGGAATTTTGGTCAGGATGTGGATGTCAGTGGCAATACCTTCATTGTCTCGACCAGAGAGAGCACTGCGCAGGGCAGGTCAGCCGGCGGCGTGTATGTGTTTGAGGACGGCAGGTTCTCAGCCTTGTTGACCAGTGGACTGTCCAGCACGGTGGATTTTGGCAAGACGATAGCCATTGCCGGAGATTTTATTGCCGCCTCTGCGCCCGGCGACCGCAAGACAATTGACGGTACCATCTCTCAGTATCGGGGCTCGATCTCGTTCTTTCACCGGGGAGACGGCTGGAAAAACGGCACCCAAAGTCTGGTTACAAAGCAGTACAACCCCTACTCCAAGCAGACGAATGATTTTTCGACTGACGACTGGGGCGCTGAACTGGTCGGCGCCGAGCACTCCGGCAACACCTTTTTTTACATCAGCAATCCATTGGCAGATCTGCATTCAGTCAATGGCGAGGACGCTGGCGTGGTGCTGTACTACAACTGTTCCTCCCCCACCTATTGCGGAACAGCCGGAGAACTCACCGCTGAAACCAAGGTCGCCGATCAGCGCTATGGTACAAGCCTGGCGGCGGATGGCGATGTCGTCGCGATAGGCAGCACAAAATCATACCACCCCACGTTCGCCCAGAATCAGCTGGATGTCTTTGTTGGCTTCAACCGACTCAACCTGAGCATCGAGGGTTTCGGCAGTACCAGCGGTTTTGATGTTGATGACAGAACCCTCGTGGTTAACTCCGGCGAATCGTTCCGCCAATTTGATTTATCTCTTGGCGACAGTGGGACACAGGCCCAGCAAAGCGCAGCCTGGACCATAGCCAAACCCACCACTCTCTGGCAGGCAAGTCGGATCGCAGTCTCTGGCGACACCCTAATGGTTGAGAATGCCTTTACCAGCAGCAGTACAAGACATGCGATCTATCAGCGCCCGTCTGCAGGATGGGACAGCTGCCCCGAGTCCGGCTGCGCACACAGTCTGAACATCACGCTCAGTGGTGAGAGAGCAAATTCGTTTGCTCTGGACGGAGACCTCGCTGTCATCGGACAGCAAGATTGGGCCAGCGGTATAGACCAGGATGGCCGTGTCAACATCTTTACTCGTCACAATGGCACCTGGGGGTACGGCGAGACTCTGGGTTCCACCCAGCTTGACTACACAACGGAATTTGGTGATGCAGTTGCCATCGACGGTAGTACCTGGGTCATTGGCGACCCCTCGGTAGCCTTCAACGCCACGAACGAAGGCGCCGCCTACATATTCGAGAATGGCAGCCTGGCCGCCAGACTGGGCCGTCGCTATCCGCGTTTTATCAGTGGCAGCGCCTATGGTTTCGGTCTGGACGTCGGCATCAAGGGCTCGACGGTGGCCGTCATCAGTCCGGGCGACGCCTACATTTTTGAGAAAGGCGCTGGCTGGAAAAACGGCAACACCAACCTCACCGCTTATAAATTCTTCGGCAGCAACACTGTCAACAGTCTGTCGCTGGACAACAACCTTCTGGCCGTTGGTTTTACCCATCAGAGCAAGTCAACGCCGGGGCAGGTAAAACTGTTTCAAAACAGTGGCGCAGGATGGCAAAGCGCACTGGATAACGCCATCGCCAGTCTGACCCCGAGCACCTCCGGGAACAGCGACGGTTTTGGCATTGACGTCGCGCTGGACGGCAACACGCTGCTGGTTGGGCAAGCCTCGACTGACAACAGCATCACGCAGCGTGCGTTCATATTTGAAAACACCTCCAATGACTGGTCCACTGCGCAAGAGACCATTTTGAGCCGCGGTTCCGGCGCTTCCAATGACCTCGCGTCTGGACTGTTTGGCGGCTCCGTCGCACTGGACGGCGACCTCGCAGTGGTCGGCTTTGGCACTCAATTCGGCAACATACAGCAATCCAGCACCACAGGCGCCTATGTATTCGAGAAACAGGGCAGCTGGGCAGCGTCCAGCCAGCCAGCGGCGCGATTACAGCTTAACCACACTGGCTTTGGTGCCGCAGTGGCGGTAGACAATGGCCTGGTCGGGGTCAGTGCCTTTCCTGGCAACTACAATGTCGGGGGCGCAGTCTATCTATTCAAAAAACAGGCCGGCTGGCAGAGTGGCAGTAATAATCTGATCGCATCACTGGCTGCCGCCAACGACGGTGGCAGCGACAAATCCAGTATTGGTTACAGCCTGGCAATTTCCGGTGACAAGGTGGTAACTGGTGGCACACCAGCAAACGCTCCGGGCTCGAACCCCTGGCGGGCCGGCTTCCTGTATCAGGGCCCGTTCGACTTCGAAAGCCGGTTTGCCTTCGGGGCCCAGCCAGGTGACACACTCAGCCTGAAGGCCAGCTCGCTGGCTGGAGCGCTGTCTTTGGGCACCGACGTCACGCTGCAGGCCAACAACGACATCAATGTTGTTGACGCCATCACGGTGAACAACCCGGATGGCGATGGCGGCAAACTGACGCTGGAAGCCGGTCGCTCCATCCTGGTCAATGCATCTATCACTACCGACAATGGCGACCTGCACCTGCTGGCAGGCTCTCCCAATGCCAATGCCACCTATCGTGACAGCGGCGAGGCGCGTGTGCTGGTGGGCACCGACTCCAGCAACAACTCAGCCATACTCAGCATGGGTACCGGCAACCTGCTGATCAATGCACCAGACCGCTTCGAAAACCGTGCGCTGACCAATAATATTTTCCGGTTTGCCGACACCAATCCGGGCGTATTCCGGGTTTTCTCAAAAACGCCAGACAATACAGGTGCCATCTCTCCCAGTAACCTGCGTAAAGACCTGGACATTACCGGCCGTGATTTTGTGCACTACAACAAGGTGTTTGATTTTTCCAACCCTATCCCCAATGACCTGCCAACCGGTAGCGGGTTTTTCTATACCATACGCCCCTCAATCAAGGTCTCAGTGGGGGACTCTACCGCCACATTTGGTGATGAAGCAGTTGCCACACTGCAACTGGATTCAGCCACGCTGGATGGCAACGACATTGACCCCGACGCATACGGTATCACTGCATCCGGCATCCTGACTGTGGTCAAGACCGCGCCGGCCGATGATGTCAGCAAGACGGCGGGGGGGTATGCCGAAGTGGGCAGTTATACTGACGGCCTGATCGCCACACTGCGCCAGAATGTGACAACAGGCAGTCTTTTTGGAGTTGATGTCACCGCAGGTGAAGCCGGCGATCTGACGGTCACCAAGAAATCGATTCGTGCCATCGTCGACAATGTCACACGTGAATACGGCACTGATAATCCGCAGTTTACATTCACCTTCAAGAACCTGCAGGACGACGGGGCAGGCTTGGTGACAGGCGATAGTATTTCGGTATTTGATACGCCGCTGACAGTGACCACCGATGCGACAATCAATACCAATGTGCGCGCTCAGCCCTATGATTTGATAGCCGGTGGCGGCGACGACAATAACTACGATGTGACGCTGGTCGACGGACTGCTGACCATTGTGCAAAAACAATTGCAGGTTACCGGCCTGAGTGCTCAGGATCGTGTGTATGACGCCACAGCAAGCGCAAGTCTCAGCGGCACTGCAGCGATTGCGCCGCTGGCCGGGGATGACATCACATTGGGCGGCACACTCACCGCGACTGCCAGCTTTGCCAGCAAACACGTCGGCAATAACAAGCCCGTCACCATCAGCGGATTGCAGCTCAACGGTTCTGATGCGCCCAACTATGCTCTTGTGCTTCCAAACCTGACCGCAAGTATTACAGCGCTGGCCCTGAGTCCCACGGGCCTCAGTGCCGCCGACCGTGTGTATGACAACACGACGCAGGTCAGTCTCAGTGGTACCCCGTCAATTGCGCCGATACAGGGCGACGATGTCAGCCTGGCAGGAACTGTCAGCGGCAGTTTCTCTGACCGAAACGCAGGTAACAACAAACCAGTTGCACTCACAGGTCTGACACTGAGCGGCGCAGATGCTGGCAACTACACATTAAACCTGTCCGACGCTGTATTTGCCTCTATAAGCCCTCGCGAGCTGCAGGTCACCGGCCTGACAGCGCAGGATAAAGTCTACGACGAGACTCTTCGAGCGACCACCACGGGCACTGCCACCGTCACCGCACTGGGTGACGATCAGGTGCAAGTAGGTGGCTCCGCTTTATTCATGTTTTCCGATCGCCACGTCGGCACTGACAAGGTCGTTACCGCCAGCGGTTTTACCCTGCACGGCGTCCATGCAGGCAATTACACACTGTTGCAGCCCACAGGTCTCACCGCAAGCATCACTCCAAGGGACGTTGTGGTCACTGGCCTCAGCGTTCTGGATCGCATCTATGACGGCACTGCCACAGCTCAGCTTGTTGGCAATGCCGGTATCAGCACCTTTGGTCAGGACGATGTCACGCTGCAGGGTGACGGTACAGCACTATTTGCTGACAAACACGTTGGCAGCAACAAGGCGGTGACCATCAACGGCTTCAGCCTCAGCGGCGCTCAGGCAGGCAACTACAATCTGCTCCAGCCCAGCGGGATCACTGCAAGCATTACAGCCAAACCACTGAATGTCAGTGGCGTCACTATCAGCAATCGTGCATACGACGGAACCATCAACGTCAGCTTCACAGGTGATGCGGCAGTCAGCGGCGCTCTTGATGGTGACGACCTCACCATAGACAGCAGTGGTTTCACACTGAACTTTCTGGACAAGAATGTCGGTACCGACAAAAAAGTACGTATTGGCGGGGTGACACTCAGTGGTGCGGATGCCGGTAACTACGACGCCACCGACGCCGGACTGACCGCATCAATCACTCCGCGGCTGCTCGACCTCCTCGACGTCAGTGTTGCCGACAAGGTTTACGACAGCACCACCAGCGCTTCTGTTACTGGCGGCCGTATTACCGGCATTCTGACTGGCGACAGCCTCAGTCTGCTGGTGTCTGAGAGATTTGGCACCTTCTCTGACAAGAATGTTGGGCAGAACAAAGCGGTAGCAATCGGCGGCTTTTCACTGACCGGTAGCAGTGCGGGCAATTACGCACTCAATCCTTTGACTCTAAACGCCAATATTACGCCTCATACTCTGAATATCACAGGGATCAATGGCGACAAGACCTACGATGGCCTGGCTTCTACCACCCTGCGCCACAATGGTCTGGACAGCGCATTTGCTGGAGACGATGTAAGCCTGGATGGGTCCGCAGTCAGCGCTGCGTTTGCCGACAAACACGCCGGTGCCAATAAAAATCTCAGCCTGACTGGCGGTTTCACCCTGCAGGGCAGTGACGCCAGCAACTATTCACTTAATCAGCCGGGCGCCCTGACCGGCACGATCAGCAAGCGCGACATCACAGTTGATGGCCTGACTATCGCGGACAAAGTGTATGACGGCACAACCACAGCGCAGATTTCCGGTACGGGCACTTTTGGCGGCGCCATAGATGGTGACGATCTGGCAATCAATGTCGGTGAAGTAGATGTGCAGTTCGCTGACAAAAATGCTGGAAACAACAAACCAGTAGCCATGTCCGGCGTTACGCTCAGCGGTGCCGACGCCGCCAACTATTCTGCGGCCACTCCAACCGGTCTTGCTGCATCGATCACACCGAAGGCGCTGACTGTATCTGGCATTGGCGCCAGCGACAAAGTGTACGATCTGACCACATCAGCGACCCTGACTGGCACTGGCGTTATCGCCGGGCGCATCGATGGCGACCTGGTCACACTTGACGAAAGCGCCCGCTCTGGCAGTTTTGCCGACCGTCATGTCGGAGAAGACAAGGCCATCACCGTTTCGGGCCTTGTGCTGACTGGCAATGACCGCAACAACTATGTCATTTCGCCGGTCAACGGCGTCACCGCTTCCATTACGCCTGCAACTGTGTCCCTCACCGGCCTTTCGGCCATAAACCGTGTATATGACGCAAGTACCCTGGTGAACCTGGATGGAGACAGTACTCTCGATTTCGGTACACTTGGCACTCTGCAAACCATCAAGGACGATCTTTCCCTGCTTGGCACTCCTGTCGCCAACATGGAAGACAAGCATGTAGGCGACAACAAACCATTGACTGTCAGCGGTGTCACCCTGGGAGGGCAGGATGCTGGCAATTACACTCTGAAACTGCCGACCACGCTGACAAGCAATATCACACCGCTGGAGGTCACGGTTGTCGGCCTGACGGCGCTGGACAAGGAGTACAATGGCGACAACATCGCTGACCTGTCCGGCACACCGAATGCCGCCTTTAAGACAGGCGACGCCGTTACTATCAGCGGATCTCCACTGGCGACCTTTGATTCCAAAGATGTCGGTGCACGCACCGTAAACGTTTCAGGATATGAGCTGGACGGTGATGATGCCAGCAATTACCGCTTGCAACAGCCCGAACCGCTTAATGCCTCGATTTCACCCTACCAACTGGTTCTGCAGGGCGTCGTAGCCGACGACAAAGTCTATGATGGCACTACGGTGGCACCCCTCAGCGGCAGCCTCTCCGTCAGTCCTTTAGGTGGGGATTCTGTCACTGTCAGTGGGCAGCCTGTTGCGACCTTCGCCAGCAAAAATGTTGGTGACTCCATTGCTGTCACATTAAGCGGCCTTGGCCTGTCCGGCGGCGGCAGCAATAACTATATCTTCACCATCCCAGAACTGCAGGCCTCCATCACACCACGGACACTGACTGTCAGTGGTATTACCGCTCAAGACAAAGTCTACGATGGCACGATCGCTGCCTCATTCAGTGGCACTGCGACTCTTCCGGATCTGGTTTCCGGCGACGCCGTCGACTTTGACGCGGCTTTGCTCAGCGGCAGTTTCCGCGACAAGAATGTCGGTGACAGCAAACTGGTGACTGTAGAAGGCGGCGGACTCAGCGGCACAGATGCCGGTAATTACCTGCTGCAACTGCCGGGTAGCCTGACAGCATCAATCACCCCCAAACCGCTAAGTATCACAGGAATAAGCGCAGCAGACAGAGCCTATGACGGTACAACAACTGTTTCTGTATCAGGTGGCACCCTCGAAGGCATGATTGACGGCGACGCCGTTCAGCTTTCAGCCGCCGGCGCGACAGGCACACTGTCTGACCCTGATGCCGGTGACAACAAACCGGTTACCGTGACGGGCTTCTCAGTCACAGGCGCGGACTTCACCAACTACTCGCTGGCGGAACCAGAGGGCGTCACCGTCAATATTCTGCAGCGCCTGCTGGAGATAAGCGACGTTCAGGTCGCTGACAAATTCTTTGACGGCAATACATCAGCAACCGTGAGCGGCGGCAATCTGCAGGGCGTGATCAGCGGCGACGATGTCGGGCTGATCGGCGCCAATATCAGTGGTGAGTTTGCTGACCCTGAGGTCGGCGACAACAAGCCTGTCATACTGTCAGGCTTCGATCTGACGGGCAGCGATGCAGGAAACTATTCACTGGGAGACGCGCCAAGCACCACCGGCAACATCAAGCGTGAACTGCAACTGATCACCGATGTCGTACCACCGGAAGTTTTGCGCGCTCAGGCAGAAACAGACCTGGAAGCTCAACGGGAAACGTTGACTGAGATGGCCAACGCTCAGGCGGACGCAGTAACCGTGGTGGAGTATGAGGCGGCGACCACCAGCGTATTCCAGAGCGTGGCGGCTGCGCCTGTCAACAACACCATCCTGTCCACTCCGCCAGAACAACGTGACAGCTTCACCCAGACTTACGTGGCCGCCGCGCAGACGCTTCAGCAGCGGCAACAGGAATACACGGCACTGGAATCCGGGTATCGCAGCGAAGCACGTTACCTCAAATCACTGACCCAGAACTATAACCAGGCTCAGCGCGACATCCAGGTGGCGACTGCACTCCTGCCAGCCATCCAGTCATCAATCGCCAATGCCAGCGCAGCGCTGGCAGATCTCGATACCAATCTGGCTGAAATCCAGGAGGCCCGAGCACGCCTGGCTGAGTACACCCAGTTGGAGCAGGAAGCTCTGGCCACCGGTCGCGGTGCTGAAGCGGCCCAATACCGGGAAATGCAGGCCGGATTACAGGAGCTGATCGACCAGGAAGACGAGATACTGCAACAGCGGGCTGAAACCGAACAGCTCATCGCGGCTCAGCAAGAGGAGCTTGAGGCGACTCAACAAAGCATTGCCGAGCTGGAAGAACAAAGCGAGATCCTGGCTGCCGAGATGAATGACACGGAAATCGAGGTGCAACTGGCTGCCGAGCGCGCCAGTGCGCTACGCGAAGGAATCGCTGAAGCCAGCGAAGAAATGGAGTCAGCACGCGCCGCAGGAGCTGAGGCTTACGCGCAGCGGGCCGCCAATCTGGCGCAGGCACGTCAGGAAGCCGAAGCCAAGCGTGACCGTCTGCAGGCAGTGGTCGGCTCCGACCTTGCCGAACGCACTGCAGCAAGTCTGGTCGATACCGATCCGGCCGTGGTAGCAACGCTGGCAGGACGTGAGCAGGCGACAGCGGCCAAGAATGCCGTGGGGCAAACCATTACTGAAACCCTGGGCGCCGGCGCACTGAACTACGCTGAGCAGTTGGCCCAGCAGGCCAGCTCAGGACAGGGGCTGGGCGTGAATCCGCAACAATTGCGCGACGGCCTGGTCAACAGCGTGCCGGAGCTCAACCAGCTGCAGAACCAGTATCAATCCGCGATGGCGGAACAGCAATCAGCGATGAACGATATTGAGAGCCTGTTTTTGACGGGTGCTCGCAGTGCCGTCGGGATTTTTGGTGGGACCTTGACTCAAGCGCAAGCCGACTCTACGCCGATAGTTGTTGCAGCGCGTGAGCGCATGAACGCCCGCATCGCACAGCTGGCAGGCGTCGACCTGAGCAGCATCCCGGCGACTGACGCCAACGGTAATCCCATACCCATGGTTGAGCGCGTCGCTCTGGGCATGCTGGCTCGCCAGGGAGCCACCGATCTGGCTGCCGCGGCCAACCCCGGTACCGTGGGCTCAGCGGCAGCAGGTTATCAGGCACGCATCGATGCGGCTGTCGGCCGCGAGTTTGGAATCACACCAACACAGGCGCTAAATGATCCGGGTGCGGCGTTGGATGCAGCGGCCGACCTGGTACCCACCGACCGTGACAGCGCCATCGACGTCGCTGAACAGATGGTAATCGCCAGAGTACGGCTTGATGGCGCACTGCAGGATGCCGCGATGCAGGAAGCGGCTGCTCAGGATCCAACCGGCACGCTGGTGGAGGTCAACAACATTGAAGTGGCGGCCGAGCAGGCCTTCGCAGATACGTACGGCCAGACCCCCGAAGAAATGCTGATCAGCATGATCAATGGCCAGGCAGACGCCGCCCGCGCCGCCGATACGCCAGAAGAAATGCTTGAGCTGTATATGCAGACCAACGTACCCCAGGCGGCATTGGCCAGGGACGTGATTAACGGCATGCGCGATGGTGTACCGCCAGAAGACCTGCTGCTTATGGTCGCCACATCAAGCTCCGGGAGAGGCCGAGGCCCGCTGGCAATCAACAATACTCAGGATGCCGCCACTGCAGGCCGAACCGCACTGGCCATGCAGGACGCAGCGATGACTCAGGCAGAAGTGGCGGATCGCACTGGCACGCTGCGCGCTACCAATGACATTCGCGGTGCGGTAGACGCAGAGTTCGCGGCGGTGTTTGGCGGCAGCCCGGAAGAGCTGGCGCTCAACGCCCTGGAAGATCCGCAAGCAGCGGCCGGGCAGTTGCGTGAACTGGGTGAGGATCTGTTCTCCAATCCAGAAGGCGCCACACTGGAAGCCGTGAATATCGCCGGCTCGGGCGCGATCAGCGCCACCAGCAGCGCACTCAACACGGCGCGCAATCAACTGGAAGTTTTGGCGGGACCACTGGGTGGTGTTGGCGAAGCCATGACTACTATTGCCGACTGGGGTGTCGACATTGTTGACGGCGCACTCAGCTTTGCCGGTGACCTGTTCGGAATTGGCGGCGGTGGTCCATCCGACGCAGAGATCGCTGCAGCCCAGGCCTTCGTCGCGCAGCAGGCACAGGTTGCTGCGCTCGAACAGCAGCAGGCAGAAGACCAGGCAATCATGGCCTATCTGGAGCAGGCACGCGCTGTGGCTGAATCAAAATATCGTCTGGCTGTTGGTGTTGAAAAAGCCAAAGATCAGGTCAGCCAGTACGTGCTCAATGCCAAAATCGAGTCACGACGCCAGCAGGAGTATGAAGTGACACGCGAAGCCAGCAGCGAAGTGATTCGCTCCTACGTTCAGAATAACCTGGAGCAGGAAGCGGGTGAGGCAGTCCGTCAGGCAGACGTGCTGTCCGGTAGCCCCGAAGAGCTTGCCGCGCGAGCCAACGCATGGAGTGCAGGGTCATGAATATCTTTTTAGTTCCATTAAGCGGCATAGTTTTGATGACTGTCGGCATGCCGACGATTGCACAGCAATCAGAATCTGGCGTTCAGGTGATCGGCCCACAATCCACGGTGGAGCAATATAACGCCCCGGTTCTGCCGCAGGGCTCTGCCGAAGGTATGATCGACTTCCCCTCACTGATCAGTGCCCCCGGCGCTGACGACGGCGTTCAGATCATGGCGACATTTGACGCGCTGACCATCGAACTGCTTGAGACTGGAGATATCCGCAATGACGGCGAATTCGTCGACTTTGTGGGTCGCAGCCGGGTAAGCGATGATGAGCGCGATGCGCTCTACGCTGCCATCAGGGAATCGCTGTCGGTGTATCAGGACTTGCCATTGACCCTGGGTGACGTTCGTTTTATCCAGCAGGACATCACCGACGCCTATCGGTCAAACGGTTACCCACTGCTGTCAGTCATCGTCCCGCCTCAGGAAATTAGCGACAATCATTTGCGCGTACAGGTTAATGAGTTCCGTCTGTCAGAAGTAAGGCTCAGCTATGGTCGCGGTGATGGCAACTATAGCGCCGATGACCCGCTCTGGAGTGATCCAGAGAAAGTCATCGACCGCTTTGAACCGGTTCTGGAGGCACCAATACTCAGTCAGCAGTCTCTGGATAATGCCGTCGAACAATTAAACCGCAACCCCTTCCGCAGTGCGCGCGTGGTGTTTGAGCCTGGCACTGAACTTGGACAAAGCATCGCCAACGTGCAGATCGACGAACAGCGCCCCTGGGGTATTCAGGCTGGTTACAACAATCATGCAACAGAGAGCTCCGGCACCAACCGCTACTCGATCAGCGCCACGCTGGGCAATATTCTGGGTGAAAATAATCAGCTGTCACTGAACGCCACGCTGGGCGACCGCATTGAAGAGTTCAGCAACTATTCAGCAGTGCTGACCATGCCCAATCGCTGGGGCCACACCTTCACGTTAAATACCAATTATTCAGATACCTCATCAAGCTCAATTCCAGGCATTGACTCAGCCAGTACCTCGCTGCAGCTGACCGCCGATTATCGCGCGCCGCTACGCCGCGGTGACAGCTGGGAGCTGCAGGGCAACGTGGCGTTTTCACTGAAACAGTTTGAACGGGCCAGCCTGTTCGGTGGGACTGAAGTTGGCGGCGCCGAGTATGACGGCGCACAGCTGTCTGCCGGGCTGACACTGAACCTGCAGCGCGAATTCAGCTCCAATCAGATTACCGCAACCGTTTTTAACAGCCTGGCAGGCGTGACAGACAAAAACGATGCTTTGAACTATCGCCGCTTCTATAACAGCGCGGACGGTGAACCGGAAAGCACGCATGTCAGCTTGAGTTTTGCACACATGCAGCAGCTGGCAGTTTTTGGTGATCGCTGGAGTAACTGGCGCACAGAAACTCAGGTATCAGCGCAATACGCTGTCTCAGAACTGGCGGGCAGTGACAACTTCGCACTCGGCGGACCGGGTATCCTCCGTGCCTACCAGTCAAGTGAGGGCGCCGGCGACAGAGGCTGGTTTCTAAATCAGACGCTGCATCTGCCACCGCTCAACAGGCCCGTGCTTTATGGCCTGATACAGGGCATCCAATGGTCCACATTCGTAGAGACGGGCACAGCCAATTTCGAAAACGGCGGCAGTATCTCACTCTGGGATGCGGGGGGCGGGATCACTCTGCAGTTGCAGGGCAACACAACGTGCAACTTTACTGTCGCGGTCGCCGGTAAAACGACGGCGCTGACAGAGCAGGGTGACGGTCGTGTGTTTGCCAGCTGTAACTATTCTTACTGACTATTGAGAAGTTGCTTGCCAGTAAAACACCTGTGTGGCGTCGTCAGTGTCTGCATCATGCAGTTCACCGCGCAGCATCCCTGCTTTAAGTAATACCCGATGTGATGCCAGATTGGCAGGCGCCGTCGTGGCGATAATATAGTCGAGGTCATGAGCAGACACGCCATAGGCGATCAGCCCATCCACGGCTTCTGTAGCAAAGCCGTGCCCCCAATACGAACGCAGGTAGGCGTACTTGATCTCCGGCTCCAACTGACCCCCCGGGTGCACAATCCCGCAAAAACCGATTACCCCAGGTTGAGATAATCTCTCAACCGCGAACATGCCGTAGCCACGTTGCTGGTAGTTCCTGCGCGTCACATCCATCCAATAAACACACTCATCGCGGGTAATCGGTTTGCCATCCCCCACCCAACGCATCGCCTCAGCGTCACCATAGACGGCAAGCAAATCTTCAAGATCGGAGTCGCGCCAGCGGCGAACGATCAGCCGCTCCGTACGAAAAACCTCGTCTGACACAACCACTACCTGATCAGATCTCAGTGTGCTTGGCCCGCTTGTTCGTATACATCGCTCCATCTGCCTCATGCAGCATGTCCTCAACAGAAGAATGCTTGAGGGGCTCATAGGTCACCAGACCGTAGGAGAAACCGATCTCATAAGGCAGCGAGAGCTTGTCACAGTTGGCCTGCAGTCGGCTAGCAAACTGATTCATCATCTCGGTGATATTAGCTGGGCTGACATTGGTAAGTAGCGCCACAAACTCGTCGCCACCCAATCGCGCAAACAGGTCTGATGTACGAAACGATTCTCGCATCTGATCCGCAAAAATTTTGAGTACGCGATCGCCCTCAGCATGCCCATGGGTGTCGTTGATCTGTTTGAACTTGTCCAGGTCAAAGAAAACCAGTGTCGCTGGAAAAAGTTGGCGCTTGCACAGCTCCAGGCTATATTTGCTCAGTGCAAGAAAACCACGGCGATTCGATATGCGCGTCAGCTCGTCAGAGACCGCTAGCTGCACCGCCATCAACTCACGTTCAACCATACCCGCAAGATCAGCAAGCATTGCGTGATCATCGTCGTCAAATTGACGCGGCTCGCGGTCAATGAGGCATAGTGTGCCCATCGCCTGGCCGCTCATTGTTCGCAGCGGATGTCCTGCGTAAAATCTGATAAACGGCTCGCCCGTGACTAACGGGTTATCAGAAAACCTTTCATCCTGCGTGGCGTCTTCAATCACGAATGTTCCGGATGTTACAATCGCATGTCCGCAAAAAGAGATGTCTCGACCCGTCTCCGTTGCGTCCAATCCAAAACATGACTTAAACCATTGCCGGTTTTCATCCACCAGACTCACCAGGGCTATCGGCACACCGAATAGTCGCCTCGCCATACGAGTCACCCTGTCAAATCGCTCCTCTGGCGGCGTATCCAGTATTGAAAGTGATCTTAATTGTGAAAGGCGCTCTTTCTCGTCTGCAGGAATTGGGGGGGCTATCATGCTTGGCTCCAGGCATCGCTTAAAAATTGGGTTTAAACCACTTTGCACCGGGGGTCGTAGCCCCTTAATGAATAGTATCCAAGTTATACAGGAGGAAGTCTATGTCGAGCCCAGAGCATAAGCAGAAAATCTGGAATCTCATCAAGGACATCAAGAACGCCATGCTGACAACCCGCCACGGCGAGGAGCTGCGCTCGCGGCCCATGGTGCTGGTGCAGGATGAATACGACGGCACGTTGTGGTTCTTCACCGACCTGGATTCCGAGAAAGTCTTTGAGCTCGAGGATGACAATGATGTGTGCGTATCTTTCTCGGATCCCCACAACCACGTCTATGTCTCGCTCACTGGCACCGGCCGCGCCACGCGGGACAAGTCGCTCATCGACCGCTACTGGAACTCGGTCATCGGCGCCTGGTTCCCGGAAGGCAAAGAGTCGCCCAATGTGGGCATGCTTGAGATCAAGGTCCACAAAGGTGAGCACTGGAACAGTGACAGCAGCAAGATGGTTAAAAGCATAAAGACAACCGCTGCCAAGGCCAAAGGTGAGCAGCCAGATCTTGGCGAGCACGAGAAGTTTGGGACGAAATAAAGGCGCGTCGTCTGTTTGGCTACCATATAATCCCCCGTTTACAATCACCCACCAAGCCGTATGAATGGGGAGACTTTAACCGATGCCACTGCTTCTTCGTCACTTGCTACCTGTGCTGGTTTTAACAGGATTCTCTATTCCGTTGCCTGTATACGCGCAGGAAACCGCAACTGACGAGGAAGCTGAGCACCACGAGGAGATCGAACAGATCGTGGTTACTTCGACGCGCAGCCCGCGCAGCTTCTCGGAGCAGCCAACGCGTGTTCAGATCTTCGGCAGCGAGGAGCTGAACGAAAAAGCCAGCATGAAACCGGGCGATATCCGCATGCTGCTTAACGAGAGCACCGGTATTCAGGTGCAGCAGACCTCTGCGACCAGTTTCAATTCCAGTATCCGCATCCAGGGTCTGGATGGTCGCTACACGCAGCTACTGAGGGACAGCATGCCTCTTTACGGCGGTTTCTCGGGTGGTCTGAGCCTGCTGCAGATCGCGCCGTTGGATCTGCAGCGGGTGGAAGTCATCAAAGGCGCCAGCTCCACACTTTACGGTGGTGGTGCGATTGCCGGGCTGGTCAACCTGATCACTAAAACGCCCAGTGACGAACCGGAAGCTTCTCTTCTATTAAATGCCACCTCCGCCGGCGGCCAGGACCTCAGCGGCTTTTTCTCTGGTCAACGCGGCAACACTGGCGGCACGCTGTTCACTTCCTACAACCGCAGTGACGCCTATGACCCGGCAGACATCGGCCTGAGCGCCATCCCGGAGGTGGAGCGCTGGACGGTTAACCCGCGGCTGTTCCTCAGCGGCGAGCGGTACGAGTTCAACGCTGGCATCAATGTCGCGATTGAGGAGCGGCTCGGCGGCGACATGAACTATATCGAAAACAACAGCACCGCTCCGGCCTACTTCGAGGCCAGCGAAACCGAGCGAGTGAGCAGCCAGCTCGAATACCGTTACCGACTCACGTCAGGCCGTGAACTGGTGCTGCGCAATAGCAGTAATCATTTCGATCGCGATCTGAATGTGCCCGATTTTCGCTTCAACGGCACCCAGCTCTCGTCCTTCAGTGAGGCTCACCTGCTGGGATCCAGCGCCAGCACGGACTGGGTGATGGGTCTTAATCTGTGGACCGAAGACTTCGATCAGGAAGAGGCTCAGCCGGGCTTCGATCAGACCTTCGACCACCATACGGCGGGTGTTTTCGCACAGTTGACCCGGCCGCTGACCAACCGCTGGACGATTGAAGCCGGCCTGCGCTTTGACGACACATCTGACTATGGCAGCTTCCTCCTGCCGCGCGTTTCACTGCTCTTCGCTCCCACACTGGACACCGATGTCCGCATCGGCGGAGGCATGGGTTACAAGCTGCCTGACCTATTCACCGAGGACGCAGAACGCTTGCAGTTCCAGAACATTCTGCCACTGCAGCCCAATCAATTGCAGGCAGAGGAATCAGCAGGTGTAAATTTTGACATCAATCACACCATCGCTTTCAATAACGGCCTGTCGTTGGACCTGAATGTGTTGCTGTTCTACACCCGCGTCGATCATCCGCTGCGACTACAGCAGCAGAACAATGGCCTGTACCGCTTTGCCCAGCCGGTCGACTACATCGACACCCAGGGTGCTGAAATAAATGCGGCGTGGCGCTGGCAGGACTTTAAACTTTTCCTTGGCTATACCCACACTGACGTGCAGGAAAACATCAACAGCAGCAACAGCGATTACCCGCTGGTGCCCAATCGACTCAATACCGTGCTGGTGTACGAAGTGGAAGATGATCTGCGAATCGGCCTGGAGGCCTACTACTACGGCAGTCAAACGCTAAGCGACGGCACTCGTAGCCGGGACTACTGGATTACTGGCCTGATGACGGAGAAAGTGTTTGGTGAGGGTAATTCCTTTTTCCTGAACTTCGAGAATTTCACTGATACCCGCCAGACTCGGTATGGGCCGATTTACTCTGGCTCCATCTCAAATCCGCAATTCAATGACCTCTACGCGCCACTGGATGGATTCGTGATAAATGGTGGGGTAAAGTTGCGGTTCTGAATTCCGACATAAAGCGCCAGCTCGCACTATACAGTGTGAACCCAGGCGTTCGGAATCGAGTTCTCACGACTTCTGGCATCATCACGTAATGATTATCGTTCTGAAGGTCAGATTGATTCTGGGGCCTCGGGGCCGTGTTTCTTTCGGGATGCCGTGCTTCCAGTTTTTTTGTGTCTCGCCGGCCATCAGCAGCAGGCTGCTCGAGGGTAGCGGCAAAACCAGCCTGTCGAGGTCTTTGCGACGTTTGTGTTTCAGCACGAAGCGTCGCTCCTCACCGAATGACACCGACGCAATCACCGGATTTTCCCCCAACTCTGGCTCGTCGTCAGCATGAAACCCCATACTGTCTCGATGATCGCGATAATAATTGACCAGCACACTGTTAAAGGTGCTGCCGCTCAGCGTTTCGACTTTCGATTTAATACTCAGTAAAAGATCGGACCAGGGCTCGGCCACCAGCGTTATTCCAGAGTACGAGTACTCCGCGTCCGAATCACCGTACCAGGCAAGCAAACGGGGCTGAAGGTATGACTTCCCCCAGAGGGTGATGCGATCCTGTCGCCAGTTGGTCTCCCGGATCAGCCGCTCCAGCAATTGTTTGTCATCACCGAACTCAACGTGACGCCAAAGAACAATCTCCGCATCATCAATCGCCAGAGATTCACGGTGACCATCGTCAAAAAGATCCATCAACACACAACCTGATAAGTGACTGTCCGGTTCAGACATGCTGATCAATCAGAATGGGATTTCCGTCCGGATCGAATACCGTAAAGCTCGCCGGTCCTTTGTCACCCGATATGGACGGCTGAACAATTTCAATACCCTTGGATTCCAGTTGACGACAAAGCTCACGCGCGTCTTCAAATGATTCGAGGTTCTCAGCATTCTGATTCCATCCAGGATTGAATGTCAGAATGTTTTTATCGAACATCCCCTGAAACAATCCGATGTTGGTCTCGCCATTTTTCATGATCAGAAAATTATGAGACTCTGCGCCAGCGTAGACTTCAAAACCCAGTTTTTCATAAAACGCTTTGGACTTTTGCAGATCCTTGACTGTCAGACTGATGGAAAAGCAACCCAGTTTCATAGCTCTCTCCGCCTCATTAACGTGGTTCAGCTGCTGCCAGTATGAAGCTTGCTAACTGCGATTTCCAGACGCTTGATTTCACGTATCACAGAGTTGCGATTCATCTCCATCCAGCTCCACAGCTTCAACATCCCCTGGGCATTGATCGTGATCACAAACCACACGCCCCAGAAGACCCGTTGGTCGACACTCTCTGCCATAAAAAACTGATACCCGCACCAGATTAAAGCCACGGTCATCACGGCTATCGCCACGTAGGCAACTACCATCCATCGCCGCAGCCCACCTTTGAACGGACTGGCAGCAAACTCAATAAGCCCCTCATTTTCTGCCATGGCCCGGTCAATCTCTGCAGCTTCACTTTCAAGCTCATTTTTAATTCGATTGTCCAGATTCATTTGCTGCTCTCCGTAATCAATGCGTTATACATCAAACCGCTCTTTCAGTAATCGCCGGGCTCGATTCAACCGCGACTTCACTGTCCCTTCCGAGATCCTGAGCACCTGAGCCACCTGCCTGACGGACATTTCCTCCAGGTAGAACAGGTGGATCATCTGCTTCTCCAGCGCAGGCAGTCGATTGATCGCGGCATTGAGCGATTCTTGTTGCTCACTTTTGTTATCACTGACCTCAGGCACAACATCTGACTGATCCAGTTGCAGCTCCGAGCCGCTGGTTTTCTTGAGCAGATCGATGCAACTCCAATGCACCAGCTGATACATCCAGCTTTTGAACGCTTTGGGGTCATCTAATTGACGAATGTTCCTGGCAAGCCTGAACCAGGCTTCCTGAGTGCCGTCCTGTGCAATCTGAGGATCGCCGCTTACTTTGTAGCCATACCGCAGCAGGGCGCTTTGATAGCGCTGAAACAGCCGTTGGAAAGCCCGATTATCGCCATCCTGTGCTGCCAGCACCAAAAGCTCTTCTTCAGCCTGTTGCATTCGTCACTCCGATTCACTCATCTCTTAAGACGATGCGAATGGCCGGCGGGTTCATTTAATTTTCAAAAATCAATTCGGCGCGTAGATATGTAGCTGCTGTCTTTCAAGGTCCATAGTCAGGACAAAATGCTTGAGCACATCGATGCCAACTCGTCCGCGAAAGCCCCTTCCCTCCCTAATATTAGTACCAGTCGGCACTCTTCCCTGAGTAGTAAGATTGTCTCTGACGCCCGGCTTCGGGAACTCTGCTGTAATATTCCCCAGTGTGTATGGGCCGATCTGCAATTGATCTATCGAAGTTCTAAGTGTGTTTTCACTTTGGCTTTCGACAGCATCCAACTGAGAGTGTAAATTCAATTGGGAGGCCAGATACGGGTCCACGATTATACCGCCAGAGTAGGTTGGTGACAGTGCGAGCCACGCGTCGATTTCATCATTTAATTTCAGTTTCAGCATCGGGCTGCCATACTGCGGATCTGAATCAAAGATGATATTTTTCGCCTCTTGTAAGTCTATCGCGGCTCTGGGAAAAAGGCACAGCTCCTTGCCAGGGAAATTGATTTGGGTGATAAGCCCCTTAAATACTCTTAAGCTGAGTGTAAGCCATTCCTCATCTGCCTCAACTATGGCTACGTCATCCGCATGGATCGTATTACCGAACAATGTAAGGTCCACGTCATCTACATACCTGAAGAACTCTGCCCTTCCGAAAGTCTCAACGATTCGCAAGTCCCCGTTTGTTCTGACAACCAGGCCGAGCGTACCCGCCATACTGCTTGACATCGAGACACCAATGTTACTGGTGGTAAGACCGGCCTGGTACTGATTGCCGTTAATTGTCACCGGGATCCGCAATTCGTTATTTTCAACCGTGAAGCTTTCACAAAGCCCGGATTGCGCATAGACAGAGTACGGAAATAGTGCGATTAGCGCACAGAGTAGCAGCGATGGCTTTTTCATGTTTCTTGTACCTTCCTTGTTGGTGTTGTTATGAAGACAGCGTTTTCCGCATCCTTGCATTCGGAACGACAACGCCACGGACTTCCGGGGAGCGTTGCTCGACGATACAAAAACCGTACTTCGCAAAAAAGGGTTGTGCCGTGCGGCTGACATCTGCAGTCATTTCTTTGAGCCCCAGTGCCGCCGCCTCGCCAAGAAGCGCTGACATTAAGAGTTTACCAATGCCTTTTGATTGATGGTGCCCGGAGACAAAAAAATGGTCCACATATCCATCGGGCTGTATATCGGCATAACCAACCAGCTGTCCGTTTAACTCGGCCACAAATGGTTTTATCTCTCTAATCTTCTGCACCCATAGCTCTGAATCCAGATCATCAGGTGCCCAGGCATTTATCTGTTCCGGCGTATAGTTCCGGCAGGCAACGAGGTGCACGGCTGAGTGATAGACATCAAAAAGCCTGTGTTCTTCGCCTGGGCGGTAGCGACGGATATTCATGCCTTTTTCCCCTGGCTCTGCTGCCATGGGCTCGGTTTCTTGTCCGTCCGGTGGACACAACCCGGCCAGCAGCACGGCCGCCGTTTTCCTTCCAGCAGCTCATCAACAGCTCGGTCGATTCGCTTCAGCCGTGTTTTTTCCTGCTTGGCATCCTCTATCCAGCATATAAACTCATTGCGGGCAATCGGTGTCAGGCTTTCCCAGAGCTCAACGGTTTTGTCACTTCGCTTCAGAGCAGCGAGGAAATCTGCTGGCATGTCATGTACAAGCCCACCGGACAGACTGGACATTAGAACTCCTTTGACAAGATTCCATAGACGCTATAGTCAGTCTATTTTTCTGATAGTGTCTCCCGACTTTACGACGCCAGCGACTATGACACGCGCGTTGAATCCAACTCGGCCTGCTCCAGCACTTCGCGCTCACCGGTTTCCGACCTACGGACAATCAACTCCACCGTACCAGTTTCTTTGGGTGAGCTTTTGATGTCACTCAAGCCCCGCTCCAGCTCGTCCATACTTGTAAACATGTCAGTTCCTTTTAATCTTTGTTCCAGTTTCGCTGCATCTCGAGGAATGTGTATGACGCCGACCATGTGATCAGCACAAATCCCACCAGGGATTGAGTGCCATAAAGAAAGCGTATTGGCCCCATGGGAATCATGTCACCATATCCCAGCGTGGTGTAGGTCACAGCCGACATAAAGATATAGTCAAGAAATGTCATCACCTCATACCCGCTGACAACACCCACATCATGTTTTTCTACCAGCCACCAGGCACTGATGCCAAAAATCCAGATCGCGGCGATATGAATACAGAGTATGCCAAACAATAGCAGCAGGATGCGTTGTCGATGCGAAAGTGAGGACCTGGCAATAAACCGACTAAACAGGATGAAGGCTTCGTAGTGAAGCATCACAGCCGCTACAGAAGTAACGACTGTCGTAAAAAACGCGAACACATGATACTGATCCAACACTCAGTCCCTTTCTGCGTCAGCAGACCCTCACCTAAAGTTCATATTTCAGTGACACAGTCAGCGCTGAACTCTTGTTGTTGAGATTAGGCCAACCAGAAAATTCCAGGTCAAATGCATTGTATTCCAGGTCAATCTCCAGGCTCTGCGAGAGTTCGTAGCTGAGGCCCAGACCGTAGACAATATCGGATTCATTAAACTCAAGCATGGTTAATTGATTCTCCCCGCCACTCCTGCTGAAAAAGAAGAAAGAAGAATCTGCGCTCCACCAGAAGTTACCGGCTTTGCCATAGACAGCAAGTCGATCGGACAAGGGAAACTGGGCAATGACAGAAGCTGTTGCACCCGTGACATCAAAATCGCTGTACAGCGAACCCGGTGCAGGGTATTCACCCAAATCATTGTAGCCAAGCTCTACGGCAAGATAAGGATTGAGTTGCCAGCCGGCTGCGACTTTTAAAACAGTGGTGTTCTCTTCGGGGAGGCCAGATTGTATCCAGCTCTGCCCGACACCAGCACTCAAATACAAGCCCGTGTCAGAAAGCTGACCGGCCTGCACCACACTCATTGGACCTATCAGGCAAATGGCCAGCCCAGCTCTTTGTAGTCTATTTATCATATGTATACCCGTCCCTGTTGATTTACTTATATAGGCTTATGCCGACGTCATTCGCGCCCCACTGTCGCCAGTGCGGCGCCCGCACCAAGATACAAACCGCCACTGAAGAGGCCTGTGGCGCGACTGCCTGGCAGAGATTTTAGTTTGCTTGCGATTTTGCTGCTGAGCAACGCATAAAGTGAGTCCAGTGTGACTGCCATCACCCAGAATAACGATGAAAGAACAGCAACCTGAGCAAGGTAGGATTGTTGAGGCGAGACAAACTGCGGCATGAACGCGCCAAAGAAAAGTATGGTCTTGGGGTTTGTCAGGGACACCCAGAACCCTCTGTTAAATGAGCCCAGCGCAGTAGGCGGCGTCATTGCCACGAGTAACATCGAGGCTTTTAGCTGCCTGAAGCCAAGGTAGACCAGATAAGCCACACCCAGCCATTTAAGCCACTTCAGACCTTCGCTGATTGCATTGACGAACCAGGCTGTTCCCAGCGCGGCAACCAGTAACTGGACAATCATCGCTGCGCTAGTGCCCGCGACTGTCTGCAGGCCTCTTGACCTTCCATGCACCACGCTGGTGGTGATGATCACGATCACATTGGGGCCCGGGACAATGATCAGGCCCAATGAGAGAAGGACAAATAGCGCCAGCTCCATGATTACAACGCTCTGTTTTGAGTTTCTTGCCCAGGTGTAATAAAGAGTACCCGGGAGAACTCCGGTGTTTTTGCAGTATGCCAGATGCCTTTTGGCACAATCACATACTGCCCGGGCTCCGACAGCTCAATCATTTTGTCACCGTCTTCAGCTTGCAGATGAAAGGTTGTCGCGCCAGCCAGCAGCAAGACAATTTCGTCGCCATGCGGATGCATCTCCCAGCTTGGCCAGTCAGCATCAAACTCATGACAGGAGATCAGGTCGTGCCCTTCAAAGCTGCCGTAGGTCGTATCGAGTCGTTCATAAAGCCCCGGATCAAAGTGCTCTACGGTAGCAGCCTTGTTTGGGCTCATGACAACAAAGTCTTTCAACAGATTCAGCGGCAGCTTCATTGGTTTATCCTTGTTATAGAAGTCTGATTATTGCCTGATCAAGCCTGGATTGGCTACCTTCATGCCTGATCGTATGCTCTCTCCAGTGCGGCAACATCAATCTTGACCATTTGCATCATGGCAGCCATCACAGCCTGAACCTTGTCGGCGTTTGCGTCGTTGATCAACTCCATGAAGCGCCTCGGCACAATCTGCCATGTCAGTCCGAACTGGTCCGTAATCCAGCCGCACTGCATCGGCTTGGCGCCCGCATTGATAAACTTGTCCCAGTAATTATCAAGCTCCGCCTGATCCTCACAGTCCACATAAAGTGAGAAACCCTGGGAGAAACTGAAGTAGGAACCTCCGGCCTGATAGCCCATGAAGGACTGACCGCCTATGTCGAACTCTGCGGACGTGATGGGGCCGTCCTCCCCATTGCGTGCCACTTTCCGGACCCGGGAATCCGGAAAGGTTTCAGTATAGAAGGTGATCGCCTCTTCCAGGCGATCATTAAACATCAAAAACGGCGTCACTTTTGACATGGATACAGCTCCTTTGTGTTGATCCCTCTGTAGTCGTCCATGACAGGCCTATTTCGACACGCGCCTGGCTGTTATTTACCCGGATAGATTGATTCTGCGCCCGAAAAGCGCACACCCGACAGCAACGCCATATCCCGGTTCCAGGTCGCCAGATCATCCGGATTGAACTTGCCCAGCGAATCATGCCCACAGGCGCGCGCCATCACCTGCATCAATTCTACCGAGGCTCGCAGAAAGTTGTTGAGCCGCTCTGCCGACGCGTCGACGTCTAAGCGTTTGCGCAGGTCCTCTCGCTGCGTCGCGATTCCTGCCGGGCAGTTATTGGTGTTGCACATTCTTGCGCCGACACAGCCAATCGCCTGAATAGCACTGTTTGCCAGTGCAACACCATCAGCACCCAGGGCCATCGCCTTCACAAAATCAATCGGCACACGCAGGCCACCTGTGATAATCAGTGTCACGCGACCGCTGGCCTTTTGGGCATCCAGATAGCGGCGCGCACGCGCCAGGGCCGGAATGGTTGGTACACTGATGTGGTCTCGGAACATTTCCGGCGCAGCCCCCGTGGCACCACCACGACCATCCAGAATAATGTAGTCGGCGCCCGCGTCCAGCGCAAATTGAATATCACGTTCGATATGATTGGCGCTCAGCTTGAAGCCAACCGGTATGCCACCGGTAATCTCCCGCACGCGGCCAGCAAAACGCGCAAAATCCTTTACCGAGGACAGATTCTTGAAAGTGGGCGGTGATACTGCAGCTTCGCCTTCCGGAATCCCGCGTACCTCAGAGATCTTTCCCTTATTCTTGATACCCGGCAAGTGTCCACCTGTGCCGGTCTTGGCGCCCTGGCCGCCTTTAAAATGGAAGCTTTGAACCTTCTCTAACAGTTCTTCCTTATAGCCAAACTGGGCACTCGCAAGCTCATAGAAATAACGCGAGTTCGCTGCCTGTTCCTCGGGCAACATGCCGCCCTCACCTGAGCAGATGCCGGTTCCGGCGAGCTCCGCACCCTTGGCCAGGGCAATCTTGGCTTCTTCTGACAAAGCGCCGAAACTCATGTCGGAGACAAACAGGGGGATTTTTAATACCAGTGGCTTTTTGGCTTCAGGCCCTACTACCAGTTCAGTTGCGACCGAGGCATCTTCCATCAGTGGTTTGGTGGCCATCTGCGCGACCATTAACTGCAGGTCATCCCAATGGGGCAAAGTGTGCCGCGGCACACCCATCGCGGTCATCGGACCATGGTGGCCCATTTTGGACAGACCCTCGCGCGCCAGCTGATGAATAAATTCGACTGTGGGTTCTTCTTTGGTAGCTTTGGGAGCCGGGGCCTCGGAATCGGAACCTGACGCGCCGGGCCCCTCTTTGCCGACCTGTTCTGACGTGAACTGTTTATGCGTGCCATCGCAATATGGCGCATTGGCGGTATGCTTGCATCGGCACAAATAGGCGTCGCCACTTTCTTCTGCTTTAAAGGCTTTGGGTTTGAAGTCCGTCCCTTTGTGGGACCCATCACAGAACGGCTGATCCTTGGAACGCCCGCACATGCAAAAGTAATATTCGGAACCCTCTTTGAGTTCGACTTTGATTGGCTTGTTGTCAGCGATGATCGGGTTGCTCATAAGGAAGCTCCCTGTATTGCACATGGGTTTCTCAAACAGGTGACTCAGAATACCGCCCTGCCAGCCGGTTTGAGGTCTTGTCTCTTAATTTCTTACGCACGCCGGCAAGAAAAAGATGTCAGCTGCGGGTATCCGCGCGGCTTAACACCCAGAGCTCATCAACTTCACGAAAGCCCAGGTGTTGAGCCAGCTTTACCGAGGCCGGGTTGCTTTGTAGCGCCCCCCACACTGCCGTTTTACCGCGCTTCTCCATAATGCCCATGAGTGCGGTAACCGCAGAAGCAGCAAAGCCTCGGCGTCGATGGCTTGCCAGGGTATCTATGGAGATGTCCCACAGGGCTTCAGTTTCGGACGCTACATAAGCGAATGCAACGGGCAAAGAACCATCGAATGCAGCCACCACCGAAACCTGATCGCCCAATACATCGCAGATTTCTTCCTTGAGGCCCTTCGGAAGGTGTTCCAGCAGGGCCGCATCTGCCTGCTCCATCAAGCGGCAATCGTGCTGGATAGTCCGGGGCAGCTCAGTTGGCGAGGTGAATATGGTGGCGAGTTCAGCACGAAAGTCCTTCAGCACCTGGCCTGCCTGTACGACGTTGTCCGCAAACGCCAGTAACTCAGACACATCCTCGGCCGCACGTAACAGCTGCGTGGGATCTACCCGACCAACCACAGAGCCTATATCGTCTTCGGTGCTCCAGACAATGAACCCATCCTGGGTCGGATTCTCCAGGACCAGTGACTGGTCTGAAGACAGAAGATCGCGCGTTTCCACCCAGCGGGGCTCGTCTGCCAGGCGAAGAAGGTATTTTTGCTTCACGTCATGCATGTCGTGAAATTCCATGGTTCAGGCCCTGTCCAGCGACAGAAAGCGTGCCAGACGAGTCTGCTCATCTGCTAGCGCTGATGTAAACGCTGTGCCTTTTGGAGGATACCCTGTGACATAGCCGGGCTCCAACACCAACTGCCCATCACGGATGGCTGCATTGGCCCAGCCGATGACCTGTCCGCGCCACAGCATCGGTAATGCGTAATAACCACGCACCCGCTTTGGCGCCGGTGTGTAGGCCTCGAAGCGGTAGGCCCAAGCCCAGAACCGCTCAAAGCGATCGCGATCCCAGACTATCGGATCGAAAGGCGCCAGGAGTCGCAACTTGTCATCCAGACTTTCATCATGGGCGAAACGGCGGGCACCCGGGTTATCGCCGACTGGCCAGAACCAGCTACTGCCATCCACTGTAGCCTGAGGCAAGCGATTCCTGGCACGCGCGAGTGCCTCACTGCGCCGCTCGCGCCACTGCGGGACGGCAGAGGAACATATGCTGCTTATCAGACGGCCCAGCGTAGCCGCAGGCAGTGGGGCATACTTCGCCACTACGACGTCAATCAATGCATCCAGCACCGCATCTGGCTCAACTGGCTCTGGTGCCTCAGTCAAAGACGGCGCATACAGACGCACGCCAGCCTCACGACGCGCCACACGTAGCAGGCCCCTATAGTGCATACCATCAAGCAGCTGCGTACTGGCGCGGCTGTTGCCACCAAACCAGTTTTTTGTGGTGCCATGCTGAAAAGCGGCGTCCACCTCGCGCGGATGCACAACACCACCGCTCTTCACGAATTCCAGCACAGCGTGTGCCTGATCCCAACGTGCACGTGACCACTCCTTGCGCGCCGTGCGCGGATGCATCAGCTGCTGCGTATTGCGCGGCAAAATACCGTAATTAACAAAGAAGTCTTCCTCAACAGCCAGCCGCGGATACCGGGCCTCCAGGTCGCCGGCATGGTAGTCGACAACACGATGGCGCAGCGTCAGATCCTGGGCTCGCGCGGGCGCACGTATCGGGTCAAGCTGCACAAAACCCAGCTTGGTAATCGCACGAGAGAGGGTGGTCGGTTTAAAGAGGCTGCGCGAGATGGCGTAGCGGCGCAGGTGATCTATGGTGAGAGCAGGTGCCATGCCTGTTAAATCTGTTTCAGCAATGCAGATGGAAGCCAGCCATGCCTGCCTTTGTCGTTCAGGCACCAGGCCCAGCCATCAAGCTGTTTGATTAATTCAACGCTCTCTCCGGCTTCCGCGCTGAGCTCTTGGGCCGAGTATTGCGTTGTCGCAATTGCATCATTTGGCCCTGAGCTGACAAGATATTTCAAAGGCGCCCAGCCAGTATTGCCATCTGCTGTCGTTACCCTGATCCAACCAGGGTACTCGTCATCCAGCTCGCCAAGACGGACAGCCTCACCGACCTCAAATGAGATCGGGTTGGGGTAGGCTGATTCGTATGGTTTTATGACTTTGACTTTCATAGAGGCCATGGGTGGCGCTTAAACTTTCCGTCAGGCGTTACGGTGTATTGTTGACAGCTATGACTCGCCAAGGTCGCTTATCATGACGTAGTAGCCGTCGGGATCGCGCAACGCGAATTCCTGCGTGCCAGTGGCAGGATTTGTGTTGGGCTCTTCCTCAAGACTGGGAACCAGCGTCCGGGCGCGCGCAAGTGCATCGCTAAAGTCGTCAACTCTGAAAAACAGCAAAAGTCCATTGCCTGGCGTGGCGCTGGCCGGGCTGGTGAGCGTGGGATGATCATGATCGCCCCAGCTATGCAGACAAAGGAGCACGGTTCCATCGTCATCCAGAATCTGCCCGAAGTAGTCGTGGGCAGGCTCTCCCAGAGACTGCCCAAACAACTGTTGATACCAGCGATAACTTCGGGCGACGTCAGCAACGCCAATAATTGTCCAGGTTCGTTTCATGTCATGTCCTGAGTTACCTTACGTCAGATTCAGGACTCGCTGCATCACCTGTCTGCGTTCACGGATCGGGTCTTCAACTACCCGGCTCTCATTATTCAGCACCATTACCTGACGCGAGGCGCCCGTATAGACAGGCCAGTCCGGCAGTTTGCCAGTATCGGGGTTGCCGCTACGTGCGAAGGCAATCCAGCTGTCGCTGATCTTGTCCGCCATCGCTCGCTCTTCGGCGGTGCCTGTTGTGAATCCATACACGGTACGCTCAGCGTGAGTGTTGTCAAAGACAAATGGAATATCCAGCGCATGGGGTGTCATCAGACGACCATCAAGCGTCTGGGTTTCCCAGGTCAGATAATAGGAACGAACAGGCGCAGCGTTCAGTGCAGCACGACGCTCAGCAATAACCGTACACGGCACCACATAAGCGCGGTCGCTGACAATCAGGAAGAACAGTTCGCTGGGTGTGGCATCCGGTTCTGCGCGGCGATACACATCAACAACTTCACGGGTCATGTCTCCCAGTATTGACTGAAGGCGCTGCATCATCGTGGCTTCGTCAAGGTTAAATGCTTCCGTGTCGCCTCGCATTTGCAGGGTCAGTTCTGTGCGATTGGCACCAACGATCAGGGGCACATCCGGATTCACGGCAGAGGCAGTCGGGTGAAACGGTGAAGCCGGCAGCGCATCGCCATCCACAACCGGCGCAAAACTGCTGGTTCGTGAAATGGCCTGATAGGCGGCGATAATACGTTCGACCGGGGCGTTCTGCAGGCCCTGCATATCACCGGTTTGCAGACCCAGCTCCTCAAATAGCGAGGTAGCCTGACGTGTGCCGGCTTCCGCCGATGCCAGACGAATGGTAGGACCGCTTTGAATCACTGCACGGTGAAACAGCCCTTTGGCTGCAGGCATGGCCAGCAATGTGCCGACCTTTCGGCCACCGCCGGACTCACCAAAGATCATCACATTGTCTGGGTCGCCACCAAACTGTTCAATATTGCGTTGCACCCACTGCAGCGCCGCGACCAGATCCAGCATACCTGCTGTGCCGGCATGCGCAAACGGCTCGCCACCCAGCTCCGCCAGATGTGTAAAGCCCATGATATTAAGGCGATGATTGACAGTGACGACAACCACGTCACCACGATTGCAAAGATTGGTGCCGTCGTAGCTGGGGCTGGAGCCGCTGAGGCTGGTAAAACCACCACCATGGCACCAGAACATTACCGGCCGCTTTCGGTTGCTATTGGCTTCCGGCGTCCAGACATTGATTACCAGACAGTCTTCACTCTGACCGGCGGCCAGCTGGCCATTGCTAGCCAGTGTTTGCGGTGCGGTGGGTCCATACTCGACCGATTCGCGGACACCCGTCCAGGCAGTCGCCGGCTGTGGTGGACGGAAGCGGTTTTCTCCCGCTGTGGACGCCCCATAAGGTATGCCCTTGAATACGCTCACCCCTTCATTGACATAACCACGCACTCTGCCCGTGTCGATCTCCACCACTGATGAGGGTGAGCTTTGCGCGGCAACACGGGCGGGCAACCATAGACCACTGGCACCGACAGCACCAACGGCACCCAGCTGGATGGATTGACGCAAGAACCGGCGACGGCTCTGCAGGCTTGGGGATGGTCCGCGTGATGATCCTGTCATGATTAGAGTCCCAGTCAAAATTACTTATCTAGCATTCCGAATCAGAGATTACAATAAGGTTCCGGCAGCTTGCTGGAAGGACGAGAAGAGGCCGTCACTCCGACCATACCGCGTATTCATTGCCACTCGGATCGGTGAAATGAAACCGACGACCACCTGGAAATGAGAATATGGGTTTGACGATCTTGCCGCCGGCGTTTTTAACATTGCCAAGCGACGTCTCAAGATCTGTACTGTACAGAACCACCAATGCACTCCCGGTTTCCGTTGTGGCGCGCAATGCCGATTTGTAGAAACCGCCATCAAGCCCCGCACCGGAGATGGCCGCATAGTCGGGGCCGTAGTCGATAAACTCCCAACCGAATGCTTTGGCAAAGAACTGCTTGGTGCCTTCTATATCCGTGGCCGGAAGTTCAATGTAGTTGATTCTCTCTGTCGCCATCTCCGCCTCCTAACCCTGACCGTGTGTAACCATCGTGTAGTGTTCTACTGTGGGGAACGGATCATAGAAGTGATGCAGCAACGAGCGCCACTGCTGGTACTGTTCTGAACCACGAAACCCGATCGTATGGTCTTCCAGTTTCTCCCAGTTGACCAGCAGGATATACCGTTTGGAATTCTCAAGACATCTTTGCAATTGATGCGACTGATAGCCTTTCATGCTCTTGATGATCGTTTGAGCTTCCTTGAAAGCAGCTTCAAACTCTTCAGTTAGATTGGGCTTGACGTCCAGTATTGCCACCTCGAGTATCACTGGATTCTCCTGTGCATTAAATCATCCTGACTTTGTGAGAGCGCCGGCACTAGCGACGACAGGCTCTTATTGACTGATGTGAACTTACTCTGGCAGCCTCTTAAACTGTGGTACATCACCAAGCGCATCACTCCAGGGCGAACTGCTAGAGGTAAAGATATGCGCGTTTGGCAACATATCCACTTCCGTATCCAGACTCCCGGCTGGAACGACGACCAGATTAGCAAGTTGAGCGCTTGGCAGTGCGGAACCACAGAACTTACAGAAGCTTTTATGGTGGCGGGTACCCGGAAGAGTAAAAGAAGTCACGGCCTCTGCACCGGCAAGCCAGCGTAGTTCAGCCGACTGCGAGAACAAATTCGCCGCATGGGCAGAACCCGTATCTTTTTGACAGTACTTGCAATGGCAAAGGTAAAAGCTGTCGAAGTCTCCACGAACTTCAAATTTCACGGTGCCGCAAAGGCAAGACCCTTCATGCTTTGTCATGGGATTCCTTTCTTTTTTTGAAGATGACACATACCTGGCGCCATTCATGTTAACTGATCAGCCTGGCCATCTCACGGCCTTGCGTTCCGTCTCCGGCCTCCAGTCCTGCTTTAACACCTGCACGGTTTTTTTCTGGCTGGTTCTGACTGGCTTTTAGTTTACCTGTCAGAGTCTCAATCCTGATTTCAACCCCAACGATTGCTGTTACCAGCCGATCTGTGTATTCCGCTGGCGCGTCATCTACAGACCAGGGAGTACTCATGCCCGATTCGTGCTGGTCTGTCAGTTGACGAAGATGATGTTTCAGCCAGGCGCTTTCCTCGACGATGCGGGCATTGCCCTCTGCGTGGACAGCCAGATAATTCCACGTTGGAACCACCCGACCTGTTTCTGCCTTCGTTGCATACCACGACGGCGAAATATAGGCATCCGGCCCCTGGAAGACTACAAGAACGCGGGCCCCATCCTGTATTCGTTTCCAGACAGGGTTGTTGCGGGCCAAATGACAGTGAAGCTGGCCAAGAGAACCCTCCTGCTCAGCGACTAACTTGAAGGGAACATGGTTCGCCTCGATACCATCAGCATCCGCAACCACCAACAGGCCAAACCCATAGTCTCGGATATACTGCTGAAGCTTTCCAATGTCGTCTTCCTTGTAGTGACTTGGTACGTACATCCCTCAATGCTCCCCAGCCTTCGCCCGCTCCAGCTTTTCCTTCGCTTCTTTGATACTTGCCATACAATCAGATCGCAAAGACGGAAAATCTTTGTCGATGACAGACATGTCGTCATCGTTCAAAAGCTCCTCGAGTTCAGCTTCTTCAGCCAGTCTTTGCTCAATAATTTCGACAGTCTGATCAGCAGAAAACGCCGCGTCCAGTCGCTGCAATAAATGCTGGCCAGTCTGCCGATCCGGATCGGGGACCGAGGGCAGATCGTCGCTGGCACGGATCGCCACTGCTACCGATTTCTCCAGAACCTGCCGGCTCTCGGCAAGTTGTATAAAGAGTTCCTTGACTGCGCGGTCACTCACAAACTCAGCGGCGTCACGATAGTCTTCGTCACTGGTTATAAGCGCAACATGTAAGTTGTTCAGTGCAACCTGCAGGTCATTGCGCAAAATACTCATACTCATTTTCCTTCCTGTGGTGTCTATGTACCGACGCTGAAAAATCTCTACTCAACCAAAGAGATCGGTTTGGGCGCCAAGATTTCGAGTGCATCTGGTAACACCTTAAAATGTGCCGGCGTGCTGGTAACCGGCTCGCCATCGGCGTGAATGGCCATCACTTTACGGCCCGTTTCTATTGTGATGCTCTCGGCCTGTAGATCAAAAACGCGCTCGTTATATCGTTGCCGCCCGTCCCGCAACAATGGCGCCAACGTTAGCAGCTCCCAGACTGTCTGCGGACGCAGGCTGTACAATGACAACTTTCCGTCATCGATGCGCTTGTTTTCATCAATCACATTTCCACCGCCATAGTAGCGTCCGTTGCCAACCGCAATTTGTATGGAGCGCTGGCAGTGAGGGACATCATCAGCAGTGATGGTGACCTTAAATTGCTTTATTCGAAGCAGCGCCGCAAAAAATGCTTTCAGGTAGCTAAATACGCCCCAGTGTTTTTTCACTTCATCGGTTAGCTCTTCGGTAACCTGCACGCCCAAGCCCAGGTGCGCGACATTAAAAAAATAGTGGTCGTTAACCATGCCAAGGTCAATCGACTGACGCACACCCGAGACAATCACATCAAACGCTTCATCCAGTTGGCCTGAAAGCCCCAGTGAACGAGCCAGGTCATTGGCCGTGCCCAGAGGCAGAATGGCCAGCAACAGGCCACTGTCATGCATTGTGCCAGCCATGGAGCTGATGGTGCCATCGCCCCCGCCGACAATCACCAGATCCAGCTGGTCTTTACGTCCCTGCACCGCCTGGCGGCTTTCTTCAGGGCTGCTTGACACCAATCGCTCAACGGCAATGCCAGCCTGCTCCAGCTGAGCAATTCCCTCGTCCAATTGGGCTCCGGCGCACTGACGGGCTTTGGGATTGATGATCAGCAGAGCCTGACGTATGTCTGTTCGATTCATTAGACCTGACTATCCCGGGTTTCGGGCTTTACGATGGATTACCGCAGCAGCAACAAGCGCGATTGTTGCGACAATATCTGCGATGACAACATTGCCAACCGACTCATTGTAACCGCCGACCGACCAGGCTATTGCGATGAAGGACACAACACTGATTAGACCCGCGACGATGGCTAATGTTTGCAATGATGGCTGGAAAGCAGCGTACACTAAAAACAGGCCGAGAAGCCCAAACAGAATGGCTCTGTGTCGCATCAGGATTTCAATATTGGGCTCACCCAGAGAGATTCCATATAAAATGGCAAGGCGTTCCACGCCCAAAACTCCAGAAAGCGGCAAGAGATGAATGATACCTACCAGCACCAGTAAACCTGTGACAACTTTCTCCATGTTTCGTTTCCTCCGTGAACTAGACGCCCGTCCGAATGAATTGCAGGATACATCAAAATTAATCGTCCAGCCCAACATCCATTCTCCGGAGTCAGAGCATTGTAATAGTAAGAGTGGCTGAAGAGCCTGATATCAACCCAGGATTAGAGGGTAGCGACGATGGACGGAGATACAATTGTTCCCGTGACTTTATTTATAGGCTTATTTGGCATGCCGATTGCGATTACTTACTTTTACCTGAAGTACCGCAGCAAAAAGCTGGCAATCATTGAAAAGCTGCTGGACGGTAATCGTGAAGTCACACCGGAAATGCTGGCCGTACTCAATCAACCCAACCCCAGCACACCGGGCAGCGATATCCGCATGGCTGTCTTCTACCTGACGATTGGTTTCGCCATCTTTTTGATGCTGGTGTTACAGGTGTTCGGCAATCCGGTCCGACTGAGCCTGTTAAGTTTACTGCCTTTGAGCATTGGCATAAGCTATCTCGTCGCATCACGCCTTAAAGAGAGATGATCTATCTACCAACCCAGGCTGCAATGGTTTGCCAGACAGTAAAGCTCGTCAAAATTCTCAGCTGAGCGATTTATCTGATATCAATCTGGTAAATCGCGTTCAGCTGCTCGGTGATCAGGCGGCCTTTAAAGCATTGGTACTGCGATATAACGCCAAGGTACGTGGCTTTCTGGCTCGGCTATGCCAGGACAAAGATCTGGCCGACGATCTGGCACAAGAGTGTTTTTTGCTGGCGTTCCGCCATATCGGCAAATACCAGCCAAGCGGGCAGTTCTCAAGCTGGCTGCTGAAAATTGCCCAGCGTTGCTACCTGCAGGAAAAACGGCTGGTTTCCAGGCGCGCTGAAAAGTGGCAGCAGTTCCAGGAACAGGAACCTGACGACAGTCACAGTGAAGACCAGGCGGATGTGAACCTGGACCTTGAGAAGGCCTTCACAATGCTGTCGGAAAATGAAACCATCTGTCTGACACTGTGTTACACGATGGGATATTCGCACGCAGAAGCCGCCGACATCAGCGGATTACCACTGGGTTCTGTAAAAACCCACATCAAAACAGGAAAAGATAAACTGAGGTCGCTTTTGGAACCTCAATTGGCGGAGAACCAGAATGTCTGAACATGAAGCAATAGATGCCCGACTCGAGCAGGCGCTTTCTGCTGAATTCTCAAACATCGACTCAGACCTCTTTGCTGAGAAAGTGGCCAGTCGGATTTCACGCATGATTTATCTGCGATACCTGGTGCTTTCTCTTGGCTGGCTGACAGGTCTGGCAGTATTCGTTCAAATGCTCCCCGTTCTCAGTACGTCACTATCGTCCATGAATAGTATCTGGGCAACATGGCCCTACCAGGAACTCCTGTTCGGCTTATCTCAGTGGTTTATCCCGATCAGCATCATGCTTTTAATCGCGATTATGCCCGCTGTGTTGTCGAGGCTGCATTCAAGGGTCGATTAGTGTGCCGCAACGCCTTTAGGGGCAAGCGTTCCGGGCTGCGCAAACCAGATGTCGAAGCGTGTCGTCCAGGCCGCGTAGACTTTTTCTGGCCTGGCGTTGACCGTGTATTCGCAGCTCAATTGGAGCGGTCGCGCGGAAAGATCGGGGCGGGGGACTGAGCTCACGGAAACCTCCTGACAAGTCGTTGATTTTCGGACATGCAAGCCTGGATACGGAATAGAAGCAAAGCCGCAATAAAGTAGGCGTCGCCGTGACTGGCTTTGTCAGGGCACAAAGTTTATTAAATTGTTATACAGCATTACCCAGTTCCTTTGCCATTGGCTGTGTTTCTAATGCTGAACCTTCCCGGAGCGACTCAAGCTTGCCAGACGGATAGAATCCAAAGCGCCTGTACAAATTAACTGCAGCCTCATTAGTTGTTGTGACGACAAGTTTCATTGACTCACAGCCTCTAAATTCAGCCCAAGCAGTGATACTTTTTAGTAGCGCGGTTGCGATCCCTTTTCCTCTCGCCTCGGACAACACCCACATTTGGTATACGTGTGCAACGGCTGGGTCTTCCTCCCAGATAACACCCGATGCCAGGCCAACGATATCGCCTTGACTCTCTGCCACTAACGGAAACGAAATATTAACGCCAGGTTGTGGCCTTAGCCGAGCCTTCCAATCTGCCTCCGAGAATGCTTTCTCTCGCTCGTAGGTAGAACCGAACGAGTCAGGAGAATCCTTGAGAGAAGCCAATCGAACTTGCTTGTAGCTCTCCCAGTCGCTCACTGTCAGTTCTTTAATCTCAAATCTATTCATGTCGCCTGTGGTGCTGTATAACGCCCGCAACACCAGAAAAAGGAAGCGCAGCGCAGTTTTTCCAACCAACTAACAGGATTTATCGCCAAGCAATTGACGGGCCGGAGTGTGGCAAAAGTCTTGGTTATGAACTGACAGGACAGAAATAGACTGTCAGCTTTAGCGCACTTTTTGCCCCGGCATGTTCCGTCCCGACTGATGCAAGACCATGCCTGTCACGATTCCGTTTTCGTCCCGCTCGAAGGTGATCTGTGCATCAACAACCCTGTAGAAGAACTCTGTCTCTGATTCTGCGAAAATCGGAAAGCTGCTCTGGTCGGTGGCCTGAGCGAACAGGGCACCATTTTCCAGCGTGACGATGATCGAAAAATTGGGTGCGAGCTGATATTCGCCGACGTAGGTCTCAAGAATGTGCTCTGCGACAGCGATTTCATAGCGCTCGCGTGGAGGTGTTGGGGGCGGCGCGAGCGGCAGTTCCGGATTGATCAAATGAAAAGCGATGTCATCGGCGCCGTGCGCCGAGTTGGTAAGGACGATCACCCCTACCTGCGCATCAGGATCGAAAGCGATGATCGTTCGAAATCCAGCTGTGCTCCCGTTGTGCCATACAACCTTCTGCTCACCGACGCTCCGAACGAGCCAGCCAAGCCCTACACTCCTTCTCAGACCGGCACTCTCCCGCGCCTGATGGCTGGTGTGCATCGATCGCTCAAGCTGAGACGTGGGCGGGCCGATGTTCGCAGCAAGAAAGGCAAGCATGTCACGGACGTTAGAGCGAAGCGCCGCCGCACCAGCCAGCGTACGCACGTCCCACAGCGGAACTCTCTCGCCCTGTTGATCGTGACCAGCCACCATCCACTGAAGCATCTCGGCGTCGAGAGTGATACCAGTCATGCTCATCCCAAGTGGCTCCAGGATTCGCTCACGCACGAGCTCCTCGTAGGTGACTCCTGCCGCGCGCGCCAACAAATGGCCAAGCAACCCGAAGCCGAGATTTTAGTACTCGTACTCTGAACCGACATCGCGCCGCAGCTCATGATTCGAGAGAAAATCATACAAGTGGTCAACTGTGTAGTCAGCGTACGGGTTCGCAGGGTTAGCGAAGGGCATGTTCCCGGGAATTCTGGGCAGTCCCGAATGGTGAGTCGCGAGGTCTAGGAGGGTGATCTCGCGGCCGGCCCTGGGGACGGTGACGCCATCAGGCAGGAAGCCGGAGACAGGATCGGAGAGCGAGACCTCGCCCCGTGCGGCCATGTCGGCGAGCAGAACTCCTGTGAACGCCTTGGTGATTGAACCAATCTCGAATAAAGCTCTCTCGCCCAGAGACAGGTCGTCCACACCAGTGTCGCCGTAAGATACCACGCGAGTCGAACCGTCCGCCTCCATGACGCCGAGTACGATGCCGACGCTTCGGCCCTCTTCGACCCGGGATTGGATCAACTCGATGAGATCCTGGTCCGGAGGGAAGTGTTGGGCAACGGCAGTGGCCGGAATCAGCCACGCTAGAGTAAAACAGATCAAGGTGGTGAAGAATCGCATATCAATGTCTCTCCTTTCCTTGCAAAGTATCCTGGCCATAGCGACGCCATCTCCTCAATGAGATAGGCGTCTACTTTGTGGGGTGAGGTTTCTCCGGCGCCGTAGGCGCGAATTTGATGTAATGGTTATGTGTCATCGTTCGAATTTTCCATTTCCTTTTTACCATTACTGATAGATCTGACTACAAGCTTGGCGATTAATGCACCAATTAATCCAATTGCAATTCCATAGGAGAGACTTAGTGGGTCAATCAGGAGGGCGGAAATCATCCCAAGACAAAGCCCCACAATTATAAGCACTGCTGTCTTGCCCTCTCTCAGACTCCTAAGGACATCCATTGTAGGATCCTATGTTAGCTTGCTCGCTGCGACCAGTGACACATAACGCCCGGCTCAGCGGGCAATTTTCGCGCAGCGAAAATTGATCCGCTGCAGCCGTTTGTTAAGTTTTATATTCAGCAGGATACTTCCATCCTGGATATTTAAAAATGCGATTTAGACGCATGGTATATGGCAATGCTGGGTTCATTGTCATGCCGGCTTCATCAGCGACTAAAAAGCCTCCAGGGAAAGGAAATATCCCATTTAAGATAATATGTCAACGGCAATCTAATTTTGACCCACCCGGCGGCAATGTAAAATTGACCCACCCTTGGCGGTTTAATCGTTACTCGATTGTGTGATTACCGGAGCGATACCGGCGGCTTTTTTTCCTTTC
>Ga0114900_1000167_pt1 | contig 59792 bp, 54 predicted proteins | sample MalvireepMed_231_FD_89685 | JGI IMG/M metagenome (GOLD analysis project Ga0114900, IMG submission 89685) | Marine viral communities from the Global Malaspina Expedition - Malaspina viral metaG DeepMed_231 | ecosystem: Environmental > Aquatic > Marine > Oceanic | place: Mediterranean Sea...
CTTTTACGACAAAATTTTTTGGCTCTGCCAAAAACCAGAAGCCCTCACTAAAAATCTTCCAAGGCTTCAGATTTTCTTCACGCTCGGCCTTCTATATTTAGGGTAAAAGGGGTACAAGCGCTGTGCGCTTGTTAAGGTTTACCAGCCTTAACGTGGAGTTAGATCGATAAGACCCGCCCATTCAGCGTTGTGCTCGTAAAATACAAAGAGGAGTGCTCGCCCGCGAAACCCCATCCCCCGCTCGAGCGATGCCCTCCAAAGGTGGGCGAGTGAGGCGTTTGGGTTGAGCAGAGCGCTCCGATGTAGTATTTAGAGTGCAAGCGTTGGGGCTAGACCTTTTTGGTCCTTTTTGCGGCAATTGGAAAAAGGACATAAAAGAAATTAGGGGAGCGGTCAAGACGCTTATGACTTCCGAAGGCGAGTGCTACATCGTATAACTTCAAAAAGGAAAAAAACAAAAAAACCCGGGCTTAACCCGGGTTTTATAATAAATGGAGTTTTATAAACTGCCGATATAGGCCCTCACTGCTTCATCTGCTTCTACTTCTCCTGCGCCATACACCAGCTGAATTTTCCCTGACAAGATTTCCATGCTATCGCCAACCTGTTCCAGATCTCGTTCGGTGAGTTTGCTCCATTTGGATAGAATATGTTGCTTTTTCTCTGCAATTTGTTGCGCTAATCGCCTCTTTGCTTTTATTAATTGAGCTATTTGTGTTTCCGCCAGCTCTTCGGCCAATTGTCCCCACCAGATGATGTGGTCTCCTTGGATTTGTCTCCAGTTGTTTTTTGGAATGCTCATGTTCATTACGCTTAGCTTTAGTAGTTCATAACTCAATTACAATGTAAATATCCGTTCATCTAATGAAACTATATACGACATCCGATGTCGTAATTAGGGGTTGCCTCTGGAAGAAAATCGTGCACAAAAAAACACCGCTCCTCTTCGAGCGGTGTTTTACCTAATGATTTAATGTTGTAGAATGGCTAATTCAAATAAACTATAAAATGTTGTATTAGGCGTCTATTAAGTAGACTACTTTTTTAACAGAATGTTTCACTACATATTTTGTTTTAACGTAGATATAACATTTTGTTGGTCAATGGTCTAGAAAATACCACCACTGCCCGATTGCTCGTCGTTGTCGCGACGCTTACGAGACTTGGCACGGTACTTTCCACCACCAAAACGGTAGTTTAACCCAACAAACCATGTCTGACTTTCCCAGTTAAAGGCTCCAACCTGTGGGTATGGGCGCTGTCCGTCGAAGGCAAACTGCATGGTGTTAAAAATATCGTTGTAGTTAAAGCTAAAGGTGCCTCGACCGTCCCATAGGTTGTATCGGGCTCCCACATTAACAAAGTACATGGGTTCCATCGTAAACTGAATATTCTGGTTCTCTCCTCGGTAAAAACCAAAGGCCGATAAAGAGAAATTCTTGGTCACCTTAAAGTTGTTAAACATACGGGCATTCCAGGCAGTGTTTTCTACTTCAACTACAGAAGTAATAATATCTGCTTCTGTAGGGTTCTGGCTGGTGTTGTCTAATGTTTCTGTTACCCCGCTTTGCGTTTGGCTATACAGATCGAAACTCATATTAAAGCTCCACCATTTTGTGGGGCGGTAATTTCCAGAAAGTTCAAAACCATAGGCGGTGGTACTATCGAAATTATCGAAGGTTAAAATGATTCGGTTCAGGTTGGTTCGGTCTACATAGACCGCACGACTGATTTGGTTATCGATAAAGCGATAGAATACCCCACCGGTAAATGATCCCTTTTTCATGTTACGCGTATAGTTAACCTCCACCGAGTTGGTAAACTGAGGCTCTAGGCTGGCATTTCCAAAAGAAGAGATAAGCGGCGTGGCCCATTCTCTAATTGGATTTACCTGACCAAGTCCCGGTCGATCTACACGACGGCTATAGCTAAGCTGGTACTGGTTCTTCTCACTCGGGTTATAGGTTAAGAAGGCCGATGGATAAAACTCTACATAGTCGTTTTCGAATTTTTTGAACACGGTATCATCTACTGCGGTTACCTCTACATTAGGATCGGTATCTACGTTGCTCAAATCGTCAGTTACTACGCCGTCTTCGTATGCCTCGGCTGTATCCGACGTTACTTGGACAGACTCTGCTCGTAGCCCAACCTGTACACTAAACTTTTCCCACCCCTTGCTATAAGTAGCATAGCCAGAATAGATATCTCGACCATAGTCGAACTGTGTCTGTGGTGTGGTGATCAAATCTCCTTCTATATCAAACGGGTTTACCACTAATTGGTCCGACATACGGTTGATGTCAGAGTTAAACAAACGCGCCTCGGCACCCAATTCTAATTTTGTGGTCTCCGATAATGGGTTTACATAATCCAAGTTGATGGTAATACGATCACGTTCTGTCCCAATATCATCGGTATAATCTGGGTTAAAGGCAGCACCGCTAAACATAAAGTCGGCCAATTCGTCTCCTTCGTAAAGGTTGTAATCTGCTTCCAATTCTATGTTGTGGCCTTCCTTGTCGAAATCCAGTTTATAATCGAAATTGTATTGCTGAGAATGGTTATCTGTGTCGTTGGAGAAATTCTGCATCTGATTTAAAAACTCATCATCGTAATACTGAATGTCTGTATTCCCTACGGTTCCCCCTTCGAAAAAGTTCTGGTTGGTAAATACAGAGATGGTGTTCTTATCGTTTAGGTAAAAATCGATTCCAAACTTGGCTAGGTTGGAGTTGTTTTTATCGTCGAACGTAAAGAACTGCTCGGAGTTCTCATCTGGACGGAAAATGTTCCCGTAGTTTTCGTTTTTAGAGTAGTTGTACCCCCAGTTTCCGTAAAAGTTTAACTTCCCGTTACGGTAGTTAGCATCGATGGAAGAGTTAAATTTTGGCTGCTCCTGGTAAGAAAGCCCTACGTTGGCGTTTCCGTTAAACCCGATGTTTACGTTTTTATGCAAAATGATGTTTACAATTCCGCTCATCCCTTCTGGGTTGTACTTGGCAGAAGGATTGGTGATCAACTCGATCTGCTTGATAGAAGTAGAAGGAATCTGCTTTAACAATTGCGCAACTGGTACATTGGTAAATTTACCGTCTACCATCACTCGTACGTTAGAGTTTCCTCTCAGCGAAAGCTCTCCTGTTTGTTGGTCTACGTTTACCGATGGCAAGTTGTTCATGATGTCCGAAGCGGTTGGTCCAGACGTTGTTAGGTCCTTTCCAATAGTAATCACCTTTCTATCCAACTTTTGTTGGATGGTGGTCCGCTCTGCGGTTACAGTCACTTCTTCCAGCGACTCTACGTCTTCTTCCAATTGAATGCTTCCTAGGTCTAAGTTTCGATTGCCTCGTTCTAAAGTAATTTCGGTTTTGTAGGTCTTATAACCGATGTATTGGATAGAAACGGTGAGTTTTCCATCTGGAAGGTCTTTGATCTGAAATTTACCATCTTCGTCGGTGGCTGCTCCGGTGATGATCTCTCCGGCTTCGTTCTTAATAGCCACCGTTACATAGGGTATGGGTTCGTTTAAGTTTTTGTCCATCACCACCCCACGGATTTTACCGTTGTCGTCATCTGGGTCTGGATTAACTGCAGGATACGCACTGACAGTAATAAGTAGGAGTGCGAGAAGAAATAACTGTCTCATTCTTTGATTGTTTGTTAGTTCGATTTTTTGTTTGATGGTTCGTGGTGTAGGAGCCTTAAAATCTTCTTGTTTGGTTAGTAAGAATCCCGTTTAGGCGAACACACATAGGACGATTCACTTTGGGAGCTGTTACACTCTAATGGCACTTTAACATTATTTAACAAAAAACCCGGGATCATAGACCCCGGGCGCTCTTTACTGCTATTATTAACACTAACCATCAACGTAAATTTTCACAGTAAAGAATTAGAAATATTTCTATCTGATAGACGAGAGGGGTTAAAAGATGTTACACCAGTTTTCCATTTTAACGAACTTTTTGCACCTAAAACTTAAATGAGTTGTGTTTTTAATGTGCTCCTTAATTATTCAAAGAAGTAACTAGGCAACAAATTGGTGATGGCTAAGAAGGATTATTATCTTTAATTCTCAATATTATCGGCCTTACGCTAACATGACCATCCTTTAAATGGACCCAGCTCGACATTGCGAACTATGCGACCACCAAAAAACCAGCCTGCAATCTGGGACTACTTGTGGTATTACTGGCCATAAGCCAGAATTTACTAAGACTTGTAATAGCATTTCTTTAAACGAAAAGTTTGAAGAGAAACTTAAAATGGTAAATATCGTGTACCGAAACGTACAGCGTAAGAAGCCCCTCACTCTTATATACTTTGTCGTCTTTGTTGTTATAGGTCTAGCGGTTATGGTAGGAGGCTATTTGTTGGGTGCTTACGCCTTGGATGGCGGGGTGATATCTACGGTACCCTTAATTATTATGGGGGTGGGTATTGCTCCTCTTGGGATGGCTTTTGGGGCACTCAATAAATATCGACAAGATATGCAGGCGGCAAAGGATAAAAAGGATAGAATAGATCAGGTGTTAGCGACCTATAGAATAGAGTACACCATCGATATCCAGTTCGGAAAGATGGTGCATGGCGACCAGGAAGTTTATGCCGAGTTGACTACCAAAGGAATTCGTTAATCTCTTAAGCAATTTGCTACTAACCTCTTTAATCTTATCAAGTTGCTTACTGTGAGTTTTACTATTTTATTTCGACTAAACTGTGCTTGATATTGATAATTTACCCCTATGAATCAATCCACTCTAGTCCTCGGAGCCAGTACCAACCCTAGCCGTTATGCCAATATGGCTCTTCATAGGTTGGTAGATCGAGGCATCCCTGCTCAGGCTCTAGGTTTAAAAGCTGGTGAAGTAGCTGGCGTAATAATAGAGACGGATCCCAATCGCATTTCTAAGCCAGATACCATTACCTTATATGTGGGCCCTAAAAACCAGTCACACTACACCGATTTACTCTTAAACCTCGCTCCAAGGCGGGTTATTTTTAATCCGGGCACAGAAAATTCGGCCCTAGAAAAGGCGTTGGAAGAAGAGGGTATAGAGGTATTACGCGCTTGTACCTTGGTCTTGTTGGCGACGAATCAGTACTAGCCCTAAAAAGGTAATAAGTCCGTTTAGCGGTAGCAATTCGTAGCCTACTTGGTAGCCTCCTAAGGTGTCCGCCGGGATGTTTCCTATAATGGCGGTAATCACCACAGAGAGCACGGTCACCAACCACACATAACGGTCCTTAACCTGCCATTTGGTAAAGATCCCAAAGGCGAACATTCCTAAAAGTGGCCCGTAGGTATAACCAGCCACCACCAAAAGACTATCGATCACATTGCTGCTGAGTACATGTTTAAAAATAATGATGACAATAATCAGCAAGACGCTCATCCAAATGTGCGTTTTTTTACGCATACGTATTTGCTCCTTCTCGGGCTTGTCTCCAGTGTTTAAAAAGTCGATACAGAAAGAGGTGGTAAGCGAGGTCAAAGCGCTATCGGCACTGCTGTAGGCCGCTGCGATCAGACCCAGCATAAAAGTAACGGCAAGGGTAATTCCTAAGCCACTGTTTAAAGCGATTTCTGGAAAGAGCAAATCTGTCTTTGGGCTGCCATCCATCAGGGGGATTGCTATTTGCTTGGCGTCGGCATAGATAAACAATAGAGCCCCCAAAAGCATAAACAAAAAGGTTACTCCCACCAAGACGATGCTAAAGGACACCATATTCTTTTTGGCATCTTTAATATTTGGACAGGTTAGGTTTTTTTGCATCATGTCCTGGTCTAAACCGGTCATGCAAATGGTGATAAACATCCCGCCGATAAACGATTTTAAAAAGTAGTTCCGCGCTTGCGGGTCGTCCATCACCCAGATATTGCTGTATTGAGCCAACTCATCCGAAGAAAGGAACTCTACAAAGCTCCAACCCAATTCCTGGTTGATGTAATAAATGGAAAGGCAGACTGCCAAGATCATAAACAAAGTCTGCAGGGTATCTGTCCAAACGATGGTCTTGATTCCGCCTCTAAAGGTGTAAATCCAAATAAGAAGTATAGAGATTACTACGGTGAGTTCGAAAGGAATTCCGTAGGCATCAAACACAAATTGTTGCAAAACGATGGCTACTAAAAACAGCCTAAAAGAGGCTCCGAGCACCCTCGATATAAAGAAATAAAAAGCTCCACTTTTATAACTCACTACTCCAAATCTTCCTTCTAAGTACTGATAGATGCTGGTTACGTTAAGTCTATAGTAAAGTGGAAGCAAGACAAAAGCAACCACCAAATAGCCCACCAAGTAGCCAAAGACCACCTGCATATAGGTAAACTGCGAGGCTCCGACCCAGCCGGGTACAGAAATAAAAGTCACTCCAGATAATGAAGCGCCAACCATTCCAAATGCCACTACATACCAAGGCGACTTACCCGAAGCTTTAAAGAAACTCTCGTTGCTCTGGTCTTTTCCTGTGAGGTAGGAAATAAGCATCAGAAGGCCGAAGTATCCGGCAATCAATAAAATAATGTGAAAGGGCTCCATAGGTGGTCAAAGATAAAAATCCCGTTAAAAGTACAAAGTTCTCTATGGGTAGGTTCTATTTTTTATTATTTTTGGTAGCCGCCAAAAAAAGAACAATAACAATTAATACTAACACTATGATTAAGAGATTATTACAATTCGGCTTGGCTATGATGGTCATTTCCGGAGTTCAGGCTCAGGAATACTTGGAGATGATCGATTCTGGCGACTATGCTGTCGCAGAAATCGTACAGAACGCAGAGGCCTACTTTGCCGACCGCGACAAGGGACGAGGTTCGGGCTATAAGCAATTTAAACGTTGGGAATATATGGCCAACCGCTTGCAAGACCAAAATGGATATCTAACGCCAGCCAACGAACGAATTGCGGCATTGGAAGCTTTCAATGTCTACCTAAACGAAACCGCCGACAATCGTGAGGTGTTGAACGACGACTGGATAGAGCATGGTCCGGACGATTGGAATTCCACTACCGCCTGGAGCCCAGGTGTTGGTCGGATTACCGGCTTTGCCGTAGATCTTGGAAACAACGACCACATGATTGTAGGAGCCGAAACCGGCGGAGTATGGAGAACCACTGATGGAGGTGGAACCTGGACCCCGCTTGGAGACTATTTCTCTAACCTGAGAGTATATTCTGTGGCCATAGACCCAGACGATTCGGACACTTACTTCTTTGGATCGAGCAGTGGTTTGATCTACAAGTCGGAAGATGCCGGAGCAACTTGGAACGAGATCGGAGATGTAAGTACCTCTTTGATCAACAAGATCCTGATCAATCCTGATGATACCGATGTAATCTATCTTTCTTCCCAAAATGCTGGTCTGTACGGAACAACCGATGGAGGGGCGAACTGGAGTGGTCCTTTGGTAAACGATATTCGCATGTACGACATCGAATTCAAACCTGGAGATACTAATACCATCTACGCTTCTGGTCGTAAGTTCCACAAGTCTACCGACGGTGGAACCTCTTGGACAGAGACTGCCGGATTCCCAGCTCAGCCAAAGATGATGGGTGTTTCTGCTGCGGACGACAGCGTAATCTACATGGTGGAAGCCAATGGAGGTTCTTTTGGAGCGCTATACATTTCGACCGACGAGGGTGATAACTTTACAGAAATCCCTCAGGGAGGTAACAACTACTTTGGATATGACATCAATAACTCCGGAGGACAAGCACCACGGGATATGGACATCGCGGTAAGTCCATCGGACATCGACGAGGTTCACATCGCGGGGGTTTTGACTTACCATTCTTTTGATGGTGGAACCACTTTTACCCGTTCATCCTGGTGGATTCCAGGCGAAGCGGCCAGTTTAGGTCAGGGTTATTGTCATGCCGATGTAGATATCACCGATTTTGTCGGAGATGTTTTATATGTTGGGACCGATGGTGGAATCTTTAAGGCCACCGATACACCTAACCTAGATGCCGATTACTACACGGATCTAACCAAAGGATTAGGAATTCGTCAAAACTACAAGTTCGGTGTTTCTCAAACCGAGTCTGTGATCGCTACTGCTGGATCGCAGGACAATGGGACTTCTTTCTTTAGAGAAGATTCTGGAGAATGGCGTGACTGGATCGGGGCCGATGGTATGGAAACCTTTATCGACTGGAGCAACACCAACAGAATGTATGGTACTAGCCAGTTAGGGCAATTGTATCGTACAGACAACGGAGGAAATTCTATCCTTTATTTACAAGAGCCAGGACCTGGACAAGGAAACTGGGTAACGCCGTTCGAGCAAGATCCAGTGAATCCAGAAACCCTATACCTTGGATACAACCAAGTTTATAAGACAGACGCTGCAGGAAGTGGCGGGACCTGGAATCCAATTTCTCAGAATTTTGGTTCTAATTTGGACGAGTTAAAGATCGCTCCTTCCGATAACCAGGTAATCTATGCTTCAAGAGGTGGATTCTTCTACAGAACCCTAGATGGAGGAGCTACCGATTGGGTTCAAACGCCTAATCCGGGTGGAGCCATCAACAACTTTGCGGTACACCCTACAGATCCTATGAAGGTAGCGTTGGTAAGTACGAGTGTAGAACATGTTTTGATCACGGAAGACGGTGGTGATACATGGACCTCTATGCAATTGAACTTGCCGGATTTTAGTGCCTTGTCTGTTGTTTGGGATATTAGCGACGAAAACGGACTGTATGTGGGTATGGACTATGGTGTGTACTACATCGACGATACCTATACCGAGTGGCAACCATACTTCAACAACTTACCTAACGTAATCGTGAACGAGTTGGAGATCAACTTTGCTGAAGGTAGACTCTATGCTGCCACTTACGGAAGAGGCATGTGGAGTACACCAACCAAGTATGGAAATATCATCTTGGCCAATGGAGATTTCCTAGAGGCCTCGCGAGTAAATCTGGCGCCTAACCCGGCTGCAGATCAGGTTAGGATATCGCTTCCACAGCAGACAGAGGCAGATATCAGAGTGTTCGATCTAAGCGGTAAATTATTGATCTATAAAAAGGATGTACAGGTAAACGCACATTACGATATGGACGTTTCTGTCCTACAGAGTGGAACCTACTTTGTACGTGTTAGCACTTCTTTAGGTACCATTACCAAAAAATTACTCAAGCAGTAGTTTGTTTTTCATATAACAATGCTTCAGAGGCGTACCTTCGTTTCTGAAGCATTTTTTCTATATTGCTTTCCAACTTAGCCTATGGATTTTTCTTCTTCCTTATTGGAAAACGCAGTTAACGAGGTGTCTCAACTTCCTGGAATTGGTCGGCGTACGGCCTTGCGCTTGGTTTTACACATGCTTCGACAACCTAAAGAACAGACAGAAAATTTAACGCAAGCACTCTCTGCCTTACGCGAAGAAGTGTGTTTTTGTGGCAATTGCCATAATATATCAGATGGACCCCTTTGCGAGATCTGCAGCAGCCCATCGAGAGATGCTGCTTTGGTTTGTGTAGTAGAAGACATTAGGGATGTGATGGCCATAGAGCATACCGGGCAGTTTAGAGGGCATTACCATGTTTTGGGCGGGAAGATTTCTCCCCTAGACGGCATAGGCCCCGGTGACCTTAGTATTCACCAATTAGTCCAAAAGGTAAAGGAAGGAAAGGTCAAGGAGCTGGTATTTGCTTTGAGTTCTACCATGGAGGGCGATACCACCAATTTTTATATCTATAGACAAATAGCAGATACCCCTATTAAACTCTCTACCATAGCGCGCGGTATTGCCGTGGGCGACGAATTGCAATATGCAGATGAGGTGACTTTGGGGAGAAGCATCATCAACCGCATTCCTTTCGAGACATCGATTAAAAGCTCTTAGTGGTGAAACTATCGGTCGTCATTCTAAATTATAACGTTTGCCAATTCTTGGAGCAGTGCATTATTAGTGTACAACGCGCAATTAAAGGCCTAGATGCAGAAATCATCATTATCGATAATGCCTCTAGCGATGGAAGTTGTGCCATGGTCCGAGAGAAATTCCCCAGAATCAGCCTGATAGAAAATAAAGACAATGTGGGCTTTAGTCGGGCCAACAATCAGGCAGTAGCTGTTGCTACCGGCGAGTATGTATGTATTTTAAACCCCGACACAGCCGTAGCCGAAGATACCTTTATAGAAGCCTTGAAAAGGGCAGAGGCTATTCCTAATTTAGGTGCGCTAGGCTGTTATCTGATGGACGGAACGGGTCAATTTTTACCGGAGAGCAAAAGAAACCTGCCTACCCCAAAACGCTCTGTTTTAAAGCTTCTAGGACGGACCAAAGGCAAGAGCGGCTATTATGCCCGCCATTTAGAACCCGAGCAAGTCGGTGAGGTCGAGATACTCGTCGGTGCCTTTATGCTACTAAAAAGAGGGGTTTACAAGCAGGTTGGGGGCTTCGATGAGGACTACTTTATGTACGGAGAAGACATAGACCTGTCTTACAAACTGATGCAAGCGGGTTACCAAAACTGGTACGATGGCAGTATCACGGTGTTGCATTATAAAGGGGAGAGTACCAAAAAGGATGCGGCCTACCTGAAGCGTTTTTATGGCGCTATGAGGATTTTTTATGGGAAGCACTTTAACAGCAATCTGCTGCTAAACTGGATGGTAAACAATGGAGTTCGATTGGCCTCTTGGAAGCGAAAGAGGCAAGTTAGACGCTCTAGGCCAAAGGCCAAGCCTGCAGAGCAAGTGTTGGTGGTAACGGATCGTTTTTCTTTGCTCGGACCCTTAAAAAAGCACTTTGATATTCCAATACAAGCCACGCCTAAATCAGAGCTAGAGGATCGACCCACAGAAGATGGGCTTATTCTGTTCGATGTAGCCTATATTTCTTACCGACAGATATTCTCTGTGATGAAAAAGTTGAAAAACCGTGGAAATCGCTTTCGAATCATCCCGCCGGGTTGTACTTTTATCGTCGGTTCCGACCAAAGCGACCACAAAGGCGAAGTGAAAACCTTTAATTGAGTATTTATCAACAAATTGACTAAAAGCGACCCTCAAATTACAGAATGTTGAATTTGAAGTTCCTTTTTTTAGTAATTTTGCATAATATTTTCGAAGCGAAGAATTAGAAACATGGCGCGATTTGAACTAAAATTGCCTAAAATGGGCGAAAGTGTGGCTGAAGCCACCTTAACCAACTGGTTGAAAGACATAGGGGATACCATAGAAATGGACGAAGCTGTGTTGGAAATCGCTACCGATAAGGTCGATAGCGAAGTCCCCAGCGAGGTAGAAGGTACCTTGGTAGAAAAGTTGTTCGAAGTGGATGATGTCATCCAAGTTGGACAGACCATTGCTGTAATCGAAACAGATGGAGCTATGCCGGCAGCTACTGCGCAACCAGCAGCCGAAGCGCCAGCTGCAGAAGCTCCTGCGCCAACTCCAGAGGTTATCGCCGAGGTTGCTGCACCATTAGCGGCAGAGGAACCAACAGCCGTAGAAAGCACCGAAGGACGTTTTTATTCACCTTTGGTCAAAAACATCGCGGCCAAAGAAGGCATTTCTCAGCAAGAACTGGACGCCATGGTAGGTACAGGCAAAGATGGCCGTGTGACCAAAAACGATATTCTCGCTCATGTGCAAAGCCGTACTGCTGCACCAGTAGCCGCGGCTCCTACTAAAGAGACCAAGCCCATTGCTCCTGCACCGGCGAAAGCTGCTACGCCGGTTTCTGTAAATGGCGAAGACGAGATCATCGAAATGACCCGAATGGGCAAACTGATCGCGCACCACATGGTGGCCAGCAAAAGTACTTCCGCCCATGTGCAATCTTTTGTAGAATGCGATGTGACCAATATTTGGAACTGGCGTAACAAGGTTAAAGACGCCTATCAGCAACGAGAAGGCGAGAAGCTTACCTTTACACCCATCTTTATGGAAGCCGTAGCCAAGGCGCTGAAGGACTACCCTATGATGAACATCGCTGTAGATGGCGATACAATCATTAAACGCAGAAACATCAATCTAGGGATGGCAGCAGCCCTGCCCGATGGCAATCTAATTGTACCAGTAATCAAGAACGCAGATCAACTCAACTTGGTTGGAATGAGCAAGGCTGTTAACGATTTGGCTGGTCGTGCCAGAACCAACCAATTAAAGCCAGACGAGATTCAAGGTGGGACCTATACGGTTACCAACGTTGGGACCTTTGGCTCTGTATTTGGAACCCCCATCATCAACCAACCACAAGTTGGGATATTGGCTTTGGGGGCTATACGCAAAGTACCGGCTGTTATCGAAACTTCAGAAGGTGACTTTATCGGGATTCGGTATAAGATGTTCTTGTCTCATAGTTACGACCACCGTGTTGTAAACGGAGCTTTAGGTGGGCAGTTCGTGAAAGCGGTATGCGATTACTTAGAAGCTTGGGATCCCAATAGAGAAATCTAAATTCCATTCTGTATAAAACTTAAAGGCCGCATGGGAATTTCCTATGCGGTTTTTGTATTTTCGTCCGATAAACCACTTTGCATGCCATTAGATATTAGTAGACCCATTTGTTTCTTCGATTTAGAGACAACCGGGATCAACGTTGCCTCCGATAGAATTGTAGAAATATCTATCTTAAAAGTGTTCCCTAACGGAAACAAAGAAAGCCATACATGGAAGGTCAATCCTACCGTCCCTATTCCTAAAGGAGCTAGCGATATTCACGGCATTACCGATGATATGGTCGCCAACGAGCCCACTTTTAAAGATTTGGCTCCAAAGGTGCATCAACTAATGAAGGATAGCGACTTGGGTGGGTTTAACTCCAACCGTTTCGACATCCCGCTTTTGGCAGAAGAATTGCTTAGGGCAGAGGTAGATTTCGACCTAAAAAAAGCCCAGTCTGTGGATGTGCAAACCATCTTCCATAAAAAAGAAAAACGCACCCTAGAGGCGGCCTATAAGTTTTACTGCGACAAAACCTTAGAAGACGCCCACAGTGCAGAAGCCGATACGAATGCGACCTATGAAGTATTAATCGCGCAGTTAGAGAAATACCCGGACCTAGAAGGCAATACCAACTTTTTGGCCCAGTTCAGCGCGCACAGGCAGTTTGCAGATTTTGCCGGTTATATCGGTTTTACCAAAGAGGGACAGGAAGTCTTCAACTTTGGAAAACACAAAGGCACCTTGGTAGAAGATGTGTTAGAAAAGGAGCCAGGCTACTTTGGCTGGTTGCTCAATGCAGATTTCCCCTTATATACCAAAAAAGTACTTACTCGGGTTAAACTGCGGAAGCTCAACAATAAATTTTAGGCCATGAAGATTATTTGCATCGGGAGAAATTACGCAGACCATATCGCCGAATTGGACAACGACCGCCCAACGGACCCGCTTATTTTTTTAAAGCCCGATACGGCTATACTGCTTAAGAACAATCCCTTCTTAATACCCGAATGGTCCAATAATGTGCAGCACGAGGTAGAGTTGTTGGTAAAGATCAACCGCATAGGTAAATACATAGACCGTAAGTTCGCACACAAATATTACGACGAGATTGGCCTAGGAATAGATTTTACAGCCCGCGACCTGCAACAAGAGTTAAAAGGCAAAGGACATCCATGGGAAAAGGCCAAAGGTTTTGATGGCTCCGCTGTGGTGGGTAAATTTTATCCAAAGGCACAATTCGACGACTTAAACGCCGTTCAATTCTATATGGACAAGAACCAAGAGCGTGTACAAGAAGGGCATACCTCTCATATGTTGTGGAAAATCGACGAATTGATCGAATATGTGTCTAAATATTTTACATTAAAGATCGGAGATATTATCTTTACAGGCACCCCCGCAGGGGTTGGACCTGTAGCTCCGAATGATCGGCTAACAGGTTATCTGGAAGGCCAGGAGTCCTTTTCCATCAAAGTAAAGTAGTATGAAGTCTTATTCTGTGAACAACCTCAAAGAGATCGCCGGAGACGATCCCGAATTTATGGCTGTGGTAGCCAAAACCTTTTTAGAGGAAATTCCGCCAGATTTGGCCGCCTTAGAAGAGGCCGTGGCTAACGACAATAAGGAGTTGGCCTATCAGTTTGCACATAAGATGAAACCTAACCTAGAGATGTTTGGGATCAATCTATTAAAGGAGATCACTTCTGTAGAATCCTGGACCAAGACTTCCAAGAGCATCAATGCCGTCGAAGAACAGATTCAATTTATTTCACAGACCCTACACACTGTATTCGAAGAATTGCGTGTAGACTTCGCCTAAATCATGCTAGCAGAAATCATTACCATAGGCGATGAAATCCTCATCGGCCAAATCGTCGATACCAATTCGGCTTATATCAGCAAGGCCCTGAATAAAATTGGGGTACAGGTATTTCAGATCACCTCCATACAAGACGATCGGCAGCACATCCTCGATGCTTTAAAAGAAGCGCAGGCACGCGTAGATCTTGTGTTGGTGACCGGAGGCTTGGGGCCCACCAAGGACGATATCACCAAGCAGACTTTTTGCGAATTCTTAGGCGATCGCTTAGTGCAAGACCCGGCTGTTGCAGAGCATATCCGGCATTTGTTTAAAAAATACTTCGATAAAATACCCATGGAGGCCAACCTCCGCCAAGCCATGGTGCCCTCGAGTGCCAAGGTGTTTATGAACCAGCACGGTACGGCCCCGGGGATGTGGATGGAAAAAGACGACACGGTGTTTGTATCCATGCCCGGAGTGCCCTACGAGATGAAGTCTTTGTTGATGAATCATGTATTGCCGGCAGTGATCGAAAAATACAATCGGCCGCATATCTATCATAAAACCTTGCTCACTTATGGACAGGGAGAAAGCGTAATCGCCAATCGCATAGAAGCTTGGGAGGATGCTTTACCCGATTATATCAAATTGGCCTATCTGCCTTCTTTAGGAAGAGTTCGCTTGCGTTTATCAGCCAAAGGTCCAGATTACGATACCATTAAAAATCGGGTCGACGCCTTAATGGAAGCGCTCAGCCAAACACTATCCGATGTGGCTGTGGGTTACGAAGACGAGACCAGCATAGACCGCCGTATCGGACAGTTACTGGTGGAGAAAGGCTATAGCCTAAGTTTGGCCGAAAGCTGTACCGGAGGGGCCATTGCACAAGAAATCACACAACATGCAGGAGCCTCTCAATTTTATATGGGCAGTATAGTGCCCTATGCCACCCAGCTTAAGACAAGTATTTTGGGGGTGCCAGCAAAGACCATAGAGGCCCATAATGTGGTAAGCATCCCAGTGGCCGAAGCCATGGCCCAAAGAGCCAATGTGGTGTTTAAAAGCGACTATGCAGTGGCTACTACAGGGATCGCTGGTCCGAGCAAAGGAGATGGGGCAGACGAGGTCGGGACGGTATGCATCGCCATCGCGGGCCCAGAGCGGGTTCTGTCTCAAAAATTTCAGTTTGGGAAATCCCGCGAACGGGTCATTCGCAAGTCGGTCAATAAGGCCTTGGAAATGTTGCTAGGAGAAATTTCAAAAAACTAGATTTCTTTTATTGCCCAAACCATTTTATTTCTTTAAATTTGCACCCTGTTTAAAAATAACTAAAAAGCGAAGAAGATGTCAAGAGTTTGTGAGCTTACTGGAAAACGCGCTATGGTTGGAAACAACGTATCGCACGCCATGAACAAGACCAAGCGTAAATTTAACGTGAACTTGGTAAAAAAACGTTTCTACATCCCAGAAGAGGATAAGTGGTTAACACTTCGTGTTTCAACTTCTGCTTTGAAGAACATCAATAAAAGAGGAATCTCTGCGGTTATCAAAGAAGCCCGCGAAAAAGGTTTCTTGAATAAATAATATTAAAAGTCGGTAGGCATGGCTAAAAAAGGAAACAGAGTTCAGGTGATTTTAGAGTGTACAGAGCACAAAGAGAGCGGTATGCCTGGAACTTCCAGATACATCACCACCAAGAACAAAAAGAACACTCCGGACCGTATGGAGTTGAAGAAATTCAACCCTATCCTAAAGAGAATGACCGTTCATAAAGAGATTAAGTAATTAAGAACCCTAGCGTTCCATAAAGCATTAAGTCATGGCAAAAAAATCAGTAGCATCCCTACAGACCGGTTCCAAAAGATTGACGAAGGCCATCAAGATGGTTAAGTCGCCTAAAACCGGAGCATACACTTTTGTAGAGTCTATCATGGCTCCAGATCGTGTAAACGACTGGTTGAACAAGTAATTCGACCCATAAAATATAACAAGAGCCACTTTCAAACGAGAGTGGCTTTTTGTATTTTTGGGCGTTTCCTTTGCCCCGCCAATTAAGGCGTTACAAAGGTCGGGCTTTCCGCGCTACATGGTAGCTAGCTGCAATCCCTAACGCATACCGATTAAAAGATCCAATGAGTTTTTTCAAAAAAATATTCAGCAAAGAAAAAAAGGAGACCCTAGACAAGGGCCTTGAGAAATCTAAATCCTCCTTTCTCGATAAATTGTCTAAGGCCGTCGCCGGTAAGAGCAAGGTAGACGACCAAGTGCTAGATAACCTAGAAGAGGTGCTTGTAACCAGTGATGTTGGGGTAGAAACCACCCTTAAGGTTATAGACCGCATCGAAGCTAGGGTGGCCAAGGACAAATACCTAGGCACCGACGAACTCAACCAAATATTACGGGAGGAGATCGCAGGTTTGCTTAGCGAAACCAATAGTGGCGAAGACGAGCAGTTTATCATTCCAGAAGGCAAAAAGCCCTATGTGATGATGGTTGTAGGGGTAAACGGAGTGGGGAAGACCACCACCATCGGTAAGTTGGCTTACCAATTTAAAAAGATGAACAAAAAGGTGGTACTTGGCGCAGCCGATACCTTTAGAGCGGCAGCTATCGACCAGTTACAGATCTGGGCAGACCGCACAGATGTCCCCATCGTGAAACAAAGCATGGGGAGCGACCCTGCTTCTGTAGCTTTCGACACCCTTCAAAGCGCCGTTAACCAAGATGCCGATGTGGTGATTATCGATACGGCTGGGCGATTGCACAACAAAGTAAACCTTATGAACGAGCTCACTAAAGTAAAGCGAGTGATGCAAAAAGTGGTGGGTGATGCTCCTCACGATGTATTGCTAGTTTTGGATGGTTCCACAGGGCAAAATGCCTTCGAGCAAGCGAAACAATTTACCGCAGCCACAGAGGTGACTTCCTTGGCTGTAACCAAACTAGACGGTACTGCCAAAGGCGGTGTCGTAATAGGTATAAGCGATCAATTTCAGATTCCCGTAAAATACATCGGAGTAGGCGAGGGCATCGAAGACCTTCAGGTATTCAATAAATACGAGTTTGTAGACTCATTCTTTAAATAGCCCATGCGCACCAAAACCCTTAAGAAGAACAAGATCAACGTAGTCACCCTAGGCTGCTCTAAAAATGTATACGATAGCGAAGTCCTCATGGGGCAGCTACGCGCCAACGATCAGGAGGTGGTACACGAGCAGGAAGGAAATGTGGTGGTGATCAACACCTGCGGCTTTATCGCCAACGCCAAAGAAGAAAGCGTCAACACCATCTTGGAGTATGTGCAGCAGAAGGAAGCTGGAGCGGTAGACAAGGTCTTTGTGACCGGCTGCCTTAGCGAGCGCTACAAGCCCGATTTGCAAAAGGAAATCCCGGATGTAGATCAGTATTTTGGTACTACAGAGTTACCTGCTTTGCTAAAAGCCCTAGGCGCAGATTATAAGCACGAGTTGGTGGGCGAACGCCTTACCACGACACCAAAAAATTACGCTTACCTAAAGATCGCCGAGGGCTGCGACCGGCCTTGTTCGTTTTGTGCCATCCCCATTATGCGTGGTAAGCACCGCAGCACACCCATCGAGGACTTGGTAACAGAATCGGAAAAACTGGCCGCCGATGGGGTAAAGGAGCTCATCCTAATCGCTCAGGACCTCACCTACTATGGTTTGGACATATATAAAAAACGCGCCTTAGCAGAACTGTTAGAGGCCTTGGTAAAAGTGGACGGCATCGAATGGATTAGGCTGCATTATGCCTTCCCAACGGGCTTCCCCATGGAAGTGCTCGAAGTGATGAAGCGCGAGCCTAAGGTTTGTAACTATATCGATATCCCGCTGCAGCATATCTCGGACCCGATTTTAAAATCGATGCGTCGTGGAACCACCATGGCCAAAACCAACAAATTGCTCGATGCGTTTAGAGAAGCTGTGCCTGGGATGGCCATACGTACCACCCTTATTGTTGGCTACCCGGGCGAAACAGAAGAAGATTACCAAACCCTAAAACAATGGGTAATCGACCAGCGTTTCGAACGCTTGGGCTGCTTTACCTATTCGCACGAAGAAAACACGCATGCGTATAATTTAGCCGACGATGTGCCAGAGGAGGTGAAAATGGCAAGGGCGAACGAAATTATGGAGCTTCAGTCACAGATTTCTTGGGAGCTCAACCAAGCCAAAATCGGCCAAGAGTTTAAAGTGGTCATCGATCGTAAAGAAGGGAACTATTTTGTCGGCCGTACCGAATTCGATAGTCCGGACGTAGATAACGAAGTGCTAATACCTGCAGGCGAAAATTACCTGCGCACGGGGGAGTATTACCAGGTAAAGGTCAACGATGCCGCCGACTTCGACTTATACGCGCAAGTAATCGCAGACTAGATGAAGCAAGGCCATTTAGCGATTGTCGTCTTCTTCCTGATGACTGCTTGTAAGCAGCCTGTAGAAACTCCCGCAGAGCAAATTCCACAAATACAAGAAATCGGGTTGCCCGTTAGCGGCAACAGTCATTTGGGTCGCTTAAAGGCGACCGAGGAGGCCCTCTATTTTTCTTGGGTCCAATCTAGCGACAAGGTGGATACCCTCTTTTATTCGAGCTTTAAAGAAGGCAAATGGCAAGAACCCATCTATGTGGCACATAGCACCGATTGGTTTGTAAACTGGGCCGATTTCCCGGCCATCGCAGCCAATGGCGATAAGGTGCTTAGCAATGTACTTGCCAAATCCGACACAGGCACCTACACTTATGATATACGCTTAAACTTGTTGGATAAGGACGCCATTAGCAAGTTGGATTTTATTCTACATACAGATGGCACCAAAAGCGAGCATGGTTTTGTGTCCTTGCTTCCTTGGAAAGAGGGCTTTTTTGCCACCTGGCTCGATGGAAGAAACACTGCTGGAGGGCATGGTGGTCACGATGGGCATAGTACGGCCGGAGCCATGACTTTGCGCGGGGCTTTTATAGGCCCAGAAGGACACATCATTGGCGATACAGAGCTCGATGCACGAATTTGCGATTGTTGCCAGACAGCTGCTGCCCTGTTTCCAGATGGGCTCTTGGTAGCCTATCGCGATAGAACCGAAGAAGAAATACGGGATATTTCGGTAGTGAAGTATACGACCGAAGAAGGCTGGTCGAGCCCAATGGCTGTTTCTGGAGACAATTGGGAAATTGCCGGTTGCCCTGTAAATGGCCCGTCTCTAAGCAGCTTGGATAAGCAGGTGGCCTTGGCGTGGTTTACTGCGGCAGCGGGTGAGGGCAAGGTGAACCTCAAAATTTCTAAGGACGGCGCCGAAACATTTGGCCCTGCTATTCGATTGGATGGGGGTTTTGCTACCGGCAGAGTAGATGTGGAGTGGCTCGATTCCAATAGGCTCGCTGTATTGTGGATGGAGCCCTTAGAAGAAATGGATGGGCTGGTATTAAAGATCCTAAATACAGAAGGTGAAGTGCTCGAACACCATATTATGGCCACCATAGATGCTTCTCGGGCTTCTGGCTTTCCGCAGTTGGAGCGCTTGGGCACAGATTTATACATTTCATGGACAGATGTTGGAGCCGAAGGAATAGGTGCCAAAATTCGTATGAAGCGTTTGGCTATTACACCCTAAGCGGTTTCTGTATCTTTACCTATGCGTTTGCTTATAATTGGACATACCTGGCCAGAAGCTTCCACTACCGCTGCTGGTGGTCGTATGCTACAGCTGATCCGATTGTTTAAAGATTGTGGATATCACATCCATTTTGCGTCCACCGCGCAAAAGGGCGACTATGCCAGCGACCTCGATGGCTTTGGGGTGAGCTATCATCAAATAACAATAAACGATTCGGGCTTCGACCATTGGGTAGAGCAACTACAACCTAAGGTTGTGCTTTTCGATCGATTTATGACCGAAGAACAATTTGGCTGGCGCGTTTCCGAGGCTTGTCCAACTGCGCTAAAAATACTCGATACAGAAGACCTGCACTTTTTAAGACTAGGGCGGCAAAAGGCGGTCAAAAAGGGTGTCCCAGTTACTGAGGCCGATTTGTTTACCGACCACGCCAAGCGGGAATTGGCCAGCATTTGGCGTTGCGATTTGAGTCTGATCATTTCCGAATTCGAGTTTAATTTACTCAACCGATTGTTTGCAATACCACGGGAACTTTTGTTTTACCTACCCTTTTTGGTCGATCCTGATGCCATCTTGGCGCCGGAGGATTTCTCCGATCGTAAGGACTTTATTAGTGTAGGTAACTTTAAGCATGCCCCAAACTTAGATGCTGTAATCCAACTCAAAGCGCTGTGGCCTGACATTCGTAAACGAATTCCGACAGCGAGATTGAACATCTACGGGGCCTACGCTCCACCCAAGGTTGCTGCCTGGAATGATCCTGGCAATGGTTTTTATGTGGAAGGATGGATAGACAATTTGCAAGCAGTAATGCGATCTAGCCTGGTGCATCTGGCACCATTGCGTTTTGGTGCTGGTTTGAAAGGAAAGGTCTTAGATGCCATGCTCGTAGGCACACCTACCGTTACCACGAGTATTGGGGCAGAAGGCATGCACGGCGAACTTCCTTTTGCAGGAAGTATCACAAACGATCAAGAAGCTTTTGTAGAAGAGGCTGTTCGCCTTTATAATGACAAACAAGTTTGGACAAAAGCCAGTGCCGCCGCCAAGCCAATTTTGGAACACTGCTTCGACCAAAACTTATTCGCCCAAGATTTCTTAGATCGGCTCGTATCGCTTCGGACTTCTTTACAAGCACACCGAAATGCCCATTTTATGGGGCAGGTTTTACAACATAATCAGGTCAATGCTTTGAAGTTTATGAGTAAGTGGATTGAGGAAAAGAATAAATAGAGTTCTTTTTTTCTTTACTGTTCTTTTTTGCATTGCCCAAAAAAGAACCAAAAAACTCTAGCCCTGAACCTCCTCGTGACAAATACTACGTCGGCCATCACTGCAAAACCCAAACCTCGCAAACAATGTTTGCTCAAACAAGGGTTTTGCTTGCCTTCTGTCCTTCTTGTATTTTAAGCACTCGTCGCTTATGGGCGTTTTGATTGATCTAACTCGAAGTATAGCCCTTTGAATACTAATAAGTATGAAGGAGTTCTTATCTAGATTCAATAGCACTAATATTTAGATTGGATACAATCCCCCGACGGTTCCAGCACATGGAATCATTTCTCGTTAAGACGGCGCGATAGCTTTCGCGTTCTTAGTGAAATGATTCCGGTTTTGCGAAGCGAAAATGCATAAGCGTCGGAAAAAAGGCATTTTTCTCAGCAACTTTCTTTTTTGCCGGAAAAAGAAAGTTGAATGTATTTGGGCAAACAAAGAAATGAAGAGAAAAGATCATTGGATTCTAATCCAAGTGCGAATTTCCGGTTTTGGGAGGAAAAATGCTTAAGCGACCTACCTGCCCGCCTTGGCAGGCTTCGCATTTCTTTTGGCACTAAAAGAAAGAAGGAATAAGAAAGAAGATTCGAGTTATCTATAAATATAAGGCTTCACTTTCTCAGTTTCCGCAGCGATATAACCAAACGAATTCCAATCATCTCCTTCCAAAATATCATCGAAATAAGACTCCGCGATATCGTGTTGGCCGTTGTAGTAATAGTAATTTCCTAGGGCGTACTTCATCGCAGAGTTTGGGCCGTTGCCGTTCTCGTCTGGCGCTATTGCTTCGCCTTCGCTAATCGCCCCTTTGTAAAACAAGCAGGCTTTGTAATAGGTGTGGTTTTCTATCACATTCATATCCATGCTAATGTTGCGCAGGTAATTTTCGGCTGCCTTTTTACGCGACATTCGGTTTTGTATCATATAGATCCAGTGGGTGGCAGAGACCACATTGTCGGCATGGCGTGATGTCTTTAAACAATCTTTATAAGCGTCCAAGGCTTTAGGTAATTGACGGTCCAAATAGTAAGCCAAGCCCAGGTGGTAATAAATATTTCCATGCATGGTGCTTACCGGGATGTTCTGGGCATTGGGCATCCCATCCTGTTCGATCATATTCTCTTTACCCTGTATAAGCTGTTGGGCTTTTTCTAAATCTTTGACGGCCTTCTTAAACTCGCGTACAGTGATGTATCTGTGTCCTCTATGACGAAGCAGTCTCGAATTATCCGGAAACCGCTCCAAACCTTCTGTATAAATATTGATGGCCTCTCTGTATTTGCCAGTATAAGCCGTGAAACGCCCATGCCAAATGGTGTTCTCTAGGTTTGGGTCTGCCTCGAAGGCCTGTTTTTTCTCTTCGTATTGGGCTAGTAGCTTTTCGCTCGGGGCTGGAGCCATAAGTGTATCTCCTAATTGCGAGATTACTACTTCGCTAGAGACTACCTCTAAAGAAGCTTTGCCGTTCTGCTCGTTCTTACAAGCGGTCAAAGCCAGCCCAAAGCCAGCCACTAGGAGTATCCATCTATGCTTGATCATAGTTGGAATACGTTGGAGTTTACAAAGAATATGCTATTTGCCATAAACAACTTTCCATTTTCCCAAAAGGAGCGGTAGAGCACATCGTCTACAAAGTATACGACGCTTCCACGCCCCATTCGGGCTTCTCCAAATACCAAGGAGTTGGCAAGGTTTTCTTTGGCGTCTTTACCAGAGAATCCGGCAACGCTTTTGGCCTGGTCTTTTATGTACCCAACATTATAACCAGATTCTAAAAATTGGTAAGAGCGATTGCCTGTTTTTAGTGTAAAGTAGGTGTCATCAAAACCGAATGCCATCGGGTGGCTTGGGTCTAGGGTAACCTGATAAATACTACCGGTAATCAAGTCTTTTACACCTTCCAATTCGCGCTGGTCGTAAGCCGTTAAGTTTCCTTTTTGCTCGTCTTCTTTGTCTTCTTTTTTATTGGCCTTTAAATCGAAACCATCTTTGCCTTTAAACGAATTTAGAGCGCCGCCTATGGCGATTAATTTACCTCCTTGGCGTACCCATTCCTTAATTTCGTCTAATTTATCACCTCCCATATCGCGGCCATACCAACCACTTGGTAAAATCAATACATCGATGTTCTTTAATTGGGATGTTCTAAAATCATCGGTATCGATGCTATGGATAGGATACTTTAATTGCGTCTCGAAATAATGCCAAATAGTTCCATAACTCAAAGAAGAAGTTCCACTTCCTCTTAAAACGGCTATTCTATTGTTCGGCACCAATTTGATGTCCGGCGAGCCAAAATCGGTACCATTGTCGCTAAAACTAGTCATAGTTGGCACCAATACTCGGGCATGCTTATTAGCAAGCTTAGTTAACTCTCCTGCAAAATCGGGCAGGGTTTTATTGTCCCTCTTTGTAATTACCAAGGTGCCTCGGTCGAATTCACGGCCATTGAACGAGAGTTTCTTTTCCGAGAATCGAACTCGAATCCCTTTTTGCATCGCCTCAGATAAAAAGGCCGCATCTGCATTGCTGTTCCATTCTACCAAATAACCCGCAGCTCCGTTCATCACTTGGTTGATGGATTTGATAAAAGGGGCCGGATCGTTCGCACTAATCAAATTGCTGCTGGCTACACAATCCAAGCCATAGGCATGGGCCACGTTCCAAGCGGTAATGTCGTAGGTAAGCGGATTGCTTAAATACGCATCTGGTTCGAACAATACTTTAATCATACTGGCCTTTGGCTGATTGGTGCTCACCACCAAAGCGCCCTCTGCTTGTAGGCTGCCATTGGCATTTTCGGTAAAGCGGAATCCGCTTACACTGCCACTGCTTTTAAAGCCATATTTAATTTCGTGTTTATCCATTAGCTCGGCAAGGGCTCGGATCTTATCTGGGTGCCCGTTTAAGACATAGCTCTTGTATTTAAAATCGGTTTTGCTGAAGAACTTTCGGAATTCCTCATTTAGCTGGGCCGCATTGTTAGAAGAAATCTCTACCGTAGACAGACCGGTTGTAAAATGGTGTGCAACCCGATCTACCAAAGTAAGCTCGATCCCTTCGTCGTTGTCGATGCCCAAGCCAGCCATTCCATGTCCTGCTTGTTCGTAGGTCATCCCAATTCCGCCCATAAAAGTAGGATAGGTGTCGCCATAACTAGGGTATAGCAGGTCGAATCGCTCTCTGGTAAAGAATAACCAGCCTGCTTTGTCGAAATACTTGGCGTGATTCTTCCCAATCTGTGTTTGGAAATCGCGCTGCCATTCTGTAATCGCCTCGTGATAGGGCTCGGCGGCGGGTGCAAAATAATAGGGTTCGTTGATGCCTTGTTCATGAAAATCTACATGTACATGAGGTAGCCATTGGTTGTACACTTTAAGTCGCTGCTGGCTCTCTACTTGTGTAGCCCAAGCCCAGTCGCGGTTTAGGTCGAAAAGGTAATGGTTGGGGCGTCCGCCCGGCCAAGGCTCGTTATGCTCTATGGCCATGCGGTTGCTGTTATAGGGTGTGGCTTTTACCTGGTTGTACCAATTGGCGTAGCGATCGCGGCCATCTGGGTTTACACAGGGGTCTATGATAACCACCGTGTTTTCTAACCAAGCCTGCTTTTTTGTAATAAGCTCATAAAGGGTCACCATAGCTGCCTCGGTACTCGATGCCTCATTTCCGTGCACATTGTAACTAAGCCAAACAATAGCAGTATCTGCGCCATCTGCTCCGTTGCCAATACCTGCATTTTTTAGGTTGGCACTGCGGATGGCTTCTAAGTTGTTGATATTTGCCGCCGTACTTACAACAGCATAGGTAAGCGGACGACGTTCGTTGGTCTTCCCGTAGCTTTGATAGGTCACTAGGTCGCTGTTGTCGGCAACATGTTGGAAATAACGGACTACGTCGGCATGTCGAGAAAACTCGGTTCCGACTTCGTAACCCAAAAATTCGGCGGGGGATTTAAGCTGTCCAAAAGACAGAACGCCACTAAGCAAGAATAAGAGTAGAAAGGCTTTTTTCATGAAGTTAAATTTATCGGCTAAATCTACTAAACTTCATGCAATTGCCGCAGGGCTTTTAGATTTATTTAGGGGAGTGCAAAGGTGAAGTACAGACGTTTTTGTACTTAAACCTTTATAAGCATATCGTAGTCTGCAGCCGTCTGCATCACTTTCTGGATTAAAGCAGGCTCTACAGACCGCTGCACGGCATCCTCCTCGCCGGCAGGCACACCCATCTGCTCGAAGAAAGCTCTAAATCCCTTTGGGCTATGGATGTTGATCCATTTGCAAGATCGGTCGCTTTTGTTCCCAAAGGTGTGGAGGGTATTTGGGGGGATATCTACAGACTCCCCAGCTTTTACCACGCTTATTTTACCATCGATCATAAATTCCATTTCGCCTTCTACTATGAGGAAGGATTCTTCCATGGTAGTATGTAAATGCGGTGGAGGTCCAGGCACACCAGCTGGTGTTTCTGCCATCATCAAATCGTAGTTTCCTGTGGTGTCATAAGGGGTAATCTTGTGCCCCAAGACCCATTTCGTGTTGGTTGTTGACATTATATGAGATTTTTGTCTCACAAATGTATTGAGTCGCTTTGAATTATCCAAATTTTATGAGATATTTGTCTCATGGATAAGGAATACATCGATAAGGGCCGGGTCAATCAGAAGCTAGAAACCCGGGGTAAAATTCTTAACAGCACTCAGGAATTGCTGATGAATGGCAAGGAGATCAGCTTAGAAGATGTTGCCAAACATGCGGGCGTATCTAGGGCGACGATCTACCGCTATTTTTCCAGTATAGAAGTGCTGGCCAGCGAGGCAGGTTTGGACCTTTCGACCAAGTCGCCCAAAGAAATAGTCCAGCCATTAGCTCACAAAGAACTAAAAGAACAGGTGTTGGGCGTGCAGGAATACTTCAATGAGCTAACACTCGATCATGAGCAGGCGTTTAGGACTTATCTGAGCAGCATCGTGGCAGCCCCAGATTTGGCCGTTAAGCGTGGAGCAAGACGCGTCCGAACCTTGGAGCTAGTTTTCCAGCAAGCGGATTTGCCAGAAAAGCAAAAAGCAGATTTATGCAAACTGCTTACTTTAATGATGGGCATAGAACCCGTAATAGTCACCAAGGATGTGGCGCAATTGGATAATAAAAAATCCAAAGATCTACTGGCTTTGGGGGTAGATTTGATCATGGAGGGCTTGGCCGCTAGGCAAACCGATTAAAGTTTTTAACGCCATTTTAAAAGTTGCCCCTGTAAAAGTCCTTATTTTTGTGAGTGTACTATACAGCCTATGCCGAAGCTAGACATTCCCTATGCCCAAACGGGCTACTTCTCTAAACTGATTTGTGACTATCTGGATCAAAAGCCAGAGTTGGCACCATTCTATGGTCGTTTCCCAAGTACGGATAACTTGATGGCACAATTAGTAGAGAAGCGAGGAAGTTTTCCGCAAGCATCGCGTGCTGCAATAGTCAGTGCTTTAAAAAAGCAATACATGGCGATGGATGTTGGTGAGACTACCGCCGAGAACATAGAAAGTCTAAGTGGTGCCAATACTTTTACCATTACCACCGGACATCAACTCAATTTGTTTACCGGACCATCTTACTTTTTATATAAGATATTTTCGGTTATCAACCTGTGTAAAACCCTTCAAGCTGCTCATCCAGAATATCGTTTTGTCCCCGTGTATTGGATGGCCACAGAGGACCACGATTTCGAGGAGATCGACCATTTTAGCAGTCGAGGGATAAAGTACCAATGGCAGCGAGAAGCCAGTGGGCCCGTGGGACGGCTAGATACTAAAGGCCTAGACAAGGTTTTAGAGCAATTAAAGACAAATTGGGGCAACAGCCAGGCGGCTCGCGAACTTTACGACCTGTTCGAGCAGAGCTATTTAAAGCATGATAATCTGGCCGAGGCCACACGTTATATGGCCAATCGGCTCTTTAAAGAACAAGGTTTGGTGATCGTCGATGGAGACGACGCCCAATTAAAAACACTCTTTGCACCAGCGGTAAAGCGGGAGTTGATGGAGGGCGTATCTTATACTCGAGTGACACAAACTACCGAAGCGCTTAAAAAGCTTGGATATCCTGGTCAAGTGCATCCTCGAGAAATCAATTTGTTTTATATCCAAGATGGCTTAAGAGCCCGTATCGTCCGTGAAGGTGCGGTCTTTCGTGTTTTAGATACGGACATCAGCTTCGATGAGGTTTCATTGATGGCAGAGATTGAAAATCATCCAGAGCGATTTTCGCCCAATGCCTTGCTCAGACCTTTGTACCAAGAAATTATTTTACCGAACCTCTGTTATGTAGGTGGAGGTGGGGAGTTGGCGTATTGGTTTCAGCTTAAAGCATGCTTCCAAGCCTTCGATGTGCCATTCCCAGCTATACTTTTAAGAAATTCGTTGCAGTTGGCAAGTGTTCGACAAATAGAGAAAATAGAACGGCTGGATGTTGCAGTGCAAGATCTGTTTAAAAAGCCAGAGCTGTTGCGCGAATGGTACACCAAAAGATTGTCTTCTTTACCTGTGGATTTCTCCAAACAAAAAGCGTTTTTACAAAAGCAATTTGAAGACCTCTTCGAGCTTGCCAAACAAACCGATGCTTCCTTCGTTGGGGCCGTAGCGGCGCAGCAAAAAAAACAACTAAACGGATTGGATCATCTGGAGAAGCGCTTGTTGCGGGCAGAGAAGCGCCAAAATGCCGACAAACTAAACCGCTTGCAGGCCTTGCACGAGGCCCTTTTTCCAAAAGGACATCTGCAAGAGCGCATGACCAACTTTTCTGAACTTTATTTGGAATATGGCACCGAATTGCTTCAGCATATAGCCGCCCATACCGACCCGCTTAATGGGGCGCTACGGGTGGTCTATATTTAGTGAATAGCCTGTGGAAAAAATGCCTTTCGGCTATAATTCAAAATGAAATTTTAGTGTACTTTTGCCTATGCAAAATCACGTCCTTATCCTCGACTTTGGTTCTCAGTATACCCAGCTCATCGCAAGACGGGTTAGAGAGCTCAACATTTACTGCGAAATACATCCCTATCATCATATTCCTGAAGACTTAAGTCCGTTTAAGGCAGTCATCTTATCGGGGAGTCCGTTTTCTGTTCGAGCAGAGGATGCACCCCATCCAGATTTATCAAAAATCAAAGGGCATATTCCTTTGTTAGGAGTTTGCTATGGGGCCCAATACTTAGCTCATTTTGGAGGCGGAGCTGTAAAACCGTCCGATATTCGAGAATATGGACGAGCGAACCTGACCACGATCCACGATCATAGTGGTTTATTTGCACGTATAGAAGAAGGCACTCAGGTTTGGATGAGTCATAGTGACACCATCGCAGAGCTACCTGCTAAGGCGGTTCGCTTGGCGAGCACCAACGATGTGGCCAATGCGGCCTACAGAATCGAAGGACAGCATACCTATGCTATTCAGTTTCATCCAGAGGTGTATCACACCAAGGATGGTAAACAGTTACTAGAAAATTTCCTGGTAGAAATTGCAGGAGTAGAACCTACTTGGACTCCGGCTGCATTTGTAGATACTACGGTAGCAGAGCTGAAAGCAAAAATAGGAGACGATAAAGTGGTGCTCGGTCTTAGTGGCGGGGTAGATTCTACTGTGGCTGCTGTTTTGCTGAATAGAGCCATAGGCGATAATCTGTATTGCATCTTTGTAAACAACGGTTTGTTGCGAAAAAATGAGTTTGATAGTGTCTTAAAGCAATACCATGGCATGGGGCTTAATGTAAAAGGGGTTGATGCTTCGGCACGCTTCTTGAACGCATTAAAAGGAGAAAGCGACCCTGAGGCAAAACGCAAGGCGATAGGGAAAACCTTTATCGAGGTTTTTGATGATGAGGCGCATTTGGTACAGGATGTTAACTGGCTGGCTCAAGGAACCATCTATCCGGATGTGATAGAAAGCGTTTCGGTTAATGGGCCATCGGTAACCATCAAATCGCACCACAACGTAGGTGGATTGCCAGATTTTATGAAACTAAAAGTGGTAGAACCTTTACGGATGCTTTTTAAAGATGAAGTAAGACGTGTTGGTGCCCAGTTGGGGATCGATCCAGAACTGTTGGGAAGACACCCTTTCCCAGGGCCTGGTCTTGCGATTCGTATTTTGGGCGATATCACCGAAGAAAAGGTGCGAATCTTACAAGAAGTCGATCATATCTTTATAGAGGGATTAAGAAAGTGGGATTTGTATAACAAGGTTTGGCAGGCAGGAGCCATGTTACTACCCATACAAAGTGTGGGTGTAATGGGAGACGAACGAACCTACGAGCGCGTGGTAGCCCTTCGTGCTGTAGAATCTACAGACGGGATGACTGCAGACTGGGTAAACCTGCCGTATGAGTTCTTGCAAGAGACCTCAAATTATATAATAAATAGAGTGAAAGGCGTTAATAGAGTAGTCTATGACATCAGCTCCAAACCGCCTGCCACCATCGAGTGGGAATAAGTTCCGAACTATGAACAAAACCGTAGTACTGTTTTTTTTCTTGGTGATTTCCTTCACCACCTTTGCTGGCCAACAGGCCTATGCTAGCCATACCGTGGTTGCTGGCGAGACCATTTATTCTATCTCCAAGAAATTCAAGATTGATATCAATAGTCTATACAGACTTAATCCGGATGCCCAAGAAGGGCTCTCTATCGGACAAGTATTGGTTGTTCCCCAGGAAGTGCAAGAACAGGAGGTCGAATTTAAGAAGCACCGTGTAAAACGCAGGGAGACCTTAAAGGATATCGCCCAAAAATATGGGGTAACAGAAGAGGACATCAAGCGCTACAACAAACATTTATATTCTAAATCCCTTAAGAAAGGAGAAAAGTTACAAATCCCGATTTTCCCAAAAGCGGAAACGGGGACTAATTCTGAAGTTGCTGTCGATCCTACAAAACAGACGCACACGGTTCAGCCTAAGGAAACCAAATATGGGATCGCACGTATGTATGGCATTAGCATAGAAGAGTTAGAAACGCTCAACCCGGATGTGCCAGAAAACTTCCCAATCGGCTCTAAATTGGTAGTCCCGCTCACCGAAACTGTGGTGCCAACGGCGACGATCGATACAACGGCCTTCGATTTTTACGAAGTACAACCCAAAGAAGGCTTTTTTAGGTTAAAGGTAAAATTGGGTCTGAGCGAAGAAGAATTGGTTAAACTCAATCCCTATGCAGCCGATGGCCTTAAAGAAGGGATGGTTCTTAAAATACCAAAAAGCCTAAATGATTCCATCACAACTGGTGCCCCTGTAATTAATTTAGAAGACCAGATTAAAGATCGTAGCCAGAAAAAACTGGCGGTGCTTTTACCATTTTACTTAAATAAGCTTACAGATTCGTTGGAGGCCAACGAGCAATTTTTAAGAGACAGTCGTACTTCGCGTATCGCCATCGATTTTTATAGCGGAGTATTGATGGCAGCAGAGTTTGCCAAAGACAAAGGGATCTCTGTACAACTAGATGTATTCGATACCGAGGGCAGTACAACCAAACTCGATGCGGTGCTTAAAGAAAATGACTTGAGCGAGATGGATGCGGTCATCGGGCCTCTGCTTAGTAAAAATGTGAGTTTTGCTGCTAACAGATTGAAGAGCGATGACGTACCAGTGTTTTCACCCCTAAGCAACAGAAACATCAAACTTACTTCAAATCTGTTCCAAACCCTGCCGGACGAAAGTCTATTGGCAGAGACCATGATCGAATACCTAGCCGAGCACACCAAGGGGAAGAATGTGATCCTAATTGCAGACCCTGACAAAGCGGAGCGCAAAGCAGCACTTGTTAAGGCCATACCTGGTTTAAAGACATTAGCCCCCAGAGAAGAAGGCTTCTTATATGTGGTGGATATTCAAGATCAACTGGATGAGAACAGAGACAATTGGTTTATACTAGAATCCGACGATCCTATCATCATCAGCAACGTAGTTGGTCTACTAAATGGGATGCCGGAAGAATTTAACGTCCGTTTATTTACCACCGATAAGAACGATGGTTTTGAATACAATGATGTCTCCAATTTTCATTTAGCAAACCTCAATTTTACCTTTCCGTCCATATCTCGATCGTACAAATTTGATGACAAGGATGCATTTTTGGTGAGCTATAAAAATAAATATGAGGTTTTACCTAACAAGTATGCGGTTCGGGGCTTTGATGTAGCCTATGACATCTGTTTGCGCCTGGCAACAGGAGGAGATGTTTACGACGCTACTTCAAGTCAGTTCGAGACCAGTTATGTGGAGAATAATTTTCGTTATAATAAAAAGCTATTTTCTGGCTACAGCAATGTGGCTCATTTTATATTGAAGTATAACGAAAACCTCGAGTTGGAGGTAGTGCAACGATGAGTACTGCGACTGTAAAATATTTAGGAGGACTTCGAACAGAAAATACACACCAGCGATCTGGAGTGTCGTATTTAACCGATGCCCCTGTGGATAACAACGGAAAGGGCGAGGCGTTTTCGCCCACCGATACCGTAGCCACTGGTTTAGCCAATTGCATGCTCACCATTATGGGGATCAAGGCTCGAGATATTGAGGTTGACCTTAGCGGGAGTACAGCACGGGTGACCAAGCATATGGAAGCCAACCCAAGGCGCATCGCTCGAATAGAAATTGAATTGAAGATGGCCGCTGGCATAGATGAGCGTTCGCAGAGCCTGCTCGAAAGGGCTGGTCTTAATTGTCCGGTGATGCATAGCTTGCATCCGGATATCCAGAAAGACATCCGATTTACTTGGATGTAAACAGCTTATTCAATAATCTGCTCATCCCATCGTTAGACCAATATGAAACTCCTGATATTAATAGGCTTGCTTTTGGCTTTACCTGCCACTTCTCCCACAGAAGAGGTTATTTATTGGGATCAAGACCGTAAGCTTAGCTGGGACGATTTTAAGGGAACACCTCATGGCCCCGAGGACTTTGTGGCGAGCACTAATTCTGGTGTGGCCTTTTCTTATTCTTATGGAGAACGAAATGGCAGAGCGCGAATAGAGTACGAAGTAACCGCCAATTTTTATCCCTTGCGATCTTGGTATCGTGCAGAAGTGGTGGACAGCTATATCCTATCGCACGAACAGACACATTTTGATATTACCGAGCTTTTTGCTCGTATCCTAAGGCAGCGTTTGTCCGAGGTGCCCAAAGACGTTCATTTTAAAGAGGCGGCAGATGCCATCTATCAGCAGACCGAAGCAGAACGCCGCGAAATGCAAGAATCTTACGACTTACAGTCCGATCATTCCAATCATAAATCCATAGAATACCAATGGCAAGCATTGGTTTTGCTTAAGTTGCAGGAGTATGACGCCTGGCGATGAGCAAAAGGCACATCTGCTCGAGTTGGCCAACTACAAAATGCCTTTTGGGAAATACAAAGGCCGTTATTTGGTAGACCTGCCAGAGCCCTATTTGGTATGGTTTCGTCAAAAAGGTTTTCCAGATGGTAAGCTAGGGCGCATGTTACTGGAGATGCACGAGATTAAAATAAACGAACTAGAAGGCTTGCTTAGACCGCTGATAAAAAAGCGGTAATTATTTCCCCGCCTTTTTGATTTTACGGCTTAATTCCCCCAGATTTTTAGACTTCAAATTATAAGACATCCCCATGCCGCTAGTGTATTCCTGGAAGTACATCTCGCCAGTTTTGGCATCGACTACTTGTAAAAACTTTTGGGCATTAATTCGAGCATAGCGAAGATAAATTATCGGTTCACCGTCCATAATTTTTTGGCTTAATGCCTCCTTGTCTATAAACTCGTATTTGTACTTGTACTTAGAAAATAGATCGTCTGGGTCCTCGTGTTCTTTGTCCAACCCCTTCCATGGGTTAAATTTTATCTTCACATAGTCTGGGACATAAAGGGTTTCTGTTATAAGTCTTTTTAGCTCTGGTTGGGCTTCGTCTTTGTACATCCAAAGGGTTTCATTGTCGCTAAGGGTCTTACTTACAATTTGGAAGTAGTTTTTTAAATAACCTGCACCGTAATTGTTAAACACATCTTTGCCATACATCAATCCAACGACACGCTCTGCAGGATTAGACAATGCGATCATTGCAAATTCGTCCATGGGGAATAATTCTATCCGCGCGATATCGATCTTATTATCAGAAAAAAGGTCATTGATTTTATCTGTTTTGCTAGGGTCTATCTTCGCTAGTTTTTTACGAATCTTTTCCACATCGTTCATAAAAACGTTGATGTAGGCATGCACATAGGCATTGGTAGTGGCTCCGCTCGAGGTACTGGTATAGGTAGAAGTATAGCCTTCCAACATGGCAAAAGAATAGTTAGGATCCAGATGATCCATCATGCTAAATTCTGCACGTGGCACCACTTTATACGGGGTTACTGTCCAGCTGTTCGCCAGAATCGTATTATAGGCTTCTGTGTCCAATACATCAGACAAAACAAATACGGTAGTGCTGCCTTTAAAAGCAGCCATGTCGTCTTTTTTGATTTTAGAAACGCCTCCCTTGTGTTTGGAACTCACAGAGACCTGGGCGTAATTTGGTAAGGCAATAGCGAATAAGAAAGTCGCTAACAATAGTTTTTTCATAGCTAGAAGGCTGTTGTTTGAATCACTAAGATAAAAGGAAATTTGTTAATCTTTCATAAGATTTTATCCTTCAGGGGAGGCAAAAAATCTTATCTTTGCATCCCGTATAGGTACCAACAAGTAAAGGCCATGAGCACTACAAAGTACATCTTCGTTACGGGCGGGGTTTCATCATCACTAGGTAAAGGAATTATTGCAGCGTCGCTAGCTAAGTTATTGCAAGCTAGGGGTTTAAAAGTTACTATTCAGAAGCTAGACCCATATATCAACGTAGATCCCGGGACATTGAACCCCTACGAACATGGCGAGTGTTATGTTACCGATGATGGAGCAGAGACCGATTTGGATTTGGGCCATTACGAGCGTTTTTTAAATGTACCGACTTCTCAGGCGAACAATGTAACAACCGGTCGCGTTTACCAAAGCGTTATCGAAAAGGAACGCCGTGGCGAATTCCTTGGGAAGACCGTACAAGTGGTTCCGCATATCACCAACGAGATTAAGAACCGAATTCAGCTTTTAGGTAAAAACGGCGATTACGATATCGTAATCACAGAAATTGGAGGGACCGTTGGGGATATAGAGTCCTTGCCTTATATAGAATCTGTGCGTCAGCTTAAATGGGATTTGGGAGCACACAATAGCTTGGTAATTCACCTTACACTAATCCCTTATCTTTCTGCAGCAGGGGAGTTAAAAACCAAGCCCACCCAGCACTCCGTAAAGACTTTGATGGAAAGCGGGATTCAGGCCGATATTCTGGTTTGCCGTACCGAGCACGAATTGAGCAATGACCTAAAACGCAAGCTCGCCTTGTTTTGCAATGTAGAGCAAGAAGCTGTAATTCAGTCCATAGATGCTTCTACCATCTATGATGTGCCCAATATGATGTTGGATGAAGGCTTGGATACCATTGCGCTTAAAAAGTTGCAACTAACAGATTTCGGCCAACCTAATTTGGACGGATGGAACGAGTTCTTAAAGCGCCATAAAAACCCAAAAGGGACTGTGCATGTAGGGTTGATCGGCAAATACGTCGAATTACAGGATAGTTATAAATCTATATTAGAAGCCTTTATACATGCCGGAGCTAGCAACGAAGTCAAGGTCAAGGTAAAATCGATCCATTCGGAGCATTTGGATGCCTCTAATGTAGCTGCAGAGCTAGATGGTTTAGACGGAATTTTGGTCGCTCCTGGTTTTGGAGAACGGGGCGTAGAAGGAAAGATTGAGGCCGTGCGTTACGCCCGAGAAAATGGAATGCCCTTTTTAGGAATTTGTTTAGGGATGCAAATGGCCGTCATCGAGTACGCTCGAAACATTCTAGGCTTGCAAGGAGCCAATAGTACAGAGATGAACCCAGATACCCAGCATCCTGTGATCTCCTTGATGGAAGAACAAAAGCATATTACCGATATGGGGGGTACCATGCGATTGGGGGCATGGAAATGCGACCTAATGGAAGATGGAATCGCCTACGGCGTTTACGGAAATAAACATATCGAAGAGCGCCATCGCCACCGCTACGAATACAATGATAGTTACCGGGATGCTTTAGAATCGGCGGGCTTAAAGGCCACGGGAATTAACCCCGAGACCGGCTTGGTAGAGATTGTAGAAATCGCAGAACATCCATGGTTCGTAGGGGTGCAATACCACCCTGAGTATAAAAGTACAGTGGCAGATCCGCACCCGTTATTTGTGGGGTTTATCGCGGCGGCCAACAAACACGCACAGAATAACCAATAAGACAATTTGTCCGATGATAGGCAGTCGGCGAGATTCTTGCTAAATGCTATTCAGACAAGCGGTTGCGGAAACAATAGAAATTCCCGATTTTTGCAGCCACAACAATTAAATCGCTCGGCCTTGGGCCGTCACCTATATGAAAACAAAGAAATTTGACCCTACTGCATTCATCGGGATGCTCCTCATTGGAGGAATCCTTTTATGGATGATGTATAGCAACCAACCGACTCCCGAAGAGATCGAGGCCGAAAAGGCGCGAATCGCACAGGAGGAGGACTCTCTTCAGCAGCAAGTACAGGAAGAGCCCATAAAGGAGGTTACTCCAGAAGAGATCAACAATGTATCCCCAGGCGATTCCACCGCCATGGCTGGTTTACAAAATCGTCTTGGTTCTTTTGCCTACTCCGGGACTTTGCCGTCTGCTACCGATGCGACGACCGTCGTGGAGAATGACGTACTAAGGCTTACCGTTTCCAACAAAGGGGGCTATATCGTAGAAGCCCAGTTGCTAAATCATACCAACTATACCACCAATCCGGTCTATCTAATCAAAGAAGGGAACAACGACTTTAATCTGCAATTCCAAGCAGAGAACCGCTTTTTAAACTCGCGGGAGCTATTCTTCGAACCCAACTTAAGCACCAATGGCGAAAACCAGGTGTTATCGATGAAGCTAAAAACGGGTCCGGACAGTTGGTTGGAGTATCGGTACGAACTTATGCCTGGCGAGTATATGCTAGACTTCAATATTCGAAGTCAAGGCTTAGATGGAGTCATTAACACTTCGCAGCCCATCTACCTAGATTGGAACTTTAAGGGCTACAGACAGGCCAAGAGTATCACTTACGAGAATCGCTATACCCGCCTTACTTACGAGCACGAGAATGGGGGCGACCACAGCAAATTATCGCCTGCTGGAGATGATGAAGAAACAGAGCAGGATGTTACTTGGATGAACTTCCGTCAACACTTCTGGAGTAGCATGTTGCTTACAGACGATGCGTTTAAAGAGGTTAAGCTGGGGTCTGTAGATTTGGTAAAGGACGAGACGATCGATACAGTCTATACGAAGCAATATGCAGCGCGTATGCTTTTGGAGCCCAAAGCAGGAGGTTTGTCTTACGACATGAACATGTACTACGGGCCTACAGATTACAACATATTTAAAGAGTACGACCGCAACCTAGACGAGGCCATGCCTTTGGGTTGGGGAATCTTTGGAGTGATCAACAAATACTTGATCATTCCAGTATTTGCTGTTCTTATCGACATTTTCCCTGCGGGGATCGCCATTATCGTTCTAACGATTTTATTCAAGTTGCTATTATCGCCTGTTCAGTATAAGCAGTATGTTTCTCAGGCCAAGCTCAAGGTGCTCAAGCCAGAGCTCGATGCCATCAAAGAGAAGTACAAAGGCAATAATATGAAGATTCAGCAGGAGACCATGAAGTTGCAAAACATCGCCGGGGCTAACCCGCTTAAGGGGTGTTTGCCGGCGGTATTACAGATACCGGTTTTCTATGCGCTGTTTACCTTCTTCCCGACGGCATTCGACCTGCGGCAGAAGAGTTTCCTTTGGGCAGAAGATCTGTCTAGTTACGATACGGTACTAGAACTTCCGTTTAATATTCCTTTTTATGGAGATCACGTAAGTCTGTTCCCAATATTAGCGTCTATCGCCATCTTTATTTATATGATGATGAGTACGGGACAGAGCATGCAGCAAAATCAGCAACCAGGCATGCCGAACATGAAGATTTTGATGTATTTGTCACCGCTCTTTATGTTGGTGTTCTTTAACAACTATGCCTCTGGACTTTCGCTTTACTATTTAACCTCCAACCTGATTACCATTGGGATTATGTTGGTGATCAAGAAGTTTATCATAGACGAAAGCAAGATCCATGCAAAGATTCAGGTAAACAAAACCAAGCCTAAAAAGCAGAATCGCTTCCAACGCAAAATGTCCGAAATGATGGAACAGGCAGAGGAACAACGCAAACAACAGAAGAAAAAATAAAATACCGACGGGTTTCGCGTCGTTATATAAGTGTTTCAATAGAAAACCCACTTATGCGAATAATTCTTGCAATAGTCTCCATATTAGTTATTGTTCCTGGCCTGGCCCAAGAGACCAACCAGGTAGATGCCAATGGTCTTAAACAAGGCCCTTGGGAGAAATTCTATCCAGATTCCGATCAGTTGCGTTATAAAGGGCAGTTTGTAGACGATAAGGAAGTAGGGACTTTTATGTTTTACTGCGAAACTTGCAAAAGCCAACCGATTGCTGTCCGCGAATTTGCAAAGGATGGAACGGCCAAATCGAGTTTCTTCGATAAAAAAGGAGCCAAGCTTAGCGAAGGTACCATGAGTGGAAAGCATCGCATTGGGCATTGGAAATTTTACGAACCCAAAACCGGCTTGATGGTCTCTGAAGAAGATTACAACCAACAAGGTTTATTACATGGGGTTAAGAAGACCTACTACGCCAATCGGCAACTTACAGAGGAGATTACCTATGTAGAAGGAATTAGGCAAGGACCCAACAACTTTTATAGCGAAGAAGGCGTGCTCATCAAGGAGCTCAACTATAGCAATGATGAATTGCATGGCCCTGGTGTGTATTACGACGCGGCGGGCAACTTAAGTATTAAAGGACAATACGTAAAAGGCAAGAAGCACGGCCTTTGGAAGTACTACAAGAACGGGGTAGTGGAACTGGAAGAAGTCTATCCCAAACCTCGCCCCGGAAGGAAACAATAAGCAGTTGTAAGATTGTAACCCAATTACGACCAACTCTTGGATTTATCGTAATTTTGCAAGCCAAAACAAGTGGAAATGAAGCGTGTAGTCGTAGGACTTAGTGGAGGAGTAGATTCTAGCGTCGCAGCCTATCTTTTAAAAGAGCAGGGTTACGAGGTCATCGGCTTGTTTATGAAAAACTGGCACGACGACTCTGTGACGATCTCCGACGAATGCCCTTGGTTGGAAGACAGCAATGATGCCATGTTGGTTGCACAAAAGCTAGGAATCCCTTTCCAGACTGTAGACTTAAGCGAGCAATACAAAGAGCGTATTGTAGATTATATGTTCCACGAATACGAAATGGGACGTACGCCAAATCCAGACGTGCTTTGCAATAGAGAGATAAAGTTCGATGTTTTTATGAAGATCGCCTTAGATCTTGGAGCGGACTATGTGGCTACGGGACATTATTGCCGTAAAGATTCTTTCCAACAAAATGGACAAACCATTCATCGATTGTTGGCTGGGAAGGACCCAAATAAAGACCAAAGTTACTTTTTATGCCAGCTTTCTCAGAAGCAGTTGGCCAAGACCTTGTTCCCCGTAGGTGAATTGTTAAAGCCCGAAGTGAGACAAATCGCCGCAGAGCAGGACTTAATTACCGCAGAGAAGCGCGATTCTCAAGGTTTGTGTTTTATCGGCAAGGTGCGCCTGCCCGATTTCTTGCAACAGCAATTAAAAGCCAAGGAAGGTCAAATTGTTGAGGTTCCCGCTGGGCTGCCAATCTACAAAAGAGCTCAACCTACCTTTAGCGATTTGCAAGAACGCTTGGAGTACCAATCGCAAAAAATGAGCTATGCTCCAGAGGATGGAGCGGTCGTTGGGACCCATCAAGGGGCCCACTTTTTTACCAAGGGGCAACGCAAAGGATTAGCTGTGGGTGGCACCGCAGAACCCTTGTTTGTCATAGACACCGACGTAGAGCAAAACATTATCTATACGGGGCAAGGGAAGTCGCATCCTGGTTTATACAGACAAGGCCTGTTTGTAAAGGAAGAAGAAATTCATTGGGTGCGAGAAGATCTTAAGCTGCAGGAAGGTGCCGAACTAAAGGTCGAGGCTCGAATTCGCTATCGGCAGCCTTTAGAAGCTGCTACTTTACACCGCACATCTACGGGACTTTATGTTATCTTTGATAAGCCGCAATCGGCCATTGCAGAAGGGCAATTTGTCGCCTGGTACCACGGAGACGAACTCTTGGGCAGCGGGGTTATTTCCTAAGTTTTTTGGTCGGCTGGGGTCGTTTTATTAAAGATCCTTAGATGAAAAATCGCATCACCGAATTATTTGATATCGAGCATCCCATTATCCAGGCCGGAATGATCTGGAATAGCGGTTGGCGTCTGGCCAGTGCTGTAAGCAATGCAGGAGGTTTGGGCTTAATAGGCGCCGGCTCTATGTACCCCGACGTTTTACTAGAGCACATCAAAAAATGCCAAGCGGCGACTGACAAGCCTTTTGGAGTAAATGTTCCCATGCTGTATCCAAATATCGACGAGATCATCCAGATCATCATCGACGAGGGGGTAAAGATCGTATTTACGTCTGCTGGGAATCCAAAGACGCATACCGCTCGCTTAAAGGCTCACGGCATAACCGTGGTGCATGTGGTGAGCAGTGTAAAATTTGCGCTAAAAGCACAAGATGCTGGAGTAGATGCGGTTGTGGCCGAGGGCTTCGAAGCCGGCGGACATAATGGCCGTGAAGAGACCACTACCTTAACATTAATCCCTATGGTGCGCGAGCAGCTTGATGTTCCGCTTATCGCTGCTGGTGGGATTGCCACTGGGTCTGCGATGTTGGCAGCCATGGTTTTAGGGGCCGATGCTGTACAGGTGGGGAGCCGTTTTGTGGCGTCCGAAGAGTCTAGCGCCCACCAGGCCTTTAAGCAGGTGGTGGTAGATAGTAAAGAAGGTGATACCCAACTCACCCTAAAAGAATTGGCGCCGGTTCGCTTGATAAAAAACAAATTCTTCCAAGATGTGATGGACCTTTATCAAAGCGCGCCTACGGCAGAACAGCTTAAAGAACTGCTAGGTCGGGCCAGAGCCAAACGGGGGATGTTCGAAGGCGACTTGGTAGAAGGCGAGTTAGAGATCGGGCAAATAGCCGGTTTAATTCACGACATCAAACCAGCTGCAACCATCGTGCGTGATATGCTGGCCGAATACGAAACGGCGAAAAGCAAGGTTGGCGAGCTTTAGGGTGCTTTTCTGGCTAGTTCCAATTGATAGATTTCTCGTCCAAGCGCAGCTAAGAAAGGGATTCCAATTGTATCATATTCGTATTTATCGTCGTTAAAGATGCCGTCTTCGTTTACCAAGATGGTTGCCGATAATATAAAATGTAGGCCGTTTTTACCGTCGACTACATAAGAAGCGTCGGTGAGTGTTCCATAGGCATAACCGACTTTATTGTATTGCCGAATGTGACCTGGGATACGGTTTTTTGTATCGCCGTACAGTAAAAATTTTACATAGCCATCGTAGTATTCGACCTCGTCATAACCCTGCATTCTTGGAGGTAAATGCATGCATTCTTTTAAATAGTTTAGATCTGCAACAATGGATTTTTCGGCATCGAATTGCTGCGGAAAAAAGAGCTGCTTTAGCAATTGGTGTTGGCTTTTTAAGGGATAGCTGTTTTTTAGGCTGAAGTCCATAGGCCTATCTACCAAACTATCGCCACTGATGTACCCCCTGCCTTTTACCGTTCCTAAGCCAAAATTGGGTAATTGTTGTCGATCTGTACCGCCGCCAAGCCAAAGGGTGTCTTCTTCCAACAAAAAGCCCAGACGCTTTCGTGCGGCTTCCGCGGCATCTGCAACCGATAGCCTATGTGCTAGCCAGATCTTTACGTCCCTTTTATAAAAATCTTTATTTACACGATCTCTCCCGACCAATTCGTAGAGGCGGTTATACGCGGCATTATCGCTCACGGCCAAAATCCGGCGGATATCATTAGCTACGTTATGCTTCATACTATCGCCCTCTATAAGATAGGGGGTGTCGAGCGGGATGTTTTTTTTGGCCAATAATTCGTTAGCGGCCAAGGCCATTGGGAGTTTTACGGTACTGGCAGGGTAAAAGTACATGCCATTCTCCCAAGAATAGCTATAGTCGGTAAACTCGATTCCAGTTGCAGTAGAATCGATTTGGGTATAGATAATCTGTACTTCAAATTTATCTGGCTCGCTCATCACCTGACGAATCACTGGATCCTTCGCATTGTTCAACAATTGCTCTAACGGGTCCGAAGACTGTTGGCAGCTCCAGCAGCTTAAGGCGATCGAAAAAATGAGTAAGTTGCGCATGGTGTTTATCGTTTATGCGAAAACAACCATTCCATCAAGCCGGGCTCTGCGAACGCTGGGTCCCAAGCATTATGATCTACTCCGGTGAAGGTGGTCATTTTTACGGGCGCATTTAGATTTTTTAACCCATGGTAGACATCTAGCGATTCTCTATAAGGGTTTACTCCATCTGCATCTCCATGAAAGATCCATAAAGGCGTATACTGTAAATCTTTGGCAATGTTGGGGTTTCCGCCACCGCAAATCGCAAAGCTAGCGGCAAACAGTTTGGGGTTTCTCCGAATCATTTCCATGGTCCCGCGACTCCCGTTAGAAAGTCCACCTAAATAAATTCGGTTTTCGTCTATGGGGTAGACCCAGTGCATTTCAAAAATGAGTTCTTCCAAGAGCTCCAGTTGTTTGTTGGGGAGTCTTTTTTTAGGATGAACCACCATCCTAGACCCGTCCGGGTTGGCGGTTACCTTTCCATTGTGCCAAGACTTGCCATCTGGGCATTGGGGGAAGACCACCACAGCAGGGAATTGAGCCCTAATGCTGTCTTTTAAAAAGAAGCGCGCCCCATGGGTGAGCTGTTTTTCGTTGTCCGAACCTCGTTCTCCAATGCCATGTAAAAAAAGAAGCAAAGGGTATTTTTTATCCTTATCAAAATTTTTGGGCAGCAGCACTCTAAAGGGTAGGGTGTCCTGTTTAGATCGGAAGTATTGTTTTTGGAATTCGGAAAATTCTTGGGCTTCGACGCCAGGCGAAAGCATGAAGAATAAACAGAACAATAGCAGAAATCGCTTCATCCTATAAAATTAGGGAAAAAGCCTAAAAGACTTCTTCCCTATAATAAAACTATGCAAGCTCGACCTCTACCACATTACGGGTAAGGTCTGCCATGGTTTCTCGCTTGCGGATCAGCTGTGCCTGACCATCTTGCCAAAGCACTTCCGCAGGCCTAAACCGACTGTTGTAATTACTGGCCATGCTAAAACAATACGCCCCAGCATTTCTAAAAGCGAGGATATCTCCCTCGGCTAGTTCGGCAATACGGCGGTTGTTGGCAAAGGTGTCCGTTTCGCAGATATAGCCCACGACAGAGTAAAAGCGCTGTCGCCCTTCTGGGTTGCTGATGTTTTCAATCTCGTGCCTACTCCCATAAAGCATGGGGCGAATCAGATGGTTAAAGCCACTATCTATTTGGGCAAACACCGTAGAGGTGGTTTGTTTAATACCATTAACCCGGGCTAGAAAATGTCCGGCCTGGCTCACCAAAAATTTCCCTGGCTCGAAGGCTAAGGTTAGGTCTTTGCCATAATTTTTACAAAAGGTGTTGAAGCGTTCGCTAAGCTTTTCTCCAAATTCTTCTACATCGGTTTCTATGTCTCCTTCTTTATAAGGAACTTTAAAACCACTTCCAAAGTCGATAAACTCTAAGTCATCAAATTCTTTGGCTACTTTAAACAAGATTTCGGAGGCATATAAAAACACATCCACATCCAGGATGTCGCTGCCTGTATGCATGTGGATACCATTAATGCGCATGCCGGTATTTTCTACTATGCGTTTTATGTGTGGTACCTGATGGATCGAGATTCCAAACTTGCTGTCGATATGCCCCACAGAGATATTGGTGTTTCCACCAGCCATCACATGAGGGTTGATTCTGATGCAAACCGGCACCTCTGGATGTCTGCTTCCAAAATCTTCTAAAGCAAAGAGATTGTCGATGTTTACCTGAACGCCCAATTTGGCGGCAGCTTCAAATTCTGCCATGGAAACGCCGTTAGGGGTGTAGATAATCTCGCTCGCAGGGATACCAGCATCGAGAGCCAATTGCACTTCTTGCAAAGAGACGGTATCCATGCCTGCGCCCAACTGGTGTAAGTGCCTTAAAACATTGGGGTTAGAAAGCGCTTTTACTGCATAATGTATCTTGACAGATTTGACCTTCTCGAAGGCTTTTACGAGCCGTTTATACTGCGCTTGCATTTGCATTGCGTTGTACACATAAACGGGACTCCCAAAGTCCCGAGCCACTTGTAAGAGGTCTTGGTCTGTCATAATCTTTGGTTTAAATTTTATAAGTCGATAAAAGTAGGATGTTTTTTAAAATGTAAACATCACATTCTGAACTTTTTTATGCGATCGACTGGGGCATGCTTTTTCCTTTTCAGAAGAACCAATTTTTAATGTGTCCAAAGCAGTCCTCTCACGAACATTTCTTACCTTTGATGCTTCCAAAAATGGATTATTTACTATGAATTTACACGAATATCAAGGGAAAGAGATCCTCAATAGTTTTGGAGTGGACATTCAGCGAGGAATCGTTGCCACCACTCCCGAAGAAGCCGTTGCTGCTGCCAAAAAATTGACAGAAGAGACCGGAACCGGTTGGCATGTCATCAAAGCCCAGGTACACGCCGGGGGCCGTGGTAAAGGTGGTGGTGTAAAGCTAGCCAAGAGTTTGGATGAGGTACAAAGCCTATCAGACCAGATTATCGGGATGCAATTGATCACCCCTCAGACTTCCGCCGAAGGGAAAAAAGTAAACCAAGTCCTTATCGCCGAGGATGTTTATTATCCTGGAGATAGTGAACCAGAAGAGTATTATATGAGCGTATTGTTAAACCGTGCCAACGGTCGCAACATGATCATGTATTCTACAGAAGGAGGGATGGACATCGAGGCTGTGGCCGAAAATACCCCACACCTAATCTTTACGGAAGAGATCGACCCTGCTACAGGATTGTTGCCTTTCCAAGCACGTCGCATCGCCTTTAACTTAGGCCTAAGCGGTGTTGCCTTCAAAGGGATGGTGAAGTTCGTAAATGCATTATATACGGCCTATATCAAGTCCGATTCTTCGCTTTTCGAAATAAATCCAGTACTTAAGACCAGCGACGATAAAGTAATCGCGGTTGACGCCAAAGTGACTTTAGACGACAACGCCTTGTACAGACATAAAGATTACGCTGCCCTAAGGGATATCCGCGAGGAGAACCCTGTAGAGGTAGATGCCAGAGAAGTTGGGCTAAACTATGTAGACCTAGACGGAAACGTTGGTTGTATGGTAAACGGAGCCGGACTGGCTATGGCTACCATGGATTTGATCAAACAAGCAGGAGGTGAGCCTGCCAATTTCTTGGATGTTGGTGGAACAGCCGATGCCGAGCGTGTAGAGATCGCCTTCAACCTAATCCTTAAAGACCCGAATGTAAAAGCCATCTTGGTAAACATCTTCGGAGGGATTGTGCGTTGCGATCGTGTAGCACAAGGAATCGTTGATGCATACAAAAACATGGGGAACATCGAAGTGCCGATCATTGTTCGTTTGCAAGGAACCAATGCCGATATCGCTAAAGAACTAATAGACAATAGCGGTTTGGATGTACAATCTGCGATCGAATTCCAAGAGGCTGCCGATAAGGTGCATGCTGTTTTGGGCTAAGACAAACACATAAATAGGAAAGAGCCTGATAACCTGCTGGTTTTCAGGCTTTTTTTATGGGGTTGCGTTAACAAAAGTTAAGTTCGGTTAATATAGCGTTAAAAAAAGGTTGTTCGCGTAACAAAGCAACGGTTGTCGCCGTCTTCTAGGTGTCAATCATTCATTAATCAAAACGAACAGCAATGAAAACAATTAAATCAGTCGTACTGGCGCTAGCGTTGGTATTCGCCACTTCCCTGTATGCTAACCCCATCGGCGACAAAAAAACAAAGGCACAGGTAGAGCAACAAATAGGTGAGTTGCTAGAAGAACCTCAATTCGAAATTGAGCAAGACTGTAAGGCTTCTGTAAGCTTTACTGTAAACGACAATAACGAAATGGTTGTATTGTCAGTAGACACCGATAACAATCGCGTAGAGCGCTTTGTAAAGAGTCGGTTGAACTATAAGAAATTGGAAGCGGATCTTCCAGGTGGTCGGTTTTATACGGTCCCCTTAAAGCTGCTATCGGAAAGTTAGACCTTTCGGATTTAAAGTTGACCCTGTAGTAACTACTACAGGGTTTTTTTATTTTATATCTAAAGCTTATTGCTTAGTATTGTAGCATGAATTATGAAGATAAATACGCTTTGCTCAGCGATTTGATAACCCTCGCACAAGCAGACGATAAGGTCACTCAAGAAGAATACGATTTTATCTGCCGTCTAGCAGATCGCATGCATGTCCTAAAGGAAGAAGTGGACCAGTTGTTTAAAGAACCACGCCCTTCCAAACCCATATTTTCCGAACTGGAGCGCATCACCCATTTCCATAAATTACTCTTGTTGATGAATGTAGACCGCGAGGCGCATCCTAAAGAAGTGATTGCCCTTAAGAACTTTGGTCTCCGTATGGGTATTCGTCCTGGGGTGATCGATCAAATCTTGATAAAACAAGAATCCTATCCTCATAAGATCATTCCGGCAGAGGAACTCCTGAAAATATTTCAGACCTATTATAATTAAACAGGGTCTATTCCGACAAAAAGTCTGATAATCAATAGGTTTATAGACAGTCTGTCCGATTATCCTGCTTGGTATTGAATTTGTCTGCTAGCTAGTATCATTAAAATCGTGATACTATGAGAACAATAGCAAAAAATACCTGGTTCCCGTCTTTGATGGACGAACTTTTTAACGACAGCCGTTTGGATGTGTCTAATTATGAAAACTTTAGCATTCCCAAAGTAAATATATCTGAAAATTTAACGAGATTTGTACTCGATTTTGCGATGCCGGGGATGAAGAAGGAGGATTTTACAATCGAAATTGATCAAGACCTGCTAAAAGTGTCATCAAATTTCTCTCAGGAGAATGAGTCTTCAGACACCAAGGGTACCAAATTCACAAGACGAGAATTTAATTATGGCCGGTTCAGCCGTTCATTTAACTTACCGGAAAGTGTAAGTAAAGAGGGTGTAGAAGCGACTTATAAAAAAGGAATATTAAGTATTAGTATCCCAAAGCTCGAAGAGCAGAAGGAACTTAAAAGAATGGTTGAGATTTCATAATTGAAATTAATTTGGTTAGTTAGTTGAAAAAGACCGCGCATTACTCAATCGATGCGCGGTCGTTTTTTTACCCCCTACGCCGTTTTCCTCGGGTCTTTCTTGGCAACCGATCGACAAAAGAACTATTGTCCGACTCATCGAGGTCTGCCATCAAATCGCTTAATTCTTTCTTACTTAAATCACGCCACTTACCGAGGGGCAAATCCCTCAATTCTAAGTTCATGATTCTGATGCGTTGTAAACGGGTCACCTCGTAACCTAAGTACTCCGTCATTCGACGAATCTGTCTGTTAAGGCCCTGTACCAGTACGATGCGGAAACAGTTTCTACTGATCTTTTCCACCTCACATTTTTTGGTAACCGTGTCTAAAATAGGTACCCCTGCACCCATGCGACGGATAAATTCGTCTGTGATGGGACGATCCACCCATACGATATATTCTTTCTGGTGTTTGTTCCCAGCACGCAGTATTTTGTTTACAATATCGCCGTCGTTGGTCATCAATAGGAGCCCTTCGCTGGGCTTATCCAACCTCCCGATGTGGAAGATGCGCTGCGGGTGCCCGATAAAATCGACTACGTTTCCATCGATGCGTTTATCTGTGGTACAGGTAATACCGATGGGCTTATTAAGCATGATATACACCAACTCGTCAACGGCTGTAATTGCCTTACCGTCTACCAGTACTTCGTCGCCTTCGTAGACCCGCTCACCTAGGCCAGCCGTTTCGCCATTAATCTTAACCCTCCCTTGTTCTATAAGGGTGTCAGCCTGCCTACGAGAACAGTAACCGCTGTCGCTAATGGCTTTGTTTAGTCGTGTTCCGGTTCGCTCAGACATCGATGGTCTCTAATTGTTTTTGTAACGATTTAATTTGGTCTCTAAGCTTGGCAGCCATGATAAAGTCCAATTCTTTTGCCGAGGTCTCCATGGCCTTGCGCGTATCTCTGATCTTCTTTTCGATTTGAGCTCTGGTCAAATATTGGTTATCCGCTTCTGCAGCCAAACGCTCGGCGGTTTCTAGGGTATAGGCAGCCTGTTTGTCTTTGGCCAGGGCATTCTCTAAGGATTTTTTAATCGCCTTAGGGGTAATGCCATGTTCGGTATTGTAAGCCATTTGTTTATTCCTGCGGTATTCTGTCCCATCGATGGTGGCCTGCATACTGCGCGTAATTTTGTCGGCATACATAATGGCCTTACCGTTTACATGCCGCGCAGCCCGCCCAACCGTTTGGGTCAGAGAGCGCGCACTTCTTAAGAACCCTTCCTTGTCCGCATCTAAAATGGCTACCAACGAAACTTCTGGCAGGTCCAGACCTTCCCGTAGCAAGTTAACTCCAACGAGTACATCAAATATGCCTAATCTAAGATCTTGCATAATCTCTACACGCTCTAGGGTATCTACATCGCTATGGATATAACGGCAACGGATTTGTACTCGGGTCATGTATTTGGTCAACTCTTCTGCCATGCGCTTGGTGAGGGTGGTCACCAAAATCCGTTCATCCTTTTCGATTCGCAGTTGTATCTCCTCTAGTAAATCATCTATCTGATTCAGGCTAGGACGCACTTCTATAGGTGGGTCCAATAATCCCGTAGGCCGAATAATTTGTTCTATATAGATGCCCTCGGTTTTATCTAACTCGTAGTCTGCCGGGGTGGCACTTACATAAATCACCTGGTTTTGCATGGCTTCAAATTCCTCAAATTTCAAAGGACGATTATCCATGGCAGCTGGAAGTCTAAAGCCATATTCCACCAAATTTTCTTTTCTACTGCGGTCCCCGCCATACATGGCACCAACCTGAGGAATGGAAACATGACTTTCGTCCACTATCATCAGGTAATCATCAGGGAAATAGTCCAAAAGGCAGAAGGGACGGGTACCTGGTGCTCGTTGATCCAAATAGCGCGAATAATTTTCAATCCCACTACAATACCCCAATTCCCTAATCATTTCTAGGTCAAAGTTGGTTCGCTCTTCTAGGCGTTTGGCTTCCAAATGTTTTCCTATTTCTTTAAAATAATCCACCTGCGCTATCAAATCGTCTTGGATATTATGAATGGCCGCTTGCAACACATCCTGAGAAGTCACGAACATGTTTGCCGGATAGATGGTCAAACGATCATATTTTTCCAGCACTTGGTTGTTTAGTGGGTCGAAAGATTCAATCTCTTCAATCTCATCGCCAAAGAAGTGGATTCTAAAGGCGAAATCTGCATATCCAGGAAATACATCCACCGTATCTCCTTTAATTCTAAAACGCCCGTTATGGAATTCTCCTTCGGTCCTCGAATAGAGGCCTTGTACTAGTTGATGCAATAATTTGGTTCTGGACAGCACTTGGCCCTGCTCTACCTTGATCACATTCTTCTGAAATTCTACCGGGTTTCCAATCCCATAGAGGCAAGAAACAGAGGCCACCACAATCACATCTCTTCTTCCAGATAGGAGGGAAGAGGTTGTGCTCAACCGCAGCTTTTCGATCTCTTCGTTGATCGATAAATCTTTTTCTATATAGGTTCCACTGGTGGGGATATAGGCTTCGGGCTGATAGTAGTCGTAATACGAGACAAAGTATTCTACTGCATTGTTTGGAAAGAATTGCTTAAACTCCGAATACAGCTGTGCGGCAAGGGTCTTGTTGTGGGCCAAAACCAGGGTGGGTTTTTGCACTTCTTCCACGACATTTGCAACCGTAAAAGTCTTTCCACTCCCAGTTACCCCTAACAGTGTTTGATAAGGTTCCCCTTGATTGATTCCACCGACCAAAGTCTTAATGGCTTGGGGCTGATCCCCGGTGGGTTTGAAGTCTGAAACGATTTCGAATTTCATGAGATTCTGGCCAAATTTGAACCCCTAAAGATAGCCTAATTATTAGACTCTACCCAGCGCTATTAGCCCCGATTGGTAGCCATTTTAAATTCGATTTGAACCTCGTCGTCCTGTATCAAACGTACATAATAAACCTCATCTCGATATACCTCCATGTCGAACTCAAAGTCAAGTTCATGATGTCCAGATGATTCCTGCGGATTGTTGTATAATTCGCGTACTACAATACCACTTTCATCGAAAAGGGCGATGGTGACATGGGAGACCTTAGAGAATTTGTATTTAAATGACCCTTTGGCCGAGCGTTTAATCAGGCTAGCATCCTCATAATTGGTCTGGTAATCTTGTGGATCAAATTCTGGTACTAGGATGTTTCGCTTTTCGGCAACAAAATCGCGGTAGAACGTAACACTATTGCTGTCGATTCCGGAAATCATTCCCAATTCTCCTTCATCGATTAGACACCAGAGGGCATACTGCCCGACTATATTAAAATCTTTTCGCTGACGGATTAAATCGACTAATTCTAAGACTTCGCCATTGGCTAAGTCGCCAAGGCTGTAGTTTATGGAATCGTTATTCCCAGATAGTTGCTGTTCTATACACATGGCATAGACGTCCTGTTGTGTACGTTCTCCGGCTCGTAGTGCAATTAGCGTTTCCTGGGTTACAATTACATCTTGTATGCTGCTGTCTTTCGCATGGAATATTTGACCAATCGGTATTTTGATATTTATCGGCTCGACACCTGTGTTTTGAAGATCTATAGAAATTGGTTTGAGGTAGTGCGTACTTAGGCCGTTTCCGATTACCTCCATTTGCAGATGACCATTTTCAAGTGCCGATTTTAAATCGACAGTCTTAACGGGAGTTGGGATGGGCTGTGTTAAGATTCCCAGCAGGAACAAATATAGGATGCTTTTCATCTGATGGTTTTCTAATTAACGACCATCGATTGATTAAAAGTATCTGGGCTATTAGAATTTCTCGGCGATCACCTCGATCATCATCGGGCAAAACAAGCTGCTATTCGGATTGGATTCTAACAGGTCCATATCGTTTATCGCCTGTATTACTTCTTCGGAAGTGAGGTAGCCAGCTTCCTGTAACCTCGGGAAATAACTGTGGTAAAACGTCTTTGGCCATTCCCAGTTCAAGGTGCCGGGTTGGGCTAATTTGGTCATCAATCGGGTAGAGGAGACCTTCATGCCAAGGTTGGTACACATTTTTGGGAGGTGACGCCCTACGTCGATCTCACCCTCTTGTTCTTTAAAACTTCGCAAGGCTGCCTTGATCGCTTTTTCGAGCCCGACTAATTTGGGTTCCGTCTGGTGTGTAGACCAGTCATAATATTCATGCAATACCATTCGGCCACTGGGTTTTAAGGCGTCGTAGGCGGTTTTTAAAACGGCTTTAGGGTTAGAGACCCAAGCCAAGGCCCAACGACAATAAATACCATCCAAGGAGGCCGGTTCTAGGTTTAAGTCTGAAAAGTCTTGGCAGATTCCCTCGATCGGCAGGCGATGCAAGGCTGCTGTCTGTTGGAGGTGCTGTATAAACGCCATAGAACGATCGACGCCAATCACACTGCCGGATGCGCCGCTGATAAAGGCCATTTCTTTGGTGCAAAAACCAGGGCCGCAGCCAAGGTCCAAGAGATGGTCTCCAGCCTTAAAGCCTGCTAGTTCCCAGCCCTTTTGAGCTTCGGAGGCCCATACCTGATGTTGTACGCCTAGTCTATGTAATTCTTCAGTATCGGTACCTAAAATGTAAGCATTGTCTTCTTTCATGCCAGTTAGATTGGAAATAGAAAGTTAGTGAAAAGATCAATAATTTACATAGATGTCGCCGATATATGGATCCGGAAATTGGGCATCGTTAAGGTGCAATACATAAAAATAGGTGCCCGTCGGAACGATGGTTTTCGGATTGAGCCAACCGGTGTTCGGGATTCCATCCCAAAGGCCGTCTTCATTTCCTCCTTCGTAGATGATGTTGCCATCGCGACTGTATATCTGCAATACAAAGTTTTCATAGACATTCACTAAGCCTTCTATGATAAATGCATCATTAGAGCCGTCCCCGTTGGGCGACATACCTTCGTAAATACGCGGTTCGCAGTTCTCGGTGGTCAAATTGAAGAATCCTACTGTAAAACAAACCTCGTTTTCTTGACGCACGAATATCCGCTGTGGGTCTATAGCGTTTACGTAGTTGCTTGGATCCGAAATGGCATCTTGGTTTAGGGTGGCGTTTTCTTCTGTGGTGAAAAAGCTCAACTCTTGGTTCGGAATGGCTGGAATGTCATCGACTATTTCCAATAAATCGAAAGTGGCCATATTAAATCCTTCATCACAAAGGACTAAATCGGGTAAATTTCCAATAGGTGGTACTGTCCCAAACTCTTCGTCCTTCAGGTATTCGTTGTTAAATTCATTTAGCTCTTGTACTTGTCCAACGCCCGTACCATCATCATCGATAGAGGCCGTTAAAAGGAAGAATTCTGGTACTTCTTCGGTAAGGGTAACCATCACAGAACCGACTTCGAAACCATCTTCGCCTTCAGGGATAATCTCTTGAGTCTGTGTCTGCACTAGTATACTGTTATCCAGATAAAAGGTCAGGACGGTACCTTCAGGAAGCGGCGCGGTTCCTTCTTCGTTAGACACTCTATAAGCGATCTCCAAATCTCGGTCTCTACAAGCGTAGACTTCACCAATAATGCTTACTTGTGCATCTGGAAGGGGGCACACAATTACTTCAATATTAAAAGAACCCACAGCAAAACAGTCTGGGTTAAAAACCCGGATCCAAATGGTTTCGGGGTTCTCCGAGTTTTGATAGTTATTTATATTGGTGAGGGGGTTTTGGGCGGCATTGGCGTCTTCCTCGCTTAGGTGATAACTAATGCTGTTAATCGGGTCGATTTGCGCGGTTGCTTCGGTAAGATCAAAAAATTCTTCACCAAATACATCACATAGTTCTAAGTCGACCAATCCGGTTATCTCTGGGATCACAAAAATGTGAAAATCTAAACTGTCATCATTGTTGTTTTCGTTGAGTTCTACTACCGTATCATCAGGATCTACAAATGCTCTTAGTAAAAAATCTGCAGGCAGCCCTTCTGGTAGGGTTAATTCGATGGTTCCACTTTCCTGCCCACCTATGGGTAACACCTGGGTTGTTTCACCAAAATCGATAAAATTATTACCGGCATAGAAGCCAATTAGGACACCCGCCGGGAGCTCGTCCGTACTGTTAACATTGTAGACGGTATAATCTAGGGTGATATCTAATTCGCCACACTCGGTAGGTTCTGTTACCTGATCGATGCTAATAGTCGCATCGGGCAATTCGTTGTTTAACACCGTGATGATGTTATTGATCATCACTAAATCTTGATTGGAAGTAAGCCGAATAGTTGCCGATTCGTCCCCTGGTTGGATGTTGTTTTCTATGTTGTAGAAATCGATATCCATATTGTAGAACTCACTAGAGCCCGTAAAACTGTTGGTGCCGTTAAAGGCATTGTTGGCTGGGTTTAAAGGCTCGTTGCTTAAAATATTGCCATTGATGCTTAGGGTCTCATTATTCGCCAGGCCAGCATCACCTTCCCAGGCCAGAAATCCAATTTTTGCGCCAACATTGTCCAATACATTTAAATTGGTGAGTTCGAATTCGATAAAGGGGTTAAATAAAAACACGCCATCCATACCATCGAATACGTTAATCTGGTTAAGTGGTAAATCTGGATCTTCGTATATCACATGCACCGCCCAGCCACCAAAATTGGTGGTATTACCGTTAGGACCGCAATATAAATCGGGATCTAAATCTGGGACGAGGTCCTCTAGGGTATAAGTGCCGTTACCGGTGTCCTCTACGATTTGAGTCACGTCAGCATAAGCAGCAAAGTAGGTATTCACGCCATTGGTCATGGTATAGGCAAAGGTTCGTTCGGCAGTAATAGGAACTCCGTTTAGCGTAATGTCGAAATCACCCTCGCCAGACCCAGCCCAATAAAGCAGCGCGGCGACTAAGGTTTGGTCTGGTTCCAGGCTTAAATCGGCAGAGGTCACCTCTAATACCTCGCAAGGGGTTGGAGGATCGCCTCCGGTATTTTCGCCAATATTTAGCGTAGCCCCGAAGGCCACATAATCGTAGCGACCATTAAATTGTTGGAATAGTTCTATAGGCACCACAGTCTGCGCAAGCATCGACATGGGCAATAGTATAAAGAGTAACAGCCGGAGGGTTTTCATAGCAATCAGATTGTTAGCTAAATATACAAATAATTGCCTTGTACCTAAGTACACAAAACCCACCGGGCTCGTCATTTATAAATCGCGTCTCTTTAAAATTCTATAGCTGCCGTAAATAAACAAGAAAGTCCAGATTAGCGCAGAGACCACGATATGCCATTCTACATGAAAGTTAAACTCGATCTGCTCTCCTAATTGGGTTGCTGCACTTTGTACCGCATTGAAGCGAGTAAAAGGTTCTTTGACCAAATCCCACATGGTGTGCAGAGGCAAGAATTGTGTAATCATCTCTGCCTTTTCACGGCTGTCGAACACCTTATGCCATAACAATTGATAGGCGATGAGTTCTGCGATTTGCCAAACGGCCAAAAACCCTAAAGCGAAAGCCGAACGTTTCACCCATATGCCCAAAAAGAGACAAAAGGAAAAGAAAGCCACTAGTTTTATAAAGTAAGCCAATACAAACTCCAAGTCGCTAAAGATGATCCCGATTTCTGTATAATCGGAAAAGGCGAGTCCCAAAACTAAGGATACGATAAACAAGAATACCGTAGAAACGGCTGCAAAGAGCACCACAGTAATAAACTTGCTCATGATAAACTCTTTCTTGCTGAGCCCGTCGATGAGGTTTTGCTTAATGGTGCGGTAAGTATACTCGTTGGCTGTCATCGATACGATGACGATCGCCAGGAAGATCTTTAAATAGGCGACCAAATGAGAGTTAAAATGCCAGATGTATGGGAAATTAAAAATCCCTTGGTCTGCAGCTCGGAACTTGATGTCACCTATATTGAATTCGATAGAAACGATCAGCGCTACAGAGGTAATCAGGGCAAAATAGATGATAGATATAATCTTGGCCGCCCGATTATAGCGCAATTTTTGTAATTCGATGGATAATAGTCGTAGCATGGGGATCAGTTTTTGGTGATTTCTAGGAATTGTTCTTCCAGACTCTCTTTTCGTTTCTCTAAATGAGAAAGCACTATGCCTTTGCTTAACAAACTCTGGTTAAGTTCAGCGGCATCCATAGGCTGATTTAAATACGCCAGCACCAATTCTCCTTCCTGCTTTATACTGTCAAAGCTACCTGTAGCTTTCAGGGCTTCTATCAAGGCATCATTATCCTGTGCTTTTAATGTCATAAAGCCGTTACTGGCCTTCATGCTATCTACGCGCCCGGTATAGAGGCTTTTTCCTTTTCTCAGAATGACCACATGGCTACATACTTTCTCGACTTCATCCAATAGGTGAGAGGCCAATAAAATGGTCGTTCCTTGAGTGGCGATTGTTTTGATGATCTCTCTAATTTGATGAATTCCCTGAGGATCGAGACCGTTAGTAGGCTCGTCCAAAATCAAGATTTCGGGATCGTTCAACAGGGCGGAAGCGATCGCCAAACGCTGTTTCATCCCTAAGCTATAGGTGCTAAACTTACTGTCCTTGCGCTCGGCTAGGCCAACCACATCTAGTTTTTCTTCTACCTTATTGGTAGAAACCCCTTTTATCTTGCAGACCAGTTCTAGGTTCTGTACTGCGGTCATGTAAGGGTAGAAGTTTGGGCGCTCGATAATGGCACCAACCCGTTTAAGGGCGTCATGTGTAGTTTCGGCGCCATCAAACCAACTAAAGCTTCCTTCGGTTTTGTTGACAACGTTTAATACGACTCCTAGGGTGGTAGATTTCCCACTCCCATTAGGGCCTAATATCCCATAGACATTCCCTTTTTCTATACTGAAACTCAGGTTGTCCACGGCTGTAATCGGACCAAACTGTTTGGTCAGATTCTTGATCTCTAAGATTGTTTGCACGTGGTTAGTTTTTGTTGATGCATGTAAGACGAATGTGCGCCTAAATTGTTACATCCGTTTAGGCGAGCCTCCCACGTAGCTGCGATAATTTAGTTAAGTTCGGCGCTCTTGGTTGAAGTACACCAGGTAGTAATACATCTGTTTTTCTTCGTCCCAGCCCTTCTCTACAAAGCGTTCGGCGCTTTCGGGATTGATAAAGTCCATCTTGATCTGGATATTGGTATCGAGGTCAATTACGTTCTTGATCTTTTTTCTCGCTGCGCTTACGGCTGTATTCGCAATCGGGAAAGCCGTTACATCTTCGATCTTGTACTTCGGAGCCTTTTCCGTCTTGTAATGTTTAAACTCCGGAATCAAATCTGGGTTGTCTATCACCTCGTTTACAAAGGCCGATTCTTCAAACTGATCATTTTTAGCAAAATGGTTTACCGCGCGGTTCATAAACATCACCTCTTCCTTTTTATCCTCTGCCGGAAGCACTACTTCCTTGGCGAAGTCTTGGCAAAAGCGCAGGTATTTTTTGGTAAAAAAGTTTTCGTCTTCGAAGGCATCAACCCCTAAGAAACTCTCCAACCAATAGCGGGTATCGTAGCGGTTGCTATCTACCGATAATATTTTGTACCCAGCTTCCTTTTCGGCATTGAAGATCAAGGCACCTTTGTCTAATTTACTCAGGTTGACCCCTTGTTTTAGCCAAGCGTTAAACTGGGTTTCCTCTTCAGAAAACTCTAAGAAGTCCTGTTTTACTTCAGATTTAAAAATCCCGATGGCATCTACTTTTTGATTGTCCAGTTGGGCATTTTTAAAGAAAGCCACATACAGCTCCCCACTTTTTATGTGCGGGTGCATGGATTGGTCGAACAAATGACGCGAGATCTTCTTGCTGATCTCGTGCATCCCTTCCGGGTTTTCGAACCCTTCGGTAGCCATTTTAAACAATTCATGGTATTCTAAGTCTGCCTCGTGCGCGAAGTGGTAATAATTTTCCTCTTTATCGCGGAATGGCTTTAAGAAGAACTCCTTTAATAAAGGGGTCAATTCGTCATCCGCCTTAAAGGGTTCTTTAGAAAGGAGCATGCCTTCGTTTCTACTTTTATTACCTACTCGATGCAAAGAAAGCCCCTCGATGTGGGCGTTGTACAAATTTATCATAAGTCGTTGTTGGGCTTAGTTCCAGTTCTCATCAAAATCGAACTGATCGAAATTATCGGGATCGTTATCCAAAGCGTCTTCGGAGTCTGTTTTGTCTGCCACAAATTGTTTATCCGGAGCTTCGTCCGGAATATTTCCATGAGCAAACATCAAACTAGGGTAGGACTTGCCATCTTCGGCTTCTGTGATTTCTGCCAGTTCGACCATAAAAGTCCATAAATTGAAGAAATCGTAGACATAAATCAACTTGGTCTGATCTTCATGAACGATGTCATCTAGGGTAGTCTCTTCCATAATACGCAAGGACCCAGGCTGCTCGGACATATCGAATAAGGCGATTTCCTCGCCCTGTTCCCATTGCTCATTACTAATGTAAAAGGAGGCCATTTCTTGCCCTGCAAAGCCGAAAGCCTGAGTTAAGGCATTATGAAAGTCTTCCAAGGTAGCGTCTGCCTGTATTTCGAGGTCTCTAAAGACGTCCTCTTGTGTATCCAGTATGGCTCTAAAACGATAGATCATTCCCTAAAATTTGGACTGCAAAGATACTGCTTTTAGTGCTTATTTAGAGAAGCGATGAAGGGTAAATGTAAAGGCAGAAAGCAAGAAAAAGGCGGCCACTTGGTGTAAGACTCCCAAGGTGATGGGAACCTGCATGATCAAAGTCAAAACCCCCAAGACAAATTGTACAAAGACTAAGGCTAATATTGCTTGAACTCCCTTGTTTTGCAAACTTGTAAGTGCGGTTTTCCTCGCCCGCCACCAAATCATCATCACTAGGATGACCACCACATAGGCCAGATAACGGTGCACAAATTGTACGCCGCTTTTACCTTCCACAAAATTACGCCAGAGCAGCTCTTGTTCTATGGTTACGGTTTCGTGTATCCATTTACCTTCGCTCATGGTTGGCCAATGGTTATGAATAAAGCCGGCATCTAATCCAGCAACAAATGCTCCATAAACAATCTGCAACAACAACAGTCCATAGCCCCAACGAATCAAGTTTCGAAGGGGTTTGTTTACCGCCTTTTTATCGGGATAGATCAAATCTAGCGCTACCCAGAGAGTGTAAGCGAAAGTGATAAAAGCCGTAGTTAAGTGCATGGCCAGACGGTAGTGGCTTACGTCGGGTCTGTCCACAAGCCCGCTTTTGACCATATACCAGCCTAAGAACCCTTGAAAGGCTCCTAAAGCCAAAAGCACTAATGCCTTTTTAATAGTTGGCCTACTCAGTTGTTTTTTTAGCAGGAAATATAGGAAGGGTAATAAAAATACAATCCCAATCATTCGTCCAATAACACGATGCAACCATTCCCAAAAATAGATGTCTTTAAAATCTTCTAAACTAAAGTTGTAATTCAGCTTTTGGTATTCGGGATACCGTTTGTATAGTTCGAAAGCTGCCTCCCATTCTGCCTGGTTCATCGGCGGGAGGGTCCCCGAAATCAGTTTGTAGTTGGAAATGGATAAACCCGAATGAGTGAGCCGAGTAATTCCACCAACAACCACCATAATAAATATCAGCAGGCACCCAGTGAGTAGCCAGTAAATAACCTTTTTGTTATCCTTCATCGATCTTAACTTTTAAACCAAGTTCTGCTCCCTTTGCCAGCATAAATTTACGGGCGGCTTCGTATTCGTTGGGTATTACACCGTCTAAGATGGCCTCCTTTATCGCTGCTTTAATGATACCGATTTCGCGCGAAGGGCTTAAACCGAATGTGGCCATGATCTCCTCTCCGCTTACTGGAGGTTGAAAATCGCGGATCCGATCTCGTTCTTCCACTTCGACGATCTTGGCTCGAACGCGTTGAAAGTTGCCATGGTATTTACGGTAGCGATTAGGGTTTTTTGTAGTGATGTCTGCCTCGCAAAGGGTCATCAAATCGTCTACATATTCTCCTGCGTCAAAGACCAAGCGGCGGACAGCGCTGTCTGTAACCTCACCTGCCAAAACGATAGGGCGAGAACTCATCAAAACCATCTTTTGGACAAACTTCATCCTGTCGTTTAGCGGCATCTTCAGACGTTTAAACATCTTATAAACCATCTTGGAGCCTACAAATTCGTGGGCATGAAATGTCCAACCCACTTTTTTATCGAAGCGTTTGGTCGGTGCCTTACCAATGTCGTGCAAAAGGGCGGCCCAGCGGAGCCATAGGTCATCTGTGGCCTGGGCAATATTGTCCACCACCTCCAGGGTGTGCCAAAAATTATCTTTGTGACGCTGCCCTTCCTTTTCTTCTATCCCTTTTAGGGCATCCAATTCTGGGAAGATCAGGGGGAGCAAACCTGTATTCTCCATCAAACCAAAACCGATAGATGGTACAGGTGCCAGCAATATTTTGTTGACCTCGGTAACTATACGCTCTTTAGAAATAATCTCTATGCGATGTGCATTTCGGCTAATAGAAGCTAAACAAGAAGTGTCTATGATAAAGTCTAACTGGGTGGCAAATCGAATCGCCCGAAGCATCCGCAAAGGATCGTCGCTAAAAGTTACATCCGGATCTAGCGGAGTTCTAATCAGCTTTTTTTCTAAATCTTTTAAGCCATCGAAAGGATCTAATAGGGTCCCAAAGTCTGCATCTTGCAAGCTTAACGCCAAGGCATTGATGGTAAAGTCCCTTCGGTTTTGGTCGTCCTTTAGGCTGCCCGGACTCACAGAAGGGTTTCTGCTGTCCTTTTCGTAAGACTCTTTACGCGCTCCTACAAATTCGACCTCGATCTGTCCCGCCTTTAACATAGCGGTACCGTAATTTTTAAATACGCTTACCTTGGGTTTACCAGGAAGCAATTCGCTTACCTGCTTAGCCAATTCGATGCCGCTGCCAACGGCAACCACATCGATGTCTTTTGCATCACCTCTTTTTAAGATAAAATCACGCACATAGCCCCCGATAACATAACTCTCCAAATCCAGTTGCTGTGCAGCCTGGCTAAGGGTGTTAAATATGGGTTGAGAAAGCGCGCTGGTAAAGCGTGGTACAGGCATCAATTTCGAATTATCCGAACCGAACCATCGTTACCAATTTTAATGATGGCAGAGGGTTCTGCGTTCTTCTTTTGCTGCTGCAAATTTACGACATAGTCGACGCCCTCCAAAATCTCGGCATCGATTTCTCGGCGGTTTCTGGGGGTAGGTTGCCCACTGATATTGGC